>JACCDG010786116.1_pt1 | contig 33535 bp, 18 predicted proteins | sample 7442471 | NCBI WGS metagenome assembly JACCDG01 (sample SAMN15323444, study PRJNA562643) | freshwater metagenome | isolation source: river surface water | place: USA:Blue River Watershed | collected 2017-08-17 | reverse complement strand
CACCTTGGGTACCTTGCGGTCCTTGCGCGCCAACAACACCCTGCACGCCTTGTAGACCTTGAGATCCAACAAAGCCGGTAGCACCTTGAACGCCCTGAGCACCAACTGCACCCTGAACGCCTTGTAGACCTTGCGAGCCAGTATAACCGATAGGACCTTCGGGGCCAACAATCTGACCAACGTTATTCCATACTGTACCAGAATATACCCAGAGATCGCCAGTTGCTTGGTCAATTACACCATTACCTGCAACAGCGCTTGGATAGTAATAGCTCAAATATCCATTAGGATTGTTTGGACCACCACCCGGATATGTGTCATTAACGTTAGTTACTGAGTCAATAATAGTTACGGATGTACCAGCAGTACCCTGGGCGCCTTGAACACCCTGTGCACCCTGAACGCCTTGGGCTCCCTGTAGACCTTGGGAACCAGTGAAGCCAGTAGCGCCTTGTGCACCGACAGCACCTTGGGCACCAACTGCACCTTGAACACCCTGTGCGCCCTGGGCACCTTGGACACCTTGCAGGCCTTGTGAACCAACAAAACCGGTAGCACCTTGAACACCCTGCGTACCTTGGGCACCTTGCGCGCCTTGGGCTCCCTGGGCGCCCTGAGCACCAATAGCACCTTGAGCACCTACTGCGCCTTGCGCACCCTGAGCGCCCTGTGAACCAGTAAAGCCGATAACGCCTTGAGCACCAACAGCGCCTTGTACACCCTGAGCTCCTTGGACGCCCTGGGCACCGACAACACCCTGTACACCTTGGGCACCGACCGCTCCTTGAGCGCCTTGTAAACCTTGAGAGCCTGTGAAGCCAGTAGCACCTTGCGCGCCGATTACACCCTGAAAGCCTTGTAACCCTTGAGATCCTGTGAAGCCAGTCGCACCTTGTGCGCCAACTACACCTTGAGCACCTTGAAGGCCTTGTGAACCAACATAGCCTGTATTATCAGACCAATAAACATTCACACCGTCAGATACTAATGCTTGACCGGCATTACCGATAACACCATTAGCAATAAGGGTCTCAACGCTTAGAACATCAGCGCTGATATTCGATGTCCAGTATCTAGCGCCATCTGTATTGGAAGCAAGCAGCTGCCCGTTAGCGCTAGGGTTACCTAGAGCCTTTTCAACTTCTGACGGAAGTACATAACCGTCAACAGAGAAGTTGGTATTAGTAGTTTTTACTGCGCCAGATAAAAACGAAAATGACATTATGGGGTGACTCCAATATGTTCAGCTGATAGCTTTTCTTCAGCAGCAGACCATACGTCAAATATATTATTAGCTTCTGCTCTTACCTGAAGTCTATCCCCGTTTGTTCCAGCAGCAATTCTCTTGAACAAGCTACGACCCTGAATAGGAATGAAAGCTGTATCGCCAGGAGGTACAGCTACGCGTCCGAATTCAATTGCAGTATTAGCTTCCGTGAACAGTCTGATCTCAACCCAAACTACGTTTGCTGACTTATTCTTCGCAGCAAGAGGGGTGACAAAGAAAACTTCACCTGGACGAATAGCACGCGAGTTATCTAGAGGATCTCTTTCTGTATAATTCTCAGACGGATCAGGAACAGAAAAGTCCGGCGCTTCCGCAATAGTGGTGTATGTCGTTGAGACATTAGCCTGCGAAACGATAAAGGACTTGCCTGTTGATGGTGTCTTACAAGTTATTCTTGCCACGATTAAAAACTCCTGGAGATAGCTGTTCGGGTAGCGATTCTATTAACTGCTTGCTCAAACGGTGGACCGCCCAACTCGCCTGTATCAGCATTAATTTCCAAGCCCCCTACAAATATAGCATTACCCTGATCATCTTGACCAGAAGCAATAACGTTACCGTTATTTAGTTCAAGGATACTATCCTGTATGCTAGCTTCATTTTTAGCAGGTGGAATTTTAGTAAGCGCAACCCCAGCCATAACACCAGTAAATGTATGGCCGATAGCAGTAATAATTGATGGTTCAATTCTTAGTGTTGGTGTATTGATTGATGTAGTAAGAGCGGTTACAAGATTAGCGACAATTACGTCAGCGTTAGCATTAACATTAGGTAATGCTTGAATCTCGTCACGCATGAATTCGAAAGAGTAAATGAATGCAGCTGTCTTATCTACAGTGAAAACTGTATTACCATTATAGTCAAAAAGACCTTTAGCAAAATCAAGCATAGGCTTTTCATTAGCTGTTTGTAATGTCCAAAGCATACATTGTAGGAATGTATTAGCATCTCTTCTAGTATATGCTTCGTCTTCAGCATTCCATGTAGTTGTATAACCCTGCGAGACTAGATTACCCCAGAGGTTATTAATGATTGTGGAGCGAGAGGTGTTAATAGCATTTGCAGCTACAGTTTGAACAGTTAGTGTAGTATTAGCTTCAACTGGATAAAGGAGATTACGCGAGCCATCAGCTACAAGCGTGTAATCTCCAAACTGTGTTGAGCAGGAAGAAAGAATAATCTGGCCGCCATTTGCAGCGACAAAGTGCTTATGGCACCATAAAGAAACTGCGTTAACAGCATTAATTAGCGCGCCATTTTTAGCGAGATAGCCTATACCATTATGAGATACAGGTGTTGCGCCCCATGTCATAATATTGGGATATATACTATATGGTGAGCAAACAGCGCCGTCTGCTAGCACAACACCAGCGCCTACAGGTACTAGCGGGTTACTATTAATCGCATCAAGAGGCGGTGCAATGTAATCCCAGGTTGGCGGAGTTCTTACAGCAATCTTATGAGCATATGGTGCACGTGTAATAACTGCACCAGGGCGGAATGAGATAGCAAAACCTTCGGTTGGATTTGTTAAACTGTTGAGCTGCCAGCCTTCGAAAAGCGGACCTTCGATAAAGCAACCCGAACCCATACGGAATACGTTGCGCTGCTCGAAACCTGCTTTCGGCTTAATAATAACGGTTCTATGTACTGCGCGTACCATGCACTTATCGGGTAGATCTAAGTGCCCTTCAGTCTCGTACTCACCGGGGCCGATATCAATAAGTGTGAGGAGACCGTTTCTAGCCGTAGCTTCTGTAAGAGCTTTTTCGATAGTAGCGAATGCTGTATCCCAAGAAAGCCCGTCATTAAGATCTGAACCGTTCTTTGATACGAAGAATGTATTACCTACAGGGACTTTACCGACGAACTCAACAATAGCTTCAGCGGGATCATCATTCTCATCGAGATAAGCGCGCTTAGTATACAGTCTACCATCATAGGTGTTGATGGCGATCTGGCCTAAATTAATATTATTAGCGAGCGGCTTCTTTCCTGGTACAGCGCTACGCTTAAAAAATACTTGATTGTTCGCCATATGGCCCCTTGATAAATAGCTGTGTATATACACATCATGGTTATAACCCTTTATTTATAATAATTCAAAGTGAGATGAAAATGAAAATTGCGTTCATTGATACATTTGGTCTATGTTATGATGGAACAACATTAACGAAAAGAGGTTTAGGTGGATCGGAATCAGCTGTCATTCTCTGCTCACGCGAGCTTGCTAAGCTCGGGTTCGACGTTACAGTCTTCAACGACTGCACCCATGACGACACCCAGCCCGGTATCTACGATAACGTATGGTACCGCCCACTCCAAGAAATCGAAACTACAACAGATAGCTACGACGTTCTAATTGGCTCGCGCTCTGTAGCAGCATTTGCCCCGGCATGGATGAAAGAACGCTTCAAGACGTTCTCATACATGCCCGACTTCTCTAACATCCAGCAGCGTTCGCGTCACAAAGTATTGTGGATGCATGATACGTTCTGTGACGGCGATGATCTGATCGAAGACTTCCTCCTTAACGGCTATATTAACGAAGTCTTTACGCTATCTGACTGGCATACAGTTTATGTAACTACATGCGACCATGGTAAGCGTCGTATGTTTGAAGTCATGAAGAAGTACATGTTCATTACGCGTAATGGCATGACCAAGTATCATGACTGGGTAGATATTACCAAAAAAGACCCTAATCACTTTGTCTATAACTCATCTGTTACTAAGGGTATGCGCCCTCTAGTATACAAAGTATGGCCGCGAATTCGCGAGCTAATCCCCGGCGCTAAGCTAACAATCATTGGCGGTTACTACCGTATGCGCTCAGATCACGAGCCTGACCAGCAAGAGATCGAATGGCGTGAGATGGTTGCTAACAACCCAGACATTAACTTTACCGGTATCATTAAGCAGTCAGAGATCGCTGATATTCTCTGCGATGCTTCTTATATGATTTACCCGGCTGACTTCCCAGAAACCTTTGGCATTTCTACTCTAGAGTCGCTATGTTATAATACACCTCTTATTACTTGTTACTTTGGTGCTCTAGAAGAGACCGCATTTGACGCAGCATGCTATAAGCTACCTTATTGCGTAGTACCTAACGGGCTATTTCCTAATATTAATCAGGATGAACAAGCAGAAAAGTTTGTTCAGCTTGTTATGGAAGCTTATAATAACAAGTATCTACATCAGCAGAAGATGTATGCTTGTAATGCAGTCAAGGATATCTGCGGATGGGATTCGGTTGCTCTACAATGGAAGCAGCACCTCTTTAAGAAGCTCGGCGAATATATGCCGGTTGACGAGTATCGTAAGGTACAAGAAGTTAACTATAAGGTGCGTAAGACCTTTGGTAGACGCTTTATTAACGAAGAAGAAGTACAACCACTAAAGCGCAGCGAACAAAAGCATATCAATGTTATTACTGCAGTTTATAATGCAGAGAACTATATCGAGAAATGCATTCGTTCAGTTGCAGCTCAAGACTATGATACCTATCATATGTTTATTGTAGATGATGCTTCTACTGATAATACTGTACAAGTTATAAAGAATACTATAGCATCTCTACCTTATAAAATTGCTAGTCGTTTTACGGTAATAGAGAATGCAAAAAATGTCGGAGCTGTTGCTAATCATTACGATATTTTAAGTAAGCATGATCATTTCGGTGTAGATCAAATCAATATGCTTTTGGATGGTGATGATTGGCTGGTTAATAATCCAAACATCTTCCACTTCTATAATAATCTCTATCACGATGGTGCTGAGTTTACGTATGGTTCGTGCTGGTCTCTAGTAGATAATATTCCGCTAGTTGCACAGCCCTATCCGCCTGAAGTAAAGAAGAACAAGGATTATCGCAATTATAAATTTAATTGGAACATGCCCTATACACATCTGCGCACGTTCCATTCTGATCTTCTTCTTGATCTAACTGAAGATGATCTCAAAGTTAATGGTCAATGGCCTAAAGCAGGCGGTGATACTGCTCTATTCTACTACTTGATTGAACAAGCTGATCCAGATAAGGTTGTATGTGTGTCTGATATTGTCTATGTTTACAACGATACTAATCCTATAAACGACTATAAGGTTAATGGTGAAGAGCAGAATAGAACTGCGGCCGCTATTATCAATCGTAAGTCTAATAACGGTAAGCAATTTTCTGTCGTAGTTCCTACGATGTGGAAGTATGAGCCGTTTAAAGCTTTTTTAGATGAACTGATTGCTTGTGATGATGTAGGAGAGGTTATTCTGATCGATAACGATCCGATGAAGACTCCTATCAAGCTTCCTAATAGCGATAAGCTAACTTACAAGACTTTTGGTACAAACATCTACGTTAATCCATCCTGGAACTGGGGTGTAGAGAACGCTCGTTATGATAACGTCTGTATTCTTAACGATGATATGAAGTTCGATCTAAGAGTACTTAACGACCTTCGTCCTATTCTTGAAGATCCTAATACAGGTGTATGCGGTATTATTCCCGGAGTTGAGCAATACGGTCAGCCTCCTGTTACAGACGGCAACTATAAAATCGTTCCCTGGGAGCCAAGCATTCATCAGTTCGGCTTCGGTTGCCTGATGTTTGTTAATAAGAACAGCTGGACTCATATTCCAGATGAGATTAAAATGTATTACGGAGATTATTTCATCTTCGATACGTTTTTGGCGAACGGTAAGACTAACTACTGTATAATTAATATGCATCACGAAACACCTTACGCGCAGACATGCGAGCCGTTGTATATCGAGAATGCTAATCAAATGACAGCTCTTCAAACTAAAGAGGGTGAGCTGTACGAAAAAATTAAACAGAATATTTGGAATGTTACAAAAGAGAGTGAACCTGTGGTTGAACAAGTTGTTGAGAATGTACCTGTGAATGTAGAGATGCCACGCGAAAAGACGATCCTGATCGCTATTCCAACTAATAAGAATATTGAAGCTGCAACCTATAAGTCTATCTTTGATCTTAAAGTACCTAAGGGATACAAGACACACTTTCAGTATTTCTACGGTTATCAGATCGATCAGATTCGTAACCTTATTGCTGAGTGGGGTAAGAACTACGATTATCTCTTCTGTGTTGATAGCGATATTGTACTTCCTGATGATACTCTACTAAAGATGATTGGATGGGACCGCGATATTGTTTCCGGACTCTACATTCAGCGTATTCCAGGTACCCATACGCTTGAGATCTACGAAGAGAACGGATATGGCGGCGTAGTAAATATTCCGTGGGAGAATATTAAGCTTCGTATCGGTCTTATGGAAATCGCTGCATGCGGTTTCGGTTGTGTTCTTATCAAGAGCGAAGTTCTGAGGGCCATGGAGTACCCGCACTTCGTCTATCGTTCTGCACTGGATCATGCTCACACCTATTCTGAGGATGTATACTTCTGTCAAAAGGCTCGTGAAGCTGGCTTTAAGATCTGGGCTGATACAACTATCCTCTGTGACCATGTCGGTAGTTTCTCCTTCAAGGTACAGGATGAAAAGCCTAAGTCGGTTATCGAATATATTCGCGATGAAGATCGTCTGCCTAAAGAACAGGTAGAGTATCTGCATTCTATCTCTGATCTAAAGCCAAAGGTTGTTTATGATATTGGTGCATGTGTATTACATTGGGAGCGCCATGCTAAAGCTGCTTGGCCGGATTCCAAGTTCGTTCTATTTGACGCTGAGCCTGGTGTTGAGCGTATTCTTATGGAGTCTGGTCATCCTTATCATATTGGTCTCCTAACGGATGTTGATGGACGCGAGGTCGACTTCTATCATTGGCTTGAGAACCCAGGCGGAAATTCTTACTACAAGGAAATCACTCCAGGCTGGGATGAATTTGGATTTAAGAAAACCGGCTATACACTCGACACTATCGTAAAGCTAAACAACTTCCCGCTACCAGATCTAATCAAGCTAGATGTACAGGGCGCTGAGATCGATGTGCTCAAGGGCGCTAAGATGTGTCTAGAACATTGCTCTGACGTAATTCTAGAGGCACAGCACAAGACATACAACGAAGGCGCGCCGCAAGTCGATGACGTTCTGAAGTATATGGATGAGCTAGGCTTTGAGCTTGTAAAGAATATCAATCGAGTGGAATATGATGGCGATTATCACTTCAAGAAGAAGGGATTTCGTAACTCATATGGACCTAAACAGGCGGTAGTTATTCGTACCTACGAAGATGAACTCTCAGCTTCCTATGCAGACAAAGCAGAAGAATCATGCCGCATTGCAGGTCTCGAGGTAGTGAGATGGAATGGTTTCAACAAGAACCATCACACGATTCAATCACTCTCTGAAATATTAGGTTTCAAGTTTGGTCCGATGAATATCGGTGCTGCATGTGCGTCTGCTTCACATTACGGAGCATGGCAGTATATTGCAAGCCTGTCTACTAATGACCCGGTTGTTGTTCTTGAGCATGATGCAATCATACTACATCCAATTAAGGCACAAGAGCCTATTCTCTGGGATGGGCAAATTATTGCTCTAGGCTATAAGCTTACTGATCCAAGTAAGTATGATTATAAAGCAGCAGGAGGGCCTAATCTAGTCATTCCTCGCAAGCGTCACTCTGGTGCGCATGCGTATATGATTACTCCGAATACAGCGAGAGCCCTTCTCAAAGAACTTGCTGAGAAGGGCTCACCGAGAGCTATTGATAATTTCTACTTTATGCGTGTAAATGATCCGGGTGATACAGAATCGGATATCCCTCTATCACTTATGGTACCTACGCCAGCCATTGCTTGGCTTCGTAAGTCAACTATTTGGGATGCACCATCAACTCTGAATTATGATGTTCATGAGTCGTTTAGTAAGTACCACAGTCAATAATACCGTCGAAGTATAGAGCAGCATTAGCCGTGCCCGGGTAGCTTTGCTCACTAAACGTCACATTATTAATAATCATATAGGAGCCGGCGCTTACATAGTTGCCGGCTTCAATATTGAGCTGAATATAGAGATTGCCGTTTTCATCGATACGCAGCCATTCTTGAGAGAATGAAATCTCAGCATCGCTACCATCTTCAGGCGCTTTACCAATCTTAAATTCTTTGTATACTTCATCCCAAGCAACCGCTACGTTATAGTTTGTTGAAGTAGCATTGGCATATCGCTGAAGAATAAGACCGATATCGTTAAGCGGTGTTATTTGACCGTCATTGAGTCTAATAACAGGATCTTTAACGATAAGGTTTTGTGTATTAACGCTTGTAGTAGTACCTGATACTGTCAGGTTGCCTGTAATAGTAAAATCTTTTACAGTATCAATACTAGCTCTGAATACACTTCCATCGCCTGTTGCAATGCTAAAGGTATTGTTACCAGAGCTGTAAGTATAAGATGTAACACCTGCAACAGCGCTTGTAGAGATAGCATTAATACGGCCGTATTGATCAACAGTTACGACAGGAATAGATGAAGAGTTGCCGTACGTACCTGGTACAACACTAGTATTAGAGAGACCTGCATTTAACGCATAATCAGCATATACGGCTGAGTTAACGTTAAGGGTAGCTTCTGCCTTACCGTATGCATAGGTAGAGTTATTTGCGGTGTATGCGAAGTTAGCATCACCAGCGAACGATGCGAAGTTAACAGAAAGATCTGACTCGCGCTTACCATAAGCGAATGCAGAGTTATTAGCTAGTGTAGCAAGGTTAGCGGTATTAGCTCTTCCCGCTAGAGAAGCATATTGTACTTCTAAAGTATCTTCTGTCTTACCGTATGCATGGGTAGCGTTATTAGCAAGGTACGCGAAGTTAGCGTCACCAGCAAATGTAGCGAAGTTAACTGAGAGATCTGATTCACGCTTACCATATGCAAAGGTAGCGTTGTTAGAAGTAATAGTTGCAATGTAAGCAGCATTAACCGAAAGAACAACTTCTTCGCCCTGGCCGCCTCCCGACAAACCAGTTCCAGCGGTTACTTTCGTAACGCCATTAGCCCAGTAAATTGTATTACCGTTAGTGAAAAGAACTTGGCCGTTTGCGCCGCGACTATTATTAGCCCATAGAGTTGAAACGTACAGGTTTTGTACGTTGAGTAGTGGGTCGTCGTTATAGAGCTTTACTTCATACTTACCAGTTGTGGAATTGTAAATGAAGGTAGCGCCGTTTTGCTTTTGTGTTGTATCGACGTTTTCAAAATCATCAATACCGCGAATTTCACGAATCTGATTCTTTACAGTCATTGGCGCAGTCGACATAATACGACCGCCGTCTTTTCTGACGGTAATAGTAAAATCAGATTTGCTGATCATTACATTTGACATTATCTGGATACTCGCGGATTAATGGTTACAATACCTTCCACGATACGAGATACAATGTTTGTGTTCGAAACAAGCACGCAATCGTAAACATAGCGTCCTGCTGCAATGTTAGCTGTATTAGCAGCCGACATCGATAGCGTAACTTCGCCTGTATTGGCGCTTACGGTAACTCCAAAGTCATATTTTCTTGAGGATGTGTAATACTTACGTAGCTGAGCAAGACCAGTAAACCCCGTAAGACTAATAGCGGTTGTATTAGCGTCTCTTACGTTAATGGTGACTTCGTAGTCAGTGCCCTGATCGATTGTAATATTGCTCTTTATAGCCATTCCCGTACTCTTCTTTGAAATTATATTCTATTTCAAAGTATTTATAAGTTGCATTAGCCATGGGTTTGGTATATAATCGTATAGCGACGATCAAGTATTAATAGGATAGAGTCTTTCGATCTCGTCCATTACAGTAAGGAGAGCTTTAAAGCAATCTTTAGCCTCTTCGCCGATATCGTCTCTAGTACGATACTGCTGAAGGATTGCAATAGCTTCTTTACGATCGTCCCATTCGAGATGCTTAGTAGGAAAACCTTCTAAACGTCTTCTCATGATTTCACCACCCATGAGGTGCGCACCGGTTAGGACATATGCTGCCCCGGCTATTTTCTTTTCATCAGTTAGCGATAAAGTATATACTTTCGCTGCTTCCAAAAGCGGAAGCTCATATTGCATTGAGTTGATATCTTCAATAAGTCTATTTGTTCTATTTAAGCAATCCGCCATATGAGGATCAATAATAGAATGAATTTGATTGAGCGCCACAAGCCAGGCTGCATACCATATTGCTGGTGGTTTGCCAGTTGCCATAGCACCACCTACGCGATGTCTTTCGCATGCATGATGTAGTTCACGTGTTTCTTCCCAAAGGGGTTTAGCTTGCATTGTAATCTTCCTTATAACATCGCAAATGTATGATTTGTTCCATCATTACCAAACGGATTAGTAAGCGGCGTACCGGCGTCGCTTCCAGGTATTGATGAACCACCAGAGTTAGGTAAAGTACCGGTTAACCATTCATAAACAGTATTAGTACCGTCCCATGTTCCCACCTTCGATGTGCTTGTAATAGGCACACCATCTATATATGGCGTATATGCCGTGCCGCCTAGATTAGCAGCAATGCGTATTCTAAGTCTATACTCATTATACCCTGTAGAACTATCTTCACTGGAAAAATTAAACCATACGAGCTCTGAAACAGTTCTAAAAGAGCCTCCTATAAGAACTTGTGTTTCAAAACTACCAATAGCATTATAAGCTATGCTATAGAAATTCTCATAATCTTGGTAATTACCATATGTACCAGACCCCGGGGTAAATCCATATGTATATAAGCTATGAGCAGCTGTACCCTTACCACCGCTAGCAATAAAGACATAAACACCGGTAGTTAATTGATCAGACCACCCTGTACCAGTCCAGTAGCGCGGTTTAGCAAGCTGCCAAGTGGATCCATTCCATATTTTAGGAAGGTTCCACCTTGACGGGGCAAACCATGATGTAGCGGTACCACCTGCAACATAAGCGCTGGTTGTTGTACCAGCTACCTCAAATACAGTTGAATTAGCGAAAAGAATATCATAATTGGCGTTGTATCCACTTGGATTGACACCAGTAACTGCAATACTATCATCTGATAAAAATATATTATTAGCAGTAAATGTAATTACAGAACCATTACCAGTAGCATTAGTAATTGTTGCACTTGGACCGCTCCAAATCTTTAAGATGGTCATGTTATACTCCTGGTGGAGTTGGCCAGACTACATCTTCTGGAGCTGTAAAGCTTTGGGGTATATCTCTCAGCTGTTGACGATATGTTGCCCAAGCTTGTTTGTCGCCCGGCCAATCAGGCATCTGTGTATAATCCGACCCCGCAAGTAAGCGCGCTCTTTTTGCTTTAATGGAATCCCATGTAGGTACAATTACACTATTAATAAGCTTAACAGTACCTTCTTCTACAACAATTTGCTTTCTTAATATATTAACACCATGAAGAAGCTGCTCGTGCTGCTCACGAGTAATTTCAATAATATCATCAGGAAGCGTATTATAACCTACATCTGTATCAAAAAAACCATAACGAGAGGGACTAAAGTAGATTGCCATTTTTAAATCCTTAATATCCTACCGACATCCAGTAAACATATGTAGTAGTACCTGAGTCAATTGAGCTGTACATTGTGAAGGAAGTTGTACCAGAGCTTAAGACCCAAGGACCGTTATCTTGCTGACTATTATTCTGTCTACCACCAGATACAACTGTACTTGACGATGTAGTATAAGTTGTTGGGAAATTCACTGTCGTTGTAGTGTCGTTATTTGCAACTGTGTATCCCCACTGAATAATTAGACCGTTAGGTAGTTTTGTCCAACCAGCTACAAAGTTTTCAGTGAATCCATACGATGAGTTTGTATCAAACCAAACATCACCAGCGGAGGTCGCTGTAGGTGTGGTATTACCGATGAATACTCTACCACCATCCGTAAATCCACTGGATACAGAGCGAAGAGCTGCAGCGGTATTGTTGACATAGAACGGACCACCTACCTTAACAGCACCGGAACCAGAAGCAGCGGATAGCGTTGTTGTACCGGAGTAGTAAGCAACGAAGTCAACAGCACCGGAGTTAACAATACCGACGCCTGGTGCACCCTGCGGACCAGGGCCGCCTGGGCCACCTGCAGTACCTTGAACACCTTGCGGACCTTGTGGACCAGGTGCACCCTGCGGACCTTGCGAGCCAGGTGAGCCCGCACCGGTTGCTCCTTGAGCACCGGTAGGTCCTTGAGCACCTACAGCACCCTGAACGCCTTGCGGACCTGTTGCACCTTGAACACCTTGCGCGCCTTGCGGACCCTGCGCGCCGACAGGTCCTTGAACACCTTGACGACCTTGTGCACCTTGAAGGCCTTGCGAACCTGTAAAGCCAGCACCCGGTGCACCTTGTACACCCTGTGTACCTTGTGCGCCAGCAGAGCCAGTAAATCCTGCGCCTGGAGCGCCTTGAGCACCAGGTCCGCCTTGAGCGCCTTGAGCCCCCGTTGGTCCTTGTGGTCCTGGTGCACCCGGAGCACCCTGTACACCAGCAACTGTAGAAGCAGAGCCGGTAAAGCCTGTACCGGTAGCACCTTGTGTACCAGGCGCGCCTTGTACGCCTTGCGCACCCTGCGAACCAGTAAAGCCAGCGCCTGTCGTACCTTGAGCACCAGAGAGACCCTGTGCACCTTGCGAACCGGTGAAACCTGTTGCACCTTGTACGCCTTGACGTCCTTGTAGACCCTGCGAACCTGTGAAACCAGCATTACCCTGAGTACCAGATGCACCTTGTGAACCGGTAAAGCCTGTGGCACCTTGAGCTCCTTGGCGTCCTTGTAGACCCTGCGAGCCCACAAAACCTGTATCACCCTGAACGCCTTGCAGACCTTGTGAACCGGTATAACCTATGAATTGGCCACCTGACTGCCAGGATGAACCGTTCCAGATGTAGATATTACCATCAGCTTGGACAACGTATGCATCACCTGAAACGTTACCAACCGCTGGGAGGTTACCAGTTGTTGCAACAACACCCTTGAGGTTAATAGATGTACCGGTAGCACCCTGAACGCCCTGTAGACCTTGCGAGCCAGTAAATCCTGTTGCGCCCTGAACGCCCTGACGACCTTGTAGACCCTGCGAGCCTGTGAAACCTGGCGCGCCTTGAATACCTTGACCACCGATAGCGCCTTGAGGGCCTGCTGATCCTGTGAATCCGATTGAACCTGTAAATCCAGGTGCACCCTGAATACCAGATGTACCCTGCGAACCAGTGAAGCCTGGTGCGCCTTGAACGCCCTGACGACCCTGAAGACCCTGGGAGCCAGCGTAACCTACATCACCCTGTACGCCCTGGAATCCTCTCGATCCAGTATAACCGACGAATGGACCACCATCAACCCAAGTTGTACCGCTCCAAATCCAGATGCGTCCTGTGTCGGTTGTAATATAAGCATCACCCGAAGAGCCGCCGTACGAGCTTGGGAACCCTGGGAGTGCCGAAGAAGTAGCAACAGCACCTTGCAGATTGATAGATGTACCCGCTACACCCTGACGACCTTGAGGCCCTTGAACACCCTGTACGCCTTGTAGACCCTGCGAACCTGTGAAACCGGAGCTTCCTTGCGACCCGGAGAAACCGGTCGCACCTTGAACGCCTTGACGGCCCTGTGGACCCTGTGGGCCCTGAGGTCCTATATCACCCTGAACACCCTGTACACCGGCAAGACCTTGCGCACCAGTAGCGCCTTGTGCGCCTTGTGAACCGGTGAAACCTACAACGCCTTGTGCACCAGTGCCACCGGTTGCACCTTGTGCACCCTGAGACCCTGTAAATCCTGTTGCCCCTTGAGCACCAACAGTACCTTGATTACCCTGAAGACCCTGCGAGCCAGTGAAGCCGGGCGCGCCCTGACGTCCTTGAAGTCCTTGTGAACCGGTAAAGCCTGTTAAGCCTTGTGTACCCTGCAGGCCTTGCGAACCGACGAAGCCTGTTAGACCTTGTGCCCCAACAGAGCCTGTATAGCCTACGAAAGTACCACCATCAGTCCATGTTGATCCGCTCCAGATCCAGATGCGCCCTGTATCAACAGTGATGTAAGCATCGCCTGCTGATCCTCCATAGGAGCTTGGATAGCCAGGAAGAGATGTAGAGGTTGCAACAGAGCCCTTGAGCGAGATAGAAGTACCTGCTTGACCTTGAGCACCTTGCGGTCCTGTTGGACCCTGAACGCCTTGTAGACCTTGCGAACCTACGAAACCTGTTACGCCCTGAGCGCCAGCTGCACCTTGCACACCTTGCGCGCCTTGTGAGCCTACAAAGCCAGTAGCACCCTGTACGCCTTGAAGACCCTGCGACCCGGTAAAGCCTGGAGCTCCCTGTACACCTTGAAGACCTTGGGAGCCGACAAAGCCAGTAGAACCCTGTGAGCCTGCACCACCAGATGCACCTTGAGCGCCTTGGGAACCTGTGAATCCTGTCGCACCCTGTACACCCTGGGTACCCTGCGCACCTTGACGTCCTTGAGCACCCTGAACGCCCTGAGCGCCTTGTGAGCCTGTGAAGCCGACTTCACCTTGAGCACCTTGAGCACCTTGTGCACCCTGGAAGCCTTGAGGTCCTTGTGGACCAATAGCACCCTGGCGACCCTGTACACCCTGAGGACCTTGTGGACCTTCAACGCCCTGAGCACCCTGAGGGCCTGTCGCACCTTGCGTACCAGTACCACCCTGGCTACCAGCCGAGCCGGTAAAGCCAGCCGAACCAGTAAAGCCGATTGCGCCCTGTGCACCCTGGACTCCCTGCAGGCCTTGCGATCCTACGAAACCAGATGAGCCAGCAAAACCGAGTGCACCTTGAGTACCTTGCGAGCCTGTTGAACCTGTGAAGCCAATCGATCCTGTATAACCGATGAAGCGGCCCGAGTCAACCCACTGTGTACCAGACCAGATGTAGATCTTACTGTCTGCTTCAACAACGTAGGCATCACCAGCGACGTTACCAACCGCTGGGAGGTTAGATGTAGTAGCAACAACACCCTTAAGAGTAATAGATGTACCAGCTTGACCCTGAACACCCTGGAAGCCTCTTGAACCTGTAAATCCAAGTGAGCCGGTAAAGCCAGATGATCCATCAAAGCCCTTAGAACCTGTAAAGCCCGAACCTGTGAAACCGATTGAACCTGTATAGCCGCCTGATCCATCAAAGCCGCGTGAGCCGTTGAAACCAGTATCACCGCGCGAACCTGTGAATCCAGACGAACCTGTGAAACCAATCGAACCGGTATAACCAAGATCACCGATAGAGCCAACGAAGCCTACGGAACCTGTGAAACCGATTGAACCGCTGTAACCAATCGAACCGTCAAAGCCAATGCTACCGCGTGATCCGGTGAAGCCTCTCGAACCGTCGAAGCCTCTTGAGCCGGCAAAACCTTGCGCACCCTGAGGACCTTCTGGGCCAATCGAACCAGTGAAACCAATAGAGCCATCGAAGCCTCTTGAGCCTGAGAATCCTTGGTCACCCTTAGAACCTGTAAAGCCAGCTGAACCATCGTAGCCGCGCTGACCAGTAGAACCGGTAAAGCCTAGTTCACCCTTTGAGCCTGTAAATCCGTCAGCGCCTCTCGAACCATCGAAGCCGCGCGAACCGGTGAAACCTGCAGAACCTACAAAGCCTTGAACGCCTCTCGAGCCTGTAAACCCGATAAGACCTCTAGAGCCTGTGAAGCCTGTTGAACCGGTAAAGCCTGTTGCAGCTGCATCGCCCCAATAGATACCAGTGCTGTTGCTGAAGAGTATCTGACCATTTGTACCGATCGATCCATTAGCAGAGATTGCTGCGGCCGATAGTACAAAGGTTACGTTTGCTTGTGGAACATTAAGTGACTGTAGTGTAGTCTTACCGTCACTGTCAACCGAGAGCCATTTATCAGTGAATGTAATATTGCTCTGTGGGTGTGTATTAGGTGTTGCACCAATAGAAACTGTTTGTGTTTGCTCATCCCAAGCAAATGCAACGTTGTAGTTAGTTGTATTTGGCGATGCATAACGCTGGAAGATTACACCGATATCATTGATAGGTGTTGCTTGACCAGTATTAAGAACGATGAATGAGTTAGATACATCAAGTACAGCTGTATTAACAAACGTAAATGTACCAAGAACTTGTAGGTTACCCTGTACAGTTACGTCAGTGAATACACCTGTATTAGGTGTTGTTGTACCGATTGCACCTGGGTTAGCCCATTTACGCTGCTCTAAGAAGTTAGAGTTGTTAGCGAAGAAAGCAGAGTTAACGTTTAGTTCGCTCTCTGGCTTACCATTAAGGTTCTGAGCGTTGTTTGCTTCAAGAGCGTTATTAGCAGTATTAGCGAATCCAGCGTTGTTAGCTTCGAGAGCATATGTTGCAAGAGCTGCAGTATCAGCTGTTAGAGCATTATATGCGAATTCAGCTGTGTTAGCGTTATTAGCGCCAAAAGCAAACTCAGCAAAGTTAGCCAGGTTAGCGAAATTAGCTACGTTAGCAGTCTCGCCGAAGATAGCAATATTAGCAACGTTAGCGACAAAAGCAAAGTCAGCAAACAGCGCGATCTCAGCTGTATTAGCGAGCTCAGCAAAGTTTGCGAGGTTAGAGAAATTCGATACGTTTGCAAAGAGGGCAGAGTTAGCTTCTAGCGCAAAAGCCGATGAATTAGCGAAATCGGCTGTGTTAGCAGCATATGCAAACTCAGCTGTGATAGCAAGATTGGAAGTTAGAGCATAATTCGCATTAGCTGCATTAAGGGCGTTATTAGCGGTAAATGCAAACCCTGTCTGGTTGGCGAAGAGTGCAGTGTTTGCAAACTCATTCAGCCATATCCAGTCAACACCGTCTGAGTAGTAAATTCGCCCATCGTTAATATCATACAGTAAAGCGCCCTTAAAAAGGGTAGCATCAAAATCGTTTCTATCGACTGGGACGCCTTCTGCTAGAAGTAACTGTGCCTGCGAATTATATGCTAAGCTCATAGTATCGTAAACTCTTCTCTCTGGTTAAGAATATATGAGAAATGAACATGCGCATGATTTGCAGTCGGCGATACGTTACTTGGAATAGAAACTTCAAGTACTTCACCTGTCTTCATAACTTGACGTTCGAAGCTGATCGAAAGAAAATCGTTAGGAGGAATAGGAGCTGTTTGTACGACTGTATAATATACACCATCATTGCCTCTGATACGAGCAGATGCACGAATAGTCTGATTGTGTATGTTAGTGATTGTGAGACCTGTCATAATCGCAGCTGTATTAACAGTCTTTGCTGCAATAGGGCCATTACGAGGTACATAATAGCTAGGTACCTCTACGATCTGAACCCACGTATTGCTCTGTAGCTGCTTACGTGCAACCTCAAAAAGGTTTAGTGGTGGTCTCGGTGTTACTGTATTTGCTGCTAGAGCCACTTGTTTAGCCTCCTACGCCAATAATTAATGGAAGGGTAATATTCTGAACACCTCTAGAGAATGCTTGCCCTTCAATTGTGCTTCGTTCGAAATCTACTCTTAGATCAGGTCCTAGATATGTATCACCCGCTTCTGTATTGAATGTTGCGTAAACAACACCACCGTTCGATGTATATAGGTTTGACGGAGGATCGGTAGCGATACCTGTTGCTCTCTGACCGAATGGGAGAGCGTTATAGTTGACACCTGAACCAGCATAAGAGAACTGATGAGATGCAGCTTCAATCTTAGACTGGAAAATTTGTGTATATGGATCAGGATCTGTAACAACGTCAATAGCCAGCGTGAACATGCCCTCAACCATTGAGTTGGCGTCTGGTTCTGTACCACCGACATCTAGAGTACGGCTACGCAGATAGCTTCTCATTACATCATACGTACCTGTGAATAGAGGTACTAATGCAGGGTTGAATGCATATACAGAGTTAGCTGAGAATGTTGTTGCAGTATTAGCTGTAAAGAGGCTTTGAATCCAGAATACTGTACCTCTATCTTGACCTGAGATTAGATCGTCAGCTGTCTCAAGAAGAATAGTCTTTGTATCTCTTGATGTGAGGTTAGCGAGAACTGGATCAGCAAGAATAGTTGATGTAAAGTTAGGAATTGTTTTGAAGCCGCTGTTATTAGACATGAGATAGTCTACAATAACATCAGCATTGCTCTTAACAAAGTTACCGAATACAGGGCATTCTGTTAGAATATTATCGCGATCAGCAATACCTTCTAGTCTAACAACATAACGGAAACCTGTAGATGCAAATGCATAGTCGCCAAATGTAGCGTTAGAGTTAACAATGGTTACCTGGCCACCTGCGTGAGCCCAAACACCAACACGACCCCAGTTAGTAAAGATGGAAACGAGCTGTACAAGTGCGTTCTCAACTACAGCGTAACCAACACCATTAGGGTTAACAGCTGTGAACGAGTCAACAACTACTGAACGTAAAGGTGAGTCGGGATCGCAAACAGAACCATCAGCATACAAGCAACCACCTGTCATAGGTACTAACGGGTTGCCACTATCACGGTCGTTTGGAAGCGACATCTGTTGATAGGTCAGATTGTGAAGAGTTGTACAGTCACTGATGTACGGCGATCTAGTAATGTATGCACCTGGCTTAAATGCAAATGCATATCCCTTTTGAGGTGGGCCGTAATCTAGAGAACCTTGATAGTTTGCAAGCCAAGATGCTTCGTGGCGTAGATTTGTAAATGTGAAACCGCGAACCTTACAACCAGAGTTAAGAAGGAACATATTGTTCTCTTCAAAACCTTCGGCCATAGAAATTTTAGTTACGCGTGGATCGTATCCGTACAAGCAGCAGTTTCTAGGAATTTCTGTACCTGGTGAAACTGTATACTCACCTGGCTGTACTACAACGATACAGGACTGACCTGTAGCATTTGCGGCTGCAAGAGCTGCGCCGATTGTTCCGAACGGCTTATAGATGGACATACCTGTATTAGATGTCTGGTTAATATAGGTATTAGCATCATTATCGTTACCGTTCATGGTAACATAGAATGTACGTTCAACAGGCTTTCTAGGAGTTAATTGCTCAGCAAGAGCTGGAAGCAGACCTGTATTAGCCCATGTGTTAGTCGCATCAATAAAATAATACCAGTCGTTATTAACGATAACTGGATCGTTATAAACAAGACCGATAGCATTATTAGGAGCAGTAGTATTAGCTTGTAGAAGCGCAAGGTTAGCAGCGATTGTATCAACTTTAGCTAGACCTGCAGCTGAAAGAGCAGTAATAGATTCTTCAAGATTATTAACACGAGGAATGTCTAGAGTACCGGTAATAATTTCACCGAACTTATCAATGGTGAACTGACTTACACCATTTTTCTTCAGATCAAACAGCTTCGAGTTCACATCGGAACTGAGATCGAACGTATTCATTTTAATAGAGGTATACTGAAGGGCACTGTCGACCCATGTATCCCTCATATTGTAAATCTTGGTAGTCACTCTTTTACCCTCTAGAAGTTCTTATATTTATAATAAGTTGTTGCCGCTGCCAGATGAAGAAGCAGTAGTATCCATACTAATATTGCACTGGGCAAGAATATTAGTTAAGTTATTTGTATAAGCAATTTCAAGAACAGCTGTTAATGCTTTAGAATCGAAACCACCGTTTCTAGCATTCGATATTAAAGTCCATGCTAAATCAGACGTAACAGGCAACCATGTATCAGCTGCAGCCGAGCCAGCTGTAAAGGCGTTACCAGATGTTCGTCTCATTCTAGCTGAAAATAGGCTAGAGCTACCGCCAACAAGCCATGTGTAATTCTCCTCTACAGGGAAAGGAGGATCTTGAAAATCACCGTTAGCATTATATTCAAGTGTTAGAATACCAGCAGATCCAAGCGTAACCCGCGCGAATGCGCTTGCACCTAGGAAATCAGTAAATCTTTCCCCGGTTGCGCTAGCGGTTAAACTTGATGGTAGGGATACAGAAGTACCCACGGCCATTAGCACCTGCTGAATTGCAGCCATTACGATACTCCAGTGCCAGATACAATCCATTTATTAGCTGTAACTGCAAGAGCCGTTACAAAGCCGCCAGGACCGACAATACGATTGCCAGTTGTTAATGTACCGCCAAGCTGTAGAGTTACACCGGCGCCTTGAATAAGAGTAATGTTACCTGCTGACGCATCGTTGACAATTGTAATTGCAGTACCGATAGATCCAGCTGGGAAGGTTATATTAACAGCGTTAGTTGTAGTTTTATAGTGATGTGCACCCGAGCTTGTTGTAGTATTAAGTGTGATATCACTATTTGTAACAATCTGTGGTATAGTCTTATAACCTACCTCAGTACCGGCAAACGTACCTGTACCATGAGTCGCGGTACCGTTAAATGTGAAGTTACCTACTTCAAATGCACCGCTGTAAGTTGCTTTACCAGTATTGTTGAATGAGAAGTTAGCCCACTCAGCTGTACCAAGATTATTAGTAATCTGAATATAAGCTGCGCCTGCAGCATTACTACGGACTCTTATACCACCTGTTGTACCAGCTCCTGCAGGGGTAGTGGCGTCAACAAAACCTTGTGTGCGGAACACCGAGTTGCTGATTAAGAATACTGAATCACCTTGGAGACGATAACCTGTAGTGAGGCCTGATGTAACGGTTGTAAATGCGCCGGTATTAGCAGTAGTGGATCCAATAGCGCCAGGTGCTTCCCAAACACGTCCTTGTAGGGTCTGTGCGTTGGTTAGACCGCTAGAGATGAATGCTGTGTTAACCGAAATACCACGTGAGTCAACAACAATACCATCACCTGCACGAATACGAATTGTACCGTATGATGTAATAGGTGAGCCGAACTGACCTGTTGGAACGTCCGTAAAGAAGATACCCGCGCCATTTGCAAGCTGTGTTACAGTACCTGTACCGACAGCTGTTGACCAGTAGATGCGGTTTCCATCTGTAGTAAGAAGCTGCCCTGGTGCGCCTGTAGAGTTATTAGCAATAAATCTAAGCCCTGCACCAACTAGAACTGTTGTGCTATTTGCAACGAAGCTAGAACCAAGAGATAATGTATTACCTGCAAGCGTATTTGCTGTAAATGATCCGTGAAGAAGTGCATTGCGTGGAGCAGCAATAGACCCAGTAACTCCTAGTGTTGAGTTAGCTGTGATTACCTCACTATTCAACACCTCAATAACTTCGTTTGTACGAAGTACCCAAGTGTTAAATGTATCTGTTAAAATATCAACGTTGGCGACGCTTCTAGCCATTTTTGTTTCCGCTCACAACCTGTAGTAAAAGTTCTTTTATCTCAGTAAGCTCTGAGCGAAGTTTATCAATTTCGCCTTCCAGCTCAGTCTTCTTTTTATTATCTATTCTTCTAGCCAGTATAGCTTTATAATAACTATCCTCAGTATTTATAATGGCTTTCGAGACTGGATCTCTAGTAAACATTATGCAGAGACTCCAAGAACCTGAATCTGATCAATTCTCGGAACCTTGAACGTTGAATCTGCAAGCATTACAATCTTGACCTGCATAGAATCGAATGCATCGAATTCAGCAAGCGTTGAGTTATAGTAGCGCGAGATATTAGTATTGTTTATGTTATTGAAAGCAATATTAGGATACTTAAGCTTATCAATCTTATATCCCGAGCCAGCAACGTTTGTTGTTTCGATTACACCACCGATAGTAATCTGTGAAGCACTTACTTCCTTAACTACAGCCACCTGATAGTTATCGAGTGGGAATAGTGGATTGTAAATCTTAATTACATCGTTATTAGCAATGTAGCTTGTAACGTCAGTGTAGCCTGTATTAGCAATAGTAATTACAGCGCTTCCTAGTGCAGTTGTAAACGTACCTGGAAGAGTATTAGCTGATTCGCTATAAGATGGTAAACCTAGTTCGAACTCAATAAAGTCTGATTCATCTTCTGTTGACGAGAACTTATTAGCGTTCTGAACATACTCAAGTGGCGTCCAAGCCTTATCGTCAAATGCTTCTGGATCCTTAGAGTTATGGACGCGAGTGTAAACTCTAATCTCTGTACCCTTTGGACGATACGCAACCATGAACATACGAACATCTTCAGCAAACTTATCATTCGAGAACTGAACCTTAGTACCGATGTGCTTGGAGAGTGCAATGCCATTCCCAGCAACTTCGGTATCGATTACAACACCGTTGGTAACGATGTTGCATGCATTCGAAACTCTGTTCTCAATTGAGTAGAGATCAAGCTTAGAACCTTCAAGGAGAGGTGACATATAGATCTCACCTGAACCGAGTACAAGATAATCAGCTTCAATCTTGAGCGACTTTCTATCTACGAATAGATCGGTATTGCTATAGAGAGATGTCTCGAGAATTTCGTTAGAGCGAGATAGTACATAGGCATTATAACCTGTGATGTTATATGCCTGTTGGTTGTTAATCTTAACTCTTTCTTGATTGGCGTCGCTATAAACGTATGACGTAGGCCCTGTCTTAGCTGTAGACTTAAGAACAGTTTCAACTAGACCGTTAGCTGGCGAGCGAATTGAACCTCTCAAACGTACACGGTCAACTGAAAGATTATCTACAGAAACAATATTCGCAGTTGCACCAGAGTCTGCACCAACAATAGTATTACCAGCTGCGAAGTAAATAGTATTTGCAGTAGAGTCTTTTAGATAGATCTTATTACGAGGTCTATCCTGTATGTACACCTTGCCGACAACTGTATTAAGATGTCTTGCATTAGTATTAGAGAACTCAATAAGTTCTGAAACACTCAATACGGTATTATTAACAACTTCTGTAATAGTAACAACTTGTGATGCATTGCCGCTTAGAAGAACAATATTGCTATCTTCATTAAGTGTGCCGAACGATGTACCTGTTCCGACAATAGTATTACCACCCTGAATAACAGCTACGGAGCCGACTTCAGGGGCTGTATTTTGCCATACATATTCACCGCCGTAGAACGAACCTGCTTGATCAGTTACTGTAAAGTATTCATAATCCTTATTGACAAAGATCTTCTTATCAGTTTGTGCAATAAACTTAGCACATCTCAGATTAAACTTAATATCTGTATCGGATAGAGAATTGAATACTCCAGCGCTATTACGAATGAATAGCTTGCCGTCCTTGTTTGAGTTTACACCTGGAGATGGAATGTTTGTATTGACAAGTCTATCACCAACCTTATTGACCCAAGCCACGTAGCCTGGATCTTCGTACATGACTACGATACCATAGAATCTACCGGTAGGTAGTTTTATCGGTTGCGAGAAGCCGAACGTTGTTGCAGACGATGCGTCACCGAACGAGTAGATTCTTGAGAAGTCTTTATACGAAAGCGAATACGCATATGTCTTCTGAAGATTAGGTTGATCATTCTCTACATCGCAGATTGCAACTGCAACACCAGCATTAGGGTTACCTGAAAGGTTAGCTGTCTGGCTTGGCTTAAGCTTGAAGAATAGATCAATAGATGTTAATGTGACTTCACTTGCGCCGTTAACAATCTCAGGGTCAGCATAAAATGTCTGAATGAGCGAAAAGTTAGGAGGTGTGAAGTAGAAGTTAGTATCTGAAACTGTCTTAGCAACTTCAACATACGATACCGTCTGTGCAACAACACTTGGATCAGGAGAAGAGGTCTTCTTAATGATAGCTTCAATTTCTGCACGGGCATACTGAGGAATGCCTAGCTGCACGGTTGCAGTTGAAGTACCATCTGTACTCTTAATTTCAAGCGTACGTACACCACCAACTAGAATAGAGAATGCTGCTGCTTGCTCAACAGATGTAGTAGCAGCTTCACCAGCGCGGAAATAATAAACAAAAGCTAGGCCAGCAGAAGAGCCATCGGTAATAGCTGGAGTAGTCAGACCTGTACCGATCGGCTTACCTTGCTGCTTGCAAAGGCTTGTTACGTCAATACCATTCAGATATGCGCGGTGAACTGTACCAGGCTTAAGACCATAGATATTAAAGCTTAGAATTTGTTCAGTGGCAATGTACTTCTGCCAGTCAGTTGGCTGCAGAGGAAATCCGCTATAGTCCCCTAGATACGGTAGCCCTTTAAGAGATTGTTGAAGCCCTAGAGCAGAGTAACCCATTTAAATATTTCCTCTTACGTAAAGTTTGGTATTACAATACCAGCATAACCTAGTTGAAAGTTCGTTGTTGTCTGTGACTGAGTCTGGTTGACGACCGAGTCTGTTGGATAGAATAGCTTGTATCCGAAAGTACCAGATCTGGAGCTCTGTAGGAACCCACCATGCTTCTTACCCTTGTAAACGCGTACTCGTACATATACGCCGTTGTCTGGATTATGTGTCCAAAGAAGCTTAAAGTGATCTTCGATGAATGTACCAAATGACGATACAGCTGGGTAAGACTTTCTCTCCAGCGAACCTGGATGTTCAATCTTTCTACCGCCGTTCAGGCTATTTAGTCCCTTCGCAGCAATATCAGCTGTTGTGATTGGTAGCGCATTACGGCTTGTGTAAGTAGCTGTCCATGGACCATCTGGCGTATCAGATTGAGCAATCTCTACACCAACATTATTATCACGCGAGTTGATATAGAACTCTGCTGGACCAACCTTAGAGCTGAATGTATAGAAGAATTCTTCGAATACATTACCTGAGTCAGAGTTGCTTCTATTTCTTTCTTCCTGCTGAACCGATGTAATAATTTGAGTTGTTGTATCAACAGTATTACCTACAAGCGGTCCATCAGTTGCACGCGATTGTGTAATGTAGTTTACTTCAACGAATGGAAGTACACCATCATCTTCTAGAACATTATCCATCTCGACGTTAACTTCGCGAATAAGTGGCGAGAGATAACCATCGACAATTGTAGCTGAATAAGATGGATTTGAAATTTCAGAGTAAGTATAATTCTCAAAGCTATCGACAAAGAAGCCAAACTTAAAGCGATCAGCGCCGTCAAAGCCTGGTAGTGCTCTCTTTTGAGCCTGAAGCTCTGTTAGAGTAAATGCAGTATAGTATTCTAGTTCAGCAATACGACGCTCGAGCTTACCAATATCAATCATGGTATAGCCGCGTGGCTGAAGAGCAGCGCGCTCTGTATCTGTCTGAGCAGTTGCTATGCGATAATCATTAATGCGTCTTGTACCGTATCTCTCATTAGCGATCTTCGTATCTACATACTCAATCATCTCAGCCGATAGCTGATATGGGAGTGATGGATAAGGTGGAATCTTGAGAACGTTAATAGACAGTGCATTATCAGGCGCCGGAGGTGGCTCTGTTGAACCAGGTGTACCGCTGATAACACGGAACTGATTCGATTCGTCAATAATGATACGATCTGTTCTACCTACGTAGTAGCTAACTGTTGCGGAAAGCTCTGAATCAGGAGCTGGGAACTTCTTATCCGAACCTGAGAAACGTGAAGCAGGTGTTTGATCGGTTGGGTTAAGAGGTGCAACAGATATATTAGTTGCAGGTGATGCGGTCGCTGCGGTGACAGGGCGGAAGTCAAACTGATCACGAAGATCATAATATGTGCCTCTTGCACCCCATACTTCAGGAATTTCTACAGTATTGATTGTAGATGTAGCAGCTGCTAGAGTTGCTGTATCATTAATTGGATATGTACCTGAACCACCAGGGCCCTTCATACCTTCCTCACCAGGAGTGGATGAGAAATAATCAAACTTAACTAGTAGCCAGTCAGATGCGTTAAGTGCTAGGCTATTACCTGGCTTCTGATAGAGATAAGAGATGCCATAATAGTCTTCTGTCTGATTATGGTCAATATAAAAGTCTTGTGTAATATCAGTTACGGATGTACCAAACGTACCGTTTGAACCTCTGTATACATTCTTAAGACGGAAGACATCGCCTACACCAAGCGCCCATGGCCCGGCTTCTGCTTGCGCGTTATTAGCAAGGCAGAGACGTACGAAGCGATCACGATTTACAGTCTTAGCAATAGGTGTTACTGCACCCAGGCGAACATTATATGTCGCAGCAACTGTAACAGGGGCAAACATAGAAGTATCTACATCAACAGTGAGCTGTGTAAGGTCACCGGATGCTGTTGCACCTCTACCTTCGCGCTCTAGGTTGATAGGTGCGAAAGCTGGGTAGTAGATCTTGTGTGTATTAGCTGTAATATTACCAACGCAGTTAGCTGTAAGATACATTACTGTATCGTTAGCGATTGACTGAATTTGACCAAACTGATTAGTAGTACCAGCGAACTTGATATAATCACCAATACGGTATTCAGAAACGAATAGTGTACTTGTACCGGTAACTGTAGGTGATGTATTAACGGCAGCTACTGTACCTGTCTTAATAGCAGCAGACTCAGCGTTAGCAAGTGGTGTAACGATAATATCGCGTAACTGTGTAGTAGAAAGAGCACCCGAATATGGGAATGTCTCTGAACCACCTGAAGGTACAGAAATTGCAATAGTACCATCGCTACCCAGGGTGAATGTATTAGATGAGCGATAGATGTACGAAACACTAGACGCATTAATTACTGCTGGATTACCCGCATAGTAGATAAGCGATGAGTTAATGTTGTCCTTGATAACAGCTGTATTAGCTTCAAGAATAGTATCGCAAATAGCCTTATTAGCACCATCGTAGAAGATAGAGCGAACACCGCCGAAGTTCTTACCAGTGTTCATCTGAATATCAAATAGATATACTCTATAAACAGCGCTTGCTGTACCTGGTACACCCGAATCATATACTACTGATCTAATACGCGCATAACCGATTAGGTTACCAGTAGGCGCTGGTGTTGTAGCAATACCCGATGTAATATAGGTCTTAGCAGTATCGTAAAGAGCAACTCTATCACCAGTCTTAAAGAGGAAGTAACCACCGAGTTGATTTACTTTAACGAAGTTGCCATAATTGAGAGAGATGTTACCATTAGTAACCTGCAGGTTAGCAGTACCCTTATCAATAGGGGCTTCGTAGTTAAGAGTGGTCTCAACGCGTGAACCATTGATAAACGCTACACCAGGATCAATGAATACATTGAACTTGGTTGCTTCATCTGTAAATGGTGTTGTATACTTTGTCTGAAGAAGGAATGGATTAGTAACATAGTTACCGGCCGTCTCATTAAAGCGACGGTTAATCTCTTTACCGATTACGTTATAGACTGTCTGGCGATTCTGCTTGTATGGATTACCATTCGAGAACTCAGCAACGTATAGCCAGTCATCGCGTGAATCAGCTTCTGCTTTATCAATAACAGAAAGTGTTGGTGTAAGCTTAAGTCTGTTTGCGCCAGGAGCAGTGAAGTTTGGTGCGCCGGTTGCGTTATCAAGGAGTGAATCGTCCTGGTTAGAGTTGACAACCTCTTCGAGTGTCTCAAAACCAACTGACTTAGCATCAGGGAGATTAGAATACTTTTCAACGATTACGATCTGCTCAGCAACGCGTGAGAAGTATCCCTTCTGGTAAACAATACCCTCACCAACAGTCATACCATAAGCATTACCGATTGGTGAATACTGCGATGGAGCAACTGTGATAGTTGCAAGTTGTGTTTGTGGTAGCGCCGAGAATACACCGAGCTGTCCAAGTGACGCTCCAGGTGAAGAAATCGATACGCTAGGTAGTACAGTATAACCTGTACCCTTATTAAGAACATCTACAGATGTAACTTCACCGATCTGCGCTGTTGTAATTGTTGCAGTTGCACCGGTACCGATGATAGATGTAACACGAGCCAGCGAAGAAGGCGTGGCATTAACTGTTTGTACGTTTGTATTGGTGTTAAGCGTCCACTTTGAGAAGTCGCCTGACTTAAGATCTTCTAATCTTGGCTTGATCTTAAGAACAACCGATCCTGCAATAGTTGTAGTATCAACTGCTTGAATCTGAACATTAGCAGTACCATCTGACAGATAGTCACCTGCGAAGAAGTTATTAGCGAAGAACGTACCGCCTGTTGTATTCTGAATAGCAATAGCAGAAAGAATAACAACCTTATCGGTAGCTACAAAGCCTGACGAGCCGTTAAGAACGGTAATCTTTTCGAGAGGGCCTTCTGGATTATATACAGTAAGCTGTTCACCAGCTTCGAATACTGGCTGACCGTTTGCAGGACCACCTGTCTTAAAACCTGTATTGAGATAGCGTACATAAAGAGTGTTAAGATCTGGATCGGTTGATTCGAAGCCCGGAGCAACTGTAATAATAGAAGCTTCTAGTGGGGTAATATTGTTTTGATTCTTAACTCTGTAACCTTGATACTTAGCGACATCTACGGCAGAAGAGTTTGTTTCAATATCACGAATCTTAACATACTGTAGCGACGAGTGGAATGTAATATCACATCCATCGATAATAGTACCTTGCTTGAAGATATTATTACCAAAGCGCTCAATCTGCTTCTGCAGAATGGTCTGGAGCTGATTTAGTTCACGAGCCTGAACAGCCACACCCGGGCGGAAAAGGATCTTATAGAAGTCCTTTTGCTCGTTGTAATCGTCAAAGTATGGCGATACGCTCAGATCTGTTTGAATCGGCATTGTAAATTAAAACTCCAGAATTAGTTTGACTGTCTCAGTCTGCTTTATATCTCTTGTAATAGGCTTGAGATTTTCCAGGTATAGAATTTCGCCACTGTCTGGTACAATCTCACCGTTATATTTATAACGTGCATCAAAGTAGGCATTCGATGTAAGCCCTCTTATTACTGCAACTCCATTAAGATCAAACACGTTAGAGACATTAGTAACGTATAGGTAATCGTTTGCTGAGCCTGGGTTGTCGCGATACGAATGCACTCTTGCAGTAGGGCTTGTATCAATATCATCTGTATCCTGAATGAGGAATTCATCCTCAATAAATTCAGCGGTAGATGTAAACGAGCCTACAAATGTCGTAAGCTGGTTAAATGCGTTAAACTCATCCGCATCACGGCCATTTACTCTCACATAAGCTGCTGTATTTGAAACACGCGCTGTACAGGACGACACTTCACCTAGTAGATAAGAGCTGACTTCAAGACCAACAGGATCAACATTTGTTAACGAAATATTAATAGAATTATAATCAATAACCTTACCGAACTTAACTGCCTCTACCAAGTAGATTGCGCAATTGGATCCGGTGAATACTGGTTCCTTGTCAATAGATAGAAGTGTATCGCTTGTAATAGATTGAACATTTGCAAAGATATTCGAAATGCCGTTGGTAATAATAACTCTATCGTTTGTGCGGAATGTATCAATAAAAGATGTATCAGTTCCAGTGACGAGTGAATTAGCTGAAACGCTTACATTACCATATAGACGAACCGGCTTGTAACGATATACTGTTTCATTTGTAATAAATGAACCTCTAATACTACCTGCATCAAGTGTGATATTAACGTTAGCATATTGCGGGTTCTTTAAAAGACCCACAGTACGATAGTCGTTATTGGCTGACAGTGGTTCGTTATTACCAATAAAGCTGGATGAGATACCTACAAAGCGTCCAAAGAGCTCGTTATTAATATTCGAACCATGGCCACCTGGAGGTGAAATGATTGGCGTGACTACAGCGTTACTGGTAACCGATACGATATTAGCAGTTTTAATCTTAGCTGTAGCAAGTCTATAACCTGAACCAGTATTGAGAACTTCTACTCTCGAGATAGCGTTACCAATGGCTGAGTTGACGATAGCGCGCGCTACGCAGTTAGCTGTAGAGGTACCGCTTACATCATAAACAAAAACGTTAGGGAAGATTTCATATTCATCGCCTGCATTCGGTCTGTTGTTGAATGCGCGATCGATTGTGATTACTTTTTGACCATTGGTGATAGTATAGTCAGTGATAAGTCTATATTCGTTTGTCGCCACGCCCGAAGTCATTCTAATCAGGCAATTTTTATAGAACGTATTAATGCTTGATGCACTAACGTCTAGTGCAAACTTAAGGTTAGAGCCAACAGCAATAGAAGCTGTATCAGGGAACTGACCGATAGTATAGTTGTTATAACCAGCGCCGCTATTATCAACTGTAATGATTTCAATAGAGCCAGTTACAGCACTATTTGCAACTTCTTCGTTTGGCGTTACTGGTACATATTCAGATGTTGCGAATTTGCGAATGTTAAACTGGTCGACAGTAAACATGTACTTCCAGATATATCCATCCTGCGGAAATTCGATAGGTGTGTTGTCTTTACCGAATGGCTTCTGTGTTGACTTAGCACCATTGTTATTGAACAGGCACTTATAAACGTTTAATTCAACCGAGTCATCAATAACAACATAGAACTGCTTAGATGCGAGCTCGGTATCGTTATCGCGATACATGTCATAGACGTTATTTTCAATCCATTCGTAGCGCTTAATCATATTAATGACGCTATCATTCTTGATCTTCTTACCAAAGATCATATCATTATATACTTGAATGGACGATACAACTGTATCCTGTGGCACGGGTGGAATCTCATCCGACCCTCCACCTTGGCCAGCGCCGAATGGAGTATGTTTAGCAGCGAACACATAGTAAGCAGCATTCTCTTGTACTGACTGTACAAAAGATTCAGCAGCTTGAACGTTTAGTGTCGACGTAATTTTTTGATTAATGCTCATAAACTATATTTATACCCTATTTACGGCTGTTATTCTCTAATCTCAATAAACAATTCACCTCTATCCTGAATATCAATTGATTCACGATCCTGAACAGTATATGGCGAATCGTCGGTAATATCAATAGCAGAATTGGCAACTGATACAGATGTATTAGCAAGCGAGTCAATTAAAACACTACCGAAGAATCTTGTACCAGAGGTATGCATGACCTTCTTAAACATAGTCGCATACTTCTCAATTGGAATACGTGATATAATATCATACGAATACTCTTGGTAGTAATCACCATCGTGTACCTTGGATACATCAGATAGGAAGCCTTTAGCGGTTCTATAGAAACCGGTGCCGGTTCCAACACCACCTCTAATATTCTCAACGATGCCAGTGCGTTCATCTGCTGAAGTTGTAAACTCAATTTCACTATCATTCGAGAAACCAAAACCGGAATCGATGACCTGTACCTGCGAAATAACACCATTAGCGGTGGATGCTCTAGCATTGATCTTTGCGTTAAGACCTGCAGGATCAGAATCTGGATCTGCGACGATAGTCACTACATTCGCTGTGGTACCTGATAAGTTACCTCTGATACCCTTATTCAGCTGGAACAGATTATCTAACTGTATTCTCTTAACGTATAGTTTATCACCGATATTATCTTTCACCTGACCTCTTGCAGTTGATACACCTGTAAATGGTACAGCATTACTGATATAAGAATTAGCAGTGGTAATAAGTGACTTTAAGACATAGTTATTAGTAGTAGGGAATGTACCCTCTGTAAGCTCTAGATCAATATAATTTGTGTTTGTATCGATATAGTATACAATGCCGTTAGCAATAAAGTTAACTGTAGTATTAGCAGCATGGACCTTTTCACCGTAGCGATAAGGCATGGTGTTGCTTACAAAAACTTTAACTAGGGCCTTCGGATTGACTTGTGTTACGTATTCACCAATAGCGAATGAAGACTGGTTGTTGCTAATTGTGAAAATGTAATCACGAGCTTGGTATCCGGTAATGAACGGTTGGAATGGCGATGCAACCGGGTCACGGTTATAACCAGAACCAGGGTTTAGATCCCCGAGTGTTCTAATAGTACCTACAGTCATTCCTTCGAACGTCAAAGCGCCGTAAATAATAGAAGACAGATTAGCAGATGGGTTATATGGAAGCCCGTATTGAACCGCGTTAAGTCTTGTGTTTAGTAGAACCGTATTGCTTAATCTATCGATATTGAGCTTGACGTCCTGACTATCTGCAAGCGATGCAATTCTATACTGAGCATTAGCTCCTGATGTCTTACTTGCAGCAAAAGCTTTACCGCCATTATTAGATGAATATATGAACGGTGCAAAAGTATCAATGAAGGTATTAGACGCATCAGCTATAGCCGCGTTAAATGTAATAGATTTAAACTCAGAATTTGTAGTGGATTCTTTACCAACAACAAATACATTTGCTTGATGGCGGAATACGCCTTCAATATCTGCAACAGTGATAAAGCCGCCTGCTAGAGTCAGCCCGCTTGTCTTAGTAATAGTAGCTGATGCAACAATATCATTCTGAATATCTTTTTGATAAACAACATCGCCTACAGCAAATACACCGCGCGGTGTGCCGATTTCAATTGTACCGGTATTACCGACAGCTATAACTTTACCTGTTGTGTTACGCGGCGTAACTGTAATAACGTCAACCTTACTTGATGAATTAGCTTCTAGGTAAACAATATCACCTGAGTTGATAGTATCTCTATTAGTCATACTAATGACCATAGTATTGCTTGCTGTATCAATCTCTACTAGTTTACCAAACTTATTTACGTTGTTAATATCAACAACAGAACCTGGCTGTAGAAGATCAATATTCAGATCATTCTGGTATGTAATAAAGAGTAGAGGTTGCGTAACAGTTTCAAGATATTCAAAGTACTTCTTCGGATATGAATAATCTAAGCTCCAGGTAGCGCCAACACCAGCCGAAGGGAAGCCTGTGCTATTAATAACTGAGACAACAGGTGTTTCATCAGCTGGATAGAAGCCTGCTCCACGATCAAGAACCTTAATCGTTAGAATGCCGCCAGATGTATTTGTTGACGGCTTAGCAACACCCTGAGAGTAGCGCGATGACACGTAGATCGTATCATTATTGCTATAACCAGATCCGCCTATTACTGGGCTGATATTGGCTAGGAATTGACCAGCTTCGACATTAGCCAGTAGTAGAATTGTATCTGAAAGATAGGCGTTAGAGGTAAAAGCTGTTTCCTCACCAATACGATTGGTTGTATACCCCCAGCCAGAATTAGCAAGTTTAAATGAAACCTCACCTGAGCCCTTTACAGTCGAAGTAACACGTCCAACCCCACCTAGACCAGTTACTGATTCGAAGTTAACTAGGTCACCAACCTGAAAAGCTTCTGAACCTTCGATAACAGTCGCGCCCGTAAACGAACCGACAATTCTCGGTGAGTCAGGAAAGATCTGAACATACTTCAGTCTTTCGTTTACTTCGAATGTACCGCGTACGTTAGAGATATAGAATGCATGAACAAACCCCGCGTTCACCTTCTTCTTTACGTAACGTTCAACGAATGCTGTTGCGCCGGAGTTGACGCCAGTGATCTGCTTTCCGACAAGCGTAATCGCGCGGTCAACAGATGTAGAGTTAATTTCGATATATTGTGGCTTGAACCATTCAGCGTCAGAGAGGCGGAATAGATCATCACCTGGATAGTATACAGATGACT
>JACCDG010618642.1_pt1 | contig 33537 bp, 40 predicted proteins | sample 7442471 | NCBI WGS metagenome assembly JACCDG01 (sample SAMN15323444, study PRJNA562643) | freshwater metagenome | isolation source: river surface water | place: USA:Blue River Watershed | collected 2017-08-17 | reverse complement strand
CGCACGTTTTCGCGCGACCTTGCGGCCGCCATGCTGCTCTGCCATCTGAGCTATCCCTCCAATTTCAATCATCGACCTTGATGCGCTTGATCGCCACTCCATCCTTCATCACATCGATGTATGTCACGTCATACAGACCTTGGTCCTTGGTGACGAACTTCTTGAACTCGCATCCGGGCCAGTCGAGCTTCAGCTTAAGCGCCCGGAAGGTCTCCATCACCGAGATCCAGTCGGGGAACTCATCGGACCCGAACAGTATCTGCTGGCCCTCGAAGGAAGGCCATGGCATGTCGTCGATCAGGTAGTCGCCCTTGAGCAAGCCCTTCTCGGTACACATGATGAGCTTCTCACAGACATCAATGCCGAGGTGCTTCTCGACCCACTCTCTCTTCTCAGTGTAACACATGGGGTTGAGCACCGATGGTCTGGTGAGTATCCACGTGTCGAAGTTGCGATGGAGCCACATGTACGATGCCACCGCATTGTCCATCTCTCTCATGTCGCGGAAGAACCCGTAGGAGGCCTGCGGGAATCCGTTCTCTGGCGTCCTCTTGCGGAACTTGTGCGCCATGTGCATGTAATCACACAGCACACCATCCATGTCAACGTAGATCCTAGGCTTCATGTGGTCTCGTATTTGATCGGTTCGATGTCTTTCAGATACATGTTCCAACATGAAGCAGGGAACTTATACGGTGATTTTTTCGAAGATAGCGGATCTACTTCTCCCTCTTCATAGAACTTGGCGTTCTTATAGAAGGCATCCTTCTCCATCTTGCCCATTATCCAAGCTCGTTCATATCCGTATTGGATACGTACAAACAGGTAATGACCACAATTCTGTTCGGTGTTGTAATCTGCCACCGAGCAATTGCAAGTGTCCCACGGCATATCACTGCACATCTTGGTCTTCACATCGATCGTATGATCGCCCTTTTTCAGGTCGTAATCGACGGTGCTTACCAACTCTGCTCCAATAGCCTCGGCCGCCAATACCTCACCGAGGCATCCATCGAACACTCCTTCCCCATTGCGTATGGAGTTGCGTTGACGTTCTACCTTTTTTCTGAACTCAGCCTCTTTGATCTTTGCCAGTTCAATGTGACGAGGCAAAATCTTCACCTCACGCAACTTCTCTTCCTTGTACGGCATCTCTTTGTAACAGCAAATATACAAAAGAGAATGCTGACTTCCAATCGTACCTCCAGAGGGACTCGAACCCTCACCGCCAACTAAGGTGGCGCTCACGGATCTCAGCCGTGGCCGTATACCAGTTCCAGCATGGAGGTAAATGTGATCCCAGAAGGACTCGAACCTTCACGTCTTCAGGCTCGCAACCTGAGATTTTATCCATTAAACTATGGGACCTCTTTTTCTGTGTAATAGCTCTATCCCTAACGCCTTTGCCCTCTTCTTGATGGAGTTGTCCGACACATTGAACTTCTTGCCTATCTCCACGTAGGTGTGCTCGGATATCAGACGCTCAAGCTCATCCTTGTCAACATGGAACTTGCGCAGAACCGATGAATGTGGTTGTGTACCTTTAAGCTTGTGACCTTTGTCACCACTGAACATCTGATGTTTTCTAGGCATACCATCTGGATAGTTCATTATCAGCTTACGCTTAAGGTTGGCTCCAAGTGTAAGTTTCGATACCTTACCCATGGTCTGGCTCAATTTTGTTCTCACATCAAACCGAATGACTATATCCTTCAAGAATTCAATGGATCCAGAACATACTTCAGTGCCGTTAGCTGTTCCATCCCCGTCATAGTATCCCATAAGAAATGACATGTCCAACTCTTCTGATCCCAACTCAGGAAGACGTATGATCTTACTCTTGGCATTGACACATCCATGACGGGCCAAATGCTCAGTGAATCGTCTTGACTGAATCCTTACGCTCACGGACCTATACCCCTTCTTATGTGTTCTTGATCTCACCTTGTCACGACCGACTCCTATCACCTCACAGAATTTGTAAACCCAATCCAAATCCTTCTCACATAAGTCCAACACAGTGGCGCCTTGGTCTTTGGTCACGTATCCGTCTGCGTAGAGAAAACCCAGCCAGTATGCCTTCTCTTTCGTATCAATATGCTCAAAGAAGTCTTCCTTCAGATTCGGGTGAGGGGCATAAGGCTCTCTGTGAATACCATATATGTTCAGGTAGGTTCTCACAGTATCCCTGTTGAATCCAAGCTTCTTACCTATCGCTGTGTTGGTAAGGCCACTGGCAACCATGTCTGTCAAGGCGACGCGCTCTGACTCATTCCACGCCTTTCTGTTTGGCGCTTTTCTTCCTGTCGACAAGCCATACTTCGTCATGTAATAGTTGACGTCGGCTCTCGGTTGTCCGAGTTCGTTCGCTATCCTCTTCTGTGTATACCCTAGTTGGCATAGCGGCTCAATCTGTTCTCTTTTGATCATAAGAGAACTTAATCAGATGACCGCTTAAACCAAAGCTGGTGGTGCTTGCTGGAGTCGAGCCAGCATTTCCCGATTTTCAGTCGGGCACATAAACCCCTATGTTAAAGCACCATAGTGCGGGCGGTGGAAGTCGAATCCACATGGACAGTTGTAGCTGCCCGCTGGGTTCTGAGCCCAGTGCGTCTAGCCAGTTTCGCCACGCCCGCAGTTGTGACCCCGGAGGGACTCGAACCCCCAACCCTCTGATCCGTAGTCAGGAACTCTATCCAATTGAGCTACGGGGCCATTGCGCGGGTGGAGCCATTCTCCACCCGCTTACATTCAAGGAAACAATATGTCAAAGGACGTTGTATCGGTGATGCTTGGGGGAGTCGAACCCTACCTTCTCTGGTTTTTCAGGCCAGCACACTACCACAGTGTTAAAGCATCATGTCACTCAAAGAACTCTTCTCTCCTTCCGGCCCCAAATGCGAGAGGCCCCGATCCTTTTGGTGGATCGGGGCCTCTCGGAGGGGTTGTCTATTCGTTAACCCATGAGCATGCAACCCGACCCGGTGCTAAACAGCACCACGACCAGTACGAAGCGACGGAGTCGCAACCGTAAGCTCATGTTGATGTCGGTGTTCGGGTTCATGTCTCGTTTGTCTTCGGATAAATAGGGCGGCAAATCCGCTTTCACGTCCTTAGACGATGCAAACATAGGAAAAGTTTCCTGTCAAGCAAAAAATCTTCCGCCCATCATTCCCGAAATGATGTTGCGGTTTATCTCGACTACGCAATGTCGCGTGACAATGGTCAACAACTCGGCCTCTGCATCAATGCTCCCGCGACCGCGCGTGTTGATCCCCAAATGAACAGGCTCATTCATCAGTCGCCTCATCGCATCGGAATCCATTTCCTTCGGCAGTGCAGCAACGACCGCTACGCCAGTGGCCGCTCCGGCAACGCCCAACCCCAACAGCCTCAAGAATCCTCTACGCTCCATGGGCCATGGCGTGTTGCAGAACCATTTGCTTCATTTCCGATATGATCATCTGGTCCAAGTCAATCTTGTTCTGAAGATCATCGTCGGCAACCACATACACAGAGCCTGTTGGGCTTTCGGCGCGCTCTGACCCCATGAGGTAAGACACGCGCTGCTTGATGAAAGCCGCGAGTTCTTCTATTGTTACCTCCGCGTATCCATCTGGTGTGCTGATGCTCCATCGTACAGATGCAGCATTGAGACCATCTTGATTGATGAGGGCCCCCACACCTATTGTGGTTCCGGCAATGGCCAGACCCAACAGTTTCAATAGCTTTCTACGCTCCATGTTCGTTCTTTGGTAAGCTCCACATGTACTTCTCCGCCTCGTTCAAGCCGCCGAATTCCTCGCAGGCCGTCTTCTTTCCTGTGATCAGGTCCTCTTGTGCGAAAAGCTGGACCGTCCCCTCGTGACGCTCGCTGGGCCAATACTCGTACACGAGCGTCTTTCCTTTGTGCGGACCGAATCCCTCGATTATGTTGAACACCTTGGCCTCACCCTTCCTGAACACTGTGGCCATCACGCGCCTACTGACCAATCCGCCGTTCTGCTCCGCTCTGATGCGCATCTGCTCTTGATAGTGGCCTTCTGCCTGATCGAGCGCGATCTCGGTCTGGTCCAATCTCGCTGGCTTGAACCGCTTAGGCACGCGCATGAGGGCCTCCAGTACCACCTTCTTACAGTCGGCGCAGTACTTCTGATCGTTCAACGGTTCAAAGCAACCTTCACCTGAAGCTTGCCATGTATATGGAGCCTTACAATGGGCGCACCGATGGAGCCTCTCTACCATGGGCCTACTTGAAGATGATGTGTTTCAACTCCTCTTGGGTCAACTTCGCCATGATCGCCTCTCGCATCATCTTGCGATGGCGGTCGTGAATGCCTCTGGTGATCCCCTCCTTTTGCTGCTGTACCCCATCGGTGGTGGACCCCACGCTCATCAGGATTTCCGCCTCCGCCTGCCACTCATCGTCTGACATCCATATCCATTCCACCGGAATGCTGTTCTCGGACAATGCACTGAGGTCTTTCGCGCCTCGAAGCAAGGTCACGCGCTCGCCATCCAACTTGAATTCACCGATGATGCCGAACGCGGACACGTACATGTTCGGGTCGAACTCCCCGGTCCCATCATCGAGGTCGGAGGGAGAGTTGTCGAAGTCCCACCACTCGACCTTCACGCCCAATGTCTCTGCGACGTTACGAACGATGTAGTCGCAACGCAGGCCCAATTGCTCCTTCATGTCCACATACCACTCTAGGGGCATGGTGGGGTCAAGCAGACTCTGGATGTCGGACTTCTCGGGCAAGCGCATTGGTCAGGCTGTTACGGCAACGCGTGGCTGCGGAGCCCTGCGCGCGAGGACGGGATCCTCCAATATGCCGATGGCGCTCATGTCGGGGATGTTGATGTAGGTGTCCCCGTTGAGTTGCTTGCCCTTGACGGTGACAAAGCGGTACTTGCGCTCGCGCAAGAACTCCGGCACCTCGTCATCCAGTTTCACCGAGCGGATGGCGTAGTGAGGTTGGCGCTCGCGTCCCGGCACCTCGAACTGGCCCGCGTGCTCGAAAATGAACGTGTGGTCCACGTCCACCAGTGCGCTCAGGTCAGGGCGCTCGCCATCATGAGCATCCACGGTGGGGAAGTAGAGATGGGTGGAGTCGAATGGCGTGTACTCCAGCGCTATGGGCTGGGCGTCGATGGGCTTCTCCGAGGAGAAGCAACAAACGGCGAAGGACCAACCAGCGCACCTCTCGCGGAAGAACGCGCGCAGGCTCTCGGACAACTCCGGGCGCTTCTCCTCTGGGAGCGAGGCAATATAGGCCTCCACCCCATCGAAGGAATCGGTCAGGCCAATGGTGTACATGCCGAGTTCGAACTCATCGAGGCTGAAGGACTTGGACTTCGACAGATGAAGACCGCGCGTTGTGATGCCCAGCCAGTCCTCCTCAACACGGGCGCGTTCTGTGATGTCCTTGAGGAAATCGTTGTAGTCCGTCGTGTTGTGGAACAACTCCTTTCGGGTGACTCCCGGAATCGGAAGGATCATCGCGTTGGGCTTACCAGAAACGTTCTTAACAGAGTTGCTGTAGGCCAAGAAGTGGTTGCCGTTCTCAAGCGGCATCGAGAGGATCTTGGTGCTCGCGAGGAGCGCCTTGTTTACGGTGATGCACATGGTTGTTGGTTTATTGTGACCGCCACTCGATGTGGTCGGCCCATTCTTTTTCTTCCTGTTCGGTCAACTTGAACCCCATCTGGACGATCTCCTCCTTTAGCTCCAAGAGTTCCTTGGGGTCACCGGATTTATACGTTCTGAACTTCCATGGCGACATGTCCACTCCTGCTCGTATGTACTTATCTCCTCCCTGATCCGTCTCCGCCAAGAAGTCTTCCATGGTGATACCGGGAGTGTCGATCCACTTGAAATCACGTGACAGCGCCCTGCGTATCGCGCCAGACTCGAAGAGTGCCTTGAACCGCGCAGCATCCTGTGTGCTGTTTTTTGATGATTCAGGATACTTCACCGCGAGGTCCACGCTGCACTTATCAATGTAGCCCATTCTCACGTCATCGAATGGAGCCAAAATCGTGTTGGTCATGTAATCCACCACGATGAGTCCATACTCGCATGGGTACAGCCCGGCATTGGGCACGTAGACCCACGCCATAGGCATGTTTTCCTTGTCGCCCCTATTATAGCCATCAACCATCTCGTTCCACATCCGCACATACTCATCGATGTGGCCTTCGTCTTGATCAAGCAGCCGCTGATTGACCGTGAACTCCTCTAGCGAGTTGGTCCATCGGTGCATGCGGTGCTCTTCTCCGCTCTTGCGGCGTATGGTGATACCTACTGTGCCTCCCATTGGCCAAACATACGGATTCTTCTCCTTACTTCCGAATATCCTTGATGTACCGGGTCCACGCCGCCTTCTCGCCATTTGTAAGCTCGAATCCCAGCGCCAAGATCTCCTCACGCATCTTGATCATGGACTCCGCGTTGCGTCGATCAAAGCGCTTGAGGGTCCACGGGCTCATATCGAGGACTATCTCGTGGTAGTCGTCGATCGTGCCAGCGAACTTGTCGAAGGTCAACGTCGCGAGATCAAGCGGGGTCTTCCTATGTCGAGGCATGACGTAGGCTTCCTTGATCCGCTTCTTATCGAAGAAGTCTTTGATCAGGCGATAGTCATTGTAGCCGCGCTGATCCACCTTGTCTTCTCTATCCTTCTTTGCCGTCCAAGCTTTAATGGAGTGTATTATTCCAATGGTGGAGTAGCAATTTCCATCAAGTATAGTGTGCGTCTTGTAGTCCGCCACGATGAGGCCATAACTTGAGGGGATCAATCCAGCTTCGGGTACATATACCTCGGCCATGGAAAGCGCGTTCCTCCCCGAAGTGTAGTCCTCCACCATGTCGCGCCACGTGCGCAAATACATGGACAGGTGCCTCTTGTTCTCCTCAATGAACTTGAGGTTGTTGAAGAAGTACGGAATGCCATTGGTCCATCGGAACATCCGATACTCCTTTCCGCTCTTGCGGCGTATGGTGACCCCTACTGTACCTCCCATGGTGCGCTTTTTGGCCTGTGGCCGCTGTTATACGTCAAGGTAGCGCGAATTGTTTCTCATGGCCAGAGCAGACCTCGTTAGCTTCCGCCACAACCGCCTCCGCAGCCGCCACCACAGCCTCCGCCGCAACTGCTGCCGCAACTGCTCACGTAAGTGCTGCAACTACTGCCGCAGCCGCCTGACCCTCCTTTACCGCCGCCCGATGTGAGAGCTATGACGATGACGATGATCACCAAGACCACAGCCACTACAATGACCCAGAATAATACGTCGTCCATCATGTTGTTGGTTAATCACCGCACCCGCCACATCCTCCGCAGCACCCTCCACATCCAGATGACCCTGAGGACCCGCTTCCTTTGCCGCCGCCGCTGACGGACGCAATCGCTATCACGATGATCACAATGAGGACCAACCAGAAGATCCACGTATAGTCCGCGTCCTTGCTCTTGTCTTGGGCCATCGCCAACATCGGCATCAGCAGCGCCATGGCGAAGGGCCAGAGACGTGGGAGTCGCAATTTGGGTATGACCCAATGGGTGTGCCGATTGACGCGCTCGAACCGGAAGTGGGCGAAGCGTTCCTCAAGGTCGGGCCATATGTCGGTGGGAGGATACTCGCCGAACAGAACATGGTATGAGCCGCGCGTCTTGGCGTACTGATCGGCGAAACGCATCCGCTCCTTATGTCCACCCTTGGTGGGCCCATGGTGGAGTTCGCTCTGGAGGATGTCGCGACACAGATCCTTCCAGTATGACCGTGTGTAGATCATGTGGAGGTGCCACGCTTGGTCCACTTGGTCCGATGGAGTGGCGCTTCCGGGCATGAACTTGCATAGCAACACAAAGCGCTTGTACTCGCGGATGACCCGTAGGGTGTATGGTTTGGACCATCCGTTCTCCCGCGCAAGGCGATCGGAGAACTTCAATTCCGATCCGATGTCATCTAGGTCGAGCGCCATGACGGCGTCATGGACCTGCTGCTGCTCTTGCGTCATCACATTATCTTTGGTAAGACAAAGGTAGTTATTTCACGGGCTCGTAGAATCCCTCCGGGAGGTCCATGAAGAACAGGACCGCATCAGCCTCCTTGCCCTTGATGAGCTTCTTCCAGACCTTGGGGTCCACTAGGATCTTCTTGGGCTCGGAGCAGCGCCAATATCCTTCCCGGTCGCCGATGGAGTGGGTGCGCTCGATGCTCTTGTTGAGGTTCTCCAGCGACTCCGAAACGTTTATGCCGTCGTCCCGCTGTCCGAACTCGTACTCCGTGATCCATGTGATGTAAACCTCTTTCATGGTCTTGTCCTTTGGACCAATATACGAATTCCTCTCTATTCCACAGGATTCTTCTTGAGCAACGTGTCGATTTCATTCAGTTCCTCTGCCGTGAGGTTCCCTTTTCCCTTGAGCCTCGCAAGCAGCTTCGCCAGCGGCTCCACCCGCTCACTGTAGCATGCGGCATAACCTTGCGCCGCAGAGAAGTCTTTGAAGTGGGCCTTGCCGTGGATGTACTTTTCCAGCGCCACACGCTGTGCATTGCTTTTGACTTTCATGCGGTGGGTCACGCTAAAAAGGCACCTTGGTGAACCTTTCGATCTGCTTCTTGATGTCATCGGTGCGCTGGCCCACCGACACATCGGTCGGGATGTACACGTCCGAGAAGTAGTGCAAGTGGAAGTAGTAGAAGTGGGGTGTTCCCTTCCCTGTGTCCCAGCGCAGGAACACGTATATCTTGGAAGAATGCAAGAACACCCTGCTCTCATCGTAGGCACCAAAGAAGAACTTCATGTTCTCTGGCACCTCAATGAACTCGTGCTCCAAAAGCCAGTTCACGAACTCCGTGTGGTCACGATCAGATGTCATTCACTAAGGGTGTTGGTTCTTCTATCTGGTCTACAGCGCGTCTTGCCTGCTTCAACTCCTCTTGGAACAACTCAGGGTCGTAACCGCGTAGTCGGTCTAGCCACTCATCCGTCTTGATCTTGCAGTAGTAGATGTTCTCACGGTCCTTCTTGCGGGACTTCACGAAACCCTTGCAGATGACGCCCTCGGCGAGGCCGAACTCGTTGGCCTTCACCTGCTGCACGAACTCCATGTTGAGGTTGCCATCGTAGACCACACGCGGAATACCAAGGTGTCCGAAGTCCTTACAGAACTGACGTGGAGGACACCATCCCTTCTTGTACATGCTGATGTCGAAGAGCACGATGTCCATCTTGTCGATGGGGTCCGGATGTTGTCCGAAGGCCGAGTTGGGTCCCACCAGTTCGGCGTAACACACGAACGACAGGATGTTGCGGTAGTCCTTCGAGCGGAACACTTCCGTGAGACCATCGGCGTACTTCTTCAGGAACAGGTCGACAGCGTAGCCGAAGGTCTCGTGCTTGTCGTCGATCATCATGTTACGCGTGCCGAACTTGTAGAAGCCGCGCTTCGGTGACCACTCGAAGCGCAGGTTGCTACCGTCGAGCTTGTCGAATGCGATGATGGGGATGCCCCAATGGTCGCCGTAGTATTCTATGGAATGATACTGCTTCACCGATCAATCCGGGGATGAACAGCCGCTGTCGGAACCTCCACCGTCGTAGCTGTCGGAGTGTGAGGGTGAGTCCGATGAATAGTGGCTTGGGGAGTGTTGGCTCACGCTGTCCGGAGGATAGCTTGGGGCATCGGAGTCGTAACTGCGGTGCGAGGGCGGTTCTGGAGAAGCGTTCCAGTCATGGCTGTTCCTGTGATGCTCTTGCCCGGAGTCGTTGATCGGGTTGAGCGGATTGAGCGGATTGAGCGGACTGAGAGGGCTCAAGGGATTGAGCGGGTTCAAGAGGCCGCCGTCGTCGCTTCCAACGTACGCGGCGGCGTGGGAGGGCCGGGAAGTGGATGAGGGCCGGGAAACAGGATATGGCCGAGCGGGTGCGGATGTTGCACGGCTTGGCGGCGCTGGCGCGGCGGCCGTCTTGCGGCCAGTCAGGCGGTTCCAAAGATCACGAAGGAAGGACATGGAGCGTTCGGTTTGATGTGTTATACGCACAAACGTAAGGAAATGTTTCGTGCCGATTTTGAGTCCGGCACTAAAATTACTAGATTTGCTTTCACAAATGTATAAACCTATGAAAAAGCAAGACACTCCAAACCCCTACGCTGCCAATCTCAAGAAGCTGTCCGTGGGACAGACCGCAAGCTTCAACCGCAATGCCCGCGCGGATGTCAGCACGGTGGTCAAACATCTGAACGTGGAGCCCAGCCAGTACGAGTTCACACAAAGCGTCGGCAAGAACGACGTGAAGGTTACGCGTGTGGTCCCCACCAACCTCTTCAACCGCAGCCTGTACATCGACAAGATCAAGAAGTCGGAACTCACTAGCATCCTGTCCTCACAGAAGTGGAGCAAGGAAGGTGCGGCTCGCGTGCTGGGCATCTCCGCCCGCACCATCGGACGAATGATCAACAAGCACGGCATCACCGAGCGTCAGGCGATCAACGCGACGAAGACCTCCAAGAGCACGAAGAGCACCAACAAGAACACCAAGACCAAGAGCAAGGCGAACAAGACCCGCTAAGTAGCGGCTAGTTGAAGAGAGGGGAGGGGGCCAGCGATGGTCCCCTTCTCTTTTTGGGTGAACCAAGCATCAAGGTCCATGATGGAGTAGTTCCCATTGGCGATGTCGGTGGAGGTCATGATGAGCCATCCGACATCCACCTGCTCCTTTCCGTCCTGCGCATCGTATGCGCGCAATATCCGATTCTTGATGCTATCGATCGACATGGCCCGCACCGGATGGACTTGGCCTTGATAGACCAGAACGAAACGCTTCATGCTCTTCTCTTGTTCGATGGGTTAGACGGACGAACATAAGGGTTTGTTTCAAAAGAGCGGGGCCCACTCTTGCGAATGAGCCCCTTCAGGAAGCCGAGCGTAATTGGATTTCTGTTCTCCCTTTCGGGGTCGACATCATTTGTCTGTTATAGCCCTAACCCGCACATCATCGAGGACAAGGGGTCCCTCTAGCGCTGTTTAGGTTGCACCCTGCGACTGTGGTGATAACGGCTGATTAGGCCTCCCACTCCCCTGTTGAGTGTCCCAATTTCCTCTCATCTCGTTCGCAACCTAGGCTGCGGCGGAGGTAGAGCGATGCGACCTCTTGCTTCCCGATCTCTTCTTGCCGATGCCCTTGCAGAGCAGGTCGGCGCAACAGTTCGCTGCCCACGAGTGCGGCTTGAAGCGGCAGCGGTAGCCATAACCCGTGAGCGTGCTCTTGGCGGCCTCGTACGCCACGTGCGACTTGTTCTTGCCGCCTCCGTCCAGCGGATTGATATCGACGTCGATCGTGACCAGCTTGTCCTGATTCACTTTCCAGTATCCGCCAGCCGGGTTCTTCATCACCATGAGATCCTCGATGGTGTAGCGCCTGAGGTGACCCTCAAGTTCCACCTCCAAGAAATCGGCCACCTCTTGGGACTTCTCCACTTCCCTCCACATGCGGGAGAACACATCGAGCTTACCCACCTCACGGTCGCGCTTGAAGATGTAGTGTACACCGTCCTTGCGGAACTCGTCGTAGAGAGCAATAACCGTTGCGTAGCTCACCTTACCGCGCTTGGAGGTGGAGTCTGTTCCAACATAGATGGATGGCTGCGGACGGTCCTGCGGATAATTCTTGAGGTAGTCGCGCAAGTACTGACCGACGTCGTCGATCTGGATATCACCGAATTTCTTGAACCTGTTCTTCATCTGGATCTCTCTTGTTTCTTCGAGGCTGTTCTCGAAGAGTGGAGATCCGATGGGATCCTTGTCTATCGAGACGGACCCCTAGTTGTTCTGGTCTGTCATCTGTTGCGAGGTGTGATATCATTGGTTGATGCCACGAAATGCGCGGGTAGCAACGAAAGGCGTCCTCCGCCCATACCTCCCCAACCGCAACGGCAAGTCGTGGAACAACGGCAATAGCCGCCGCCGCCTCCGATGCCGCGTTTGGTTATGTTGGTCGTTGTACTCATCGTCCCCTTATACGTTAAATAGGAGCAAAAGGTTGCCCCCAAATGTACGAAACATCTGAATTTTTTTCAACAACCCCTTCAATAGAGGTTCAGGTGCGATGTCAACGGGTCTATCCGTTCCTTGTCGTGAGGACCAATGGCGACGCAGGTAAGGGTAGGCACTCCGGCGAACTCCGTGAGCCCAGCATCCACGATGAGGTGCGAGGTAAGGCCTGCCTCTATCACCTTTTTGTGGAGGTCCTGAAGCTCCTGCTCGGTATCTACCACCAAGGCGATCTTGGTGAACAAGCCACGGACCCATTCCTGTTGTTCCACCGAGAGCATCAGGTTCACCTCCAACGGAGCGGTAGCTGGCACATACCACCTTCCGGACATGGCCTCCATGAACTGGCGCGTAAGGAACGCCATGGATCCATGGCCCGCCTGCGCGAGCAATTTCCCGCGTCGAACCTGAAGGTCGCGACGGAACACCAACACCTGTCTTACGTTCATTGCAGCAGCTTTTTGAATTCTTCCACGTCCATCCCATCCTCATAGCCAAGTTCGGAATGAGTTACGGTCAGGACGCCATCGACTAGTTCCATAGTCATGATCGTTGACTCCTGCCAATCGCCGCCTGCGGCTACACGAAGCTTTGTGTCGGTCAACTCTACGAACTCGCAGTTCTCCAGATTCACTGGCTCATCGGGGTACTCATCATCTCCATCGTCATTCGGAGCGGTCGGCCAATTCGCGGCGGTCAATTCATATCGATTGAAGTGCCCCGTCCACATGACGGTGTCCAGCAGACATTCCTTGAGCGTCTTATAACGTTTGACCTTGGGCTTCTTCGCCTCCTTGACCTGCTGGTACTCCACTAGGAGTTCCTCGATGCGCTGTTTCTTCTTATCCACCTTTCCACGGAGCAGCTTCGGGATGAGCGCATAGACGCTCTCCAGTGACTCCATCGCCTCTTTGATCTCGGTCGCCATGTCATCGGCGACCTCATTGACGGTCCTCATGGTGCAAGAATACGAATTCTTATGCTATTGGACTCGTTTTCAAGCGCCTATAGCAAAAAACCTCAATGGATCTGGGCTTCTTCGGGCGCGCTCCTATTTATAGGCCAGACCAACAAACATTATCTCCTACGCATACCCATGAGAGACTTTTTTGACCTCCGGGACTCCGACTTCGGTCTCGTTCAGCCCACCTATCAGAGCATCGCCAATGGCAGTCGTCAATACCTCAACAAAATGGGGATATCATACGCTGAGCAGAAGGCCAAATACCCCGCCTCCATCGGATATTACGAGAGCAAGGGATGGACGCAGTCCCGCATCATGGGATTGACGCAGTTCACGGTCGCCTTCAACGAGGCGGCCATGCGCAACCAGTTCAACCGCGCATCGATCAAGATCCCAGCGGGTTTTTGGGCCGTCAACGCCCAACTGAAGGCCACGATGGGTACCATAGAGGGTGTGGGTCCTGCTGGCGCGGCGGACGAAGGCCCATGGGGCACCCATCTGACCATTGAGGGTGTGCAGTGGATGGATGACCCATTGAACAGGAACATTTTCGTCTCGTGGAACAAGTTCGAGAACAAGTACGAGTGGTCCCACACCACGAAGATCCGTCAGATGAGCCTTGGTGGGGAGATGAAGATGCAGCGCGATACATCCTACCAGAGTTCCGCCATCCTCATGCAGAACCCCGGAGAATGCTGCATCATCGAGGACATTTACTGCACCGGATGGAATGACTTCGGTGTCCACATTGATGGCGGCGGGGCTCCTTGCACCATCCACAACTCAAGCTACTTCTACAACCACCGTGCTGGTATCGGCATCGGCTCTGCGGCCATTTCCGTGGTGCGCATCAGCGAACCATCAGGAGACCTGAACCCCTACATGGTGGAAACCTTCGTGGGAAGCGATGGGTCGCCCGGAGGCGGAACGATCACGCTGATATCCCCGAAGATCGAGGCTTATGGCAACCCCAACGCCCACGCGCGTCCGGGACGCGGCCAGATGCTCGCGAAGTTCGTCGGTTACTACCGTGTACACATCATCGGTGGCCAGCAATGGGTACATGGCGCCTACATCGACTCCGCGATACGTTGCGAGAGCGAGAACGTGCAAGGCGGCCTATACGATAACTACGTCCGTTGGGATGGGCTGCACGCGGTCAACTGCGAGCACCTGTTGCACGACGTAAGCAACAACAAGAAGTTCAAGTCCGGTGGAAATTGGGCCAGCGGTATCCACGATATCGTGTGGACCTCGAAGGCTGGCGGTCGTGCTATCACAACCTTCTTGCCGAACGACTCACACACGGCCGTGGCCATCAACGCCGATCTGCCGCATGTAGTGGCAACCCATAAGGGGCGTATGCCGTTCATCAACGCTGGGCCCAATGGATTGCGTGATGGCAACTGGGACCAGTCGACAGGAGCCATCGTTGGCGCAACGCCGAATCCCATCACGGGCATCGTCATGACCCCCGCGAGCACACAGGTCAACAAAGGGCAAACGGTCGCCCTATCGGCCACCGTGCAGGGAACCGGAACGTTCGATGGAACGGTACAATGGAACATCATCACCGGAGGCGGTTCTTTGAACAAAACAACGACAGCCGCTGGTGAACAAGTCATCTTCACCGCTGCTGAATACGCGGTAGACAATGATGCGTTCACACAGGTCCGCGCGGTGGCCAATGGCAACAAGAATGTCATGGCCGCAGTGGATATCGTCATCAAAGCGACGGCCGTCACCAATGTTGTGACGGGCATCTCGGCCGTTAGCAGCAAGCCAACGCTTGACGAAGGCACAACTGCCACACTCACCGCAACGGTCACGGGGACCGGCACATTCAACAACGGTGTCACGTGGTCCATCGCCTCTGGTGGAGGAACGCTCTCCAGCACTTCGACCAACCCGGTAACTTATACCGCACCTCAGGTGGGAGCCGACACCAATGTTGTGGTGAAAGCCACATCCGTTGGTGACCCGACCAAGTATGCCGACATCCCGATGATCGTCAAGAACGTCGTGGTCGTACCTCCGGTGTCTATCACCAGTGTCAGTGTGGCTCCAGCCACGGGACAGGTCGACGAAGGATCCAACATTCTCCTCACCGCAACGGTGGCCGGAACCGGAGCATTCAACCAGAACGTCACGTGGACCGTCATGTCAGGAGGGGGAACACTTTCAAGCCCTACTTCCAATCCTGTGACCTATGTGGCGCCTCAGGTCGCCGCCGATACTCCTGCTGTTATCCGGGCGGTCGCTGTCGGAGACACCACCAAGTTCGCGAGTTCCACCATCACGGTGAAGAACGTGACCACACCATCAACCATCACTTCGGTGACGGCAACGGCTACTCCATCATCGATCGAGAGCAGCCAGACATCGGCCATCAGCGCAACGGTGAACGGCACAGGTCCGTTCAATACCTCGGTGACATGGACCATCGTCTCCGGAGGCGGAACGCTGGCAAGCTCCACGAGCAACGCCACGACCTATACCGCACCAGTTGTCACCACATCGACAAACATCGTGTTGAAGGCCACCGCCAATGGTGATGCCACCAAATCAACTACGATAACGATCATCGTGTCTCCTGCTTCCACCGGAACCGTGGAGCTTCCACGCACCGGATGGATCGGTACAGCGAGCCACTACAATACGGCCGGAAGCAACGAGCCAGCCGCCAACGCATTGGACGGCAATGCCTCCACTTACTGGACGGGAGGTATCGCTCAGTCGCCGGGACAATGGTTCCAAGTGGACATGTTGGCCCAGAAGACCTTCAACCGCGTGGTCATCGAAACCTCTTCGCTCACCTTTACGGACTACGCACGCGGAGTCCAAGTGTACGTCAGCAATGATGGAGTGAATTGGGGCACAGCCGTTGGCACCGCCGTTGGCGCCGCTGGAACGCAGTACGTGGTCAACTCGCTCACGATAAACTTCGCGTCGCAAACCGCGCGTTACATCCGCGTGACCCTCAATGCATCATCCACTGGTAACTGGTGGGCCATCGGAAACTTCAGGGTATTCGGTGGAGGCACAACGCCACCGCCGACAGGGGCTGTCACTTCAGTTTCCATCGCTGCAAATCCGGTTTCCGTAAACAGTGGACAAGCCACGACACTTACGGCCACAGTGGCGGGCACCGGAACCTTCAACAACGCAGTGACGTGGACCATCGTCTCCGGAGGCGGAACGTTGTCCAACACCGCGAACAACCCGGTGACATACACAGCGCCGACAACGACAACCGATATCACCCCTCAGATAAGGGCAACATCGGTCGGCGATACGACAAAAACGGCTATCATCAATCTTCCGGTCAAGGGTGTGACCGTACCTCCTGCTACTGGCGGTATCAACCCGGCGAGCGTTTTGATGGTCGTCAACGCCAACGACCCCAGCAGTGATGCGCTGGCCAATCAATACGCGGCTGCATGGGGCATTCCTCTGACGAACAAGGTGACCGTGAATCTGGGTACCAGCCATGTTATCGCTGACGGTCCTTTTGCGACTGAGCGGGCGAAAGTCCTCGCGGCATCCACTGCCGCGCATGAGCACTATGCGCTCTGTTTCGCGTTCCCGTCGCGTGTTGGACCTACGGGCATTCTCAATTCCATGCAATCCATCACAAGCGCGATGGTGTATGGTCGCAGGAACGTCACGACCCTCACCACCAACACACTGCTCAACTACAATGGCCTCAAGCCGTTCACCGACAAGGGCGTCCGCGCATCTTGGCTGGTGATGAAGTCCGCGTACATCAAGAGGTCAGCACATGGAGCAAGGCCAACCGGAATGATGTATGCCGTCTCGTCAAAGGACCAGAACCCGCCAGCGCGCGGATCGGTTCGCGCATCGCAGTGCCAAGCTCTTGACTCACGCGCGAACTTCGAGCACATCGACATTCGCGCCGTAACGGACATCGGCTATGGTCAAAATCCGTATCAAACGCCGCAGAATTGGGCCTTCGACAAATACGCCCAACTCTTCGCGCAATACGGATCCCAAGGAGGATGGCCTCAGGCAGACCCTCGTGGAAAGTTGTTCACCAAGCAGCCGCTCGCGGCCGCATTCTTGGCGATGAACAACTACGATCGACTTGAGGAAATGGTACGTCAACCCGGTTGGGTGGGCGACTGTGTCACTTCATTCGCCGGATACATGCCGGATGGAGCGGGACAGACGCCGCTGACCTACATGCTGGATCTGGGAGCCTCAACGGCCTGCGGCCTTGTGGCGGAGCCCAGCAGCAACTTCGTCCCTCAGTTCACGGACCTGACGAAGTTCGTACCCATGTGGCACGATCAGAAGCTGCCGAACGCGGTCGCCTTCTGGGGATCAACACAGGCCATCGATCGCATGCTCATCGCCGGAGACGGAATGTGCGCTCCGTTCATCTGAGCATAAACTTGTTGCAATGTGCAAATGTCATTTTTCAACGCCTTTCTCTAAGGCTGTTCTTACCCTCCAGCAGGGCGGTAGGATCGTGGAGTTCGATTCGTCCAATTGGCAGGGTGAACTCAGCAAGAATACCATGCGCTTCTGGGCAGAAGGCAGTGGCTGGAAAGAGCCTGAAAATGATCGATACGATCTAACTTTAAGACCACTTACAGAGTGTGCTCATCGAGACATCAAATTTCCATGGGAAGGTGACAACAGTCTTATTTACTTGGGAGGTGACATGTTGTTTACCGATAAGAATGGTGACACATACGAACTGAAGATCGAACACGCCATGGGACATGCCGTTGGCGACAACATCATGTGGACCATCATCACCAAAAAGGGTGAGCTACCAAAAATGCTTACTTCCAAAAACTGAGTGTTATTTTCGAAATGAAGAGGGCCGTGGATTACACGGCCCTCTTCATTTCTTGTGAGTCCTCTTGTTGACCAACTCATACAGACCACGCCGTTTCAATCGACCACGAATGGCGGTATCATGAACACCAAGTTCTTTTGCCACATTCATCAGCCCTGTTTCATTGACTCTTGAAATCAGAGTGTCGTTATCAGGCCAAGCAATCTTGGTTCCTATATCATTTCCTCTATTTCTCCTGAGGTCAAGTTCGTGCTCATAAGTTGGTAAAGAAGGCTTATGATGAGGACAAACTCCACCATTCGCGGCTCTGCCTAGATTGCAATTGAAACACAACACCTGTATGTCATCTCTCACAGGTTCCCTTCTCAACTTCATATAGAAACTACTGGACTTACCCCCTTTGCGTCCAGAGAGTGCAAGTCTCTCCTTTCCTCCATCGTTGTTTTTGTGATCCATTGTCAGAAACAACAATTCAGTCTCTCCGCAGCAGCAGCACTTTCCTCCGTACTTGTCAACTACCGCTTTACGCACCCTCTTTCCATAGGTTTTGATCCTATCGGAATGCGTCCTAGAATAATCGACTTGACCTTTGACCTTCTTTTGTAAGCATGCCTTGCATCCTTTTGTCGATAGGTCCTTAACTGATTCCTTGCCGCAATACACACAAAGCCCTTCTTGCTCTCGTTTCGCCCACAGCGATGGTTTAGTGTTTTTCTGTTTCATGGTAATAAATACCATCGAAACAGAAACCGCCATCAAGTGTCTGAAATTATGTGGTGCGCGTCAAAGTGCTCCTAACTTCTCGCTATCCCTCTCGGCCTGTTCACGACTGCTGCCGATGAGCCGATAGAGGTCGTCCGGATGTAGCCCTTCATCCCATTCAGTGCCTCCGGTGATGTGGAAGCGCTCGACTCTCATGTGGCACTTTTCCTTGCACACGGTGATGCCATTAGAAGCTACGTAACCTCCGTTGATGATCTCCGATCTATCAACAATATGATGCGCGTCAAGTTCATCTTCAGCGCGCTTGGTGTTGCACACCTTACAGGTGAACTTGTCGCGCCCAAAAACAGCGCTCCTGAACTGCTGACGTATCTCTTTCTTTCCCATCGCACCTTATACGAAGAGAGGAGCCTGATTGTTTCATGCCACCTCCGGCTCCTTGAGCATGACCATAAGGTCCTTGATGGAATCCAGCGCCGTAGAATAGAAGCCTTCGTCCATCTTCACGCCGAACACCTTCATGAGCAGGTCCTCAGGACGCTCAGAACCACCAGCGGACAGGAATTCGTGGTACTTGGCGATGAATTCCTGTTTGTTCTCGGCGCTCTTGTACTGTTGCACCAAGTTCAGGCTGATGATGTTCCCGAAGGCATAGGTGTAGCAATAGAACGGAGTATGGTAGATATGCGGTACCCACGACCAACCGAACTCCAAGAGTGATGGGTCAGCCTCAACTCCGGGCCCATACAACGCCACTACCTCCTCGGTCCACATCCTGTTGTAGTCCTCATAGGTCAAAGGCTCGTTGCGATCGAAGGATTCATGACACCTCCTCTCGAAGAGAATGTAGGAGATTTGGCGGAAGATGGTGCCGAAAATATCATCAAGGCGCTGCACGATGGCGCGCTGTCTTTCCATCTCCGTCATGTCCGTACGCATGAGCGCATCAAACATGATGGTCTCACTGAAGATGGAGGCCGTCTCTGCCAGCGTCAGCGGTGTGCCGTACACCAACGGGTTCTGCTTCTTGGACAACCAGCCATGGAAACAGTGGCCCATCTCATGGGCGAGCGTAGAAACGTCACCAAGGGTGTCTGTCCAGTTCAGCAGCATGAACTCCGGTACGAACGGCATGTAGTTGGCATAGGCGCCGCTCACCTTGTCCTTCTTGGGGAATACGGAGATACGCGAGTCCTCCAACATACCTTCTGAATACTTGTGGAGCAAGGGGTCCACATCCTTGATGGCACCAAGGAAAAGATCCCATCCCTCCTTGAATGTACAAGGCTTCTGCGCGCCGGATACCATAGGAGCGAAGACATCATGGATATAGAAGTCATCAAGGCCCAGTAACTCCTTCTTTTTCTTGAGGAACTCATGATAAAGTGGATAGGACTTTCTGACCGTCGCGATCAATGTGTCCACCGCCTCATCCGACACCTCCTCGGAGAAGTTCATCTGGGACATGACGGTCTGAAAGCCTCTTGTCTCCTTGTTGAACACCCCATCCTTGCACACCAGCGAATACAGATTCCCGAACACTATCTGGTTCTCTTTGCGATTGTAGACATCCGCGATGGACTTGAAAGCATCGTATCGCTTGGTTCGGTCCGGGTTCTCGCGCAGGGATGCCACCTCTTCGTGGGTTATCTTGTTTCCACGGAAATCGAACTCGAACGATGAGGAAAGCTCCTCATGCAGGTTCTGCCTTGATGCCTCATCCACCTTGATGAGCAGTTTCTCTTGGTCCTCAGGAAGAAGGTGTTTCAGAGAGTTGGCCTGCGCCACAAGGTAGTTCCTGTACGGTGCGAACAGAGCTTGTGTCGATAGTTCCATCAGACGCTTGTACCCGAGGTGCTTGTATTCCTCATCGAGGAAAGTGAGCTTCTCTTGGTATTGCGACTGTGTTTTTTGCAGGCGTTGGACGATCTTCTGCAACCCTTGGTCCTGTGATTCCAAGGAGGAATACAGACCGAGGTACATCATCACCTTTTGTTCCGTTGTGCCCATGGCACTGAGACGGTCCAGCGCGTCCTTGATGACGAACTCGCTGTATACTAGACATCCATCCTCATCAATGGAGGCGATGTTCCCCTTGAAATCCACAACGAAGGTATCTACCTCCTGCTTGAAGGCTTCAACGTCACGATCGATGGCCTCATCGTTCCGATCAATGTAAAAATGCTTGTCAAGCTTCCATTCCGTGTTCATACGTTCTCTGTGTTACTATCACAAAGATATGAACTATACTCATAGGAGCTTCCAAGCGGTACTTGTAGCCCCCGTGCAGACCATGAGACCCGTTCCAGCACTATAGAACATCTTGCCTTCCAACGGAGGAGGAAGCGTGCTCAACGGCGACCAGCGTATCTCAGTAAGGGTCGAAATAGTCGACAATTGCGCGTTCGAGGTCGCTATCAATCCATCATCAAACTGGGCTGGACCAGCCCCAGCGAACCTTGCTCCTCCCGCAAACCACACTTCGGATCCGAATGTGGGACCATCAACGACCGATACAATAGGAGCACTCTGGGTTCCACCGATAGAAATGTTGGCCCCCGATAGAATGGTGATCGCACCTCCTGCTGATCCCCCAGTGAAGCTCTGAGGCACTATCTCACCCAAATGATTGATCACCTGTATCTGCCCAAAAGGGCTCAGATAGATATGGTGTCTCCCAAGCGATGGGGTCACCAACGGCTGGGAGTCATTGGTGGAGTTGAATACGAATGACTTGTAGTTGGCCATTGACCATAAATAGACCCACAGAGGCGTCCTATCCAAAGGACTTGCATGATGATCATGCTAGGTGGTGCAATCGCTCGGCTCACCTCCGAATTGACAGGGTCGCGAGCAACTTTAAGCCGATCGTCACTCCATCCAAGTCGCCCTGTACTCCCCGTCCGGCATCATTCGATAGACCCATCCGCGCCCTTGGTCATTGACTGGCCTGCCCAGAATGTCGAACATCACAGCAGGCTCTTTCTGTACGCCGATGGCCACAACGGCGTTGCAATCGGTGTAGTGGGCAACGTACGCATCTTGCGCAAGAGGGGTTATCGAGTACGTTCCTGCTCCGATGTCAAAATCGGTTATCTCGTTGAAATATCCACCGACACTGACCTCTCTGCTTCCCCATTCAGCCCGCACCGCTGAAACAGCATCGTTCACGTTCGCGCCTATTTGTGCATAGCAGGAGAAGTCCCCGTTGCTTTTCAGGTACGTGGCCATGAAGCCGCCAGAAGAAGCGTACTCATACCCCAATCCGGGGTCCAAGTCTATGCCATCAGCGCGCCCGACCATCCAGAACTGTTCATGATTGTTGCATGACAAGTCGTATTCCCATCCACCATCCCTCGGCAACCCTCTTTCCCATACCGGAGCCAGATCATGATGCATCCTGTAGGTCCTGATCGACTCATCATCGTGGCCTATCGCATACAGGTCGCTTGTGGTGTTGTCCCAGAACACATCGGTGTAAACCCCATGGTTCGGAACGTGGCCCAAGAGTGTTCCTCCAGCGACCTTCAGATTGACAATTGAGGATGGCGACGCCTCCAAGACCACCGGGGGGAGCGGATTCACATCATAGGTGCCTGTTGACTCCAATGCCACATACACACCGTCAGATTCGCTCCCATAGTCTATCGAGTGCGGCCACACGCCATCCTCTGTCTGATCAGGAGATATCAAGGAGCACCACTGGTAATCCGAATTGGAAGCATATTTCGCCACGAACAGATCGCCAAGGTTGGGGTCGGTACACACGGCCGTTTTGTTGGCGATCAAGAATGAAGGGTCGAAGTCAACCGTCCCTTGCATTACCCCTGTGACGTAAACGTATCCTGCGGCATCGTATGTGATGTCTCGGACAGCATCTTCGTTTCCATCGTCGCCTATGCTTATGACCCACAAAAGGCTGCCACCGAAACTATACTTGGCCACGAACCCATCAATGCCATTGGAGACAAGATCGGGGGCGTTCGTTCCGAAGGGGACGTAGTTGAAATCCACCGCTCCTCTGTATTTCCCGACGACATACAAACATTTGTGTGCGTGGTCCCATTTGACGGCGCTTGGGCTGGACCTTGAGCCTTCATCACCCCGATAAGTAATCATCCAATTCAATTCGCCGCCATCATGTATGCTGGCTACGAATCCATGGAGCAGGTCATCGCCCGTGGTGAACGATGACGTGGTCGTGGCCGTTGTGAAGCCGATAGTGGGAGAATAGATGTACTGCATGTATCCGCATACGGCTGTTCTTCCCACCTTGTTCACATCAAGGTCGGTCACAACCGTGTAGCTGGAACCGCCCGCTATGTGATCGGCCCATTCGAAGGGTTGGGCGGTCGCGGACAACGAAAAAATAACGGCGAGGATCAGGAATGTGTGCTTCATGAGGCAAAGATAAAAAACCCGATGTCACGGACGAATTATCCTTCTCCAATCTTGGCCAACAACAGGCGGTCCACCCCGATGGCGAACCCTATGCCTTGCTTGTAAGGTCCCGCGCCCGCCACCTGCTTCTGGGCCCCGAGCGACGGGATGGATATCTCGAAGCCCTCATCGGTGTAATACGCCAATCCGCGCTTTACGGATGGGTTCACCTCATAGGGTACTCCGGCGAGCCTCACCATCTCCTCCGCCATCTTGATCAGTATGTCGCGCGCCTCCTCCGGAGGATTGATCCACTCCACGCCGAACTGGGTGAACTCCCGGTAGCGCCCCGCCTGCGGCTTCTCGTACCTCCAGCACCGTTCGACATACCAAAGTTTCTTCTGCTCGGTCCGCCAGTACTTGTCCGCCAGCAATTGCACCGTTGCGGTACCCTCGGGCCTAAGGCATAGTTGCCGTTCGGCTTTATCGGGAAAGACATACATCTGCCCCAATATCTCCGCTCCGGCCTTGTCGACGTATACCTGCGCTGGCTCCACGCTCGGGAGCACTATCTCCTCAAAGCCGATGTCCTCGGCGAGGGCTATCATGTCGTCGATGAAGACGCCGCCTCTCTCTGGCGGCATTACCCGAGAGGATCCTCATCCCACGAGCCTGTTGTTCGATCCTTAGTTCCATGCTGATCACCCTTTGATTGTCACCTTGCGCTCTTCACCATCGTTGTCTATCCACGTCAAATTATGCAACGTAGGAACACAGTACTCTTCTGGGTTGGTGCTGTCGTAGTCACGCAAGTTATCGGGGAGTTCTTCGATCAATGGTTGCGCTAGGTCGTACCGTCCCCCATTGACACATTCATCTATCTCACGCAGGGTCTTGATAACCGGGATGACGTCCGACTCACTGCTGAAGAACGCCGTCTTCTTTGTGTTCACGTCGTCATCACCGTGCATATTGTTCACCACGAGCTTGTAGTGGCACTTCTTCGCCTCGGGTGAGAGCTTCTTGGTGGCGATGATGAGTTCCATGTTCACTTCTTTTCTTGCTTCAGCAGTACAGCGGTCATCACAAAGTGGTCTCCCTCATTATTGGCCATGCGCTCTGACCCGCTCACGATGTGGATGGCGTCGGTGTTCTTGAGGTCCTCCTCGGTCATTTGGTCGATGACCTCCCCGATGTCGGGCTTGAGGAAGAACCGCGATGAGGACTTCACGTAGAAGTCCATCGTGCGGTATTCCTTCAGGTCGGGCACATATGTTCCGAGTTCCCCGGAGTCGAACGGATAGGAGATGTTGCGTGGCTTCTCCTTGACGCTTGCGAGCTTCTCCTCGCTGAGGCTGTAGTAGCCATGGATGGACCCAACGCCTTTGTTGCCCATCACCACGGGTTTGACCCGCTCAAGCACCTCGCGGATGCGCTCTGTGCTCGTCTTTCCGTATCTCTTGAGCATCTCTTCCATGCCCCAAATATACGAATTCATCCGTTAACACGCCGGGAAGGCGATAACATCCCGGATGTCGGACAGGCCGCACCTCATCATCACCAGTCGGTCGATGCCGATACCCACCCCGCAAGTCCTCGGAAGGCCGATCTTCAGGTCCTCGATGTAGTCCTCGTCCAAGTTCCCCATTGCCTCCATGGCGGTCTGTTGGAGCCTCCAGTCGTTCTGTTCGGAGTAGCCATTGGCGACCTCGATTCCATCGACGTATAGCTCGAACCTGTCAGCGGTGACGCCGTTGCTGCTGTGGGCAAGCGGGGAGGTCTCAATGGGATGTCCATAGAGGAACACGAAGCGGCCATATCGCTCCAACATGTGCGGCTCCACTTGGGTCTCGAACGCCGTCATGATGTCGGTTCCGCTCATGCTGCTCACGTCCATTCCCAGCCGCTCAAGCTCATTGCGGATGTGGACATGCGCGAACAGGTCCGCATCGCTCAGGCCCAATGCGACGCGCACGATATCCTTGGTGGTGGTGATGCCCCAGTCGTATGCCTCTCCGGCCTTGTAGAACTCCAGCAGGGTAAACTCCGGGTTGTGGGTCTTGTCGATCCCCTCGTTGCGGAAACACGTAGCGAACTCGTGGACGAAGTGCATTCCGCCCACCACCATCCTCTTGAGGTATAGCTCCGGTGAGATGCGCAGGAACAAGTCCTTGCCAAGTGCGTTGTGCTTGGTGATGAAGGGGTCAGCAGAGGCTCCGCCATAGAGCGGCTGCAACACGGGCGTGTTGACCTCCATGGACCCCATCGACACGAGGTGCTCGCGAATGGACTGGACCATCGCAGAGCGCTCACGGATCCACCCGAGCCTCTTGGGCTCCGCTACCCACGCCAGCGCGCGGCGGCGACGAATGATGTCGGTGCCCATGGCGTAGTGGTCCACATCCTCTGTCGATGTGACAAGCGGAATGGGAGCCTCACACTTCTTGATGATGGCGAACTCCAGCACGCGCAGGGATGGATGTCCGGTGCGCGTCACGAACGGCTCATATTGGATCAACTCCAAGATGTCCCCGCGCGAGACTTCGTTCTTAGCGACATCGAATCCTGCCGTGTCGTTGATGTTGAAGTAAAGCTGCTCGCCGCCTTGAAGGTCCATGAAGAGGGCCTTCCCGGCAAGTCGGATGTTGTGGACGCGTCCTATCATTTCAACAAAGATATGTGTCTCTTGTAGGACTCGAACCTACGATGCCGGATTGATCCGGACACGATTAAAAGTCGTGGCCATTCGCCGCTATGGTAAAAGAGACTTGTATTGTCTCCGCAGTGGGACTCAAACCCACGACCCCCTCATTAAAAGTGAGGTGCTACCATCTGCTGAGCTATGCGGAGATTGTATCCATCAGGACCAACACCCCGGCAATAGCCCGGCATCGGCCCATCAGGGCTTGCGTTTTCGTTTATGTACAGTTGTCCTGTTCATGTCCACATTCATTGTGTCCATTGACATATTGTTCCGATTGGTCCCCCAACCCGGCCTCGAACCGGGAGCCTTCTCCTTAAGAGGGAGTAGCACGTCCACTTGTGCTTTTGAGGGAAATTATTACTCCACTTCATGTGTACAGAGTGTGGGGATCGAACCCACGACCGTCAAGATATAAGCTTGATGCTACTAACCGCTGAGCTAACTCTGTATTGACTTCATTGATTTATTCCTTGGACATCTCTTCAATTGATATCTTGCTCCATCTTTGTACTGTTCTATGAATCTTGATCCATATGTTTTCTTGGCATACTCTATGAATGGTTTAATTTCCTTCTCATGCAACACAGTCAGTTTGTGCGGAAACTGATTGTGCTTCGCTAACGACATTACAGTATCACGCCCCTTTATCTCTACGTAAGTTCCTTCCACTAAAAAGTCAGGGTAAAAGCGTCTGGTTGTGCCGCTGAATTGATACTCAAAACCTTGAGTATTCCTTGTGAAAGAAACATTATGGTCTAATTGGTACATCACCCATGCTAACTCCCAAGAACTATCGCACCAATACCCTTTATACCAACCTCTCTTGGCGTGATTATATCCATTTCCATATTTCCTGTTCTGAGCGGATTTGATTGCGGCCTCCTTTCTTCTCTTTTGAATATCTGGCCTAGCTTCATAGTAGTGTTTCAAGCAGTATCCAGTCTTGGCTTGTGAATGTAGTTTATGACCACATGTCTGACACTCTCTTATTCTTGTCGGGTCATGATTCCATGACTTTTTCCCTTTTGTTGGACTGCCCACAGTAAGAGTTGCGCATCTGCCAGAACAGAATCTGGTCTCTTTGTGTGCAGTCATAAAAGTTGACTTACAACCTTCGCAAACTTTCTCCTTTTTCTTATGGACTCGCTTCCTTTTCATCAACAATAAATAGCAATCAACTACTTGAAAATTAGCACATAACGTAATCTACATTCCCTTATACTCCGTGGTATTATACCCTAGGGTATAACGATGGAGGCACTGCCGCAACAGTTGACGCTTCTGTATCCGCAGATCTCCGAGCGCTCGGAGTTTGGCAAAACACATTCGTTGAATGTGACCCTGCTTCTTCAGCCGCCCATCGTCATACCGCATTGTCCATCACCGAGCGCGATTCCCGATTCTCCACGCGCATTTCCCGACTGTCGGCTCACGCTATCCGACGTTATGGAGGTGCTACCAAACGGGCGTCTTAATTTGTGTATCGTGTCTAACGGCGAATCAGGTCAACTCCCGCCTCATTGGACCATCGTTGAAGGACAGTGCGAATGTAAGAGTTCATTCCTTCAACTCCAACACGTGGCGCTGCCCCTCGTCATCGGTAAAGAAGGCGAGCGTCCACTCGTTCATGACATCAAATGGAGATATTCTCCCCTCTTCCTTACCAACGAGGCCGACTTGGCCGAGCGCCTTGAGGAACCCGAGACGACCGAGCGCCTTCTTCCACTCCTCACGGGTGCTGACCGTCATAACGTTGTCCATCACTTGCAATGACAATCCTCTCCGGTCCCTCCGCAGCAACCCTCCGGCTTGACAGCGTCCCCCTGCACCTTCTCTCGCTCACTGGACACGGACCACCACAAGGCTTCCCGCTCTTCGCGACGGCCTTTGTCGGTCATCAGATACAACTGCTTCATAGCCTCCTCCATCGTTCTCACACGCATCACTCCGTTGTTCCACAACCATGTACCGAGCAGGGTGATCGGGTCCTCCACAGTGGTCACGATGATCACGCGTACACCGAAAGCGATAGCCATTCCTATCTCCACAAGCGCGCCCTTCAATCGTTCATCGTCCTCGGCATACACCAGAATAACATCGGCGTCCTTCACATCTTGTTGGCACTCATGCCAAAGTTCTCGGAAGTCGTCTCCTTCCATCGCGTCTTCCTTCTCCGCCCGCTTGATCCATCGGGCGTTGAAGAACACGTGCGGCACCTCTTGCTGAAGCTTCCTCCACATGGGAGCGTGCTTGACCTTGGATGATGGATATACTCTTATCATGTCATATTGTATCTTGGACAAAGATAAGAGAGTTTTCGTAGACATGGAGGGGGATCGAACCCTCGACCTCAAGATTATAAGTCTTGTGCTCTGACCGCGACTGAGCTACATGTCCATGGTGGCGGATGCCCGTATTGAAGGGACACGCGGGCACACACGCTGAAACCCCGCCATCATGAAGATGTGCGGTATCCCTCTATTACTCCGCCGTTGTGGCCCCATCGGGTATCGAGCCCGCTTCCACGGTTTAAGAGACCGTTGCTCATCCACTAAAGCTTTGGAGCCATTATCATTGCACTATCGTTCTGAACGTGAGGTTGATCCTCTCGCCGATCTTCTTTTCAACCTTGGATATGGAGTGCTTCCAGTTGTGTTGCATCGCACCTCCCATCAATAGAAAGCTGCCGTGGGCGAGGTCGACGCTCCCGCTTGTGGACCTGTCGTTGCTCATGAACTTGAACTTCCTCGTGGCGCCGAAGCTGACCGACCCTATTGTGGGGTTGACCCCAAGCTCAGGCTCATCATCCGCGTGCCACGACACGCTGTCCTTGCCGCTCCTATAGTGGTTCAACAGAACGCTGTTGAAGGCGCTGCCGGAGACCTTCTCGATGCGCTCCTTGATGGCGAGCAATATCGGTATCCACGGCTTTGCGTTGGTCTTGATGCCACTGTAGGAGTAGTCCATCCCTTCGTCCCCATACCATGCCGTCATGCGCGGCAGAGGGATGTCCTTGCCGTACATATACACGCTTTCTTGGGTCCAAGCGATGTCCTCCTTGAGCCGCCCGAGGAACTCATCGCTCTCCTGCCGGGTGAAGCAGTTGTTGAACAAGAACATCTCTCCTCCTGATGGGAGAAGGTTCTGCCGTCCAGCGGGCTCAACCGGCTCATCAAACAATGTGGGTTCCATGCTCTATCCTTGATGTTGCAAAGATAGTTAAGAGCCCTATGCCGGGATCGAACCGGCCACCTCAGCTTTACGAAAGCCGCGCAACTCCATTGTTGCTTATAGGGCATGAGAGATCGGGAACGGTACATGGATTCTGTTCTTAATGCCCTTCTGGGTTCCGGCAGTGAGCGCTATGCCTTCATTTGCCCTCGCTATACGAGGCGACCCGAGCCATGCGTCAGATGGTTCATCTCAAGTTCCCGATCTCTTGTAGTCTCGAAGGGAGTCGAACCCTCATTTTCAACCGTTACATGTCTCGGACGTATCAGGTCCGGCTGTTACGAGACTATTGGAGCCTGAGGAGGGATTCGAACCCCCGATTGGATTTCTCCTCTCGCTTACAAGGCGAGTGCAATAGACCACTATGCGACACAGGCATTGTAGACATACTGGAACTCGAATCCAGAACCTCCACATTATCAGTGTGGTACTCTAACCAATTGAGCTATATGTCTATGGGGGCCACGGGAGAATCCAACTCTCCAACCTCCATCGCGATGGCGCTCTGTTTGAGCTACGTGGCTTTCTTTTCTATATCGACACCCTAGTGGATGCGGAACCTCCTCAGGAGCCTCTGCGCTCCTCCATCCATTATCAGGACCACCGCAATGAGCACGATGCCGAGACACATGAACACCGTGGAGACCGCGTTGTATCTCGGCACCACCTCTCCAACCATCCAGAAGATGTTCATCAAGAGCCATGAGAGCGTGGCCGCTTGCGCCAGCACCTCTCGCCTACCATCGGTGTACCCGGCAACAAAGCTCATGAGGATCACATTGAGGATGCTGAGGTAATAAGCTGGTATCATCCAGTCCATCTTCCAACATGCATCCATCAAGAACCACGCGACGGTGGATGCCGTCTCTAGGCGGCCAAGAGTCTGTTGTTTCTCCATCGGGCATTAGACGTACGAATCTACATCTTTGTTTCCTTACTGATCTGGAGCCTGAGGCGGGGATTGAACCCGCGACCTCTTCCTTACCAAGGAAGCGCATCTACCGCTGTGCTACACAGGCATTGTGGACCATACAGGAGTTGAACCTGTTTCTGCGAGCATCGAGGCTCGCCGTAGCGCTTAACTGTCCGCTTCGTGCGGAGGCCCGTTACTACTAATGACCCATTGGGGTGATAGACGGAGATCGAATCCGCACGGTCACAAGGACCTCTTGTTTCACAGACAAGCCCGGCTAACCAATATCCGGCTCTAACACCATGTTGGGTGATCGATGGGGCTCGAACCCACGACTTCCTGAATCACAATCAGGCGCTCTGACCAACTGAGCTACGACCACCATTTGCTCGCCAGCCTGTACCATGAAGACCGTATTGATCAGGGTCTGATAGCACGAGCCAACTCATCTATCTCCAGCGATGCATGACGAATGATGTACCATAAGTCATGCACATTCTCCTTGACTTCATCCTTGCTGTACAGCGCATCGTCGACGATGACCAGCTTATCGTGTATCGCGGTCAACCTGTCGGCCAAATGCTTCAGAACGTACTCTTTCGACAACTTTATCTTCTTTGCCATTGTATCTTGTGTATACCACAAAGATATTCCAAATGTCTTGCCCTGAAGGAAGCAATCGAAGCTCCACCCGGTACAGCACGTGAACCGCACCCGGTTGCCCTCCATCATCAGGATACTACACTGCTGCCCCGGAAGGATTCGAACCTTCGTTGGAGATGTTATCTCACTGGCTTAACAGGCCAGACCGTTCGGCCACTACGGCAACGGAGCAATTAGACTGCCATACTTCAACTCGTAGTGTATTTCTCTATGGCAATTTGAGCACACTAGTATGCATTTCTCTATTTCTTGCTTCACCCTATCCCATGAGAACGTGCATCCTTTCTTTGCAAGATTGAAATCCTTTTGTGCTGGGTCGGTGTGATGGAACTCAAGTGCCGCAATACATTTTTGGTAACCACATTTGACACACTTTCCACCCATATGTTCAACTGCCATCATCTTCACCTTTCTCCTTCTATTGGACACATGTACCACCATTCTCTTCTTCCTCTCTGTGTCACTCATCCTAACAACCGTTCGTGCTTCAATGTACTTTGCAACAACACGGTGATGCCATCCTACAATTTTAGACACTTGCTTGATTGAACGACCTTCATCATACAACCGCTGAAATTCTAACTTCTCTTCTGTGGTTGGCGGCAAACTTTTACCTCCATCACCAAGTCCGTTTTTCTTACAGTAATACGATATGGTTGAAACAGCACATTGTAGCTTATCTGCTATCTCATTGTATGACTTACCATCATTCCGTAATCCAAGTATCTTATCTGAAAGCTTCGACATCTCTATTATCATTATCTGATAATAAATAGGTCGAAGCTTCGAACTTTGAGGGAACAGTAGGAATCGAACCTACATCGGAGTTCTTAGGCTCCTCGGCACGTTAACAGCGTGCTGCCCAGCCATTAGGCCATGCTCCCATACTTCTGATCCCATCTTGCAATTCGCTCTTTCAATTCGTCGAGCGTTATCGCACTATGTGAATTTTTGGAACTGTTATCACTGTGTTTCATCAGTTTGCAATTAGCTGGATGTGAAATCAAATCGGCATCCACCTTGTTCACAAATCCATCCTTTACGCTATAAAGATGGTCACGACTGACTCCGCTAAGATTGTTTCCCTTGTTGGATGGGCTGTACCATCCATGCATCGCAAGTAACGAAAAATCAAACTCTTCCTTGAAGAGATGTACATCAAATCGGAATTCACAAGCTGGTCTGTATGCCTTGTAGTATTCCAATCGGCACTTATCACAGATGGTCTTATGCTTTCTCTCTATATTGAAGTCATTACAGTAGGTGCATTTTCGTTTGCCTTTCACCCTCTCGGTTCTTTGGCCAATGCTTCGTCCATCAATCCAATTTGGATTGTTCTCTCCACTGATTTTGTCAATCACCGATTGGTCTACCACTCTACCAGTCAATGCCTCACTTATTCTCATTTTCGTGCGCTCACTGCAAACTTTTCCAACGCTATTAAACAATCCAGAACACCTATGAGAGCAAAACTTTCTCTCTTGGCTCGTGAAGTGAAGAAAGTCCTTCTTGCAGTTCATGCACTCATATACCTTCTTGTACACCGTTTTCAGTCCAAGCCTGAAGCATCTGTTGTTAACACTTTTGATAGTTACCCCTAAGTGGGAAGCGATTTCATCGTGTCGCTGCCCTTGAGCAACCATTCTTTCTAACTGACTGTCGACCTCCTGTGTCCATTTCATACTAACATATAGTATGAAAATGAGATAAAATCAAGATTCTATCCTACGTCATTGGTACGACACCGCACAACCGTTGAGAGGGGTGAGGGAATTGAACCCTCTGGAGACAGTTTTGCAGACTGCCCGCCCACCATGGACCGACCCCTCATTCGTAGATCGCGAGCGGGCACAAGCCTTTCCTGTGCCCGCTCATCGCATCTATCGGGGTCTTGGTCTGACCCCTTATCGGAACAATATGTCAATGAACTGTTGTTCATGACACGACATGTACATGCGCCTGAGTTGCCCCCGACGCTTCTTCCTGCACACACCATGTCAATGAACTACTACGAAAAGAGAGAGGCCCGAACCTTTTCTTGGTTCGGGCCTCTCTCGAAGATCCTTGGTGCTTCACCTCGGACATACGAACCCCGAACCTCGTGCATGCTTAATGCAATTGGTTGTATTGGTTTTCGTATGTATGGTCGTGAGCAACATCGGTTCTAAATAGTCCTCGGTTTCCGTTCTTGTGTCCCTTAGACGCTGCAAACATACAAAAGGTTTCACCACAAGCAAATTTTTCTTGCTCCTCAGTACAGGGCGACCGTCACACTGGAGCAGTCCCAGCACTCCTCGAAGCTGCTGGTGAAGATCGCTTTCCCTTGCGGCGGTAGGGTGTCACCATCGAAAAGCACGAGCGTTCGGCTATGCACGACCTCGTTGGAATCATTGAGGGCCACGACCCTCGCATGGAGACTGGTGACGGGCTCCTGTCCCGTGTTCTTCACGATGCAATAGGCCATGGTGGTCCCGTCGCTGGTCCTTGTGCTGCTCAAGTGGTCTATCATGACCGACCTCACGTTCTGGACCATGGCCACCTTGGTGGGATCCACTTCAGTGGATGGGACACCCGTCCACACCAGTGTCCCCAGCAAGACCAGCAATATGGCTATGGTACGTTTCATCCGAATCGCTAGTGGGCGATATTTAATAGCGGGTTGATGTACCTCCGCTTGATATGCCTGTAGAAGTAAATAGAGACTCCGTTTTCGTCGATCTGCGATTGACATCACTTGGAAGGCAACTGGCCTCTCTGGGACGACTGCGCTTCAACAAGGTGGTGCTGTCGGACTACGAGGTTGATTATCGTGTGGAGAACGCTGAGACCGACATAGGCGACAACCTTGTCTTGTCGCCCACGGATACCGCCCAGAGCATCGCACCCGTGAACTTCGACGGGAGCCCTCCCCTTCCGTTGGGCCCACAGAACGTGATCCACGGGAAGGAGAACAACGAGGTGGAGTTCTATGACTTCGAGTTCTTCACATCGGCGAGCACGAGGTTCTTCATCAACACGCCGCGCTGCTATGCTCTGGCCAATACGCTCACCAGCGACTTGGTGGG
>JACCDG011280655.1_pt1 | contig 33538 bp, 36 predicted proteins | sample 7442471 | NCBI WGS metagenome assembly JACCDG01 (sample SAMN15323444, study PRJNA562643) | freshwater metagenome | isolation source: river surface water | place: USA:Blue River Watershed | collected 2017-08-17 | reverse complement strand
GATGGCTCAGGCAGCGCAGCAGCCCACTCAAGCTCCATCGCTTGTAGAACAAGCCGTTGCACAGCCGGTCCCTCAGCTTCAGCCTCAGATGCCTCAGATGCCTCAGGGCGCTCCCCAGTCTCAAGGGCTTGCGGGTATGCCGTCCAACATGCCTGCTGATGAATCTGGGTACGCTGGCGGTGGGATGGTGGCTTTTGCTAACGGCGGTAGCAGCATAGGAGATGTTACTGGCGGTGGCATGCGCGTCTTTGCAAGTGACTTGGAGGACGACGAGGAAGGCGGCGATATTGGTACGCAACGCTTCTGGGCTTCTCGGGCGCTGGCTGCTTCTCGTCGGGCCGCTCAATCCGAATACATCGAGCCGGAGTCGCCCGAGCAAATGGCGGCTACACAGCAACGCATCTACAAGCAACTGCAAACTCAAGCGGGAGAGAGTCCATTCAAAGCGTTTCTTGCTAAGTACGACATCTCCCCCGAAAAAGCAGCCAAGATGAAGGATCAGGATCTTGGTATGGCGTTGCTTGAAGCTGCGGGGGCAGCACTCCAGCCGGGTGGGACTACGCGTGGGTTGGCTGCTGCGGCATCTACGCTTGGTCGCAGCTACGGTGCTTCTATCAAAGCACGTCGCCAAGAAGAAATGGCGATGGATCGCGTCCGTGCCGAGATGCTTGATGCTGAGCGTAAAGAGCGCATGGGGCTATCCAAAGAGGCAGCGGGCATCATGGAGCGTGCGCGTAAAGACCGTGTCGAAGCCGCTCGTTATAGCGCCCAAGCCGACCGACTCGAAGCTCAGACGGCAGCGCAGATGGCAACCGCCCTGCGTCCTCGCGGAGAAGCTAAAGCATCTGAGCCCAAACCCGAGGCTGAAGGAGTAAGAGCTCTCACTGAGTTCTACATCAGCAAGGGCATGGATCCTAAGGAAGCTAGGGCTACCGCAGTGCTGAACTACCGTGGCGCTGGCGCTGGCATTAGCGGACAGCCCAAGAGCATGAAGGATGCTCGTGACGCGCTGAAGAGCTATCAGATCCTCAATCCCGAAGCATGGGAGAAGAAGGTCCAGACTATTGGTGTGGAAGCGGCAACTGATCAGTTTGTTGATGAGTACATGCGCGGGGCAGTGTCGCCCCCGTTCCAACAACTTCCCGGCACTGCTCCTCGTGCCGCACCTGCGGCCCCCGCAGCCGCTGCTGACCCTTTCAAAATCCGGCCCCGTTAAGGTGTTGGCATGAAATTAAAAGAATTCCGCCAACAGTATCCGCAGTACGACGACCTTAGTGACGTACAACTAGCAGATGCTTTCCATGCCAAATACTACAAGGACATACCTAAGGCAGATTTCTACAAGCAGATCGGGGTAGTTAAACCATCAGCTGAACCGGAGCGCGGTCCTGCTCCTTCAATTGGTGATGAGCTTGTTCAGGCGGTAACAGTATCCGAACCGTCTTCGACTAAGCGTACCTCTGTGCTTGAGGGTGCTCGCGCACCTGCACCGCTGCCTACAGAAGATCCGATGCTTCGGCCCGAGTTTGTCCGGGCTGTTGAAACTCAGCTTGGCGCACTGCCTGCCGAGCAACGCGCAGAAGCGTTGGACAAGCTCGTCAAGCGTCGTGATGTGTATGGCCGAGCCGCCCGTGTCGTCAAAGGTCGCTTTGATGCTATGGACAAGGCTGGGGAAGCCTTGCCGACTATCTCCGGTGCGTTTGACCCCCGCTTGGAGGCCCAGACCAAGAAGCTGATTACCGAAGGCGGCATGGAGGCCGAGTCGGCCCGAGCGTACGCTCAGCAAGAGCTGGCGCGTGGCGTGATCCCTCGCGTGCTGCCGAAGTTTGAGCGCGACATTGCGGGTGAACAAGCAGCGGCGGCTGCGGCCATGACCGCAGAAGAGATGCAAGATGCGGGCTTCATGTCTCGTGTCGGTGCCGAGGTTCGCTCTGGCCTGCGGCGGACTGCACTTGGTAGTGCCCAGATATATGCAGACATCACCGGCGACACTGATCTTCAGAAGGATTTGACGCGCTATCGCCAGATCGAATCTGCGCGAGGTGCAGCTATTCCGAAGGGTGAAAGCATCGCTGAGCGTTCGGCACAACAGGCACTTGCGACTCTTACGACTCAAGCGCCGATGATTGTGCTCAGTGCCATGACCGGTACGGCGCTGCCCGTACTTGGCCAAGTTGCCTTTGATGCGTTTAGCCAGAGCTACGGAGAAGCACGGGGCGCGGGCAAGACCCCTGCGGAAGCCGCTACTCGTGCGGGCTTGATGGCCACAGCTGAAGTGGTGTTTGAACGCTTCGGTCTTGCTGAGCAACTGAAAGCCATTCGTGGAGTGGTTGACCGCGTTCCGACTAACCAGCTTTCTGGTTACTTAACGAAGGCGTTGATCAAAGATCTTCCCGCCGAGCAAGCCACAACGCTTTCGCAGTTCCTCGTAGACAAGCTGCCGCAGATCGGTCTCGCCCCTGACGCTGGCTTCAAGGACTATTTGGAGCAGGCAGGAGAGACGCTGCGTCAGACGGTGATTCAATCTGGTGCTAGCAGTGCCGCTATCTATGGTGCAGGAGCCGGTACTCGGGCACTTGAAGAACGTGCGCTTACTCGGGAGCTTGGAGCCAGAGATTTTGAACAGGCTGCTGTAGACGAATACGCTCGGCGGGCTCTGTCCCCTGAGTTCTACCGCCCGGAGACTGTTATACCGGGTGTTCGTTCGGATGTTGGCGCACCGGAAACCAGGGCACCGATGCCCGAGCGCCCTGAAGAAATTGCACCTGCTCCCAGGAAACGCGCTCCTCGCGCTGCGGCTCCTGCTGAAGAAGCCCCGACTCCCGCCGAAGAAGCTCCAGCCCCCGCTCCCGCTGCTCCTGTTACGGATGAGGAAAAGCAGGCTGAGGTCAATCGACTTGTATCTATTGGGGTTGACGTAGAGGATGCCGCTGCCCTTGTCGAGAAGACCGCTGCGAAAGCCGCCCCAGCTCCTGCACCTGAAGCAAAGGTAGAACTTACGCCTGAGGTGCGTGCTCGCATTGACGAGTTGACGGACGAGTACGTCGGCTCTGGCCTTCCCCCCAAAGAAGCTCGTGCTCTGGCCATCAAGAACGCGCAGCGCGAAGCAGAAGCGGATGCGGATGCGGAAGCTGCCGCAGCCGAAGGAGAAAAACGTGCTCCAGAAATTGTCACTCCCCCAAGTGGAGAGGGCGTTAGCGTGGCTGGCGAGCCCGCTGCCGGAGCCGCCCCCGGAAGACCTGCAAGAGCTAAACGAGCTAGAGTGGTTCCTCCTGCGCCGGATGTTGGACAGCCTCCTGCACGAGAAGGAAAGCAGCCCGGTGCAGTAGCTGAAGAAGCCGCACCTGCCCCGGCCCCTGCGCCCGCCGCCAAAGTCGAACCGACCAGCAACACCGCCAATCTTCGTGAACTCGGCAAAGTACTGCCGAAGCTGTACGAAGACGGCGAGCCCATGTCAGATGACGACCTGCGTCTGACTCGGCGCAATGTGCTTGCGGCCATCAACACCGGATTGATGAATGGCACGCCGACCGACGACATCATCGAGAAGGCCCAGATTGCGGCTCGGGATGGCATGGACGAGGCGGGCATTGCGGCAGTGCGCAAGCTCATCGAAGACAAGCGCGGTGTGTCTGAGCCTGCGCCTACTACCGTACCGAAGCAGCCGGAACTGCCGTCTGAGGCTACGCAAGAACTCAAGGATGTGGCCAAGGGCAGGAAGCGCGTGCCCACGGCCAAGGTGGTCAAGGCCAAGCCGGGCGAGATCCCTCCTCCCGGTGAGCTTGGTAAGCCTCGCGGTCGGCCTAAGACTGAACGTACGCAGGAAGAAGCCGACAAGGCTGCGCAGGCACGCCGGAAGCAAACGCTCCAGGCCAACAAAGATGCACGTGCTGTGGCCACTGCCGAAAAGCAGCTTGCTGGTGCTTTGGCCCCCATCCCCAAAGGCGCACCGCAGATGGCTCGGCAGAACGCCGCCGCTGCACGCAAGGAAGCTATCAACACTCTGTACGCTCTGAGCCGCCGCAACAAGAACAAGCCGGGGCAGCGTGCAGCAGAGGCACTGAAGAATCCCAAGATCAAACCCGAAGAGATCGAGCAGGCCAAAGCCGACTACGAAAAGAGCAAGGGGTTGGAAGCCCTGCGTCCGGCCAAGGAAGAAATCCGGGTGCGGCCCAGCGCCAACGTGGAGCGTCTGACCAAGATGCTTGGCTCCAAGCTGTACGGCACGCCGCAAGACATCGCTAAGGTCACGATCAAGGAGCTGTTCCAGAACTCCTTTGACGCCTTGAAAGAACTCATTGAGAAGTCAGGGTTCAAGGGCGGCAAGATCCAGGTCAAGGTAAACGAACAAGATCGCACCATTACCGTCATAGACAACGGCCCTGGTATGCCGACCAGTGTGATGGGCAATCAGTTCTTGCAGATTGCGGGCACGGTCAAGGGCACCTCTCGCGCGTCGGGCGGTCTCGGCGTGGCCAAGATGTTGTTCTTGTTCGAGAACAAGAATCTGGAAGTGGTGTCACTGCGCGATGGTGTGGTGTCTCGAATGATCACCACTGGGGACGACCTGAAGGAGTCGATGAGTGACCCTTCTCGCGGGCCCACCATTGTTACGTCTACTGACCCCAAGGTTGTCGAGCAATACAAGGCTATGTTCCCGGAAGGGCACGGCACGGCAATTACTGTGCAGGTGCCTGAGACGTACGTAGACCCCTCCACCGGGGAAACAAAGGATATTGGGTTTGATTCGTGGCGGTTGGAGCGTTCGCCGGTCCTTAGATATAGCCCGCTGCTTGAGCCTGTCGAAGTAACTTTTCAGAGCAGTCGGTATCCAGTAGAACTTCCTATTGGTGCCAACTTCCCCGTCCAAGACTTCACTCCCTTTGCAAACGTAAACTTTGATTGGGGCACTGCTCGTGTCTATATTTCCAAAGGCACAGTGCAGTACCAGGATAAGAATGCGCATATTTTGTCAAATGGTCTTTGGCAGTTTAGCGAAGAATTGCAAGACAAGCCGGGTTATGACGGCAAACAGATTCCGCGCACGTTCTACTTTGACATGGCCCCCAAGCCAGGAGTAAAGCCAGAAGATCCGGGTTATCCGTTTGACCTGAACCGCCAGCGTTTTTCTACGAGTGCTAGCAACGACATAAACAAGATCTTTGCGTATATCTCGGCCATCTTCGGTCAAGCGCAGTTTGCTGAGGAAGTCAAGAATTTTGGTACGGTGCAGTACTTTGAAGCGGATGGGGGTTTGACAACGCCAGAACTGCTTGAACCGAAGGCACCTGCTACCCCCACTGCGCTCACGATAATTAGGCCCGACGACGATGTGGAAGTGCGGGATGGCGTGCTATATGTAAACAACCGCGCTCTGCCTGACATCACCCCCGACGACCTTAAAAACACAGCGGTTCGTATCGACGAGCTGACCATCCCGCAATCGGACATTAGGTCAGACCTCGTTATGGTGCACGACAACACCGTACTGACGAGTGACCCCACCCAGTCGTTATCCGACGCTGCTCGGGCTAAGTTTGGTGACCGGTACGACGATTACCTGCAAGGCGTGGGCAGCGTGTTCATGGCGCTGCGTAATGCGCTCGTACGTACGGACCCGAACAAGTACGGTGATCTAAAAGACGAAGCTGTCGGCATCAGCATTGACCCGCAGTACTACGGAGTGAGTATCAAGGTACCGTTTGCGGGGATGTTTATCAACCCTGCTGCTACGGCGCTGTCTAACACTCCCGCTGAAGTTGCAACAGCGCTGCTGCTTACTATGCAGCATGAACTAGCGCACTTCAAAGAGCGTAACCACGGCGCGGGGTTTGTATCTGAACTTCAACAAATCATCAACGTATTGGATAACCGTTCCAGCCTAAACATGGCCAACATCAAGGGACGGCTGACCGATTTTGTTGCGGAACACAAAGACGTATTCGACTTCCTGAACAAGGAGTTCAAAGATGGAAATATTGAAGCTCGTGGAAACCGTTTCCAAGACGCTAGCTACGAACAAATCGGAGATGAAGGCGGTGCTGGCGCAGGCGCTGGCGCTGTCGGAGCAGGAAAAGGGCGACCCGGCGTACCCGCAGGCGCTCAAGCAAGCACTACAGGTGCTGGACAAGTCAGCGTCGGTGCCGGAGTTCCTGCACAAACTACGAGCCTCGGCCCGATAGATAAGCGCACTGCTGCACAGATCGAGAAGGAAACCAACAAGGCGTACGACACCTTCGAGAAGTCGGCTACGGCTACAGACATCGCCGAGGGCGTCTCGCTGCTCCAGGCACTGCGGAACATCGACAAGTTCAAGCCGTACTTTGGTGCGCTCTACGATAAGCTCGATGGCGCTCGGTTGAGCGTAATCATGCAGTTCATGACTAACGACTCGCTCGTTGAGTGGGGATCGTCGTATGTGCCTGAACTGAATAACACCAACACTCTGCTGCGCAAGATGCGCACGCTGTCGCGCAACCTCCTGGAAGGTGCGCAGCGAGTATCTGAGGAGATGCAGCGGGCGTTTAAGGATGATCCCGATCTCAAGCGCAAGCTGGAGCGGGTGACTTCTGTAGCTACCGACATTCGCGTAGATCCAAGCAAGGGGCCGCGCAAGGGGGCAGAGAAGCTCATCAACGATTACAACAATCTCGGCGTCAAGGGCCAAGCACTGTTCCGCAAGCTGCGCGATTACTACGCCAGCCTGCTGGACTACTACGAGAAGGTACTCGACGACCAGATTGCCGAGTCCAACCTGCCCCCGAATGCGCGGCAGGTGCTGATGGCCGAGATCAAGAAGATGTACGAGACGGACAAGAAGATTGTTCCGTTCTTCCCGTTCGTGCGCAATCGCGGCAACTTCTGGCTACAAGTCGGCAAGGGTGCGGGTCGGCAGTTCTACACGTTCGCCAATGAGGCTGAGCGGCAGACGGTCATGGAGCACATCGCTAAGACCAGCTACGGCGGTCAGTCGGTTCGTGAGTTGCTGTCCGGCCCCAAGTCTGAGTTTGACAAGGGCGACACGCTGGAAGGTTTCCGTAGGGCTACCAGCGACATGACCAAGTCGCTGAAGAAGATCTTTGAGCTGATCGACGACTCCATCAACCCGGAAGAGTTGGTCGGGCGCGTGGCTGAGCTGCGCAACGTAATCCGCAAGGGTGATCCCAACCTCTCCGACAAAGAGGTGCGGGAGAAGGCTTACGAGCAAGCGCGTGAAGAACTCACCCGCAACGTAAAGGACTCCATCTACGAGTTGTATCTGATGACGTTGCCGGACCAGAGTTTCCGCAACAGCTTCATCGCTCGTAAGGATATTGCTGGCTACAACGTAGACATTACTCGCAACTTTGCGAGCTACGCGGTCAAGACCTCTAGCCAACTGCCGCGCATCAAGTATGGGCCGAAGCTGCGCATGTCGTTGCTGGCAGCGGAGAAGTCGTTGGAAGGAGACCCGGACAAGTCCAAGCGCGTGCGCTTCGTTGACGAAATGACTCGGCGCGTGGACCTGGAACTCAATCCGTATCCAACACCACCGGCTGGTATGTCCCCTGCTGTGTACGCAGGCATCAATCGTTTCGTGGACTTCGCTACCCGCTGGGCGTTTGTGCACTACCTGTCGGCAGGTGCGTCGGCAATCGTGCAGTCAACTGCTTTCCTCTACGGACTGTCTGGTCTGGGTGCTCGCCACGGATACGGGCGTACGCTTGTTGAAGTCGGCAAGATGGCGCGTCTGTGGAATGAGTACGGTGCTTCACGGAAGAACGACGACGGCAGCGTCTCGTTCGCTGTGCCTAGCGTGATTAACTCCAAGGCGGTTCAGATCAACCCGTTGGAGCAACGCTTCGTGCGCGACATGATGGGCGCGGGCATTGGTGAGTACACACTTACAAGCGAGATGCTTAACCGGGGCCGTGTGTCCACTGCTGCCTTTGAAGGTCGCGGGTCGAAGCTCGGGCGTGGGGCGATGATGGTTCTTGGTGGTCCGTTCACCACCATCGAACGTCTGGTGCAAGAGACGCTCGCTGTGCCTGCCTTCCGCATGAACCTGCTTGAAGGCGAGAGAAAGAAACTGAAAGGGGAAGAGCTGTACGAGTACGCAGCGGCGCGAGCCATCCGTGACGTGCACGATAGCGTCGGCAACATGGCCGAGAGCAATCGGCCTCCCCTGTTCCGCAACGCTGCTGGGCGCTTCCTGCTTCAGTTCATGGTTTACCCGTTGTTCATCACCGGGCGCTGGATGAAGGAAGCCTACCGCACCGTGACCGCTTCGACGGGTGCGGCTAAGTACCAAGCGTTCAAAGAACTGTCGGGCATCATGGGCGTCACGTTTATGCTGGCTGGCGTAACTGGACTCCCGTTCTTCAGCACCGTGCTGGGTTACATCGGTGCGTGGCTGGAGGACGAAGACGAGAAGATGGGCCGCAAGACGTTCAAGGATCTCGATTACTGGACGTGGTGGCGCACCGTGTGGTTGCCCGAGTACATGGGCAATATCGGCATCTTCGGTCGTCCGTTGACTGAGGTTGTCGGCTTGAGCGAGCAGCAGCTTGCCGACCTGATTGACCGTGGCCCGACTAACATGCTCACTGGAGTAGACATTGCTTCCCGCACGTCTATCAACCCGACCGACATGTTCGCTGGGCAGAACAAGGAAGTGCGCACTACCAAGGAAGGTGCGTTGCAGTTTGCCGAGGATCGTGCCGGTCCGTTTATCGGGATGGTGCTGTCGTACATGGACGCCTACGATGCGTTCGCCGACGGAGACATGCAGCGCGGTATGGAGAAGATGCTGCCCGCGATTGCGCGCAACCCGGCTGTGGCGTTCAAGTACTACAACGAGGGTATCAAGGACTACAAGGGCGCCACGATTCTGAAGAAAGATTCGATGACCACTGGCCGTCTGATCTATCAGGCAATCGGTTTCCGTCTCGACGAAGTAGCGAACCAGCAGAAGTTTTTGTTCCAGCTCTCTAAGATCGAAAACAAGGTTCGGTTCGAGCGCGAGGATATTCTCAAGAACCTGCGCAACTCCTACCAGAAGAAAGACTTCGGTCGGTACCGCGACTGGATGAAAGAGCGCGAGGAGTTCAACCGCAAGTACCCGAGCTACGCCATCGACGATGATGCTGTGGTGCGGTCGGTGACTAGCGGTGCGGAGCGTGCGGCCACTGCGATCCGTGGGTTTGCGCCGACCGAGCAGAATATCCCGATCTTCAAGGAAGCAGTGATTAAACGCTCCAAGTCCATGCGCGAGTTTGAAGAGCGTACCAAGGAATAAAAAAGCCCCGGCGCGATGCCGGGGCTGAAGGATTGGAAGGAGCTAACTTCCGAGAGGAGATACGCACAGCAACGTGTGCGGCGCTAGTGTAGCGTTAAACGCGCCACACCCGCAATCCTTTGACCCCCTGCTCGATCACTACTTTGCTCACTAGCTGTAGCTTCAATCGCTTAGCTGCGCTTTCTATCGTACGTCTAGCCTCTCGGTGGTCAATGCAGGGTACAAAGAACGAGTACCCCCTGCGCATCTTCCGCCAGTCAATCGTGTAGCTTATCTTCTCGATCTGCATCTTCGGGCGGCAGGAAGTCCTCAGTGCGGAAGAACTCGTCGCGGGAAGTGTCCAGCTCAATGGCACGGACAGCCGGAGAGACTACCTTCATCCCCTTGGCCATGCGCTTGTTGACGACGCCAGCCAGGATGTTGTTCCCCTTCAACTGATCCAGCCAATTCTTGTAGCCGATCTGGCGCTCGGCGCAGTGTGCACGGATAGCCGCCACGGTGATAAACAAGCGTTTGGTATCCGGCTCGTAGCGTATGAGCAGCTCGCCTCTTGGTTCCAGGATGGGTGCGCAATCCAACTTGGTACGTGCGTCGGCGATACCGTTGACCACCACGATGTTGTTGATGTGGCTGTTGATGAAGTCGCCCAGGATGTAGTTGCCCTCGTGCGTCGGCGGTGCAATATCCTCGCGCATCACCTTCAGGATCTCCTTGAGCCACTCGTAGATGGCCCGCATGTCGTAGTCGTGCAGACCGAGCTTCTTGGCGATCAGGCCTCCGGTGATGTTGCACGCAGCGATGGCCGACCAGAAACGCTCGCGGGAGGTGAACTGCATCTCGGCGTCAATCTTGGCCTGCACCTGACGCAGCGTGGACTTGGCTTCCTCAAGGTTGTGCACGAGCCACTCGGCATAAATGTCCCCAGCGTGCCCGTAGTTCTCGAACAGTTGCTGGTCAAACATCCGCTTGCCTTCGGCGGTGTCGATGAGGCTAGTCGGCTCGATCTGGTACTCAAACAAACGCATTGACTCACCGTCCGGGGAGTCCTTGGCCAGACGCAGCTTCTCGTAGAACGAGGCGTTAGCCGAGGTGAGGGTGATGCCCTGCCAACTCGTGAAGTTGATCCGCATCTCGTTAGCCGACGCCTTCATCCGGTTCTTGCCCCGGCCCTGGCTGATGCTGTACGCCAGATCGGAGAACTCCATAGCCCCGGTGTTCGTGATCTCGTCGATGGTGTTGGCTAGGTTGTTGAGCACGCCCAGCCGGTGCATCTTGGAGTTGTAGGTGTCCTTCGGGATAGACGCCAGACTCTTGGGGTGGCCAATGATGCTGTTGCACATGTACAGCGTGGTGGACTTGCCTGTACCGGAGCGAGGGTAGATCACGTTGATGATGGCGCCGCTGATGCCCGTGAATTTCAGCAGCAACGACCCGAACCCGGTGAGGGCAGCGAAAGCGTGCGGCTCAAGCCCCTTGCGAGCGTACATATTGAACACTTCTTTCCACGCCTCCAGCGACCCGCAGGGCTTGATCATGTCGATCACGTCGGACGTTGCCGACGATGGAGGGCTGTAGAAGGTGCCGTCTTTCGTGATCTCGCGGTCACCGATGATGATCTTGGAGTCGCCATCGACCCACCCGAACTGTGTGCGCATGATCTCTGCCTTGTTTGTAATCTGTAGGTTTTTGACGGAGGTGATCAGGTAGTTCAGCAAATTCTTAGTTTGTGTATCTCCTGCGGCTACCCCTTGCTTGGCTAACTCTTCGCGCAGTCGGTCCTTGACCACGATGTTGGACAGCGGCACCGGGAACTCCCGTGCACCATCTCTCGGCAGGTCCAGGTGCACCAGGGCCACCTCACCATCGACCGGGTCACGCATGCGCTTCTTGATGTACAGGTTGTTCTCGTACACCATGATCGGCTCTTCTTCCGCGCCGACGTTCATGTAAATCGCACCACTTTTAGCCCGGAAGTACGGGTCCGGCAAGGGCGGATATGTGACGCTAGCGGTAGCGTGCCCGTTTTCTTCGCCGTCACCGTCGTCGGGCGCTTCCTCCCTGGCGATCTCCAGGCCGAGCATGATGGGCGACTTGAACTTACCCTGGTTGGGGCACCCTTCGCAGCCACCGGGGTTCTCGCGCTCAAAGGTTGTGCACAGGTGTGGGCCACCAATGTCCGAAGCCTTCTTATCGGTCTCCCCCTCTGAGTAGCCGGGGTAGTCCTTCGACATCTTGTGGATGGCTTCGTCGCGGTCGATGCAGTGGGTCGCAATAGACAGGGCCGAGCGCCACAAGTTGTACTCAATGTCGGCTTGGTTCTCGTAGCAGTAGAGCAACTGCTTGCAGCCATCGCCCTTGGCCGACTTGATCATGATGGTGCTGAAACGCTTGACGCGATCTTCCAGCATGGACTCCATCAGGGGACTCATCCGGCGAGGGATGTAGTCGCGCTCTTCCTCAGGCTCGGGCGCGTTGATCAGCGCCTTCCAGTCTTCGTAGCTGCGTACGTCGTACTGATCGTTGACGACGGTTACAACCTGAGGGTTCTGTTTGTCTTTGAAGTTGTACGTGCCGGGTTCTCGCAGCACGCGAGACGCCTCGAACACAGCCGTGTCCACGATCAGCTTTTCTTCCAGTGCGAGATCGCGCAGGCGCTTGGACAACGACTCCCACACATTGCGGGGGATGGTCTCGGACAGCACCCAGTAGAAGTGCAGGCCGTAACCCGAGTCGATGATGATGGGGCGGGGGAGCTTGAACTTTAAGCAGAAAGCCCTGACTGCTTCCAGACCAGTACGCTGATCTATGTAGCCGCAGATCTTGCCCTTCTTGTTGGGCGCTGCTTTATCTGGGCCGCAGTCAATGTCCATCCACAGTGCGCGGAAGAACTTGGCGTTGGAGTGCTCTCTGTGTCCTGCATCCCCATACTTGGCGCAGCCGAAGTACGCATCGAAGCCGTTATCTACGAGCCACTGAGTCTTGTCATCAAGCTCTTTGCGTGTCTCGTGAAACGTCTGCTCTATGTATCTTCCCTTGCCCCATGAGCAGTACATACCCTCTGGAGGGAGTACTACGCTTAGCAAATCAAAGTTGCTTGTCATTAGGCACCACAAATAGGATGTAGTGCAGGGCCGAAGCCCCGCACCACCCGGATTACTTCGTCAGGGTTTTGATGTATGTGAGGATCGGGCGCAGCAGCTCTCGGCTGGGCTCGTGCACCCCGGCAAACCAGTTGTAGACGGTTTGACGAGACACACCGAAGCGTTCAGCAATCTGAGCCACTGGCACCCTCTTCGCTATACACAAGCGACCCAGAGCCACGCCTACCTGCCGCTTATCTGCACTCTTGTTCAGATCAACGGTGTATTGGCTGTATCCGCGAGTCATTGATTACCCTTCTTCACTCCAGGCAGACACCACGTCCGACAGGTTCTTCTTACCCGTGGGCTCGGCGTCGGCCTTCTTGCTTGCGCGCTTGGTCGGCTCGGGCTCCTCGGCTTTGGGTGCGGCGAGAGCAGGCTGCTTCGTTACACCGTCGGCTTGGGAGGGAGTCATGACCACGAGAGCCTTGGTCTGCTCAGTACCGGCAACCTTGGTCACCACTTCGTACTCATTACGCTTGACGTAACGGGCCGGGTTGAACAGCACAGACTGGTTGTCGTTGTCCTCGTTGAAGGAGATGCGCGTCACCACGTAGTCGATGCTCTTGCCGTTGCTGCTCAAGTACTTGGTGTAGTTCTCAAACGTGAACGTGCCGTCGCCACCATCACCGAACAGCGACTTGGACGCAAGGTTCATCTGGTAGACCTCCCCTTCCAGGTTGGTACCGAAGTCCTGCTCCAACACAACAGCGATGCGGCGGCTGTAACGGCACGCCTTCGACTGGCCCTGGCCCGAACCTTTGACGTTCTGGGGGCAGTCGTTGCAGTTGTGGTGCTGCGGGTTAGCTGCCTTAGCGTCGGGCTTGTTGCCGTCATTGCTGAAGCAGTCGGGTGCGGTCGGCTCGGCATCGGGACTCCACGCCTTCGCGTAGAAGATGCGGCCTACCTTCGGTGCGGCATTGACGATCACGGCGTTCAGGTCGCCCTTGATCTTGCCCATCTCCTCGCCGCCGACGACGAGTTTGAACGTGCCGTTCTTGGGCACGATGCGCTTGATGCCAGTCTTGTTACCCGCGAGTTGCTTGGTCAGCTCGCTGACACCTGCGGTTTGCAGGAACTCGGGTACATCTTGGCTGAGGATGAGATTGCTCATTTCTAACTTTCCTTTGAACGTCTAACGACCACGGTGAACTCCCGCTCGACATTGAGCCCAGCAGGTTGAACGTCGGGATTCTCTTCAAGAAACTGCTTCATGTGAGTCTGATGAAGCCGCTTCTCCAGCAGGGCAAATGCACGATGCTTCTCGATGAAGCTGTACATCGAATCCCAGTCATTCGTCCAGTACCGTGACTTGACGGAACGGATGACGGTGCCTGCATTGGTCTTGATGCTGCTGGCGTCCACCGCCTTGCAGATCTCCAGCATCTCGCCTTCGATGAGCTTGAGTTGGTTCTCCAGCTCCTCGTCGGCTTGCTCGTACTTGCGCTTGAGGTCGCTGCGTGCGTCCCTGATCTTGATGTAGGTTGCAGTCAGCTGTTCAAGCGGCACGCCGCTGATTTCAGGGGTAGGTTGGGCTTGGACTTCGGCGTCCATGTTAGCTCCTTCGTTGTTGTGATGGGGTCTATTATGCGGGCTTCCTTGACTTTGTCAAGTGCCTTCGCTCATTTCTTGTTTGTACAGCTCAACTATCTTCGCGTGGTTGGAGATGTTGTCGCGCAGCAGGGCGTACAGACGCGCCTCGATGGGGCTCCCCTTGATGTGCACTACTGTCATGGCGTTCTTCTGGCCGGGGCGGTCGATGCGTGCGTTGGCTTGCAGGTACGTCTCAACACTGGTCACGGGAGCGTACCAAACGACGGTGTCGGCTGCGGTCAGGGTAAGTCCGTGGGATGCCGCTTGCGGCTGAATGATCAGCACCTTGGGGTCGGCTTGCTCCTGGAAACGCTTGACGATCTCTGTGCGCTTGTGCACGGGCACCTCACCGTTGATCACGTCGGACGTGATGCTTTGCTTGCCGAGGTAGTCATGGATCTGCTTGATCGTGTGCGTGAATGGGACGAACACCAGCACCTTGTTGGACGACTCGTCGATCACCTCGGTCACTGCACGTAAACGATTACTTGCATCGAAGTCCACGACCTCGCCCGTGTCGGTGTAGACCGAGCCGCACGCAATCTGGAGCAGCTTGTTGAGCTTGACCGCTGCGTTGACCGCGCTGATCTCCTCACCTGCCGCCTCCATGAGCATGTCGGTCTTGAGCTTCTTGTAGTACTTGACCTGCTGCGGCGTCATCGGTGCGTCCCGGTCGGCGAACGTGACCTCCGGGAGATCAAGACACTGACGCTTCTCGAACCTAATGGCCGGTTGTAGTACACGATGCACGATGGATTGAGCCGCAGGCTTGGGCGCCCACCGATACTGCGTTACGGGATACATCACTTGATCGCGGAACTGCCCGTAGAAGGGGGGCACACCGTCCGGGTTGACCAGCTTGGCCAGACCGTAGGCATCCACAGGCGACTGCGCTGCGGGTGTACCTGTGAGCATCCACAGACCTTTGACGTGCTTCATCACGTCGCGCAATGTCTTCCATCTATCGGTCTGCGCGTTCTTATAGGCAGAGGCTTCATCGACCACGATCAGGTCGAACCCGCCCGCGATGATCTCAGCCTTGCAGATGGACACGCCGTCGAAGTTGATGATGACGTACTCGGCACCAGCTCTGATGATCTCCTTGCGCTTAGTCGCGCTGCCGTAAGCCACATCGACACGGCGGTGCACCGCAAACTTAAACAGGTCTTGCTGCCAAGCGGAGTGCATGATGGACAGAGGGCAGACGATCAGCACGCGGCGGATCAGCCCCATCTTCATGAGGTAGTCGGTTGCCCAGATCACCGAGGCCGTCTTGCCCGTACCCTGCTCGTTGAAGCAGAAGGCTTTGCGTTGGCCAGACAAGAACGCAGCGGTTTCTTTCTGGTGCAGGAAAGGGGACAGCCCCGGAGGGCATGGCCAGTTGTAGCCAGGGAGAAAGTCCTGTTGCTCCATTACAGCTTGTTCTCTTTAGTGAGCATCCACCAGATGAAGGCGATTACGGGATAGCCCAGCGTGAGCACGATGATCCAGAAGTTTTCGTTCACTTCTTCTCCCGCTTGCTCGTCTCGGACACGACCTTGTGGTTGGAGTTGCGCTTGAACGAACGGTTGGCGCTCGGCGATTGCAGCTTGACGCCATGCTTGTTTGTGCCGCCTTTGCTCAGGGCAACACGGTGGGCTAGGTCTTTGCCCTGGCGTGCATCTGCCGCTCCGTTTCCGTCGCGGTCGGCTTTGCCTTTGTCGAACGACTCGCGTGCACGCTGACGCTCCAGGCGCTCATCGGCTTCGCCACGAGCAAGCTGCTGTTGGTATTCCTTCTTGTAAGGACGGGGTTTATTTACGTACGGCATCTTTGCCTCCTTCAAACTGTTTCATTGCTTCGGGGCCCGTGACCCACAGAGGTTCACGACCTTCCTTCTCTATATCGCACAGCATCCTACCGACAGACATACTGATCTCCAGTAGCATGTTGTTTTTGGACTTTACGAACTCGCGCTGAACAAGCTCTTTTACTTGGGCGTCAAGAATGCTACCGACCACTTCACGCACTCGGCGGTTCAGTTCATTCTCAAGGATCAGTGCGGTATCGGTCTGTTCGTTATCCATTGTTAGCTCCTGTTGTGTTCACATGATTTCACCGGGCAGAATCGGCACAGGGGTCCGGTGATGGGGTTCCACACGCCATGCTCAAGCGACCGTTCCAGCTGCTTGATTGTGGGCATGACGCCGCCGATGTATTCGTTGCGGTTACCGATGTGGTGCTCCTTGCGGACGAACTCGTTGCTCACCACAAACAGCAGGGCTGACTTGATCCTACCCACGTCGGGGAAGTGAGCGAACACGGCGGTAGCCATCAGGTCAAGCTGCTTCACGTCTGCGTAGCGTGCGCTCTTGCTCGTCTTGTAATCAACCATGTGGGCCAAGCCCTTGGTCGGGTCAACGATCAGCAGGTCCACGATGCCGTGCCACCACACATCAGGCGCCTTGAACGCGCACGGTGCTAGGTCTTTGGTAAGGCCAAGCTCAAGCTCGCAGTACTTGTCGCCGGGGATCTTCTTCAGCGACTCAAGGATCGGCTCCATGTACGAGTACTTCTTCGGCATGGGTTTGCCGTCACGCACGTGTTCCTCTGCGGCTTTGTGCACGTCGCTGCCGTACAGCGCCGCCTCATGCGGCGTGTCCTTAACGTCCTTGGCTACCTTGAGGTGGTAATACTTCTTCGGGCACTGTTCAAAGGTCTTGAGGCTGCTGTAGGACCAAACGAGATTCATGCTTCACCCCCAATCCCGTGTGCGCGTTCGATGGCGCGGACAAAGTTGCGCTGATATGCAGGCACCGACCCATACTGGCCGTAATCAAGGATTTCCATAATCTCCTCATCCGTCAGCGGCTTGCGCTCAGACTCCGCAAGCGCAGCACTCAACTGCTTAATCGCGTGCTTTGCCACCGGGAACGGCATCGCGTTGTCGATCATCTTCAACGCCTCAAGCGCCTGCTGCGCTGCTTCTCGTAGGCTCATTACTTACCCTTCTGCTGCATTACCTTCAAGGCGGCGTGCGCTTCTGTCACCCACCTGATCGTCATGATCGCCGAGTCGAGTGCTTTATGCCAATCTTCCTCAAGCGCCGCTTCATGCAACGCACGCAACGCCTTCTCAGCTTGCAGTGCCGGGTAAGCGTAATCAACAATCTCCGTATGTTTGTCCATGTCCAGCCTCACAGTTCAAAGGTAAATCGGGAGCCCACGAGGGACGCAGGCGCATACACAACTCAACGAACTCCTGCCCAGTCTCAGCTTCGTCTTCAGGAATCAGGCACGCGATGGCGTCATGCACCGTCATCACCACCCGATACTTCTTGGCGATCATCAGCATCTGCTCACCGATGACGATACGAGCTAACGCTTGACAGATGTTCTCCACCACTTTACCGCCATAGATGCGGTTAGGGAGCACGGTCTTACCCTTCTTGGTGTCATACACATACTCGTATTTGCCGCTCTCGGGGTCTTGGCGCTTGCGCAGATTGGGGTACTTCAGATACATCCCGTTGGGCAGACGGATGCCCCGCTTGCCCTCCACCTTCAGCAGACCGCCTCGGCCTATCTCGCCAGTTTGATTGTTGGCAATCCAGTCCAGAGCTTCGTGGGCCTTGCGCCAGAACTCCGTGATCTTGTGGTTAGCTGCGCGGTAGGTGTTGATGATGTGCTGAGCTTCTTCCAACTCCACGACCACAGGCTTCTGACCGCTCTTCAACGCCCCCTGGAACTTCTTGGCCCCCATGCCGTAGCCGCACCCGAGGATCGTGGTCTTGCCCACGAACCGTTCCATCTCGTCCTTCTTGGTGATCGTCCTGCCGTAGATGGCTGAGGCCATGATGCAGTACACATCCTGCCCCTTCTCAAAGGCTTCAACCAGATCATCCTGCTCAGCTATCCATGCGAGCGTACGTGCTTCGATCTGCGACGAGTCTGAGTCACAGATGACATAACCCACCGGGGCGACGATGGCTTGCTTCAGCGGCGACGAGCGCGGCAGGTTCTGGAGGTTGAGCTTGTCGTCCCCACCCCACCGCCCGGTGTGGGCTGCGTAGTAGCGCAGGGGCACAGGCATCGTTCCACGCCCCGAGATCTCAATGAACCTCTGCGTGCGGGTCTCCTCGATGGTGGATTTCACCCCAAGCCGGGCAGAGACGATGGCCTGTATCTTCGGATCTGGATGCTTAAGCAACGCCTTGAACGCTTCATCGGACTTGGAGAAAGCGTACGTCTCCTTACCCGTAGTCGGGCTGATCTTCATCGGCGGCTCGACGTTGAGTATCTTGAGCGTTGCAGCGAGCTTGTGGTTGGACATGAGCTGATCTTTGTCCACCATCGTCACGGCGTCGAGTAGCTCTTTCTTCGCTACCTGCACGTCATGGATGTGGTCGAGCAGCAGGTTCGTGTCCAGGTATAGCGTCGGCTCCGAGAACATCTTGATCGTCAGGTCGATCAGGCGCAACTCGGTCTTCGGGAATCCATCGGATAGGTGATTGAACAGGTCGTAGGTCAGGGCCACATCGTTGCAGCAGTACTCACCGTACCTCGCTAGGTCGAGCGGATTGAAGTCCTGTCGGCGTTTGCCCTTAGCGTTGAGCACCTCCTCGCCCTTGACGCCGATCTCGTAGTACTGGGCTAGGGTAGCAAGGCTTCCGCCAACTTCCGTACCATGAACAGCACGAGCCATGCTGAGAGTATCAAGCCAGCCCCGAGGGCAAATGCCAAAATGCCAATGAAGGATAGCGGCATCAAACATAGCGTTATGAGCCAACGCCAGATTAGAAGGAAAGTCATATTTTTCGAGGAACTGTTTGATTTCCTTGCGGGTTCCTGAGAACCACTCTGGGTCGCTATCGCCCGTCTGGACTGCCACGCCGATAACTTCAAAGCGTTCATCGCGGATGTACTCCTCAGTCGTCAACTTCGTCAGGCTGAAGTCCTGATCGTAGTACGTCTCAAAGTCGATGGTTAGGATGTTCACAGGTTCTTCAGCTTCTGCACGAGTGCTTCAGTAAGGGTTTGCTTGCCGACTTGTATAGAGGTGGCAACGACTGAGCTATTCAGGGCCATGTTGTGTAGGGCTGCGTTTTGCAGGCTTTGAGCCGTGGCGGTCTGAACACCGATGCCATCTCCGTACACGCTTCTCAGGTCGGTGTGCCCCGGTTTGTACTTCAGCGAGCTACCCTGGCGCTTTAGCATTTCATCTTGCTTGGGGTCGTTCAGCATCGACTCAAGCACCCGGTCGTGGAACTTGCGGTACATGACCTTGTCGTAGCCTTGCTTGAGTGCGTCGATTTCGGCTCCGTTCAGGCCGTACGAACCGCTGCCGTTAATCGCGTTCCACACCCACCCGAAACGGGGGCTGCTGTGGCGCACAAGCTGATCGTTGTCGTAAAAATCATCCGGGTGCGTCTCCATGCGGGTCAGCACCATCTGCACCGCTTCCCTAACAGTGTTAGTCATTTCAGCTTCTCCAGTAGCTCGTCCAGTTCGTTGATGTTTGTCTCGTTGATCACCAAGGCCGTACCGCCCTGCGCCTTGATCTGACCCAGGTGCTTGTCCTGCAACGCTGTCGTTGGGTTCTTGCCTGCCTTGGCCTCAACCGCGAGGAAGTGCCCCGCCGCACAGCACAGGAAGTCGGGCACGCCACTGTTGCCGTAGCCCGAGCCGATAGGCATCGCGTAGTAGACGCCGTGCTTCTTCAGGATGGCCTTGATCTTGTCCTTGACCTTGGACTCAGGGGTTGCTGCCATTACTCGACCCACTCCATGTAAGTGACGCCCTTGTGTTGGTAGATCGCTAGATGGAAAGGTTCTCGCTTGTTCGGTATGACCTTCTCGCCGTCCCACTCGCCAAAGTGGCAGTGCTCGCAGGTGAACTCGATGGTGAGGCCGTGCCTACGACTGCTCGGGTTGTGCGTCTCTTCGCTTGGGAACTTGATCGCCGTTACTTCGTGCCCGTTCTGCGAGATGACCGTGGTGTACGGCTCGTCCTCTTTACGCTCGTAGATAGCTGTGTTGACTTGGTGCAGGTTGCGCCCATCGCACTTGGGGCAGCTCAGTGCGGTAGGGTTGTCCGGTGTCAGAAACACCAGCTCTCGCTTCTTCCACATGGGTAGCTCCTTCGTTGTTGTGCGCCCATCCTACCACCCTCCTTGACTTTGTCAAGTACCCTAGCCCTCTTCGGGAACTGGTGCATACCCGGACATGGCCGGGCGATGCCTAACATTGTTAGGGCATAAAAAAGCCCCGCAGCGCGGGGCATGCGGGGCAGTTGGGGTGTTACCCCTCAGGAGAGAACCAATGCACTCACTGCGAGATGTTCAGCACATCGCGCAGCTTGGTAGCGTACCAAGCCATCTTCCCGGCGTCAATGTCGGGCGCACCCTTCTTGCCGATGCGGGAGGCGTACTTCAGGGCGTTGCCCTTGAGGTAGCCGATGTATTCCTCGCGGGTCAGCTTGGCCTGGATGAAGTCGATGGTCTCGATGCCGCCTGCCTTGTAGTGGGGCGGGTGGTTGACCAAGTCGGCTTTGGCCTCAGGGAACAACTCCTTCTGCACCGCCTCGGGCACGGGCACAGTCACGCTGAACTTGCCGTTCTTGTGCACTGCGTCAATGTCCACAGGCTTGGCCTTGGGCACGGCGGGACTAACTTTGTTAGTCTTCTTGTACTTAACTGCGTACACCAAGCTGATCTTAACGCCCAGCTGCTCGGCCACATACTTGGCCTTGGCGTTGGGGTTTGCGGCCAGGAAGCGGCGTACCTTCTCACTCATCGACAGTCTCTTGCGTCCCATTTTGGGGCTCCTTCAATTTAAGTTCGTCTCTAACATACTCGGTAAGAACAGCTCGCATTTGGGCTTGCTTGTCTTTGGGATGGTACTTGTTGAAGTAATCCATCACTTCGCGGCTTAGCCTCATGCTCGTTGCAAAGAGGGCGGGTTTCTTACCCGGTCCCCGACCCCTTCGTTTTGGTTGCTCTGTTGCTCCTTCTTCCATTCAAGCTCCTTCGGTTGAAATAGTCTTCCTTCGGCCCCGCATGGGCCTCGGGTTCGGTTGTCGATGCAAGTGCCGATCCCCTTGCTTGCGGTGTAGGGGTTGACGGCACAGCGCATAACCAAGTTGCCCGAGTGGATGCGAGGACTGTCTTCACTCGGTCGGTAATGCTTGCATCGTTTGCACAGTTCGCGTTGGGTTCCCCATTCATACTTCGGTAGGGTGAAAGGCATGGCGTTTCAAAAGATGACACAACTTATCAGCATACCTGCAAGTAGAACGGCACAGACCGCAAGGGACAAGGCCACACGCCCAAAGTCCTCAAGCGTCTGATCTATCTCTTGCCTCTGCCTTTCCACGGCGCTCACTCCTTTCCTCCATCATCCGCTCGGCAATATCGAAAGCGGTGCGGGACACCGCCTCCACATAAGCAGGTTCGTGCCCTGCGCTCAGCACTCCTAGCATTGCTAGTCCTGCGTAGAAATCTCTAAGGTGCTCGTCATCCATACGGGTCTCACGGGCGAATGAAGGGGCAGTAGGAGGTGAACACTACGCGCTCGACGTACTGGCAGTTGAAGTCAATACAGTATGTGCCCACATAACGGGGGCCATCGTTGGTGCTGATGAAGTCACACTTGACCAGAGTGCCTGCCCGTGCGTAGACAGTAGCAGCGGTGGCGGCGAGGACGATAGCGAGAATGAATTTCATGGTGGCTCCTAATAATGTTAGGCAACTGCCTGTTGGGGTTGTGTGGTCTTGCTGTTGAGTCGGCTCTCCACTTCTTCGAGCAGCTCGGCAATGTCCTGGTCGAGCAGGTGCAACTTCTGTGACCACCGGGCGATGGTCAACCGAATGTCGTGTATCAGCTCTTCCTTCTGTGACGCATTACTTACTACCTCTGAAGTAAGGCGATAGCCGCCTCCGTTCTCTCGATCCGTGGGTAGGCTAACGAACGCCCGGATGGACACCGGCTCCGTCTCCACCAAGGTGATCCTGCACCGTTGAATCAGCGACCGTGCCTGCTCCTTGCGGTAGCTCTCAGCAGCCTTTGTGTTGTCCCACTCGAAATGCTTGTGCAGGATGCTGTCGGCTTTGCTTGCCTCAGTAATCACATCCTCCACCTTGAGCACGCCACCATTGCGCCGTGCCATGTCAGTTAAAAGTTTCCGTTCCTCTTTCATGTTTGCTCCTTAAAAGTTAAATGCCTGCCGTGCCTTGCCATACCGCGCCATTCCTGTACGCGCCATTCCGCTCCTGCCTTGCATTACCTCGCGTCGCCGCACCTCGCCCGTCCAAGCCGGGCCTTTCCTGACCTGCCTTGCATTACCTTGCCTCGCCAAGACTCACCCATCGACTCCTAGCCGAGCCTTGCCTGCCGTACCTCACCGGACCGAATCTCTCCAATCCCGGACTTTCCATGCCTCGCCTGCCTTGCCTCACCTGATCTGACCGAGACTAGCCTCGCGATGCCTGCCTGAACGCACCAAACCTTGCCTTGCCTTGCCCCGCCAGACCTGCCTTGCCATATCGAGCCACGCCGCACCATGCCAGTCCCGGACGGTCCGAGCCATACCTGCCTTGCCGAGCCTTACCGCGCGACACCGTGCCAAGCCGACCCTAGCCTGCCTTGCCTGTCCGGTTCGAGCCAAGCCCCGCCCCGACTTGCCTGCCTTACTGGATGCCGTACTTCTTGATGACCTCCTTCTCCCTTTCAGTCGGCACTACCTGAAACAAACCGAACCCACAGCCTGCGGATGCTTTGCTGTCGGGACGGCCTGCACCGATACCCACCTGCAACCCACACCGGGAAACTAGGTTGAGTACATCCACCATCTTGAACTGCTGCGTGTCGTAGCGCACTCGCAACCGCGCGGCCCAGTTGCGGTACATCGGACGGGCTCGCACATCCACTACACCTGTCGCGTTACGGGTATGCGCGGTGTAGGTGTGGCTCTCGCCGTAGATCCGCACCAGGGGAACGCCATCGTTCTTGTCGAACCCATCGGCCTCGATGAACGCAGACAACTTGGCAAGCGTCATCTTGAACCCAACCAGTCGGCATGCGCTGATCATGGCGGCACGGAACGCAGCAGCATTCATGCCTTCCCAATTCTCTGCGCTACGGTAGCGTGCTTCCTCGGCGTCTTTCTCAAAGTCCCTAGCCTCTCGGGTCTTCTTGTTCCTAGCCGCTTGGCCTTCGGCCATCTTCGCCATCAGCTCGGCCTTCTTGCTGAACCGCTCGACCACCAGGGGCGCGATGCCCTCGATGTAGAAATCGGTTACGCCGAACTTCGGCGGACTGATGACACAGGTTTCTTCTTTGATCACAGTTAGCTCCTAACAATGTTAGTGTGGTTAGAACAATGCCTCGGGCCAGTCTGCGCTGACCTTCTTCGTTTTTGCTTTTGGTTTCTTTGGTGGCGTGTAGGGCTGACCCTTCCACGTCGGAAAGGGCCAGACCTTTGGCGGTGGGTCTACCGCTTGCGCTCGGGGGTGTACTGTTTTGCGAGTAGCCATCTATCTCCTAGCTGTCGGACCGATTTGACCCATTGGCGTTGGTTGTGGCGTTGCGTATGCAGGGGCACATAGTCCACCGCAAACAATTCACGCACCAACTTGAGTGCTCGTGTTTTCATGCTTGCTCCTTCTCATCTTCAGGCAGCAACACAAAGGTTGCACCGTCCACCCTACAGCCCACATCCGAGATCATCTGACCGTCCTGCACTAGCTTGAGCAGGCCGACCTTACGCCGCATCTCGTAGGGCAATGTCTCGTCAGAGAGGGTCTTGACGCCTTCTTCAGACTTGACAATGTAATGCGTACCATCGAATGCTACGACAACTGACTTGCCATTGTCAAACGCTTCTTTGATTTTTTTCACAACACCATAGTTCGCCCGTGCGTCGTCGTACCTACCCTTCTTAGGCAAGAGGTTGGGGTATGCCTGTAGGTACGCTTCCATGTTCTTCGCAGCAAAGTCACCCGCCTTGTCGAGCAGCGCATCCTTGGCGTGTCGGTATTCCCACGCTTTAGTCTGGTTCTCTTTCTTGAGTAGTGACTCCGCTATCTCAGCAGCTTTCTCGACACGCTCGTCGTTGTTGGCTTTGAAGAAGGTCTTACGGATACGCAGTTGTGCCTTGACCGGATCTTCGGTGAAGTAGCCCGTGCCACGCTCACGGGCGGCATTGATGCGGTCGTTGCTCACCTTGATCTTGTAGCTCCTGCCCTTGTGCGTGATCGCCACCTTGCCGAGAAACTCGTCGTCCTCGTAGATAACGAAGTCGGTGTAGACGCGAGTCTGAGCGTCCGGGCGCACAAAGTCCGTAGCTACGAACCGCCAGTTGGGCTTGCCAGACACAAGCATATCCAGGGTGTCGTAGATCTGCGCTTGTGTGTGGGGTACTGTGCCTCCTTTCGAGTCGTCTGCATCTACGCTCACATTCGGGCGACCGATGAGGTTGCGGCTCGCATCGTAGGCTGATGCACGGATGGGTGTTGTCATGTGTAGCTCCTTCGTTGTTACTCTGATTACCAGTCGAACTTTTCCAAGATCGCATCGACCTTGGACTTCATGCTCTCGCGGATCGCGGGAGATTCTTTGATGGCCTCAATGTCGGCCCCTAACATTGTTAGTTCCAGTTGCTTGCGTGCCTCTTCCAACTTCGGGTCGCCCGTGATGTTGAGCTTGGTCAGCAGCGAGCACAGGTCGGTGGCGTTGGTCACCAGGGTTTCGTGATACCGCTTCTTGGGCTTATCGTCGTCACCACTACTCGGCTCGTCGGTCAGCTTCTCGCTCATCGCTGTCAGCGTAGAGTGCAGTCGCTCCCACGGCTCGCGCATGGCATCGGCCAAGCGCACATCGTAGTCCCGTGCGTACTTGTGCTTGAGTTCCTCTAGCTCCTCGTTGGCAACATCGAGTCGGAAGTCCCCGGCCTCAGGCAGAGGGGAGATGACATAGCGGAACCCGAACCGCCCACGCACATCATCCAGGGACGGGTAGTCCTCGGACTTGTACAACTTGCCCAAGTGCAGGGGCGCATCGTTGAGCAGCTGCGGGTACGCAATAAAGAAGTTATCGCAGAGCATATTGAACTTCAGCTCCGCTTCATTGATGAATGACTTGTAGTCCAGGAACATCGAGGTCGGCAAGAGTCGCTCGCCCTTGTCGGCCCAGGGCAGCGTCATGCGCAGGTGCTTGACCCGGCAATGCGCCGCGTACTTCTCAATGTCTTTGCGCAGGCTAGTACCTGCAAAGAGATCCTTCATGAACTTGCCAGCGTTGATGTTCGCGTTGGCGTTGGAGTTCACCGCATCGGTAACTTCGCGGTCGAGCTTGGCCGCAGGCCACACGCTCAGGTTGAGGGAAACAAGAACAGCAGATGATGAGATGGACATGGTTAGCTCCGTAAGATGTTTAGCTAATGATGAGTGAAGTTGTGGTTATTCTGATGTGCCTAACATTGTTAGGGTTAGTCCTTTGGGGGTGGGCCAGCGAGCTTAGCCATCTGATACAGGCTGTCGCTGATCAGTCGGATGCTCCCGAACCCGGAGGTGTTCTCGTACACATGGACGGTGTTGTCCCCATCCTTCACATACTTCTCCTCGTACCGCTCGGCTTTGCCCATCAGCTCGCCCACGGTCACAGCATCCTTGAGGTCGAGCACATACTTCTGCCACCCGAATTCGATAACAGCTTTGGTCATTCCGTACTCCTCAATCGTTGACATGAATCGTTTTACCGTTGGGGGCGACAACCGTATTTCCCCCCACGATGCACCAGAGTACCGGGCACGGCCAATCACCGCCCCAGTCATCACCAACATACCCATCCGTAAGGACGACCACACAGTCGGGGACAAGGCTCTTCTCCTTCATGTATGCCGTGATGCAGGACGGAGATGTGCCGCCACCGCCCATCGGCTTGGTTGAACTGATGATGCTCTGAGCACTAGCCCCGGTGTAAGTCTCATGCCCTGCCACCTCACCGTCCCAGTACAGCAGGTCGATGAGTTCAGGGTTCACCTGCTCACAGATCGCCGCGAATTCGGACAGGAACGCATTGAGTTCCTCCCCACCGATAGACCCTGAGGTGTCGATAGCGGGTACAAGATGGTTCATCTTCTCGCTGATCAGTGTTGGCATATAGATACCTTGGCCCACGAACCTACGATTAACCTTGCGCCAGGACGATGCGTCCTTACCCGCACAGATCGACTTGACATACTCGCGCAACTGCTCGCGCCAGTCCACCTTCGGGGCGATGAGGTCACCAAGTTCTCGCTCAAGGTCGCCGCCGCCCTTGCCGTTGACCTTTTGGTTGGCGATGATGCCTTGACGGATTGCTTGGTCGATTTCACGCTCTAGGTCTTTCTTCTGTTCCTCGGACAGTTCACGCGCACCGTCCCAGTCGTGGTCGTCGAAGCCATCCCCACCACCGCCGCCTTCATCCTCTTGCTCCTGCTTGAGAATGTCGAACACCTGCTTGGCATTCATGCCACGGAACCGCTCATCGAGCAGGCCCATCAGCTTGCCGTCCTTGTCACGGGGCATGGACATGAACGACTCGTGCGGATCTAGATCCTTGAGTTGCAGGTTGATCACGAAGTCGCACGCACAGTTAGCGAGGTGTGCGTCCTCGTCGTGCAGCTTGCGCCATGTGGTCAGGTGGCGATACATCTTGTGCATAGCCTCGTGCATGATGACGAACGCAAGCTCCTTCTCCTTGAGCTTCTTGACGAAGTCGGCCCCGTAACGCTCATCCCTGCCGTTGGTCATGGCGGTCGGAACCTTGTCGTCCACATAGGTCTTGCCCACCATCAGGATGCCGGACATGAGTGCGACCTTAGGGTTACGCAAGAGACTGATCTTCACCTTTTGGAGCTTGCGCTCCGGTGTCATTGCTGTGCCTAACATTGTTAGCTCCTTGTCTGTACTGTTTCTGTTTTGTACCGTTTCTGATACTCGTGGCGCTCCGCTTCAATGAGATCCTCCAACTCAACTAGCAGCATACGCAGCACACCCTCGGCGTGGTCCGGCTCGGTGCACTTGGCGATTAGTTTGTCGCCATGCTCGGTCCTCCGCGCAAGCACGAACTCAACGCTCAGCTTCCAACTGTCCACCTTGTGCCCCGTGTAGATCCTCAGTTGATAGCCACTACTGCCCAGCAGGCGTATCAGACCCTGACACTGGACGGCCACCTCTTGCGCACGCTTCCACTCCCCGGGTAATAAAAGTAAAGATCGTGGTACGTAGCTGTATCCATGTGTTGCCATTGCTCACCTCACAGAAGATCCTGGTTATCTGCCACCCACTTGCTGAAGTCCTTGTTGCCGAACGCGATGGACTGCTTGCTCGTGCTGCGTGCAATCTGAATAGCGAATGTGGCTTGCCACTCGGGTTGGAACCGCTTGATGTACTCCATGAACGCGCTGAAGGTGTCCTTCTCGGCTGCTGCAATCAGGCCGTAGATCACCACAGCACACGCACCGGGCTGCTCGGGAACCTTGGCAGTCTTCGGGTCGGCGATGATCGCCGCCTTGCTCGGCAGTTGATCGCTGTATGCGATGAACGCTTGAATGTCTCGGCTCGCTGCTTCACCCACCACGCCAGTAACAGCAGCGATGAGTGCGTCTGTGGAAAAGTGAGCACGGTTAGATACGATATTGGATGCCAACTCCAAGGTGCGAGGGCAGACGAAAGAGTCCTGCACCGTGCGCGGGTTGAAGATGTACGGGTTGTCGCCCGTGCCACCGTCCAGGTATGAGTCGAGCACATGGGGATAGCGGTCTACCCACGCGCAGATCTCGGGAGCGATGCCCTTGGGCACGGCCCAGTTCAGCCACTCCTTCGCGTTGGGCTTGCGTACGACTAACTTTGTTAGGCGTGCTTTGGTGTGCGCCTTCATGCCGTCACCCACACCATCGGATGACAGGTTACCCGTGGAGAAAACAATCGACCCCTTGGGCAGCGGCACATCACCCAGTCGAGGATTGACCACCTCGAACAGCGGGTGCAGCATATTCTTGACGGGGTCGGCTCCCTTGGAATACTCGTCGAGCATGATCACCACAGGCTTGCCCTCGTGCAGCTTGAACCGTGCGTTGGGGTAGTACTTCGTGGTGCGTGTCTCGTGACAGGTCACGGGCATAGCTATGTCGCCCAAGTCCATGTTAGGTACATCAATGTAGGCATAGTCCATGCCCATGCGGTTGGCGATAGCCTCTAGTTGGGATGACTTACCCACACCCGGCTCGCCCATCAGGTGAAAGCGATTTGTGGGCACGCTAGTGATCAGCGTTGCGGCTTCAGCCAGGGATACGGTCTTGCCAAAAGTGATTTCAGTCTTTGCCATTTGTTAGCTCCTACAAAAATAACAGTGTTAATTCTCGGTTTGGGTTAGTGGGTCAGCGTTTCGTTTGGCCGCTTTCCCACTATCTTTAGTGTACCACAGGTACTTGACAATGTCAAGCACCCCTATCAATCACGCTCTCGCGTGACCCACTTCATGTACCTCGCACTCGGCACGGTGTTGGGCTTGGCAGGTACGCGCTCGATCACCTCCTCGCTGTGCCACTTGAAGATGATCTCGTCGATGGTCTTCTGCATCGCACCTACCTCAACACGAATGGCGTCCACGCGCATCGACCGATACGACCCCACCCCAGTGAAGTGCCCAAGCCACACGAACGCTTGCCTAAACTTCTCATGCTGATCCGGGTCGGAGGTCGGAACACTAATCAGAGATAGGAACGCTTGAGTAGACGCAACCCACTTGTTGTAGCGGTCGCGCGTCTCCACCTGCCGATACTTACCCTCGGGGTCGTCGGGATCCTGCTCGTACTTCAGCGTCAGCTTGGCGGGTTTGTCCGTTGGGTTGCAATCGACCATCGGGTTGTCGGGGTCGAACCTCTGCTCGGTCGCCTTGAAAATTCTGTGGGGTTCAGTCACCGTTGGTATTACCCCCATCAACTCCTCCCCGGTGAACGGAATTGCGTAGTACTCGTCGATCACAGTCTCCCCGCTCGGTCGGTCGTAGTAAGAGTGCTGCTGCAACTCCTTGCGCACGCCGATCAAGCCCTTCATGTACCGATAGAACTCCCCGTACCGTGCCCTAACATTGTTAGTCGCCTGTCGGTTGAGTCGGTAGGTGTGGAGCACAGGGTTGGAGGAGGAAACAGGGGTCAGTGTGCGCGTGCGGTTGTGTATGGGTTGATCGGCGTTGCCGATGGTGTAAGTGAGAGTGAGGTTGCCCTTGCTTTCGAGCACGAACTTCTGATCGTCCCGAGTCTCAAGAACCAGTCGGCCCCGATCCGTGCGCGCATTCTTGATGTACCGACCAAGCACGGACAGGATGAAGTAGCTGTCGCACGAACTCCATCGCCATTGCCGTTTGCCTGACGGGTCACCGATGGTCAGGCTTCCTGTATTCGAGTCGGTGGGGTTGGTGGGTTGGTGAAAGACGATGGCCGTGTGCCCGTACAGGGACAGGTGAATGTCCCCGTTCAAGTCCTTGCTGATACCGAACTTGGTGGAGTCGGATCGACGGCCCAGGGGCACGCGCACAGGCTTGCTTCCCCGGATTGGCTCGGTCTTGTTGAGGCGGTCGAGTGCCTCGGCGTAGTTGTCGAGGAACGGGATGTATCCGTAACTTGAATAGCTCATTTGCTTGCTCCTTCTCTGATATGCCTAACATTGTTAGGGTTAGTGATCTGCTTCTCTTGAATCCAGTAGTGGAACCCTCGGCTGTCGGCGGTGGCCTCGCGCATCAGCCGCAGGTGCATCTCGGCTAGCACTTGGTCGTCGAACACAGCCTCAACCCACGGGTTCTCAGTGGTGCGGTGGTTGTTGCCCCACAAAAGCCAAACCATCTTCATAGCGCCTCCAGTTCAATCAGCACCCACAACAGACCCGCTTTCACGAGTACGAAAAGGGCATACCATTCCATCACCACGGCCTCCATACGAACATATCCAGAAGCACGACCACCACGGCGATGCCGTAGATCAGCACCCACCACAGCAGGCCGACACCCGCTTGCACGCGCTGAAGTACTTTGTACTCGCGCTCTTGCTCGATTCCTGTCTCGCTCATAACTCCTCCTTCTCGCACTCGGTCAGGGTCAGGTCGTCGTTGACCCGCATCACCACATAGCCGTAATAGTTCTCGGTGGCGATAAACATACCGGGTCTAAGTGGTGCACCGGGCGTGGGTCGCCCGTCCGAGTCGGTCACGCTCCAACTCATCCCAAGATACCCGCCCCGGCAAGTGCCGAGGATGCGGTCGTGCAGTTCTTCGCTTATCTTCATTTCGTACGCTCCTAACATTGTTAGCCCCTCAGTTGCTTCTGGTTTGTCTGCTTGAGCGTGACAGGGGCAGAGTCGGCTGTCACGAACATATACCCGCCCTTGCCGTACTCCTGCACCACAGTCCAGCTCTTGCGCTCCTCTCGGGCAATGTCGTCGCCGCACAGCAAACAGAATTTGTACCCCAGGGCAGCTCTCTCGGCGGGGTAGTCGTCGCCGCATACGCAGCAGGTACGCCAATTAAGGTCAGTCATCGTTAGCTCCTAACAGTGTTAGTTCTTGAAATCTCCGGGCGGAGTTGGTGTGCAGTGGGTTGCGCCCGGATGCTTTCCCACTATCTTAAATTGTACCACAGAGTATTGAGCAAGTCAAGGGGTTGTTACGAGAATCGGGTTTGTTATAGCTTTTGTCAAGTGGCGTAACAGAACGGGGTTGGGGTAAGTGTTTGATTTGATTGAGGAAAGATAGATAGATAGCTATAAAGTTATAAAGTTACGAAAAAAAAAAAATAGTATGTCCACTACGAGCTTGACAATCGAAAGGCTTGCGGAATGCTCGGAACCTGCTCAGAGGCTCCGGAAGTCGCTACCCTCTCCGAAAATCGCATAACATTTAACATTACCAAAAAAAGCGTTTAGAATCAACAACTTAGCTTTGTTACGCTCGTAACATTACCTCGTAACGCATAACATTGTTAGGGATTACCCTTTACCCGTAACAATGTAACAATGTAACATTGTTAGTCGCGTGGGCTAAGCCGCCTCTGAGAACTGGTGCAGGGCTTTGCCCTGCGGGACTAACATTGTTAGTCTTGCTAGCGTGCGTGTATCGAGACAGGGCTAGGGCTACGCCGCCGCAGAGAACTGGTTCAGGCGCCTGAACCGAGTCAGGCGCGACAAACGAAAAAACCCGCAGGGCAAACCATGCGGGTACAAAAAAGCCCGGTCTAAGCCGGGCTTGAAAGAGGAGGGGCCGAAGCCCCTAGGGTTATTTCACTGTGGACAAGTCAACCTTGAACACATCCTGCAGGATCTTGCAGATACCAAGGTGGGCCTTGCTTTCTGTGTCGTCCAAGCCGACCTTGTTCTCCTCACGCCTACCGGACTTGAACAGGGTTATCAGATCCTTTTTCTGACGGTCGGCCAATTCGGACTTGGCCTTTGGCCCAGTCTTAGCCGGAGGGTTACAGATTTCGTCCGCATACCGCATCAAACGATCAAGAGCCGTTGTCGGGTTCTTGTGGTTACGCTCCTTCAGACTAGCGTCATACCGAGTACGCTCCTCCTGCCACACCTTGAAATTCGGGCTAGCCTTGCGCCAGAAATTGTGGCCGAACACATCGACGAGCTGCTGAGCGTATTTGCGGACAGCACCGTATTCGGTAACGCTAGCCTGAGCTGCTGCTGTACGGTTTTCCTGGAACACCGTAGCGTGGTTAGTGCTTGGTGCGGGTGTGGTAACCGTCAGGGTTTGCGCCAGGGCGGTCAATGCGGACTTGGGGGAATTGGCTTTTGCCATGATTAGCTCCTATAGAAACACCGGGTTACCGACCCGGAACGGTTATCGCCTGAAGTGGCGATGGAGTCATTATGTACCCCAAGATACTCGGTCAATAGGTTACGATGAACAATAAATCGTGGTACGGGATACGGGGCTTAACAGTGTTATTCCTGCCACTAGCTGACCCCCACCCCCCAAAATCACAGCATGGGACTCCGGCGCCCGCTTACACACTAATTTGCACGTTAGATACCGCTCCCTGGGTTCCATCTATCTTTTTGTACTACACCCCCCTCCCCCCTTTCGTTTTTCCACGCATTTATGTAGCCCCATCTCTGGCGAAACCCACCCCCTTAGGAGTCCCAGGGCTTTACAAACCCCCCACCCCTCTATTACATTTGCGCCAATTCCGGTTAACTCCGTGCGCACATGATTGAACTTACCCCTACGGGGGACCACCCAATCCCCTTTGATCTGTCCGACGAGCAGCCTAAGACGCACAAGGACAGCATCGCCGTCGCTGCGAACACCGCAGACTTGCTCGAAGAGATCGGTGGGCCTATTCAATATGGCGACGAGAACCTCCACTCGGCTGCTGATCGCATCAACGACGTAGATAAGCCCACTGTTCCACGGCACATCACGTCCACCGCAGAGGCCAAAGCAGCCTCGGTGCTGATAAAGAAGTTTGACTTCCAGGCATTTGCGGACATCCAGCAGGCTCGGACCTTCATCACCAACAAGCTGATCCAGATTTCGGACTGCGGTGACCCTAAGGTAGAGCTACGAGCCCTCGAACTGCTCGGCAAACACAGTGATATTGGCCTCTTTACTGAGCGCAGCGAGATCACCGTCCACCACAAGAACTCTTTGGACCTCGAAAACAGCATCCGCGAGCGCATCAAGATCCTGCTGCACTCCGACGTGACCGACGTGGAGCCTCTGATCAACGAGCTGGAGACCAAACCTGTACAGGTAGAGGACGACGTGCCTAGTTCCGAGGGTGAAAATGAGCGCGGCTAGTCAAGTTTCGCTCCAAGACATCCCCAAAGTGCTCCATAAGCTCTCGGAAGCCGACCTCCGGGCGCTGGAAGCGCAGCTCATCAAGCTGGAAACGCTGAAAAAACGAGAAGTTGCGCAGACCAAGTTCATCAAATTCGTGGAAAAGGTCTGGCCAACCTTCATTTCTGGTCGGCACCACAAGATCATGGCCGATGCGTTCGAGCGTGTGGCCAACGGGGAGCTGAAAAGGCTGATCATCAACATGCCGCCCCGGCATACCAAGTCAGAATTCGCCTCGTACCTGCTCCCGGCGTGGTTTCTGGGCAAGTTTCCGCACAAAAAGGTGATTCAAACCTCGCACACTGCTGAATTGGCGGTGGGTTTCGGTCGCAAGGTCCGAAACTTGGTTGATTCCGAGGTCTACAACGGCATATTCCCGGAACTGAACCTCCAAGCCGACAGCAAAGCAGCCGGACGGTGGAACACCAGCAAGGGTGGTGACTATTTCGCTATCGGTGTGGGCGGTGCGGTGACCGGTAAGGGTGCCGACCTGCTCATCATCGACGACCCGCACTCCGAACAGGAAGCTGCACTTGCGCAGGTCAACCCCGAGATATACGATAAGACATACGAGTGGTACACCTCGGGCCCACGGCAGCGTCTCCAGCCGGGGGGAGCTATTGTCATCGTGATGACCCGGTGGGCGCAGAGGGACTTGACCGGTCAAGTTT
>JACCDG010090267.1_pt1 | contig 33546 bp, 29 predicted proteins | sample 7442471 | NCBI WGS metagenome assembly JACCDG01 (sample SAMN15323444, study PRJNA562643) | freshwater metagenome | isolation source: river surface water | place: USA:Blue River Watershed | collected 2017-08-17 | reverse complement strand
CACCTGCCCCCCTTGAATCCGTTCCTGCCCCCGTCGCCCCCCTTGAAGCGATTCCTGCCCCTATCCCCGCACCTGTCTCGGTGCCTGCCACCGAGTTGCCTGCTTCTGCTCCTGCCTCTACGTCTGCCCCACCGCCTGTTCTGCCTGCTTCCAACACATCCTCTACGGTATCCGAAACGCCTCCTACGATTTATTTGGACGAGAAGCCCTCCGTTCAGTTCGCAAAGTTTGATGCCGTCTTTGATTCGGACCATCCTGCCGATTCCGAGATGGTGTATGACCCCAAAGAGGGAGAATCGGAAGACGACGTTCCGGACCTGGAGATTTTGGAGGAGTCAGGAGCACCCTTGTCCGAAGGCATTGATTTTGATGAGCTTCATCCACAAGTCTCTGCCATTGAACTGGATGACTACGAAGAACTTTAACGGAGTGCCACTGTGCGGTTATTCCCAGTGCGTTCTTTCCACACGAATGGAAGAATGACACCTGTGTGGCTCCCTTGGATGGTGGTCGGAGGACTGATCTTCAGTCTTCTCGGCTTTATGGGCACAAAGTACAAGGACAAGGAATACAAACCCATTCAGTCTCTACAGGACTTTATTAGTGGTAGTATTCTCGTTGCCTTTACGGGGGTATTGGTTCCCGACCTGTTTCCTGCCTTGGAACTTCCCGCTCTTCCTGCCCTTCAAGGGAATCCCATGGACGAAATTGACCTCCAAGTCGGTCCTCCACGATTGATCCGTTCCTAAAGCGTCCTGAAATCATCCTTAAATATATTCTATCTTGATAGAAACCATGCCACCTACCATTTATGATAGCTCACTCCTTACGAAACGTCAAGGCATGAAAGCGCAAGCAGGGGACTACCTCCGACGAGTCCAGGCGGCCTCTCCTCAAACCGGATATGGTCCCCGTCTGGGAATCTACGACCAATCCATTATCGCCACCGTACAAAGTGGCAATATGCCATACTATCGCAAGAACGATGTGGGATGTACCGTGGTGAACAATGGTTGCCCATGTCAGCCTCTTGCGGCGGGATCCTCCTGCTGCGCCACCGAGTAACCACGCTCTCGCTCTCCCCTTCTCTGAATCCGATATGACCCTCCTTGGGAAGTTCCTATCCGATTCTCTTTTCTTGGTTCTCTCGCTTTGACGTTTTGACATCGTCTCTCAGGGAAGCACGTAGACCTTTTTACCGTCGGGAACGCCATTCGTCCAACGATAGGACTGGAAGAGGGGACGTCGGTACTGCTCATGAGGAATCGCACCATGGACGTGATGGGCAATATGAACATACAGGTCAAATCCCTCATAGATTTCATCTCCCTCACGTGTTTCAAAGACGGTCCTACCCGCATCATCCACCGTCCATTCCCATAACATATTATACAACTCAGACTGTGTTTCATACACCTTCCATGAACCCTCTTCGCTCATCACTTTTGCGTATTGACCCTTTTTCGCCTTCTTTTTGGGCGGGGGTTCATCAAAGAGTCCTGAGAGGAGACTCACGGAGAGACGACACAAATCAAAGGAGAAGTTAGGCGTGACCTTTGGCTTCTTTGGATGATAGAACGGTCCATAATTGTATTGGCCCCCCGCATCCTCATCGGGCCAATGGTCTCCTGAAATCCACGGATGCTTGCCGAGTCGGAAGATGGACCGGCCAAAATCAATCATTCGGAAGATTTTACCATAGGTCGGAACACGCCATACCGTTTTATCCTTTGTTTGGTAATACAAATAGGGTTCATCGGTCTTATTCCATACCATGTTATTGGTATGTAAATCATTGTGTGTAAACGATATCGTACCCTGTAAAAAGTGGAGGGTCGCAATGACCTGGAACATCCACGCACTCCATCGCCTCTCCCATTCACGAGAACCGCGTGGATGACCGTCCAGCTTCTCTTCGTCCAATAAATCATCCATGACACCCTCATGAGCTTCCTGTAAAATCATCATGACGGGCACATTCGGAACCTCTAAGAAAATCTCTAATTCGCTGATGCCGGATGCGTCTGACGCGTCGGATCCATCTGTGTCCGAGTCGGATTCGTCCGATGCGTCCGATGCGTCTGATGCGCTCACTTCTTGGCAGTCTCCATTCCATTCCTGTAACGCATCTTCGGTCAATTGGGTGTCTTCCTCCTTTGAATCCGAAGGGAGTTCCTCCAGAGAGGTAGTGGAAGAAGAGGCAGACAAGGCAGACGAAGTGGAAGAGGTGATAGAAGAAGCTACCGAGGCAGGCACCTGGCAGGTGGTAATTTCTTGATAGAGGCGTTGATAGTACGTCTGCTCTTTGACCGAAGGGACAGGATGACGAAGCGTAAGACGAGACGGATAGGAACGAATCGCCTTCCAAAACCAATGATGGCGCCGAAATGTATCATATTCATCGGTAATGTTATAGGAATAATTACTGCTAATGGCCGTATAGGAACCATAATACAGGACACAATGAGGCAATAGGTCCAACTCACGAAAACGACTCAGTACAAAATTCGCAACGGTATCGACGTAGGCTTGGTTATGTACATGATGTAATTTATCCACGGTGTGTTTCCATATGGAGGCAGGGTGAGGCAGGAGAGGATGAGGGGGTGCAGCATAACGCTCACGAATACATTCAATGGGGTTCAGCAAATGAACGACTTTTACGAATACCTCACAGGGTTCTAAGGCTCCTTGGGCCGACCCGAAGGCTCCTTGGGCCGACCCGAAGGCTGCGTCCTCTTTGGACTCCGTGGACGCATCCACCTCGGAAACTCCCCCTTTCGGATGAGCACGACGCATCGCTTTCCAGCGTCGGGGCTGTTTGGGGTCCGAAGCGATCCACTGCTGAATGGAATACATCGAGGGCAACTCTAACGAGGAGGGATGACCCTGACCGGTAGACGGTTGACGGAATCGGTCAAGACCCGGAAAATAACGTTGAAGATGGGAATAACCCGAAAAGGTGGAACGTTCCTCTTCTGAAAGCTCACGATGACGACATGTATCTCGCAAGAGTGTCTTCCATGAAGGTTTCATCTCTTTCCATAAAAGACTTGTCGTTGTGTCTCTCTAGCGCACTAAAAAAAAGAAGAGGATAGAAGTACGTTACGATGGCACAAGCAGGAGGCGTAAATGTCAATCTCCGGAAGTTTTCGATGAAGTCCATTCCACAAGATGCGGTTGTCATTTTTATTGGACGACGCCGTACCGGTAAGTCCACCCTCGTTCGTGACCTGTTGTTCCATCACCAAGAAATCCCAATGGGTTGTGTCATTTCAGGTACCGAAGAGTCCAACGGTTTCTTTAAAAAGATTGTTCCGCCCATGTTTATTCACGGTGAATACAATCCTGTTATCCTCGCCAACTTTGTCAAGCGTCAGAAATTGGTCGCCCAACGACTCGAACAAGACCGTGAAAAGGGGATTCGCTCCAACATTGACCCCCGTGCGTTTATCATTTTGGACGACTGTATGTATGATGATTCATGGACTCACGATAAGAACATTCGGTATTTGTTTATGAATGGTCGTCACCTCAAGGTATTCTTTATCATTACCATGCAGTTTCCCCTCGGTATTCAACCTGCCCTTCGTACCAACGTGGATTACACCTTTATCTTACGAGAGCCCTATATGAACAATCGCCGACGTCTCTTTGAAAACTATGGTGCGGCATTTCCCTCATTTGAATTCTTTGGACAAATGATGGACCAGTGTACGCAAAACTACGAGTGTCTTGTCATTAACAATACGACACAGAGTAATAAACTGGAGGATATGATTTTCTGGTACAAGGCGGAGATTCACGGAGATTTTAAAATGGGCGCCCCTGAACTGTGGAGACAGTCCGAGATGATGGCCCGTGTGAAGGAGGAAGAGGACGTCAATCAATATGACCCACGTGCCAGTATGAAATTACGTGGTCCCGCCATTAATGTACAGAAACGTTTTTAATCCACCGAGGGGATAGAGACTCTTCCCGATGAATGTACGTGCGCTTGCTGGCATCGTTTCCGTCGTCACTGCGGCGGTGATGATCTATCTCCTTGTATCCTCCACCGAAGGCTTTGTGGATGCCGGTCGTTGTGGGGTTGGACTTCCCCCATGTTCTCGTGGCCTACGGTGTATCAATGGCTACTGTCGTTCCGATAAGGCACCTGTTCTTCCTGCCTCTGAGCTCCCCATGGTTCCCCCTGTCCTGCCTTTTTCATCCGTTCCTGCGGAAACCAAATAAAACCTCTGTCTTTTCTAGAAAAAATGGCACGTTCAAAAGCAATGGGACTTGGCGCAATGCTCGTCTTTCTGGTCGTCGCAGTGACTCTCCTTCCCATGATTGTCCGCTTTGTGAGTGGCATGGAACCCCATTTTGTGGTATCCGGCTTCCAAGACATGAAGGCGTATCAGGCGCAACAGGCCCCGCAGGTCCAAGACGCCCAGCCACGTGTCTCCGTTCCCCAATTGCCTTCGTGGCGCCCTGACCCTGCCACCGACTATGTCTGCCGTTCTCCCCATGGTTCCGACCAACCCTGCCCTGAAGGCACCTTCTGTGATGGCGCCTCTCAATCCTGCGTTCCACAATTCGTAGGTGGCGAGGTCCCATCGGTGGGATACTTCTCATAAGACACGGAAGGCTCTGGACGAAGTCGTCTTCCCAATTCCCTCATCAACCCTTCGAGTTTCTTCAAATACGCATACATCGTATATCCAATAATCATTCCACCGGCGGCCTCCTGTAACCGCGCATATTGAAATCCATAGAGACCATCCAAGAAAAAGGGCATACGCTTAATGGTGATGCGTAGCAGGTAATACACGACACCGATTCCTCCAAAAATAGCGGAGAGAAGCAAAACAAGATAAGGGGTAGAAAGCTCATGGAGATTCTCGTCCGGTATCATCCGATTCAGTTCCACCGACAAAAGAGAACCTACAAGGAAGTAGACCACCGACAGAATAAAGATTGCTGTGATTTTGACACTATAAAACCCAAGGGTAGAAGCCATTTGAACTGTATTCTACCTATGTGTTCTGTTTTGAATCAGAGAATGGAAAAGGCAGGCCGACAAGAAGGCAGGCCATCGGTTTAATGGTCGTCGTGGTCGTGGTCCTTCGCATCCTCCTTTGAATCCTCCACCACCTTCTCAATGGTCAACGATGGCTTCTCGAGCTTGCGCTGAAGGGCCAAGTCACCCTGACCACTGAACATGCTACCATACATCTCCGAACCAGAGGAAGAGGCCGACGCAGAAGCAGAGGCAGGAGCGGAAGCCAAACCCTTCGCACCCTTGGTACGCTCCTCAAAGAAGCGCTCGCGAGAGTCCTCGTTCTCACGATACTTCTTCATCAGGGTATTCAACTGGTCGTTGTTGTACTCCTGGTCCTTCACCTCATGAGGGCTGGGGTCCCACGGCGTCCACTTACCCACCTCGGCCATAAAGATGTTATGGTATTTGTCCTTGTTTTGGAGCTTCTTCGCCTTGATTTCGGCCTCCTTTTGGTTTCCAAAGACACCGCGCACCTTCAAACCACGAATGGTGGTGCGGTAATCGTTCTTGGCGTGGAACTCCTCCTCCAATGCGCTCTTCTGCGCATACAGAAAATCGTCATAGGACTCCGCCAACTTGGTCTTGTTGATTTCCGCACGATTCTTCTGGAGAAAGGCCTGGTAAGGCGTCAAGGTATCATTCACCGAGAGACGATTCTTACGAAGAATCTCGGCTGCGTCAAACTGCTCCGCCTTCTCCAAGGCCGTGACACGCTCATCCAACTGAGCGTTAATGTTCGTTACGGTCTCCACCAAAAAGCGCTCCAGGTTCTTCACCTTCCACTCCACCTCGTAGGAGGCAAGAAACTTCTGGAAAAAGAAGAGCTCCTTCTTCTCCAGGACTTTCTCCGGACTCAGGAAGCTCAGGAGAACCACGCGCTGGCCTGGAATCTCAGTATCCTCGTCCAGGAAATCCTCTACTACGGTGGTCTTCGGGTCGTTACTCATTGTGTCGATGGGTCTGGTTGGGGTGATGTTGGAACGCTTTAAACTCGGAGATGAGGAATACGGGAGAGAAGAAGAGACAGGGGGTGCGTGAGTTTTTTTCTTTGAATGAAATATAGAAGAAAGATGAACTACGGATTTGCGGAGATTATCAACCGTGTGATTAAGTATCTGATTGAGGGTCTGGTCGTGGCCGCCGCCGCCATCTTTATCCCCAAGCGCGCCCTGCCGCTGGATGAGGTCGCCACCCTGGGTGTCCTGGCCGCCGTCGTGTTCGCCATTCTGGATGCCGTTAGCCCATCGATGGGTGTGTCATCAAGACAAGGCGCATCTTTGGGCCTTGGTTTCCGCCTCGTCGGCTTCCCAGCGTAAATTGTACTGTAATAACACAGTATACCCAATAAACGCTAAACCAATTGTGTATCACTAAAAAACTGTGCTCTACTCCCCCGTTCTCCATTTTCTACTTTTTTAAAACTTGTAAGAGTGTCCTTTTCACTCTCTTACCAGTCTCTCTCCTTCATACATTTACGGCTGAATCACCTCATACGCCATCCCATCCATCCCTTGAATGTGCGTATCGTAGACCTCCTTCTGGCTGATAAAGAGACATACCGATGTTTCACGTCTGATGAGTCTCTCCACCTGTTCCTTCAGCACCCTCTTCCAATCATAACGGTCCTCCCATACCTCCGGTTGATAGAGATGAATGACCGAATAGCCTGCCTTCATTGCCTTTCGGATCTTTTCAACATCCTTCTCCCGAATCTCCTTATGGCACCGCCAATTGGACACCTGCTCGAAGTGTTGAATCCCATCCAGCTCAATCAGCACCTTCTCTTCTTCCAACCCAAAGTCAAACGGCATTACATTATTCGTTCCTGAGAAGCGACACCAGTCATAGCGAAGTTGTGCCTTCCATTTGGGTGATTCAGAACGGAGGAAGGAGAGAACCTTTGATTCTGACTTGTTTTTGCATCCTGGACACCAATATCCAGTTAGCACGTTATAGAGACGTGTATCAAACTCGGTAGCGCATTTATCACATTGAAAGATGGCTCGAGAATTAGACCCTTTGAATGTCATCCGTGGATTCAGCTCATTCTTGGGACTCCAGCACGCCATACGAGGGTGAGAGGCGAAGGATTTATTAAAACAGATGATACAGTCTTCTGCCTCACATAGCTTGATATTTGCACAATAAGGACATCCTTTATCTCTACGAGTATAATGATTTGGGTTTATTTGAAACGAATGATGACATTCCCTACAGTCAAACCCATATTTATGATTGGACTGTAAGAAGACCTGACGAGGCGTCTTCGGATTCGTGGCCGACCATTCCGCACTCATTCTCTCGTGTGAAGCACAGGACATCTCGTAGCACATCTTACAGTCCTCTTCACATAACTTCTGATGTGTACAGTACGGACAATAGGAACGTTCTTCTGTCATCGAATAAGGGACCGAATCGTATTCATGCTTACACGTTGTACAGCAGAACCAGAACTTCTTATCATTTCCCCGTGAGACTTCACGGGCGGACAACCGATTTCGGTTGGACCACATCTGACCCATCGGATGCGATGCCAACGAGCGAGAAAAGCAAAAGATACACTCCTCCGAATTACACAGTTTCCCTCGGTTACAATACGCACACCATCCACCAGAATTGATGTTTCTTAATAGAAGTTCCAGTTCGTGACCACACGTCTTACAATCAAACCAGAACTTCTTATTGCTGTTCAAATGAACCTCCGCCGGTTTCTTTGAATTTTTCGTACTCCATTCGGTGGCTCGAGGATGAGATGCAAACGATCTCGGCAAGCATATCTCACAAGTGGTAGAACCACACAACTTCTTGGAAGACGGAGAACACATCCTCTTTGATTTTCTCTACTTCTCTTCTATCGGTTCAATTTTTAGGCCTCATACTAGGTATAGGTGTTCAACTTGTAGAGAGTCTCCCCAATCACGACTTCTCCCCCCTCCATAGATGGCGAGTTTGTCCACACGTACGCTGGTTCATTACTCCAAAGAGAGGATAACCGACCTCCAAAACGTAACCCAAAAACAACTGGACCTATTACAATTATGGGGCAAACCGATGGGATTTTGGTATGCCTATGGAGAAGACTGGAAAGAGTATGTCCATGCACAACATACAGGCAATAACAACCAAAGAGGCCATACGAAGAAAAATACGGCGGTTCGTCATGCGTTTCTTCTTCCCGAAGAGGCCTTTGTCACCGAGATGAAAGAGGCATCCCCCCACACGATTCTTGAACTCTCCAAGGCCAATCTGGATGCCTTTATGAAACGGTTTGTCAAGAAGACCCACCGTCATACCTTACGCCAGGTGTTGGAAATGGCGTTTATGAAGATGGGTACGGAGGGCGAACCTGGTCGCATCCTTCAAGAACTCTCAGAAAAAGATGAGGAATTGGGAAAGTTTGTGAAAGATGTACAAGAAATGATGGAAGAAGACATGTATGCGGAATTGATGGATTGGATGGGAATGATGGTGGATAGTGACGACGTGCTTGAAAAGGGGCTTGTCCAGTATGTCTTTACCCATTTCAAACGCACACTTTCGGGTTATTCTCCTTCCCGTGAGGCGCAGACGTATGATCAGATTCATTTGTTTGATTGGGGAGCGTTCTGGAGAGATGTATCCCGCAAGGTAGGAGGTGTAGAGTTTCACAGTGACCTCTTTGATACCGATTCATGGGAGAATGTATGGCTTCCATGGACCGATAAATTGAGTGTTCGGTCGGGTGTCGTGTTTCATCCCTCTCGCTTTCGTGGCGGCATTCTGATGGAGCAACTCGCCTCTCAGGTGATGGGGGGAGCCAAAGGTAGACGCACTCGCCGACGCAGAAGGCAGGCAGGCAGTCGCAGTCGCAGACGATAGAAGGCAGGATTTACTCCCTCACCATCATCCACAGGGACAAGCCCTCCTTAAACAATCGGATATCACTCAACAGTTTCTTTGCTAATCCCTTCGTGTCGTACATCCGATACGAGGAGAAGAGCCAAATCGATTGATTATACGCCTTCCATCGTTTGTATTGTGTATAATCGGAACGGATGGTACGATAAATACTATTCAGTTCTTGGTGATAGGCTGCATGGGTTTCGGAAAAGGCAGACGATTCGTTGTCGTCAAATACGAGTTCCATCCATTTGAGTAAGCGTTCTACTTGTAAACGTTCCAATTCCTTCTCTTCCTCGTCTGCCGAGGACGGAGTGACGGATCGCTGTAAGGTAGACGTAAAGAGAGATCCAAGCTGTTTTATCACAAATCCAGTTAGGAGTTCCGAAGTGAGGAGGGATGTCATTCTAGTTACACGTAGGAATATATTGCCATGATTGATCACGGCAGATGAGTTCCCACGTTTTATCCTGTAAATACAGTTTATCACGGTTCTTCAATAAGGGGAAGCAGGCCAAATATTCATCCATCTCGAGAAGCTCGCAGAACTTGTAGAGGACATAACCATACGACAGGAAATTACGACGGCCCTTTGGACAGTGCTTCTTAAATGACGGTTGGATTTCACGGAACATGTGCCGAAGCTTTTCCTCGTCCTCTCGGGACATAAAGGGCGCATTTTGGCCATTCAGACGATTGATGATATGAGGAATGTGCTCGTAATACTTGGAGCATTTCATCTTCCTCAGAATCTCACGTAACTTGGTCGGTTTTAAGGAGCTCATGTTCGTAATGCGCTCCTTCTTCAATTGAATGAGAATCGCATCATAGATTTCCTGTGGGATTTCTGTGCTCTCTTTGGCTTGAAATTGGGCCAACCACTCATTAAAATGGTTTATCTTCTTGTACGCATAATATGACACTTCACGTGGGGGGTCCTTATAGGAGGGCTTGTCCGAATCCACCAAAATAAACTCCTGAAAACCGCACTTGGAGCAGGTTAGATTGGCTTCATTCAGACACATAATCATCTCGCTGTTACATTTGGAACAAATCGTCCAGGGGTCCTCATACATATCATTCGTAGAACGAACCATCGAAGGGTCCTCTTTCTGTAAGTATTCATTGAGGAGCTGGTTACGATGGAGACTCTTTTGTTCGGGTGGGACATAGGCTTTTTTCTCTTCAGGGGCAGAGGCAGAGGCAGAGGAGGCGGACAGGTCTTGGGCAGAGGCGAGATTCTTCTCTCGTTTCTCCTCTTCCGCCACTTCCTCCAAGAGGGCAAGAATGGAACCTGGTTTCGCACGATTGGAACGATAACTCATGGTTCCTTGTTGGATTTGGTCCTGAATATCATAATATTGATAAAGGATGTCACCTGTTCGCAGGTAATAATCCATGAGTTCAGAGCCATCCTCAATGGAGGTAATTTTCTTTTGAAGTGCTTCGGCCTCCCGCTCCCATCTCCATCGCTCCATGTCCGAGGTAGTGGCTGCGATTTTCTTTTTCCATTCTGCCAATTGGTCCTTATAGCGTTGTACATTCTGTTGGTCATTACGCATCGTCTGTATTTTCTGTTGATGGATGGCATCGAGTGTGGTACGCGCTTCCGGATTGCTACGCTTTGTGGTTTTCACTTTAAAAAACACATTGTCGCCCATACCGCCCAAGAAGTTAGTCGTAAGGTGCGGGGGGTATTTAAATACTCCTTTCATGGCCTTTTTCATCTTCTTGGTAGGAGTCCTCATCCTCGCACGGAGTATCCCCATAGAACAAATAATGATGAGATAGTTGTTCAATGGGTTCATTCTCCTTTATATAAAGCATGATCTGGATGAGGTGCTCAATTCGTTTCTCCATCTCCACCTCGTCCACCTTCATTTCTCCATCCGAACCATACTGAAAAGGAGTGGGGTGATACTGACCACCGAGAGTGTATCCATCCGGATTAAAACGGAGAAAGACCAGTTTGCGGAATCCGAGGTCTTCGTACAACTCCATCTCGCGCTTCTGCTCACAGGTATAGTTCGCATGACGAAACTCATCAATCTCTACGATAAGACAATGGCTCCCGAAATCAATCAGGATATCGGGACGATAACGGGTACAACCGCCATCAATACGACGGTCATGGGTCATGGTGAGGGAATCTCCGAAATGCGCACGGAGAGCATCCACGACGTAGTGTTCTTTTAGGCGATAACGGCGTGTGCGGGGTTCATCGGGATGAAGAACACAGTAGCATCGGAAGCAATAGGGATAATAGTGCGATTTATCTTGGACAAGAACGTGCCTACAGTGCTGACACGCAGAGTCTGGCGTACAGAGATAACAATGGTTCTTCTGCCGACCGTGCTTACATACGTAAGAGGCATCCGTACATTCGGGGCACATGTGTTTTCGTCGCTGATGGATACATATCTTCGAGCCTCCACATTCTACACACTGACTACGTATTTTTTGATGGTCGCAGATGTTCGGGCCCGCACAGGGGACGCACCAGTTCTTATCCCTTCCGTGGGGACAGATGTCCGAACCGCCACAGGGCACACAGCGAGAACGACGTTTGCCGTGTTCGCAGGTTTGTTTCCCCTCGCATTCAACGCACACCTCTCGTCGGCGATTGTGCTCACACATTTCCTTACCCCCACATTCCACACAACGGCTTCGTAGCTTCTGATGTTCGCAGATGCTTCCCCCTTTGCATTCCACACAACGACACTTACGTTTGCCGTGCTCACATAGACTTGCTCCACCACATTCGCGACAGTACTGTTTCATACGGTCGTGAATGCATACCGCACTTCCTTTACACAGCTTACAGCCAGTACGTACCTTATTGTGTTCGCATATCCCGGCCCCTTTACAGTCAATACAGGTGTAAGGATATTTGTTGTGTTCGCACTTCTTGCGCTGATACTTGGGCTTCTCTGTGGCCATTGTGGTAAACCAGAATTTATTGGCATATAGTGTAAGGCTCCGGCGAATCAATTTTTTGGCCCGAGTGGGTCTCCGGCGAGGGATGCGTGTGTGTAACCTACTAAAATATTTTCTATTCTTTAAGTATAAAAATCGACAGGAATGACGGGCGGTGGGTTAATGCAGCTAGTGGCCTATGGTGCCCAAGACGTTTACTTGACGGGTAACCCTCAGATTACCTTTTTTAAGGTGGTGTACCGTCGTCACACCAACTTTGCCATGGAGTCCATTGAGAACCCATTCAACGGTGCTCCGAACTTCGGCAAGAAGGTGACCTGCACCATTCAGCGCAATGGTGATTTGATTCACCGTCTGTACCTGCAGGCGACTCTGCCTCAGGTGGCTCTGCAGCCATCTGATGGTTCGGGTGCTCAGTTCCGCTGGTTGAACTGGATCGGCCACAACCTCATCGACTACGTCGAGATTGAGATCGGTGGTCAGCGCATTGACAAGCACTACGGTGATTGGCTGCACATCTGGAACGAGCTCACTCAGGAGCCCGGCAAGCAGGCTGGTTATGCCAAGATGGTCGGCAACGTGCCAGAGCTGACCAACCTGCTGTACCAGGGTGGCTCATCGTGCGACAACGATTGCTACGGTGGTGAGCCACTGACCTCCGAGGCCCTGACCTCGTGCGCCCCGATGTACACCCTGTACATCCCGCTGCAGTTCTGGTTCTGCCGCAACCCAGGTCTGGCTCTGCCCCTGATTGCTCTGCAGTACCACGAGGTCCGCATCAACCTGGAGTTCAACTCCCTGAACAACCTGTGCTGGGACTACTCGAACTCGGCCGACCCCCACGCCATCCGCAACCGCGTGGGCCAGTGCGGTCTGGCGGCTGCCTAGCTGTACTTGGACTACATCTACCTGGACACCGACGAGCGTCGTAAGTTCGCCCAGGTCTCGCACGAGTACCTGATTGATGTCCTGCAGTTCACTGGCGGTGAGTCCATCACCTCCTCGGCCAACAAGCTGAAGCTGAACTTCAACCACCCATGCAAGGAGCTGGTGTGGGTCGTCCAGCGCGACTCGTTCGTGTCGTGCGACGACAGCATCATCAACCCATGGAAGGGTCAGCAGCCCTTCAACTACTCGGACTGGTGGGACCGCTCCGTGCTGGAGTCGGGCTACTCGGTTACCCGTGTGGAGGGCATGGCGGGTCGCAACCCAGTCATCACCGCTCTGCTGCAGCTGAACGGCCACGACCGCTTCCAGGTTCGCGACGGCCACTACTTCAACTTGGTCCAGCCATACCAGCACCACACCAACATCCCAGCGGTCGGTATCAACGTGTACTCGTTTGCCCTGCAGCCTGAGCAGCATCAGCCAAGCGGCACGTGCAACTTGTCACGTATCGACAACACCACGCTGCTGCTGACCGTGTCGAACAACGCCGTTGGCACCAATCTGTCGTCGTCGGTGCGCGTGTATGCTACTAACTACAACGTGCTGCGCATTATGTCGGGAATGGGTGGATTGGCGTACTCGAACTAAAGACGTTGTATTGTTACCATCTTATTATACATATTCTTATAAACATTGCCTACTATTGCCCGTGATTCACGACCCATAATAGTCAATCCCATCGTTGTCCTCTGTCTAAATTAAAAAATTGAAGATACCTACGTATCCCTTATCGAGACAATCATCCACGAGTATCCTGCCATGTCAATTGCTGCCACTGCCGCCACTGCCGCTCATTGCAAAGCGCTTGTCTCTCAAGGTCCTCGTAAGGGTCAGCCTTGTCAAAGCGTCCCGCTTGCAAACGAGTACTGCGTCCATCATCAACGCAATTACGAGTATGAGCAGATGATTCAGGAGGGTAAGAACGTGTGCGGTATGTTCTTTCGTGGCTGTCAGCAAGAGCGCTCCGTGGATGACCTCGAGAGGGGTTACAAACACTGCAAGGCGTGTCGTCAAAAGAAGTCAGGTAAAAACCATCCGTGCGAGTACGATGGATGCTCGTTCATGATCGAGGACAAGGACCAAAAGTACTGTAAGAAGCACATACGTCAACATCTTCGAGACAACGAAGAAGAGAAGTCCATCCGATACTGTGATATCGAGCGCGGATGTTTTGGAATCATCCAATCAGGGACCAAATGTGAGGGCTGTAAGTCGAAAGAGCGCACACAGGTCGCACATGAGCTCGTTCGCCTACGCAAACAATATGATATTCCCGCGATGGATGAGAATCGACTGAGAGAGACCTATCCGCTGTCCTATCGAATGCAAGAGAACAAGATATGCAGTATGGGTGAATTATGGAGAGGAATTCAGAGAAATGCATACATCCGCAAACTACTCTTTCTCCTGACTCAACAGGACTTCGAACGCCTTGTCTCCCAGGCCTGTTATTACTGTGGATTCTATTCCTCCATACGCTCTGTAAGCATTGACCGTATTGATAACAACAAAGGATACATCCTCTCCAATTGTATTTCCTCGTGTAGAGAGTGCAATATGATGAAAGGTGGACAACATCCCATCGAATTCCTCTCGAAAGTAGAGGCCATTCATCACTACACTACAATGGGTGTCCCTCTCTCGAAGACGCTCATCGATACGTGGCGTCATACCTACCTATCGATTTCCCCACGCTTAACCTATAAGAGATACGAAATCGATACCAAGAATCGAGAAATGGATTTCCTTTTGACAGAAGAAGAATACAAAACGCTTCTTGCGGGTGACTGCTATCTATGTGGTCTCCAAAATGGAGAGGGTCACGAAAACGGAATTGACCGAATGGATGCATCCATTCGATCCTACCACTTCGACAATTGTCGACCCTGTTGTGGACACTGTAATGTGATGAAGAAAGCCATGACACGTGAAGAATTCACGGAAAAATGTAAACAAATCTATGAACATCGTCCCGATCAAACCATCTTCCAATCCGTACCCACCTACTCCCATCTGAAGTGTCGAAAAGAAGTCTACACTTCCGAAGAGATTGCAGACTTGATGAAGAAGGGTGGATACATGTCCTATCTCGAGTGGTGTACTGAACACGGTCGTTCTCCCGAGTTCATTGATGCGATGAATCAACTCCAACACCATACCGAACTTTCCACGAATATCCCACAACTGATTGAAGCCATTCGCTCAGAATTCGAAAAGGAACGCAAGCGAAAGAAAACAGACGAGGAACAACTTCAGATGAAAACGATAAACTGTCGTACGCTATACTCCTATCTCACTCAAGGCAAGGAAGATGACGTTGTAAAATGGTATGAGACCCATTACACCAAGTCCACTCTCTTTCACGAGAAGTTGAGAGAATTGATGGACCAATTACCTTCACTGTCCCACGAAGAGGGTGTGGATGCGTGTCAGGCATTCATGTATGCGGAAAAGAATCGCCGTGTCTCACAAAAACGCCGTGAAGACCTAAAGAAGGTAGTGAAGTATGCGTCCTTAGAATCGTATGAACATATGGACGAAAAAGAACCATTGCCTCCTCTTTTACCTTCTTCTGCTTCTATCCCATCCATTGAATCGGTTGAGGACACTGTCGCAGACAATGTAGGAATGCTACAGAAACAAGTGGGTTATCAAAAGAAAACAGTCACTACAGTAAAACAATGGAAATCCTCCACCATTTACCGAGCCATCCAGCACCATCAAGAGAATGAATACAAAACCTTTTGCGAGCAGAACAACGACATGTCTCTCCTGCCTACCTGGGAAACGGACTGGGCCACCTTCGTTCTCTCGGTCAAGGGACGTTCGGAAGCGGATGCTCTCCCGCTCATCACCGCCTTCGTAGAGAATCTCCGTCGCATTCGTCATAACAAATTATGCTATGACAAAAACGCATCACTGGTGGAAAAAGAGGACCGGCAACAATGGCCTGCCACGACGGTGGTTCGCGCCTTTCTCGAGGGAAAGATAGAGGCTTTCAAGGCATTTGCGGAGGCCTCCACGGATGAGAATCCCGCCGACCCCAAATGGGTCAAGCGATGGACGGGCTTTATGGATTCATTGGGAAAAGCAAGAGCGGACCACGAACAGATGAAAACCTTGTGTAGCAAGTTTATGACGGCGCAGCGTACGAAAAAGTATCGGGCGAAGGCGAAAGAGTAAGCGGTCGGTGTTGCTCAGGGGTGGGTGCGACTGGTTCCGACTCAACGGACCACCTAAAGCCAAACCATTCCACACACTCATCCTTCACCGTCACCGTAACCGATGTCTGCCTCTGACCCCTGTACCCTTGTCACCGCCTTTTACCCGATACGTTCCAAGTTTGTAAAAGAACAATACGTGGAGTGGAGTCGGACGTTTCTTCGTCTCGCGTCCCCCATCGTTCTTTTTACGGAGGAGCATCTTTTCCCCACCTTTCAAGCGCTACGTGGTGACCGCCCCATTCATTTTTTTACGCTTCCCTTTGAACAATTGAAGACGTGGGCCCCTCCGCTCCGTGCGGTATGGCAGGCACAACAAGAAAAGAATCCCGAGCGTCATTCCGCCGCCCATACCCCCGAACTCTTTGCCCTTTGGGCTCATAAATCTACCTTTGTGGCCCACGCCATCGAAGCGAATCCCTTTCAAACTGACTTCTTTTTTTGGTGCGATATCGGTGCGTTCCGACATCCGGATCTCCCCCATGAAATCCTCGAGCGCTTTCCACAGACCCTCCACTTACCACGAGACCGTATTCTCCTTCAAGCGATGAAACCCCTCCCCCCTTCCGAAAAAGAGGCAGGTGTGGATGGGATTCGCGGTCCGGTGATGAGCGAGCAGTGGAACGACATCCGCATCGTCGGAGGTCTATGGGGTGGAGGAAAAGAAGCGTGTCTTGCGTGGAACAAGGCGTTTGCGACGATGTTAGAACGATACCTTGCGAGTGAGCGCTTTACCGGCAATGACCAAATGGTGATGCTTTCGACGTACTTGGAAGACCCCTCACTTGCGGTGGTGGTTCGTCCTACCCGAGGAGACATTGACCAATGGTTCTTTCTAGAGTATCTGTTATCCTCCCTGGCAGGCTATGAGCGAGAGGAGAGTTATGGAGGATAATGCGCAAGGAGCGTAGAAAGCGAAGAATCAAATACCGAAAGCGTCATTCCGTGAGCGTTTGGATGAATGACCGGATTGGAGAGAGAGGCAGGCAGGGAAGGGGGAGAACGAGAGGTGGCAGGAAGCGAGGGGGCGGTCAGCGTGGGGGCAGGAGAAAGCGGGACGGAGGCAGGAAAACCCCGTTGTGCTTGAAAAAGTTCCGGAAAGGTGGGGGGTTTTCGTGGAGGCGCACGTTGCTGAATCCAAGACGTCATTCTGTCTATTCAAAGAGAAAGGGTTAGGATAAGAAGAATGACACACCGATGAATAGCTTAAATCATAGCTGTGCTTCTGAATAGAATCATAACAAATCGAATGGGGTCACGTCTTTCATTGGACCGATGTACGGAAGGGAAATGGTTTGATACCGACCTTCATACCTTGGACCGCAAACTACAGGCGATGGAGCAACACCTCCATGTGCTTGAACAGCGCACCCACGTCATGGAGGAAACCCTTCAGCACGTACAGAAAAAGCATCTCGCCGTGGAAAGCCTGGCCCAAAAACAACAGCAGGACATCCATACCTTGACGGAACGTTGTCTCTTACTCGAAAAGCAAATTGAACCACGAACGTACCTGGAAGATAATATTCTTATCATCGATGATTCCTAAATAATATCCACGTAGCATAGTATAGTACCATCCTGCCGAAATGGATACACGATTTTGTCTATTTGGAATCGTCGCACTGGTCGTGATTCTCTTTTTGTCCAAGTCGATTCGAGATGAGGGATTTCATCTGTCTACGCCTCCGTTCTTCCCTGCCATGGCGTCACCCTCTTCGGTATCTCCTAGGCTCCAGAAAGCAGTGGATGTACCCACAAACGAATTATCCGATACACGGGAAGTACGTAAAGAGGATGAGGCCGTACAGGAGCTCATTCAACGCCGTTTGACCGCAAAGGGTGTTTCGGAGATGACGGAGACAGGGACATATACGTCGGATGTTTCACCGGCGTTGTAGACGCCGGTTTGCTCACCGGTGCGCTAGACGCCGTTGCGTTCACCTGCCTTGTAGGCGATGATAGAACGATTCATATTCTTCCGAGTCCCATACCACCGTCGGGGGCCCGGAAGGATACATTTCATAAGGGATAGCCTTCTCCGTGGGCTTCTCCATGGAAAGAAGACAGTGGAGCGCACGAAGACGCCGTTCCAGAGGGGGTGAGGAGGAGAAGCGTGTTCGACTCAGCTGTTTCCAGCGCCATTCCACTTGAAGGGCCGACGTCCAGTCGGGTAAACCGTGGACCACACACACTCTCTTCCATTCCATTCCTTGTGCGACCCGAATGCCGGTCGCTCGTGCGCCTCCTGCCTTCTTCCCATTGTGTTGTTCGAGTCGTCGGTCAGGGTCGGTGGTCGCTCCAACATACGTATGACCCTTGTCGGTACAAAGCAGATAACAATAGAACATCGCCTTGTTCTGCTCCCTCTTGCTTCTTCCTGCCTTGAAAGAAAGGTCACCTGCCTAAAGCACCTCTTGGGAGTGTAGCCAAACGATGAAACGCCTCGTTCAATGGATTCAGATTCCAGTGTTCTCTCCCTTGCCGGTCATGGACCGTGTGTTTGAGGAGTGTACGGACGCCTTTGCCGACGAGGGGTGTGTACGTCGTAAGGTGACCCGATGGGAGGACCTGGAGGATGGGGGTCTGATTTGGATGGATGATGCAGCAGGGGCCTATCTTCAGCACAAGGCCCTTCACCGAATCCTCGCAGAAAAGTGTCCCACCAGCATCTTCATCGTCTGGTATTGGAGGGATACAACCTATCAACCCTTTTCACGAATGATATTCACGGGAGAGTATTACGTTCATCGGGAGGTGGCCTCGGAGGTGAATAAGGCGTATATGACCCATCCACAGTTTGTCCCTCTTCGCCTGCGTGCGAATGAGTCTCCTGACCAAGTCGGTCACCTGCCTCGTCGTCCCGTACGGGATTATTGTTTTATGGGAGGTGGCTACCGACCCGATTGGATTCCGCCTGCTCCTGAGTTTCAGGGGATTTATCATCAGGTCATTGACCGTAATTTTTTGCCGTATTCCACACGACGAGAGATTTATCTGACGACCCATTTTGCCCTAGGGTTTCAGAGTGATGAAAACATTCGTACGGGACATCTCTCCCAACGAATCTTTGAGGGACTGGCATATGGATGTATTGTGATGTGTGAGAATCCATTGGCCGAACAGGTCACAGGGGGTGCGGTGGTCACGGTTCGTAGCAAAGAGGACATGTGGGAACAGATGCGTTATTATCGGTCCCATCCCGAAGAGGCAGAACAACGGCGTCAACGAGGATATGAATGGACACGTCGGTATGGAACCAACCGATCGGCGATGCGACCCTTTATGGACCGAATCGCTGCGTGTTGGGGAGAGACGTGGGAGATATCGCCCACGGTGGTTTCGGTGAATTTGATGGGCGGTCTAGGGAATCAATTGTTTCAGATTGCGGCAGGATATGCGTATGCGAAAAAGCACGGGGCCACGTTTCAGCTCTGTCCGCCTGCCCAAAATGGAGCGCGTCCATGGTATTGGGACAACCTGCTTTCCTCCGTACGTCCTTTTTTGGTTCCCTCCCTGCCTCCGAATCTCCTGCCATGGACCGAATCGCTCCCCACGATGTATCGTCCCATAGGACGCCTGCCTCCCCAAGGGATATATCTCCAGGGATATCTTCAAAGTTCAACATACTTCTACACGGATGCCATCCGAACCGCCCTTCGTGACCTCTTTCGCCCTCCTGCCGACCTTCTTCATTCCGTCCGCTACGACTATGCGGATTGGATTCGGCAGGCAGACCGTGTCGTGGTTCTTCACGCACGCCGGACCGATTATCTCGCTGCGAAGGAATTTCATGGCCCACTGGACGGTTCGTATTATCGCCGAGCCCTGGACGCTATCCTGCCTCATGTCAAGGACCCCATCTTTGTGTTATCGGCAGACGACCCTTCCTTTTGGCAGGACATCCGAGCAGACATGGCGGAGGTCTATCAACGCCCGCATTTGATTCTTCAGGGAGAATCTGACATTCGTACGTTTGTTCTCTTACAACAATTCTCGCACTTTATTCTTTCCAATTCCACCTTTATTTGGTGGTGCGCCTGGCTCGCCCCCGCACGCCGTGTCGTGGCTCCCCACCAGTGGTTTGGTCCTGCCGGACCCTCCTCCTGGTCGGACATTTACGAAACCGACTGGGTTCGTGTCTAAGCAGACACCTGTCGTCCGAGTGATATAAGATGGTGTATCGGTCATCGTTAGATACTTTGTATAGATTCTAACGGCCACCGTTATTCTACTAAGAAGCAGTCTCAGATTACTCACATGTCATCGAGAGCGTAGAGGGATACTTCAGGAAGCAGAAGTCCTGCCAGGTGGTATACGGACCATAATTCCGGTCACGTTCGGTCCATCCAAAGAGCCGTCGTCGTGGGTCCCGAGGACAGTGTTCGGGAAACGGTTTCCATACCCGATGTTTGAAGGTGAGAAGGAGGTTCATGATGGTCATCTCATTACAGCGTGCGATGGGATAACGATTCATCGCATCGATAAAGTCCGTCAAGTGAATGCGATGGAGTAAATTCGTATCGTACATCCAGATACAATTGAGGAAATAACGTTCGGTAAGAATGGATTTCGGGTATTCTCGAAAGAGCATGGGGACGACTTCGGGATGGCGTTCTTCCTCTGCTTCAATAATCCCTCCAAAGCGCTTATGGGTGTCATAGGGCGCCGCATCGTCGGGTGCGAGAAAGGAATGGGTACAGTCTACATCCAGCAAGTGTTGAAGGCGATCTACGACGCGTAGGCCCGCATCGAGGTACACCACTCGTTCCCACTGTAAAAAGAACGCATCAAACACGTAGAATTTATCCCATTGGGTCAGCTTCTTCCATTCGCGCCCATCATCGGTCGGTCGTAGCGGTCGTCGTCCATAGGACTCCAAGACGTGGTGTGTATCGATGTGCTCCACCCGATGCGTACGAATCTTGTAAAATTCGGTAAACGTACGACTGGGTTCAAATCCAACGGTAATCCATACCATATCTCCTGTCCATTCACCACGTGTACGGACATCCAGAATCGTTCGTTTTGCTCGTTCTTGTTGTGTGGCGTCGGATAGGGTAACGACTACAGTCGTCTTTGTAGGCATTGTCGTCATCCTCCAATACGGTGTGTAGGATGAACTCGGTGGGTTCGGTTTAGGTTATAAAAATTGATATCGTCGGGAAGGGAAAAAGGGGGATAAACAACGATGAATCCATTCCTGATTGTCCGAGACATTACGCAACGTGTAACCCCGCCAGCCCATCCCTACACCTTCCCGTTGGACCCCTTTCAAGAACACGCCTTGGATGCGATTGCGAAAGGCGACCATGTTCTGGTATGTGCCAAGACCGGTTCAGGAAAGACCCTGGTGGGAGAGTACCAAATTTATCATTCACTCTCGAAGGGAAAGCGGGTGTTCTATACCTCTCCGATTAAGTCGCTCTCGAATCAGAAGTTTCATGACTTGAAGGTCTTGTTTCCTGAGGCGAGTGTGGGGATTATGACGGGAGATATCAAATTTCGTCCGGATGCGCAGGTGGTGGTGATGACCACGGAGATTCTTCGTAATTTGCTCTACAAGCAGAATACAGCAACGGAATCGCTGGGTCTTACGGCATCTCTGTCGATGGAGGACGTGGATGCGGTCATCTTTGATGAATGCCATTACATGAATGACCCTGACCGTGGAAAGGTATGGGAAGAGACCTTCATCCTCCTGCCTCGTACGGTCCAACTCGTCCTGCTCTCGGCGACGTTAGAGCATCCGGAACGCATTGCTTCTTGGTTAGGAACCATCAAACAACGCCCTGTTCATCTGATTCAAACCCAGTACCGTGTGGTTCCGTTGACGCATTATGTGATATCTCGGGACCAGAAGCTACTCCTCGTGATGGATGAAAAGGAGAACTATCACGAGCGTGTCTATACCGAGTGGGCGAGGAGTCAGGTACAAGAAGAGAAGGAGCATTATCGCTTTCAATTGCGCGTTCAGGAGGCGAGGGAATCGGGGGTCAAAGGCGGCATAGAGGGCAAAGTGAGCCACTCGCACTATGTTCATCGGCTGAATCAAACGGTCCATCTCTTGGAGGAAAAGGAACTACTTCCTGCGTTGCTGTTTGTCTTTCACCGGAAGCAGTGTGAAACCTATGCCCATCGTATCGAGAAAAGTCTTTTAGATACGTCGGACAGTGCGACGGTCCGCCATATTCTCTCCTTTCACCTTCATCGGTACCAGAAAGAGCTGGACCAGACGCCCCAGTATCACCAGTTGGTAGAGCTCCTGTATCGTGGAATTGCCTTTCACCACAGTGGTTTATTGCCGGTCTTGAAAGAGGTCGTGGAAATCCTGTTCTCCAAGGGATTTATCAAGCTCTTGGTCTGTACGGAGACGTTTGCGGTGGGATTGAATATGCCGACGAAGACCGTGATGTTTGCGGGTCTCAAAAAGTACGATGACCATGTGGATAGCCTGCGTGTTCTCCGTTCCGACGAATACCTCCAAATGGCAGGACGCGCGGGTCGTCGTGGGAAAGATGATCGAGGTGTGGTCATTTATTTGCCGGAAGGGCCTGCCTTGACGCCGGTGGAGATGCATCGTATGATGAAGGGGGGTAGACCCGAAGTGATGAGTCGGATGGACTTTCACGTGGACTTTGTACTCAAAACCCTACATGCGCATTCTCCTGCCTCCTCTGCCTCCTCTTCCTCCTCCGTTCCCTGGTTGGAGCATATTCAGACGACCTACTGGTATCAGCACTATCAACGGGATATCCTAGATCTCGAGAAACGGATGGAAGACTGTCGAACGAGGCAGGCGAGTCTTCCTCAGACGGAACCCTTCTGGTCGGAGACATGGAAACGACGTACACTGGAGTCTCAGATTAAGTCATCCGTGAATGCGGCGAGAAAGGAGCTTCAGCGTCAGTTAGACACCTTAAAGAATCGTCAGTTGGGTCCTTCTTGGAAAAAAGCAGGCGAAGACGTACAACGATGGGAGGAGCTTGAAAGCCAACGACGAGCGTTAGAAGAAGAGCGTGAAGCCTACGGAACACCGTTGAGCCGTGTAGAAGAGAGTATTGGATTCTTGCGAGCGTGTGGTTTTGTAGAACCGGATACAGAGCGTTTAACCCATAAGGGGATTCTGGCCACGGAGGTGAATGAAGGGGACCCCATTGGCTTGACGGAGGCCTATACGCTGGGTCTCTTTGCGGGTCTAACGGACGAGGAGGCCATTCTCTTCCTGTCTGCCTTTCTAGGGGAGAAGGGAAAGGAGTCCACGGGAGGAGAGGATGTTCCGTGGACAAGTACGCTGGAGAAACGATGGGCAACAATGGAAGACCGTTTGGCGGTTCTACACGAACAAGAGATGGAATGGTGTGGAGAACGTCAGCACCTCCGAAGTCTATCTTGTGATTGGATGGAGCCGATGCGTCTGTGGTTTTCGGGAGAACCCTCTTCGGTCATTTGTCAGCGCTATGAACTGTTTGAAGGAAACTTCTACCGAACCTTGTTGAAGCTCATGAATCTCTTGAATGAAGTCATCTCCATGGCAACCTATTCTCAGCATGTGGAGCAAGTAGACCAATTCATGCGCCTGTCCGAGGCACTCCGTCGTACTCGATGGACGGGGGAGAGTCTTTACTTGTTCTTATAAAGGGGGGCAGCCTGCCCCCCTGTGCCCCCTCCCTTGATATGCTCCATCCTGCCTCTCCCTGTGCCCCCTCCCTTGATATGCTCCATCCTGCCTCTCCCTGTGCCCCCCTCCCTTGATATCCTCCATCCTGCCTCCATCCTGCCTTTCGCTTGTACTGAATCTAAAGCAAACCAAAGAAACAAACAGTACACACAACAAAAGCACACCATGGCATCATTGAATTCGTGGTATGAATTGGAAATCCTGCCTCTGTCTGAGGAGGTGAAGACCTTTTATCCCGTCGCACTGTACAATCGTTCCGATGAGAATGCGGGCGTCGATCTCCATTCCGCCGCAACGGTTCATGTGGAGCGTTCCCCTGCGTTTATCCCCTTCGGTATCGCCGTTCGGCTCTTGAAAGTAGAACCGATGCCGAACGGTGGTCCGAACGAGGTGCTGAAGTCCGATAGCCATTTTTTCTTGTTTCCGAGGTCATCCCTTTATAAGTCAGGCCTGTTGATGGCGAATTCGGCAGGCGTGATTGATAAGAGTTATCGGGGTGAGCTGAAAGCTCCTGTATGGTCCATCACCGGTGACTCTACCGTTTCTACCGGTGAGCGTTGGTTTCAAATCGTTGCCCCCGATATGGGTTGGATTCGCAACATTATCCTCGTGGATTCCCTGCCGGAGACAGGGCGTGGTTCAGGTGGGTTTGGATCCACGGGCACGGGCTTGTAAAAGGGGGACGCAAGCCTCTCTAAAGAGTTCGCATCCGCAGGATGCGGATGCTTTACCCCCTGTGCCCCCTGTTCCGTCCACCTTTACCTGCCTCCTGCCTCTTTTTCACCCCTCCTGCCTGTTAACGATACTTGACAGGCAGGACATACACTTCCAGGGGGACTTAAAGGGTGTCCTGCCACCTGCCACATCAGAGATAGAAAGGAGGCAGGAGAAGGTGGACGGAACAGGGGGTACAGGGGGAGGCCCGCCTGCCTTTAGGCAGGTGGGAGGTCCCCCTAGGGGATTTAAACCACCCCATCCCTTTTTGTGTCAGTAACGGAATATCCGCACAAAAATGGAAGGATTCCAGGATTCAAGAACAACCTATCAGGATACAACGTGGCCTGAGTTGGGGGTATCCTATCATTGGTCCAATGCGAGGGTGGTGGAGCAGCGAACCACCGAGCGTGGAACCTGCCTTGAAATGGTCCATCGCCCACGATGGGGAATGGCTTGTTATATGAATGGGGAGATACAAAGTTGTGAGATGGATGAACGAATCTATCACGAGTCTCTCGTCCATCCTGCCTTGGCCTATACTGCCTCTCCACGTCGTGTACTGATTCTTGGAGGCGGAGAAGGATCAACCGCTCGTGAGGTATTGAAGTGCCCTGCCGTGGAGCATGTGGACATGGTGGAGTGGGATCGTGAGGTAGTGGACTGTTTCCGTACCTCCTATCCACAGTGGGCAAAGGGTGCCTGGGAGGACCCCCGTCTCGTCGTATCCTACGAAGATGTCTTTGAGCGGGTTCGTGCTGGCCCGCCTGCCGAGCGTTATGACCTCATTGTGGTGGATTTGTTTGAACCTTCGGAAGAGGATACGATGTGGGTTCTGGTGTCTCAATTGGCCGCGGAGTGGCTGACCCCACAAGGTTGCCTGACGATGTACGCAGGAATGCGAAACCCCTTTGTGGACCGCCATCCCTCGGAGGAATGGCTGGAGGAGAAGCGGATGGAGACCTATGACCAACGAGGCATTCCGCTCCCCGCATTGCTCGCCCAACGAGATGTGTATTCGTATAAAGTATTTATCCCGTCGTTTTGTGGTGAGAGTACGTTCTTGTTCCTGACGCCGACCCATTCCTCGCCAGACTGGGAGCGAATCCGTGCGCTTTCCTCTCATTTGACACCGGAGATATGGACAGCCTATTACACATGGAATCGCTATCGGGAAAGAGCGGAGGGTGTTTTCCAGGGCGTGTAAGGGGAAGTGGCAGGAAGGGAAGAGGCAGGCACAAGAGGAGCGAGAAGCGGAGAGGCAGGAGACAGAGGAGACAGAGAGGCAGGCGGAGAGGAAGGAGGAAAGGCAGGGGAAGAGGCAGGAGCGGGGGGAAGGGTAGGGGAGGAGGCAGAAGACAAGAGATTCCGTTCGGCCAGGTAGCGTTGAAACTCTCCCTCGAGTGCCTTGGAAGAGGCCGAGGAAGAGACCGAGGAAGAGGCAGACATACGATGTTTATCAAATCGGTGTATTCCACACGTATTTTTCTGACTCATCCCACTTAAAATTGAAGACTACTACGGAGTAAGAATACAGTAGACCAAGAATGTCACACACTTCCACCCACGCCACCCGCTTGTTAGAGGAGCGTTTGGGCGTAAAACCGCTGGAAGAGCGCCCTGACCCCTCGGTGCTTCGTGGAATCCTACAGACCATGGATTATAAGAGATTTGAGATACACGACGATGTCGGGACGACCCTTCACCGATTTGAAGGAGCAAAACAGGCAAACCGCTGCCTGCCAGGAGACCATGTCTATTGGGATGGTTCCATGTGTCAATTGGAGCTACGAGACGAACATCCGCTCTTGGTGGGTGTCCTGGAACTGACCCATCCCGCTCGGTATGGCTTCACGTCCCACCGTGTCCCCCTCTGTCTCTTTACACCGTATGACACGAGATACCCTCCGATGGTGGTGGGATGTTCAGAAAAGGATAAAACCCGTAATCGGTTGGGCATTGTTCAATGGATGAATTGGCCGACCACTTCCGTCTTCCCACGGGGAGCGTTACAGCGTGTCCTGGGACTTGCGGGAGACATCGAGGCGGAGAAGAAGGCCATTCTTCATTTGGCCTGCCCATGGAAGTATCCTGCCCATTCGTTTCAACCCCGACTCTTGGATGGACCCTCTACCCGAAGGGTGACCCTCGCGGGTACGACGTTTCACATTGACCCAGAAGGATGCCGAGATGTAGACGATGTCTTTACCATTGAAACGCTGGATGATTGTCTTTGGAGGGTCACGATTACGATTAGTGATGTCGCTGCGTTCGTGGAGGATGGAGGCGCCATCGATATCATGGCATCGCTTATCAGTCAAACCGTATACAGTGACACCGGTAAGGTGCTTGCCCCGATGCTTCCTGTGGAATATTCGGAAGGTGCCTGTTCATTGCTACCAAACAAGACGTCGTATGGTCTTTCCCTTCAGTTTCTATGGAATGGAGCGTGTATCAGCGACTGTTCGTGGTTTGAATCTGTCTTTGTCACCCACCATTCGTACACCTACACCTCGTTTCTGGAGAAGGCACCTTCTTCCCTTTCTCGTGTGGTACAAGATGTGGCCTCATTCTTGGCAGGACGTGTCGTGGATGACCCCCATGAATGGGTGGAACAATGGATGCTCTATTACAATAAACAGGCAGGCCAGGCGTTGAAGGCGGCGCAGATGGGAATTCTCCGTCGTCATCCGCCGGCAGACAAGGAGCGATGGGAGCGTTATCGTGCCAACCTACCGGAATGGAAGCATCTGGCGATGTCATCGGCAACGTATGCGTTGGCAGAAGAGGAAGATACCTACCACCATGGATTGGAGACGGATGGATACGCCCATACGACCAGTCCCATTCGTCGCTATGCGGACCTTGTGAATCAGCGTGCGCTCAAACAATACCTACATGTGGGTATCTCACGCTTTATCGTTCCTGTGACGATGGGGGAGATGAATCGCAGAGAAAAAGTGATCAAACAATTCGCACGGGAGATGACCTTTCTCGAAGCGCTCCAAACGGGTCATACCCTCACACAGGCCGTGGTATTGGAAAAAGAGCCGGTGGACGGAGAATGTCGGGTACGCTTTTATGTCCCTGAATGGAAAAAGACGGTATCGGCCTTCTATCCTCTATCTCCTGAGGGTGCCCTTCTCTCTCGGGATGGAACAAAGCGTTTGGAACTTCGTGAATTCTCCACGGTCACGCTCCAATGTTCCTCGTATGCCACCCATCGTCATCCGAAACAGCGTATGCTTTTCCAGGTCCAAGACCAAGACCAAGACCAAGACCAAAAAGAAGACCACGAATGAGCCTTCCACACACACACTCTTTTTTTCAAGGATACCTTGACGCTCTATTCTTGAAAAAAAAGCCAATCACCTCCACCCCCACCCCAGAGAGGCCCTAAAAATTGACGCACCCGAAACCTGACCCCCCAAGGTAAGGACTTCACACGTTCACACAAAGAGCTTAGACAATCGTTTCTACCTCCAAGACAGAATGCCAGGCGGTTTCCATCAACATTCCTCGGACATTGAGTCCATCATTGGTGTTCAGTTCAGCCTCCTCTCTCCCGAGGAGATTGAGCGAAGCTCCGTGGTGGAAATCACCACGCAGACAACCTATGAGGGCAGTGAGCCGAAGATTGGTGGCTTGTTTGACCCTCGTATGGGTGTGTTGGAAAACGGCAAGGTGTGTCGTACGTGTGGTCAGACGAATCATGCGTGTCCCGGTCATTTCGGACATTATCGCTTGACCCGTCCGGTGTACTACCATCAGTTTCATAGTATGATTATGAATGTGCTGAAGTGCATCTGCATCCGCTGCTCGAAGCTCCGCATTGATAAGGAACATCACAAGGAGGTTCTTCACCGCAAGGGAGAGGCGCGTTGGAAGGAGGTGTTGGCGCTGTCGTCGGGAATCAAGCGCTGTGGCCAGGAGTGCGAGGACGGCTGTGGTGCGGTTCAGCCCGATAAATTCACGAAGGAGGGTATTGCCCGCATCGTGGCGCACTATCAAGACCTGAAGCAGCAACAATCGCTGGACGTGGAGTATGTCCATACGTTGTTCCGTCGCATCTCGGATGAGGATGTGGACTTCCTGGGTCTGAGTCGCTACTGGTGCCGTCCTGACTGGATGATTTGTACGGTCCTTCGTATCCCGCCGCCGCAGGTGCGTCCGTCGGTGGTACAGGATAACAACCAGCGGTCGGAGGATGACTTGACGCACAAGCTGTTTGACATCATCAAGAATGACCGAACGCTCCATGACAAGATGGAGAAGGGTGCGAGCCAGTATGTGATTGATGAGATGACCAACCTCGTTCAGTACCACGTGGCGACGCTGGTGGACAATGAGATTCCAGGTGTGGCTCCGTCGGCGCAGCGTAGTGGCCGTCCTCTGAAGTCCATTCAGCAGCGTCTCGGTGGTAAGGAAGGTCGTATCCGCTACAACATTCAGGGCAAGCGTGTGGAGTTTTCGGCGCGTTCTGTGATTACACCTGACCCGAATCTGAGTGTGGCGGAGTTGGGTGTGCCGTTGGAGATTGCGACGAACCTGACCATTCCTGAGAGTGTGACCCCCTACAATCTGGACAAGCTCTACAAACTGGTTCAGAACGGAGCCGACAAGTGGCCGGGTGCGAAGACGATTGTCCGAAAAGACGGTCGTATGATTTCACTCAAACACGTGACGACGTCGGAGATTGTCCTCTACGAAGGTGACGTGGTGAATCGTCATCTGATGGACCAGGACATTGTCCTGTTCAATCGTCAACCGACACTTCACAAAATGTCCATGATGGGACATCGTGTCAAGGTTCTACCGTATAAGACGTTTCGGTTGAACGTGCTGGTCACTAGACCATACAATGCCGACCGCAAAATATATAATTTGTACTGTTAATTACAGTACAGTCATCGCAGTCGGCAACAGGCAACTGCCTCGCAGGGTGATGTATCCCCTACAAGGAAAAACAGTGTAAATACATCCATGGGTTCTATCTCACCAGTAGAATCTGTGATATAATTGCCTAGTATATGGTGCCTATTGGGCGCTATATGCAAGACCCTCAAATTCAGGGAATCCCCTAAAGCTGATTGATACGAAGGTTGATGCGAAAGCAACGACTGGCCGCGGATAACGTCCGCAAGGGTATCGTGACAACGCAATCAGATACGAGTAAACCAAACGGTGAGCAAGTAATGGGCAATCCTGAGCCAAGTTCTAATGCCTTCGGGCGATGAATGCAGTGCAACGAGTAGATGTGGGTCGGTCAAGGGTCCAAGAGGACCTGAGGCTTAAGGTGTATTCTAGTCCCTTTGCGAAAGCTAGGGTAGTAACGTTCGATGGTGATAAACTTGTTTCAATGCAGTAAAACGCATTCATCTTGTCGCCAACAGGTAGCCACTTTTCAAGTTATGAGAGCACTTGAAGAGAGTAATGGTGTAAGCCTCATCACTTCTACGGACCGTGCGTTTCGTAGGAAAGATATAACTATCTAGTGCCCTTCGTATAAGAAGAGCGCAACGCTTCCAAACTGTTCGGGGAAGCCCTAAAGCCTTCACTACCAAGGTGGCCTTGAAAGAGGTCATTGGCTCCAGAGAGAAACTGGAGGTATGGTAACAACGTGATGGATGAGTCTTTCGGGACAAAATGGGCAATCCGCAGCCAAGCTCCTTATTGCCGCTCGTCAGGCAAAGGTGAAGGTTCAGAGACTAAATGGTAGCGGGTCACAAAAGAAGGTCTAGACAACCGGATGTGGCTCAAGATATAGTCCGCCCCCCTTGGAAACTTGGGGGATGTTCGGAGATGAACGCACATATCCCACAATCCTATGAATCCATGGTGGAATTGGAAGAAATCGCAGCGATTCCCCACCACATCATCACCCCTCGTCACGCCAAGCCGATGATTGGTGTCTACCAGGACACACTCGTCGGTTCGTATCGGCTGACGCAGACGGGAATCAACTTCACGTTGAAGGAATACATGAATCTGATGATGTGGAACAAGCGATTTGACGGTACGATTCCCGTCCCTCGTTTGGATGGAAAGAGATTCACGGGCCAACAGGTGCTCAGTGCCCTGATGCCGCCCATTAACCTGGAAATGACGAACAAATCGTTTGACAAAGACACGGAGACCAAAGCCACATCGGACAACTTTGTCCGTATGGTACAAGGTGACATCCAACGCGGTGTGGTAGATGGAGATGTGTATATGAAGCCGTCTAGCGGTATCATCCATGTAACCTACAATGACTGCGGTCCAAAGGACACCGTGGATTTATTGGATGCGCTTCAGAATACGGTAGAACACTTTCTCGTGATGAATGGATTCAGTGTCGGCATCAGCGATTTGATTGCGGATGAGAATACCAAGAGAGAGATTGATACCAAGATTCAGGAACGCAAGAAAGCCGTCGAACAGGTCATTCTACAGGTCCACTTGGACTTGTTTGACAACAATACTGGAAAAAGCAATCAACAGGAGTTTGAGGACCAAATCTTCGGCATTCTCAATAAGGCGACCTCGGATGCGGGTAAACTGGGTCAACAGTCGCTGTCCAAGGAGAACCGTTTGCTAGCTATGGTTCGTTCGGGCTCCAAGGGTGAACCCTTGAACGTGGCGCAGATGATGGCCTGCCTGGGTCAAACCGCCATTGAGGGTAAGCGTGTTCCGTATGGCTTCACCGACCGCACGTTGCCGCACTATAAGAAGTATGATGACAGTGCCGAATCCCGAGGATTCATTGAGTCCTCCTTCATCAAGGGATTGACGCCTCAACAATTCTTCTTTCATGCGATGTCGGGTCGTGAGGGTTTGATTGATACGGCCGTGAAGACTGCGGATACCGGTTACATCCAGCGTCAGCTCATCAAGTCCATGGAGGACCTCATTGTCCAACACGATGGCACGGTGCGAGACGCCAATCACAACATCATTCAGTATCATTACGGTGAAGACGGTGTGAACCCTACCAAGATTGAGACACAGAATCTCTCGATTGGTGAACTTTCCCAAGAGGTGATTCGTAAGGAGTATGGAATGGCGGAAGTGGATTGGAGCACTGTCCTTCAGGATGGAATCGTACGAGAGAACGAGGCAGAGGTCATCACTGCCTACGTGGACGAGTTGCTTCACGACCAGGTCATGATGGTGGAGGGTGTCTTCCAGAAGAAGGGTGTCGATTCGGGTGCCATCTTTGCACCGGTCAATCTGGCGCGTATGATTCTCAACATCAAGGTACGATTTGGATTGAAGCCAGATCAAAAGACAGATTTGACGCCCACCCTCGTTCTCAATGGAATTAAACGCATCATTACCTACACTCACGGATTCCACAAGATTTGGGCGGCGCTTCTTCGCTTCCATTTGGCCCCTCACAAACTCATTATCAAGGAACGCTTTACGAAGGCGGCCTTTGACATGCTGGTGGAACTCATTGTGACGCAGCACATGAAGGCGTGGGTTCAACCGGGTGACCAGGTGGGTATTGTGGCGGCACAGAGTATTGGGGAACCCGCAACTCAGATGAGTAATGTTGCCACAACTAACATAACAATTTACGACAAGACGAATAATCGTCGATTCCACGGCCAAATCAAAGATTTCATTGACCCATTATTGGAAGAAAACAAGGAAAATAATGTGGAAATTGGCTATAACAGTCTTGTTCTACAACTTACCAATGAATGCTACATCGTTGGTGTCAGTGAGGACGAAAAGACATCCTGGAAGCGTATCAGTGAAATCAGTCGTCATCCAGCAAATGGCGGTCTAGTGGAAGTCAAGACACGCACAGGTCGTACAACAACGGCAACCCTATCACATTCCTTCTTAAAACGCTCTACTACAGGCATTGTACCCATTCTGGGTTCAGACTTGAAGGTGGGAATGCGTATTCCCGTGGCACATATGATTCCAGAAGCACCCGATGCGTTAGAATCCTATCAACAAGGTGAGACCCTCTTTCAACTAAACAAGGAGTTTGGTTGGCTGTGTGGTATCTATCTTGCGGATGGATACCTTCGTGGGAATACCATTAGTATTTCCAAAATCTCGCCAGTCGTTGAGAAAAAGCTCAAACAACTATGCGACGAATATCAATGGAAATTTACAGCAGTTGACCACCCTGGTAAGTTTGGCCCAGGAAAGGATAACAATATTTACTCGAAAGACCTCAAGGATTTCCTAGAAGAAACCTTCCGCACAGGCTCATATGAGAAGACAATTGGCGGGATGGTGTTCCATTCAAACAAGGAGTTTATTGCAGGTATAATCAGCGGATTCTTCGATGGAGATGGAAACGTCTCTGTGGAGCGCCAACAGATTCGTGCAGGTTCTCGCTCCAAGAATTTAATTCATAAACTGTGCGCCCTTTTGGGCTATGTTGGAATCTTTGGTGTCGTATCCGAAGAGACAAGCATCAGAATGGAAGACAGAGTCATGCATACACTCAATATTCCACGAAAGTTTGCGAAGGCATACAAGGAACAAATCGGGTTCCACCTCTCCGAGAAAGTAGAGGCGCTCAATAAGGTCATTGCCTACAATGAACGTGATGATAAAAATACACTCCAGGAGATGATTGACAAGATCCCTGAGTTAGGTAATGTAATCGCAGAGACCGGCAAACTACTCCGAATGCCTGGTCAAAGCCGCATCTACGGTCGTTGGGCGAAAAAAGAAGCCATTGGTCGTCAGACGTTAGAAAAGTATGTTGAAGAATTTGAAGCGCAGATTCAGACAAAAGTGGAAGAAGGAGTCCTAGAAAAGGTACAGGAAAACCTCGCCCTCCTGCGTTCCGCCCTCGATGCCGACGTCTTCTGGGACGAAATCACCGAGCTCATTTACCACGAGGACCCAAAAGAGTTCGTGTATGACTTTACGGTTCCAGGCAACGACAGCTTTATGGTGGACAATAACATTCTGGTCCATAATACGCTGAACACGTTTCACCAAGCCGGTGTAGCCTCCAAGTCCGCCGTGACCCGTGGTGTCCCCCGTCTGCGAGAACTCCTGAAGGTGACTCAGAATCCAAAGGCGACGTCTCTGACCATTTATCTGAAGCCCGAATACCGAAACAATCAGGATAAGGCACGTGAGGTGGTTCAAGATTTGGAGCT
>JACCDG010160760.1_pt1 | contig 33556 bp, 40 predicted proteins | sample 7442471 | NCBI WGS metagenome assembly JACCDG01 (sample SAMN15323444, study PRJNA562643) | freshwater metagenome | isolation source: river surface water | place: USA:Blue River Watershed | collected 2017-08-17 | reverse complement strand
TTAGCAAAGATTCTTTCCGTATTAATGTGAACTTGGCTCAAGAAGTGAGCCAGCGCAGAGCGCAGCCGGTTTCACCAGCCGCTTTCAGCCCTCCACGCACACCTGTCTATGTTTCTGGTGGCGAACTGAACTTCAAGTATAACCCAAAAAAGGAAAAGGAGGATGTCTAGAAACCTCTGTAAATAACAACAAAAGAGAAAAAACAAGAACAACTCAAACATTTTTATTGAAACACGTGGCTCTGAATTCAGAATACTATCTATAAGTCAGAGCCGATTCTCTCAAACTACTCTTTATTTTTGCGACCCAGAGGCCGGCGAAAAAAAATTGAAACCCGTCTCGCCCTGCAATGTCAAGTGGGTTCCCCCGCAACGATCACAGCCTTCACGTCTTCACGCTTTACAGCTTTCACGCCAATTCACGCCAATAAGATGTCCGCCATTAAGTCCAAGATCGTTGTCCGCGCTCAGCCTGCCATCGCTGCCGCTCCTTCAAAGATGCCTGCTGCCTCTACAGTCAAGGTAGCAGCAAAGAAGGCAGTCGCCGCACCCGCCCCCAAGAAGGCCACCAAGAAGGTGGTCGTCGAGGAGGTGGAGGAGTCTGAGGTGGAGGAGGTTGAAGAGCGCATGACCCCCGCGCAGATCATTGCGAGCATGGAGGAGCAGCTCAGTGCTCTACGTGTTGCTCTGAAGGTGAAGGGTCTCACTAAGTCTGGTAAGCCTCGTAAGCAGCGCGAGTATACTGGTCCTTCTGAGAAGCAGGCTGCATGGAATGCATACGTGCAGGAGGTGCGCGAGGAGTTTGGTTATGAGATGGATGATGAGGGCAACGCCGTTCTGGACAAGAAGGGTGAGCCTAAGTGGGCAATGTCCTACAAGGATGCCATGAAGGAGGCTGGTGAGCGTCGTAAGGGCGAGATGAGTGATTCTGCCTCTGTCGCCTCCTCTGTGAAGTCTGTCCCTAAGACCAAGAAGGCGGCTGCTACTGTGATTGTGGCCAAGAAGGCGCCTGCTGTTGCAGCGAAGAAGGCGGCCGTCGCCGCAGCACCTGCACCAGCAAAGAAGACTGCCGCCGAGTTGCGTGCAGAGTTCCTTGCAAAGAAGGCTGCAGCAGCGGCTGCAGAAGCGGCTGCTGCCGAGGCAGGGCCCGAGGAGGCCGCCGAAGAGGAGGGGTCAAATGAGGCTGTTGAGTGGGAGTTCCAGGGTCAGACCTACTTCAAGACTTCTGACAACCTCTGCTGGCTCATGGCCGATGACGGCGAGCGCATCTGGGCAGGAGTCTTCCTCCCAGAGGAGGATCGCATTGATGACTCCGTTGAGGAGCCTTCCTTTGAGTAAGGGGCCGCACAGTAGCGCTTCGCTACGGCCAGCCCCCTATGACCCCTCAGCTGCTCCGCCTACAACCGACAAGTAGAAATTAGAAGAAAAACACAAATCCCAAAAACACAAGAAAAATCCCTCTGAACATTTTTTATGGCGATCGCTGCGAAAAATTTGCCATTCCAAAGGTTTTGTGTAAGATGTTGTGCCGCCCTTCAAGCCTCCAAAATGTTAAGCATCATTGCATTTCTCATCGCCATCCTTTGCCTGGTAGCAGGCTACTTCTGCCTTGCCGACTGCCGATCCGGTCCCCGCATCTTCATCGGTATAATACTGTGCGCCTATTCCACCATTGCAATAGTGCTCATATTAGATAACTGCTTCCAAAACACATCAGACCTCATCCAATAACCAAAAAATTTGCAACACCCTACTTGTCCCTTTCCGTGCCGCCCATCCATGAGCCAAGCATCTAACAACTTTCAAGCCGTCATCATGCCTTTCACTACACGCAACCCTGCTCACCTGATTGTGGGCAAGAGCTACACTTTTACCCGCGACATCAATGGCTTCACCTACAAGCGTCTCTTCACTGGCACTACTGAGAGCCATATAACCGACCAGGGCTCGCAATGGACTGGTAGCAAGGGTCCCCTAGACAAGATCTACGAGTTCATAGACACCTATCCCAATGGCCACAGTTCCAAAACATGGTTGTGGGCCCACACACTACAAGATGGTCTCAGCACTGATGGTGTCTGGGTGGCAGAGTTGTAAAGAGCCAACACCCTACATGTCAGACTAGTAGGTCAGAATAATAGGTAATCCCAGTAAATGAGAAAAGCAAAAGAAAAAACTAAGGATAATTTTTTTGCAGAAGTATCCTCTGTATTTGCTCTTTAGCTGCCGCCGGCATAAAACCCGAAAAAAAAATTGAAACCTAGCAAACTGCTAACGCAACAGTTGGGTCCCCCCGCAGCTTTCACGCTTTCACGCTTTCACGCTTTCACGCCATTCAAGCCACAATGTCTACCAATTCGCTCGCTTTCCTGATCGCACACGAGGTCGACCTCCTCAAGCAGCTGGATGAGATCCGCGCAAAGAAGTTTGCCATGTTCTCAGGTGTTGCCGTCCCCGCTGGAGGTGTAGCAGTGCCCGCGCCCAAGGCTAAGGCCAAGCCTGGCCCTAAGCCTGCTACTCCAGCCCTGACAACTCCCACCAAGCAGAAGGTCACTGGTGGAGCAGGTGCAGCCGTTCCTCCCGCAGCACCCAAGAAGATCACTTTCACAAAGAAGAAGACCCCCGTTGCCGACGCCGATGATTCTTCCATGATTTCTGCCACCAGCGCAGTCAGCATGAACATCCAGGAGCACTTCCGTGCCTACAAATCCACCAAGCGTGCTCAGTTCAAGGCAGCAGACCCCTCCATGTCTGACGTCCGCCTTCGCACTGCCATCCGCCGCGCCTATACCCTTGAGTATCCTGCTGAGGCCACCGCCTTGACCGCCTTGGAGAAGCAGCAAGAGGAGGAGAAGCGGGCCAATCCCCCTGAGCTCAACGCCTGGCAGCAGTATGTGCAGAAGGTGCGCGAAGAGGGCGGCATTGAGACCAAGGTGGATCCCAAGACTGGTCTAGAGAGCTGCCAGTTCGCGATGTCCTACAAGGACGCTATCACCGAGGCTTCTCGCCGCCGCAAGGCTGGTGACCCTGAGGCGCCTCCTGTTGCAACTAAGCCCTTGAGCAAGCGCGCTGCAGCTCTTGCTGCCGCCGCTGCCGAGGAGACCGATGACGAGTAGATGAGTAAGATTAAAGATAAAGTCATAAGAAAGAATAATAAAAAAAAACAAAAGAAGAATCCTTTGAACATTTTTTATGGAGTGCCTCTATGCGAAAAAAATTGAAACCGCACTGCCAGCCAGCAGCAGTTGGCCCCTGCCACATTAATCCACGCCCTTGCAAAGCAGTCCGCACTTCGTGCTCAAGAATGTCTTCTTCTTCATGCCCCTACAAGTCTTTCACCCGTGATCTCGCTGGTGCCCTCAAGGATCTCGCATCAGCCATGACAAAGGTTGCCGATGCAATGGAGATCTGCCATAGCCAGGTTGCTGGTGGCAACATCAGCTTCGCCGCCACTCTTCCTACAAGTCTATTACCTCCACCAATTGACACAGCAACACCTGCAGCACGCAAGGCCGCTGACGCTATGGCCGCTGACGCAATGTCTGATGATGCTATAGTCGCTGCAGATGCTCTTGCTACCGAAAATGCACTCCTCAAACTCCACAACGAGTATCTCGCAGCAGCCGACTTCCATAAGGGCAGGGAGTATCTTAACAAGTGCTGGGACGGCGGCTGGATTACGGTTGGCGGCAAAGCATACCAGATCTATCGCTACCATCTTTACCACTACAACAAGAAGGACCATTGCATTACGCACTACGGGCACTTCCATCCTTATTCCCACTTCGTCCAACCAGACTACTTGGTGCCCGACTTCAAGGACGCGCCCAAGGGCTACAGTGCACGCAGTGCCCTCTATGCCTGAGCGCTTCGCAACAGAAAAATACAAAAACCAAGAACATCACCCACTGCTAGAACATTTTTTATGGCCAAGACAAGCAGTAAGATGAATGACGCCGGCAGCCTCTATGTAAACCACACCCAGAAAGAGATCCGCTTCAGCACCGAGTCCATCTATAATGCCCTCGTTGCCTTCAGCTGGGATCCCGAGGACACGGTCGAATGCCACAACCTCCACTTCTGTCAACTCCTACCTGTCATGAATCTGCATACCTCTGTGCTCATCGCGGATCTAGTCAAAGAGGAATCATATTCTATTGCTGGCTCTGCTGCAGCTCAACTAGAAGAGGAACATGGTGTTGGCACCAATTTTAGTGAAGAGGACTATACCCTCTATGCATTTGATAAAGACACAGAGACTATGATTAATCTGGAGACTGGTGAGTTTGTGCGCGTAGAATCTAATCTGACCAGCACTACTGGCGCTACATCTTCTTCAAGCGAATGCACCGAAGATGAAGAGGAAACAGATGATGAAAGCAGTGAATTAGGTTATGAAGTAGATAGTGATGAGGATTAGCTTAGTATCCGAACACCGGTCGTGTGAAACACGACCTGTGTTGAAGCTACTAACTACGTTAGTAGCCAAACATCAGCCCAGCTCTGCCGCCATAGATACGCAGTATATTATACGTCTCTGCCCACACATAGACATTGTAGCTCGGCACTTGACCAGGATCCAGCCTGCCAACATAAGGCGCCAAATCCAGATGCAACCACCGCTTGGTAATTCTATCAAAATTAGCTTCACCAATCGGTGCCGACAAGGGCGTCAGCTCACCAGAGCTTCCATCTCGTAGAACAGAGAAAGGCAACATGTAGTAATAGCGATTCACATAAGGAGACTTCGCACAGTCAATACTCGGCCCAACTGACCTGTAGAGCTGTGGTGTTGTTGTTCGCCAGCGCACAAGGCTACCTTCATAGACCACCGCTGCTGCTGCCACAGGCTCAGAGTCACGCCAACGGAAAGCCGGCACTGGATAAGAGAAGGCCCGTTGATCCAGCGCCGCAGCATCTGGCCACCAAGGCACAGTCGTCGTGCCAGCAGCAGCACGGGGATCCGACAGATCGCGTGTTGCCAAGAACCATGCATTGTAGAGAGGGGCCTCCACACGCTGGCACATCCAATAAAGAGCCCTCACAGGGTTCGGCACAACAAGGGGAACAGCAACACGCGAAGCACCTTGAGATGGTTGGACAGGTATAGGATAGTGCTGCACAATAGGAATTTGGATATCAGCAATACGGAACCTGTTAGCCTCTGGCTTGTCTAAATAGACATACTCCGCCAGCAAATACGTATCACCAAGTGCAAACGCCGTTGGCATTGCAACACCAGGCACAGGCACTACAGGATTAGTGTCCGCCAGTCCAGGCACAACAGAGCCACCGCTATCGCGCTTGTAGAAGCCAGAACCCGATATTGGCCATAAACTATCACATACTTGTCCAGCCTGCGCAGTATTCGCTTGACGAGAGTCCGAATAATAAAGACCAGCCATTCCCCTGAAAGTCACACTGACACGTATAAGATCGGCATTGATTGCATCAACAGGCAGCGCACCACCGCTGTCCCCCCGTGAAAACCAGAAAGGCAGCGGCACCGTTACTTGTCGCCCTGTTACAGGCAGCCCCGCACCACCTGCTGCAGAGTAATTCGTCATGTTGCGACCCAACATGCTGTTCATAACTTGCAGCTTCTCCAGCGGTGTCCAGAACTCATCTAGCACCTCCAAGAGTCGTGAGTCTAACTGTTCCACGCGAGCACCACCAATCTCCATGCCGAGTGCCTCGACCAGCGCATGACCAACTGAATTTGTCCAATTGAACCGAGGACCAGCAAAGGCTGCACCTGCTGCCGCTGCAGCAGCAACTTGCGGTGCCGCGATATCTGGCAAAGTCGCCACTAACCATAGTCGCGTCAATAAGTGCCCTTTGCGCGGAATTTCAATAGTCGCTGTCTGTCCGAATGCCGGCACACGCTCAAAATCCAGTCGCTGGATCTGTGTCGTGAATCGGCCCGCCTTCAATGCAACAGCCTTCATGTCGGCAATACGCGGTTGCCCGCGCACCGGTTCTAACCTTTCATCTTGGAGCCCATTTGTAACCTGTTTTAGTAAGCCAGCTACAGACATCCCCTCTACTCTAGCTGGCGCTGTAGCTTTATGATGTAAACATACGATTTGCAATACCGTTCTCAAATCGGAGCCAATTCATCGCCACTGCATACACACGCACTTCCCATGTGTTACCAACAGTCGAATCAAAGCCCGCCGGCAGTCCAGTCAAGGCCGGAGGCGTGGCAACCTCCAAACTCAACCTAACTGTCCATGCACGTGAAGCGTTCATCCAACCTGATGGCTGGTGCTTTCCAGGTGTCCTGGCAAATGAGTAGCCATAGATACACGCCTGATAAGGTAGAATTCCGCCACCACCACTGCTTGCATGAGCATCAGCGATACCACGACGAAAGTAGTCACCATCGGCTTCAACTAGATCCAGGCCGTTGATTTGGATGCGACCACGACGGATAGGTGCTGGTGCAACCGCGGCAGGATCTGTTCCAAGTGCCTCTCGTTGCTGCTCCAATAGTGACGTGTAGTTTGTCCATTCATTATTCACTGTAACACCTTTACGACGGACAAACCATATGAGTTCCTCCACTGGATGGTTCAACTCAAGCGGCAACTGGATTTCCACAGAATCCGTCAGCGCATCCGACTTCGCCGATGCATACTTTAGCGGCTCGTCAAATACGAAGGTCTGCAATTGTCTATAGAGATACTCAAACGGTTTTTTCATGAACGCATCACGCAGCGGCCCACCCAAAAACACAGATCGGGTCATCAGCTGCACATTATCAAACAGCGGGACACCAGCACCAGTGCGGACAGTGATTGCCGTCGTTGGTGTCACCCCTCCAGTCGCATCGTAAAGCATGGAAAACGCCTTACCAAGTGGAGTATCACCACATGACGCACGCAGCCCCGATGCCACGCGAACAACCTCAGAAAATGACCGCATCGTCACTCTCACTCTACATGTCCCTTCACGGATGGCAACGAGCGGCAACAACTCATCACGGCTTCCACGCCCGAAATGAAACAACAGTGGACACACAACAGTGCGATTGTCAGTAGGGAATGACAAGTAGGAATAATTGGATGCCCAGTTACGCAAAATAGATATTGGCACCCGACCAAGGGCGTCAGATGATATGCCATATGTTTGATTGAGATCGCCTGTTAGCAAGGACCAGACGTTCAAGAAGTCGCCGTCAATGGTTTCAATCACCTGACCGTCAATCTCCAGCTCGGCCTTCGCCACGAGCACTGTCCCGAGCGAATTTGCGTAGAACCATGCATCGGTCGTTGGTGCATTATACTTGGTTTGACCTGCCGCCAGACCCTGCAGAACCGTTTCAGGGAACCAGTGACCGAGGCGACATACCAGCGACAACCCACCGAGGAAGTCACCACACCCTACTCGTCCCATTTCAAAGGTAAAGACTTGACCAAATTCTGCCGGGCCATGATGCACAAACTCAACATCAGTATATGTAAATGGTGTTGCTGCTGCCTTGCCAACACCAGCGGGCATGAAACGCGTAACCTCTGTATCAAGAGGAAAGAGTGTGTCATCTTGATCATCTCGGTCGGTAAGATCAAGCACTGTTGTAATATCTCCGCGAGGACGTGCAAATCCGACGTCACTCACAGTGGCGAATGCCCTATCCCCGAAGTTAAGAGCCGTGCTTCTATTACCAGAGCCGCCAGACATCTCCTACTACAGAACACAGGACACAATCTCTTAGGTTAGAGGACGTGCTAAAATTTGCAGCTGGACCACCAATCAAAAAGTATTACCCACACCGCCAACAAATCAATGGCATGTCAAGCCCGCCATCTTCACGCCTTCCCAAAAATCTCTTTCGCAGATGGGACTCGCATCTATTTGGAGAAGGCATGCTCTGCCAAAACAGAGGATGGAAACCATCTTTGCAGAGCGTGTTCCTTCTTCCAGAGCCCGATTCACGGTCTGGTTACAGAGAAACCCCCAGCACACACTCACACCTACATGTCAGAGTGGTATGAGAAGAAGGTGTTAGCCGTGGGCCCCCTGTCAATCAGAGACCAGGCATTTCTAAAAGCAGCTAAAGCAGCAGCAGCAAAAGGTGAGCCACTGCCAGCTTTCTGCAAGACTGAAGTAATTCAGTCAAGCCATCCTAAACCAGCGGCAACAAGTATAAGCAAGGCTATGCCACCGAAAAAGCCAGCAGCAACAGTAAGATCAGCAGCACAACCACCGCCACCACCATCTTCTCCTGCGTCTGGCTCTTCTGAAGCACCACAGAAATTAAAGGGTTCTGAGTTCGCGTCAGCGGACTCAATGCTAGTCACACGACGCTCTGGGTCCGCGTCAGCGGAATCAATGCTAGTCACGCGACGCTCTGGGCCCGCGTCAGCGGAATCAATGCTAGTCACGCGACGCTCTGGGCCCGCGTCAGCGGACTCAATGCTAGTCATGCGACGCTCTGCAACACTAACACCTGACACGCAGGTGCAGATTATTGGCAAGGCTCCGCGAGCACGCAAGGCGGCAGTTCGCAGGCGTTCTCCTGTTGCACGCCTGACTGATCAGAGCCCTCCAATGGTTCCGCTTGCAACTGATTTCCGCCTAAGTCAAGAGAAAGTGGCTATTATTAAGTCCAGCCTACAAGTCTTTACTCCTACTGTTTGCGAAACAGATGATGAGCCATTGGAAATTACAGAGGTTGAATATATAAAACTAGAGAAGGTGCCTGAAGAGGAGGCTATCTATATGAACCCAACAACTAAACAGCATTACACATATACAATGGATGAGGGCATCAAGGCTATTTGAAAAGCCTACAGCCACAGGCACCTAATAAAATTTGAATTTTTTTGCTGCCCTCAAGTGGCTGTCACGCCATCCGCTCACAATCTCACGCCTAATAAAATGTCCTCTTGGTCAAGCCGTTCTCATGCCTCTGCCTCCGCATCTGCACCTGATGCAGAGGGTTGGCGAACTGTAACTGGTAGCTCTAGCTATCGCCCACCTATTTCAAGCACCCCTTCATCTTATTCTCCATTCTCTCGTGGCGGCGGCTCTACTGCTCAGCCATATAACGACAATAGCCCATTCAGTCGCAACCGCGGTCGTAATGATAATAATCCTGGCGAGATGCCTTCTGCATTCAGTTCTCGGCGTGGCGGTGGTGAGAATAACGGATTTAGTGAAAAGGCAAGTGCCGCCTTTGGAAAGAAGGAGAAGGACCCGAGGCAGATACAGCGTGAAGAGGAGGCTGCGGCCCAACGAGATTATATTGCTCGCAGGCAAGCAGAGCTAGAAGCAAAGAAGGCTGCCGAGCATGTTGATCTTACTAGCGAGGATTCATTCCCCGCCCTCGGCGCAGCACCAAAGCCCAAGGCTGCACCTACTCCTCAACCAAAGGCGAAGTCTTGGGCTCCTGCTCCTGCTCCTGCTCCTGCACTTGTTCCTGTTCCTGTTCCTGCACTTGCACCAGCACCAGCACCAGCAACTACTGGTCCTACAAAATCAACCTGGGCATCAAAGATGAAGGAATGGCAGGATGAAGAGGTGATTCGCAAGAAGCAGATAGAGGCAGAGGAGGAGAGGCGTAGGGAGAGCGATGTGTATATTAAGCTCAGCACCCTTGATATTTCTGGAAATGCCAAGAAGTTCAAGAGTAATAATGCATTCACGGACTATTTCAACCAGCCGCAGCATCGCTCAACAATCATGGAAGATCAGGATGCATACGATTACAACAAGGAGTTCCACCGAGCAGATGAGCTACTAGAACCTGAAGATTATGCCCAGCCTGCTCGTGTCTATTCGCCCCACAGCCCCCCTTATCCCTATTACAGTGACGAGGAAGATGACAATATGAATTAAAGGGGCGACAGATAATAAAAAAAAATAAACATAAATAGATAATGGGTTTAATTAAAGCCACTGCCAATCAAAAAACTATCTTATTTTTCATTATTTTAGCTGCGTTTGCTATGATATATTTTACATATAAGGAGAGCTTTGCTGGTCAATTGCCCAGTTATCCCTTAACAACCAAATTTACTCCCCCAAATGAGGTTTATAAGAGGTATTAATGTTGTGAAGCAGAGGTAGCCGCCAAATAATGGCGGTGACACAGAGCAGCTTGCTATAGCTGCGCCGCAGAGGTTGCAAGCAGGTAATGCTTGCGACACAGAGCAACATAGTTAGAAACACCAATCACTACCTGTTCCTGATCGTTACTTACACGATGAGTAAAGGGTGCAAGAGTGCCATCCCGACATTCAAAGCAGAATGCATGTAGCTTATGCACTGCGTCTGCCATTGGAACCAGATCCACAAGCTGACCAAACTTCTGGCGCTGTGAGTCGCCATCCAGTCCCCCGACATATACATCTTTGCCACACAGATCTACCCAGCGTAGCACAACTGATCGCAGATCATCAAAGAACTGTCCTTCATTTACAAAGATAGCATCCACTTCACCTACTTGTCTTTCAGTTACATCGGCCAGCTGCCCAACATTTACACAAGGGAAGCCGACTTGATCATGAGAGAACACCTGCTCCTGTGTTTCACCTTCGCGATCATAACGACGATCAAAGCTATGGTTGATAAAGAGCACTCGCCTACCGATGCATTGTAGGCGTTTGGCTTGACGGATTAGCTCGGAAGTCTTACCGCTGAACATACAGCCCATGAAGAGCTCCAGCCTTCCAACGGAAGGCTGTTGCAAACCATTCCCTTCGGGAATGGTGAGTTCCAAGCGACCAGAGGTGGTTGCTCCTTGAGCAGGTGAGGATTCAAGGCGACCGCCAGTAGGCTGCTGCACTGGAAGGGAAATCTGAATAGAACCAGCAATTGAAGCGGAAGCGATTGATGACATATCTGAATATAGGTGGGCGTGTAGCATCGCTTGGTCGGACGCACCAAAAGCAAATTTTAAGTTTATAAACAATGCTTATAGTAAGATGAAAACTGGTAAGGCAATCTTATTATCAGCATTTATTGTTGTTATAATTGTATATCTCGTTAGTTTTTTTATATCATTTGAAGGCTATTCCTTGGCACTCAAGACATTTATATTTAGTATAATTATTGTCTTAATCATTATATTCGGATTCTTTGAGTCTTATTGTGATGAGTAAAATTAAAGCCCCAGCACGGATAAAAGGAAAACCAAAAAAAACAGACACGTAGGAGATGTCTGAACAAACAGAGCAATTTAGCGTTGGGGACCTAATAATGTGCGCATTCAAGGGTAGGCAAAGACGATTTCCTGCAAAGATAGCTGCTGTAAATCGGAATGGGACATACGACGTGCTTTACGATGATGGTGAAAAGGAGATGAATGTCGCCCCACAGTATATCTCAAAGCGCCCCCTTGTCCAAGCTGTATCAATTGAGTCATCATCCGAATTAGAAGAAGGAACTCGTATAAAGGCGAAGTTCAAGGGGCGTGGCTTTCATTATTATGCAGGGGTAATTAAAAAGGTAAATCATGATAATACATTTGATATTCTATATGATGATGGGGATACTGAATTAGCCGCAAAGCGTGAATTCATACTATTGGAGGGAGAATCAGAGCCAGAACGTGAGAGGCCAATGATGAAGGGGTCAATTTATGTTCCACCCGCCCCTCCACAACCGCCACGAACACCGGATTCAGAAACATCATCAGACTACACATCCATACAAGTTCCATTACCAAAGACAAATCAACTGTCTTCGCGCATGACTTTCCGCCAAGTAAGTAATATACTAAATACAAGTTACAATTATGAACAGAGCATTCAAAGCACAACACTTGATATTATTGCTGTATATCTGAAGGGTCAAAAGGTGCTCTATACAGAAGCAAAGACTTACTGTGAAATGAATCTCTACATGTTGATGTTGCCCACAATAGCCATCTCCGCACTCTGCACTCTTCTATCAACAGAGCTCAAAAATACCATATATGGATCAACTCTTGTTGCATCTTTAACAGCATTGAACAGTTTTCTATTAAGTTTAGTTACTTATTTAAAACTGGATGCAAAGGCAGAGGCACATAAAACAAGCGCGTATAGTTTTGAGAAATTACAAGCGCGTTGTGAATTTAATTCTGGCAAGGTTCTCTTTTTAACAGCCAGTTCCCAATCAACCTCAGATCCACAGGCTGCTGCTGGCACAGGACACAGCCCAATGGCATCATTTAATACAGAAAGCATACCACCTTCTGAACAAGCAGAGAATCAAATAGCGAAGTCGGATCAGGAGAAAAGTATATTCACACCCAAGGAGATTCTCCATGAAATTGAGTCCAAGATAATGGAAATCAAGGATACAAACAGCTTCCTACTACCAGAAGCAATTCGCTATAAATTCCCAACACTTATATCAACAAATATCTTCAGTGAAGTGAAGCGTTTGCAAAACAGGGAAATTATGCTGATTAATGCACTGAAAACAATTATTAACCGCCAACAAGAAGTGGCTGAACGTCTAGCTCGCCCCCGCCTCACCAAAGAAGAACAATCCCTACTTGTCCAACAGCAAGAAGAACTCAGTAGAGAGCAAAATAATATATTTGATAGAGTGATTGCATACCGCGACGAATATCTTATAATTGATAGGAAATTCACAGAAGAGATTGAGAAAAATATCCGTCACTGGTCAAATGTCTGGTGTGCCTGTTGTCGTTGGCTAAAAACCTAAGACCGCATAATCTTTTTCTTAGTATGCCTACGTGTCTTGCGGCGCATACGACGAGTGGAACGGCGTTTTCCACCTTCAGCTTTCCAAGGCGTAACGCGACCTTGATTCATTGCCCAGCTCTTTGGTAAAGTCATAATCTGCTTATGAAGATTTGCACGAGTAACTGTATTTACATTAAAATCAGCAGGAATAAAATCATATGATGGTTCCCCGCCAAAGATAGGATCGTTCATCTCTATTGCGTAAATTCGGAAAGGCCCATACCCATCAATCATAAAGCGTTTTTTCTTTAATTCTGCTTTCAGTTTTGAACCTTCAACACGCGGGGGCATTCTAGGGTTAGAACATAATTTATTTGCGCCCAAGACCATGTCCAGCACCGACCCAATCACGATCTGCTTTATAGAGCGCAGACTTGCTGGGGCTGGTGCGCTTTGTATATACATAGACTGCATTTAACATACGATAGACTGCAGTAGCACCATATTCCTCAATGGCCTTATTCAGGGCAATATGACGCGCATGTTCCGTCTTGTCGGACGCGTAACCGAATGCACGCAGGCGACCAGCCTTGAGTGGGCCAATACCCTTTCCCTTATGCATCGTTGTCCATTTACCGCGGCTGCCACGGTTCTTAATGCAGCCACTAGCCACGCGCGCACCATGGACGCGACTACCGTTCTTACGAGTATAGGATTTGCGGGAATAGCCAGCACGGCGAATGGTTCCACGCTTACAAGAAGGCATATCTAATTAAAGATGAAAAAAAATGACAGGTATTCTGTAATTTGCTTAAGATACTTTTTATCTATTTGTATATTACATATATTAAATTTGATGTTAACACAACAGCAATATGTAATTACACATCATATACACAATGACCGAATCACAGCTTCATAAATTATATCGCCATTGGGAAGAGACTGATTCTATAAAGGTTGTACAACTAGATCCTATAACAGGTGATGAATTAACTTCATTTGCCACCAATTTCATGCGTAAGCTGTTTTTGGGAGTGTTTCACCTGGCTTACGATTCACTGGAACACGCTGCATGGTGGTATGCACAGGCATTTATAGAAGAGCCTTCATTATTAGACTCGGAGGCGGATGGAGCAGTTAATGATCTTGAATGCCTTGTGGAAAATATGACCCCTCCCTCAACTTTGAAAGAGATTATGAAGACAGCGTCTCCCGAAGAGGGTATTCTACGAGCACTCCAATACAGTGTAACTAGAAATAAAGAAATAGCCATGGAATGGTATGATTGTATGATAGAAAGAATTGAAAATGCGCTTTTCAGTGAGAATCAAACTGCCTACATGTCAGATAGTGATGAGCGATGATCTTCAATAGGGTGCGAAGGTTACAATTTTTTTCGCCTGGTCAGCACTTTTCACTCCTAGCCATATTTTGGTGTAATGATATCTTTACAGCGCTCATACTCAACCTTATACTCTTTGGCGGCAGCCTCCATCCGATTTAGTGCAATTGTATGGGCCTTACCCTCAATTAGAGTTATATGCACATACTCGTGACCTGCTAACAGCAAATTGTTCTTAATATCGGCAAGGTTTCTCAAACATTTAAATGCATCCTCCTCTGGTTTAATGCTTGATTTGGCGTGATTTTTCATCTTTATCATATAAATGCCACGAAGCTTTACACACCCTACTTGTCCTTAGCAGTTTCAATTTTTCACAAAGCGGGCAAATTTGCCGCGGTCAATTCATTGAGTAAATGTATAGCACTCACGCATCACGCCAAATGAATCAAGCAGAACTCAAGCTACATGTTACGAATCTTGTTCTAAGTTGTATTCAGCTAGGAACAAAGGCACAGAGCCTTACATCAAAAGAGATTGATCAAATTGTAGAGGGGCTTTCAAAGAAATTATCTCCACCTTTCATTGCATCTGTTATTGATGTAAAGGATAAGCTTGATAAGACGCTTCAAGCATTTGAGACAGCGGCCGCAAAACCATCTCTTGATGATCCACAAGATCCAGTAAGTGAAGTTCCCATCAAGCCAGAACCAAAGAAGCGAGGTGGATCAACGCGCAAACCACAACCTCTACTTGTCAGCTTGCCCGCGGCTCTAGTTGATTCACTAAATAAACTACCTGAACCTGCATCAACACCTGAAGAAACCGCACCAGCACCAGCAGAGGCTAAGAAGCGTGGTCGTAAACAAGCAACGAAAGATGGTGAAGAACCAAAGTTAAACTCTTATCATCAGTTCTTCAAGGACACTCGTCCATCAGTTGCGGCTGCCAATCCAACCTGGGCACCGCAACAGATTACAACTGAAATTGGTCGCCTTTGGTCAGAGCGCAAAGAAACCTCTTCCACTGAAGTGGAAACTGCTCCTGCACCAGCACCGATCCCCGAGCCTGAACTGATTCTAGAGCAAGCGCAAGAACAAGAAGTGCCTGCTGATGAAGAGAAGCGTCAACCTCTACATGTCCGTCGCAAGAAAATACCAAAGAACATTCGTTCACTAGTCTGGAATAAGTATATTGGCTCTGATATAACTGCTGCTAAGTGTATGTGTTGCCGAGAGGAAAAGGTAACTCTAAATAATTGGCATTGTGGACATGTAATTGCTGAGGCGCGTGGAGGCGATTCAACAATCAATAACCTGCGACCCATCTGTGCACCTTGCAACTCTTCAATGGGCACGAAATCAATGAATGAGTTCACAGAAGAGTTCTTTGGTTGGAGCATCACTGCGTGATGCAGAAACCCATGACAGCTTAATGTGACATCGGTTGGAGCATCACTGCGTGATGCAGACCGCGTAAAAACTCCAGCCGCAGAACCACCCACGCAAGTAAAGATGCCACCCAAGAAGGCCACCACCACCGCAAGCCAAGCACCCGTTGAACCCGCCACCCCAGCCCCGCAGTGGGATGTCATCAACCACGAAGACGCCCTCGAAGGTTTGAAGAGCCTGCCGGCCCAAAGTGCCGACATACTTATCTGCGACCCACCCTACCCGGTCAATAACTATTCCGACAAGAAGATCCTGGATGACCACCTCAAGTGGTGCGACCAGTGGATTATGGATGCCTTGCGAGTGTTGAAGGACGACGGTACCATGTTCATCTTTGGCTATAGTGAGATCCTCTCCTTCGTCCGCACACGCCTACCTGTCCCACTTGGCAATGTCCGCTGGCTCATCTGGCATTACACGAATAAGAATATCCCAACACTCAGATTCTGGCAACGCAGTCACGAGTCTATTTTATGTGTGTGGAAGAAGGGTGACCGCCCCCATTTCAACGTCGACGACGTTCGTGAGCCTTATACAGAACTATTTTTAAAGGGGGCAGCAGGCAAGAAGCGTGTGGCCACGAAGGGACGGTTCAGCGATGGAACGAAGGAGACGGTCTATAATGCACATGAGAAGGGTGCTCTGCCGCGCGACACCTTCAAGATTCCTGCAATTACGGGACAAGTAGGGCAGAATGAGCGCGTGGATTTCGCTACGCAGCGGCCGTTGGCTTTGTGCAAGAAGCTAATCATGTCAGCGCGTCGACAGGCCCCAGCAGAGACATTTGTAGTCGTCCCGTTTGCCGGTTCTGGCTCTGAGTGTGTAGCTGCTTATCAGCTGGGTTGCCGGTTTATCGGCTATGAGATTAGCGAGACCGCGATTGGCATTGCCGCGCAACGACTGATGAACGCGGAGATGGAAGAGCAGGAGGCAGAACCCGCTGCTGCCGCTACCCAAGAATAATATCCCTACATGTCAGGATGGCAAAGAGATTCTCTATGCGCAGGAGAAAACAGCGTGGTGGTGATAACACAAACAATGAAAACAATGGAAACAATGGAAACAATGGAAACAATACAAGCAACGAAAATGAAGGGCCTGATACTTTCTATGTAGGTATTTCAATATATAGTATGCTTAATGTTAAAGATCTTATTGAGGGCCTTCCAATACCTGAAGGTTATGTTACACCACCTATTTGGATATCGCCGAGTGAACGTATAAAACACCAGCCAATAGAGGCCAAGAAAGAAGTTCTTAGATATTTTATCCAAGGTTTTAAAACGGCAAAGGAGATGGGAATTATCCCAGCTAACTCTGATATTCATAATTTCACTTTTGAATTATATGGCAATAAACATAATCCAAAAATTTTATTAGCCTATAAACCCTCCATGAGACTACCAGTAAAAATTATAAATAATGAGACTGGTCATGGTAGCTTCCTACACAATACATCATATATGGTTCGCGGATTAGGTGAAGAGCAGGCCAAACAACATTATTTAACATCAAACACCGCATTGTTGTATCAATTAGGGTATAATGCTGGCGATGAGGTAACTTTTACTGATAAGGGTAATCATTATGAACTGGCTTTCACACCATCAGGTGAGCAGCCGCAATCGGAAGAGGCAGCATTTGAAGAGGCTCTTCAGGCGGGTTTTCAGTGGCAAGTGCCACAACACACAGGCCCCGTGATTAATTATAATAATCCACATGAGAATGTGCCATCAGGTATAGTAAACTCAAATAATAATAGTGTTAATAATCCTTTTAGAAATCCCAATACCAACTACAATTATAATAATAGTATGAACCCATCTGGTGGTCGCAGAAAGCGCAACCGTCGCAAACATACACAGAAACACAAAAAACGCAAGAACCGCATGACAAAGCGACGTCACAGTTAGATAGTCTGAGAATACTAAATAACAAATATAGAATATATTTCCGACAAGATATATATTCTGCAACTACGGTATCTCAGTAATAATATCCCTACATGTCAGCCACTAAAAACAAAGTCATTCACGATTTGTATAGATAATATAATTTTTCCAACTTGTCCTACAAGTTGGACATTTATATCCAGAGCTATTAAACCATTGAATTATACCATTTTCACTAAAATTAGTTTTACATTGATGGCAACATAGATATTTACAATTTGGACTAAACTCATCATAATTAATTGGACAAGATGAGTTTTTCTCCATATTTATCAATCTATTCTCTGAACTATATTTACTAGAACTTTTTATAGTTTCACCTACATTATTTTGATTAAAAATAGTATAACCTGTTCCATTTACAAAATGTAGATTACCCATACCAGATTGATATTTGAATTTATTTGATGTTAAACTATGGATCCCAATATTATTTACTGGCTCACTAAAATTTAATTGAAATTTTATAATATCCAATCTAGTCTGATTTATTCCATACCTATAACTCTCCCTTAGTTTATTTTCATCAAGGTCCATATAATTAAAATTATCATCAAATGGTATATAGATCAAATTATCGCTAACCTTTTTACAAAATTCATTCAACATTAATTCATCATAATCTATTCGTGTTGTATTATTAATTATTAATTTAAACCTCTGAAGTTTATTAATTGGTGCCTCAATAAAATATCCACGACAAATATTATTAAATATTAATTTCATTGATAGTTCATTCTCTGGTTCCTCCAATTCAATATATTTTGATTGAACATTTTGAATAAGAATTTCAGCATTAGTTGAATGTATTCGCTCTCTATAACTTTTAAATGCACCATAAAAATTAATATTACTAACCAAATCCATATTTTGTATTGAACCAATACGTAGTTTCACTTCATTATATTGCAGCTTAGCCAAATATATTTCACCAATAAAATAATTCAATGGTAATGTTATCATAACCTTATTATCTATAATTTTAATTGGGTGAAGTTTCGTATAAAAAGATAGTTTATGCTTAATTATAGATTGACCTCCAATCTCTAATTCAAAATATGCATCTTTAATTAACTCATTAAACTGATTTTCACTCATATTTTCTGTAAGCTCAAATGCTATGGACTTACATGAAAAACTCTCTCTATTACGGTGTGGCATATATAAAAAATAATTATCAAAATTGTGAAAAGGAAATACCATATTTTCATTACAAATATTAGTTTCAATTTTTAACTCCTGATTTTCCGATCCATAAGCAATAAAATGATAAACTGGTATCATAGATGACATCTTGCTAATGATAACTGAACTCCGATCTTTAGACTAATCCAACTCATGACAAGTAGGTGAGTATATCACCATTTTATTTAGTTCATTACATAGATGTCCGACAAGGATGGCGGCTGCAAGCCTCCACCAGCCTATGGCAAGAAGTATATTCTTTATATTTTTCACCGTGACTTGCGGCTCTATGATAACCAAACTCTTCGCGCAGCAACGGAGCATGCTCGTCGCATAGGAGCGAAGCTCGTCCCTGCATTTATCTTTACCCCAACACAAACATCAGGCACAATCAACCCCTACAAGTCACATCCCTCCATCCAGTTCATGGTTGCTTCTCTGGAAGATCTCAACACACAGCTCAAAGCCTCTGGCGCCCCAGGGCTCAACCTCTTCTATGGTGAGAACGACGCCGTCCTCTATGACCTCTTGACCTCTCTGCCTCTCGCCGCCGTCTATGAAACTGCAGACTACACACCCTTCGCCAAGAAACGACAAGAAGAAGCTATGGGTCTCTGCACACTCTGTGAAGTAGAGTATCACCTTATCCATGATACTTATCTAACAGAGCCTGGAACTATCTTGAACAAGAGTGGGAACCCGTTTCAGAAATTCACACCATTCTATGAGTCAGCACGCCGGCACCCCGTGGCGAAGCCACATGCAGCGCCGCGAAACATTCCTTGGGTCAGCTTTAGCGGAACGAGCTCTGCTGCTCCCCTGCCAAAAGAGCACACATTCTCTTGGAAAGAGGCGCATGCACTCTACACTAAGAATAACCAGATAGCGGTCAATGGTGGTCGCCAAGAGGCCCAGAAGCTCCTCTCCTCTCTTCCAGATAAATACGACAAGGAGAAAGATATACCCGCTATCCCAACATCCTACTTGTCTGCCCACCACCACTTTGGCACCGTCAGCATTCGTGAAAGCTACCACGCCGCAAAAAAACACCAACACATGGATGAGTTCATCCGTCAGTTATACTGGAGAGACTTCTATGGACACATAACCGATGCATTTGAAGAGCTCTATGGCGAGAGCCCCTACACATTCCAGCATAACAAGTCCGCAGCAAAAGGCCGCTGGTCTTATGACAGAGCAGCATTCAACCGCTGGGCAACAGCAAAAACAGGTGTTCCTCTAGTTGATGCTGCGATGAACCAGCTCATCCAAACAGGCTACATGCATAACCGTGCCCGTCTAATTGCGGCAAACTATCTGGTGAAGACACTCAAAGTGTTCTGGCGATGGGGAGAGAAGTTCTTTGCCCAGCATCTAGTTGATTATGATTTCGCTCAGAATTTCGGCAACTGGTCATGGGTTGCCTCTGTTCTTCCTTATAGCCAAGCCCCATTCCGCACATTAGATCCAGAGACCCAACAAGACAAGATTGACGCTGATCATAAATATATTGAAAAATGGCTCCCACAGAAAAGTTAGCGGAATACAAGGCTAATCCGCCTTCCTGTGCTATTATCTGGTGGAATAGAATGAAGCCAATAATCATTTGTTGGAGGATTAATAAGGCATAACATACCTTCTTCAAGAAGTAAATCTTCTGTCTCCCAGCCTTTCCTCTCAAACCGCATAACTCGTTCTACACCAAGAGAAACGCTCGCAATCACTTTACCAGATAACATCTCCTTATCGCGGTGTGGTTTAATTTCCACACAACCGCTGTTATATATCTGAATAACACATGTTTTATATGTCTGCCCGCTAATCTCCGCGATTCGGTCACGGAGATCACAAAGCTCTGGAAACCGCGACCAGGGACGAATAGGAGTTGTAACCGACTTCCCTTTATAAATATATACGTAGTGCCCACCATCTCCATATATGGTTTTATTTCTCTTTTTTGATGGAGCACCCTTAACAGTTAGCGCGGCGTGTTTAAAATGGCTCTTATCGGCAATAATTCGCTGAAAGAGGTGGCGACATTCATCGGTTTCTAGAAACTTCTCTACAAGATCAACGTCAAACTTGGAGTGAGAAGACATTGTAGGCGGTGCATATCACCCACAAAGCGATAAGTCAAATTTAGCCCCTCCCCTCTCAGAGTATTGAGATCGGCCTTTTTTACAACCTAAACCGCAACCCCCAACTACCTACTAGTCAGTGCTCTAAACCAAATGTCACAAATTCACGAAGCTATTCTAAATTTTAACCTTGAAAAGGTTCGTGATATCCTCTCCTCAACACCTGCCGCAGCAAATGAGCGCAACGAAGCCGGCCTCACACCCCTAATGGTTCTCTCTTCTACGACCCTTCACGATTTGAGTTACTACGCAAAACTTAGTAAGCTCCAGATTCTAGAACTTGTAGCTCAAGATGCTGCCGAGCAGGTGGTTCGCAACAAATCTCTACATGTCATTGAAAACATGGCAAAGGCTATTGCGGCCACGCCTGGTGTTGAGCTGAATGCAGTAACTACTGAAGAGCTTGGTGGCAAGACTGCTCTTCATATGGCAGCTGCATCAAATAATGAAGATCTTGTGAATGTGCTAATTGAAGCGAAGGTAGATCTAAATGTGCCAGATGCTACTGGTCGCACAGCACTAATGGATGCGGCTTCTTTTACTGTTCGCCGAGCCCTTGTATATGCTGGATGTGATCTGATGATTCAGGATAAGTATGGGAATAATGTGATGCACTATATCTTGGGCAACAAGATACCTGATACACCATCCTCTCGCCTGATTACATCCTTTGTTGGGCAGGATATCCTACAAGTCAAAAACCAGGCTGGTCGCACACCGCAGGAACTTGCTGAGCAGACTGCGAAGGAAGTGGTTGCTCAGTTTGAGGCAAATGCAAAGGCTGATATGCTACGGATTAAGCGTGAGTGGGAGGAAGCGTTCGCTCCTGATGCAAAGGTATCAGATTTACATCCTGATAGTTATATGTATAATGCAGTATCATATGATTATGAGAAACATAGTTCTAACACACATGGTCCTGAAACATGTAGTAAATTGCAGCCTCAAAATAAGATAAGTTGGTGGTGGAAGATGGTTCTTAAGTGTTGCTCTTGTTTTAGCTGTGGCTGTTGCCGCGCAGTAGCACCCGCACCTGAGCCAAAAATTGTTTATACTGAAAAAGCCCTTGCCAAAAAAACCTTTATTCTTGATGCAAATCAGCTAATTTATGGGCAGGGAACAAAGCCTGCAGGTCGCCTTGAGCGACCCAAGGATGTGCTCTTGCGCAGTGATCCTATTAAGGGAGAGTTTGTAGCACATGCAGGCCCATGTCTAGGTTCATATGATGATATTTGCAGCGAAGATGATGAGAAGGATTTCTATAGGCCAAGCGATGCTCCTTCTACTGGCTCGTTTAGCAACCAGCCCGAAGTTCCTCACTCCGTTCGTCCAACGACCTCTTCTCGCGGAGAGCCCGAAGCGGTAGCGGCTGGGGCAGAGCCACAGCCTGAGGGCGACAGGCAGCCTGAAACACCTCTCCATCGCCAAAGCAACTTCACCTCTGAAGAAGAACCTGCACCATCTCAATTTGAAAAAGAGATGGATGAAGTATTTTCTATTTTACGCGCACCTGCTGCGGCAGCACAGCCCCCTACTCAAATCCCAGAGCCGCCAGCACAACCCGAATAAACTCGGACTCGCGCCGCTCACACATAGCATTGAATGCAGCCGCATCCTTGATCCAGACTTGAGCACGCTTGCGACCCTCCTTCTTCTCTTCGCAAATCCGGTTATACTCAGCCTCTGAGGGATAATTATAGTATTTCAGATGCGTTCTTACAAACTCATCTGTAATAGGTTTATTACTGCGCGCCTTATTCGCCGCACTATCAATTGCAGCCATGTTACCCAGCCGATTGATATCCATTACAACTCCTTCCTCCCAGACAGCACTGAACGGCACAATGTGGTCCAGATCATGTGCAACTGTCTTCATCGCCGGCGGAACTGAATAGTTATATACCATGTTCAGCATACAGCCGACAAACGCAGAGCATCCAGACTTTCTACTTGTCTCCCCGCTGCCTCGCTCATTGCACTCCCTGCGAATAAGTTCTTGCATCAATCCTGTAAAGTCCTCTTTTGATGGCATCACTCCAAGAGTCTTCGCTGTTTTGATCTGCTTCATTTGTGCAGGCACAACATTGCCACCTGCCTTATATGTCAGATAGTCATTTGCATGGAAAGCCCCAGCTCCCTTGGGAAGTGCCTTTACAAACTCATGATAGAGGATAACACGCGCAAGCACATTCTGAAAGCCAGCGCTACTAAGTTCCTCATGACGCACGTAGGCAAGGCCAAGGACACGTAGGATGTTATTCTTCTGAAAGAGACACTCTGATTGCTTGGCAACACCCTTGTTCTTGATTTCAGATGTTTTGAAACGGCGACAAATATCATCTACCAATTTACAACAATCGTGGAGCTTTGTCAAGAACTCAAGTATAGCAACCTTCTTGGCAAACTTATCGTCATCCATCATATACTTATATATGTCGAACACAAGATCCAACTTAACATCATCCGAGATAGGTGGAATCACAAGAGGAAACTTATCTCGCAAATAGGCATGGAAACCCATGATCACCTGGAATAGGTTAAGCTCGCCATCTGCATTGAACTCGACACCGAGCACCTCGTCGTCTTCACCATCGCCTTTAGAATAGTATTTCTCAATATTATCACGAATAAACGGATGGAAGCCGCCCAGCTCACGCACTGTGTAGCGAATTTTATCTGTGCTGGCCGCCAAGATATCACGCTCTTTCAACGGCGCCCCACCACGATTTGCATGTTCATAGCGCTCTGCCATCTCTGCATCTGTTGCGTTCTCCCATTCCGCAGAATAGATCTGAACACTGTCAATATCCCAGAGTCGTAGCAACCGTTGCAGCCTCTCCAGCCCTAGATCAGCATCCCTATTTCCACTTGCCCAGGCTTGACAAGAAGCAGGACCATTCTCTACAAGTCGGTCCAGATTACGTGCCTCTTTCAAATAGTCATAAGGTATCTTTTGTAGAAACCCAGTAACATCCGCTGGCACTTCACCGAAGAACTCTTTTATAAATTGATCAAAGACACGTAGAGGATATTTCTTGAAGTAGTAGATGGCATTAACTCGGTTGTTGCCATCCCAGATATACAGTAGCCCTTCGCGCCGATTTATTAGGAAACCGCGAAAGTCTGTGCGCTCTTGAATAATATGCGTCACCCATGAACGTATATCTGCAACTTTCCAAACCTTCTTGCGCTGTATATATGGCTTACCAAGCTGCCGCTCTTTGATGGCTCTATCCAATTCACCAATCGTGTATAGATTGTGCTTTGGGCGTGTATTGATGGCGTGAGGTTTAATATCCATTGTGTCTGCAGGGTGCAGCGCCTAAGCCTACTTGTCACCCTTCAATTTTGCCGACCGCCCTTATGCTTTTGCTTTGGGGTAACAACGGGTGCTGCTGCTGGTGCTGCTACTGGCGCTGGTCTATCCTCCTCTAGAATTGGCTCCAAAGGCGTAGAGTTATACTTGTCTGTGTCTTCTAATAGCCGTGTAACTAAGAGATCATCAGGCTCTACTTCAACAACACCGCTGGTTTGTGTCATTTCCTGTTTCAGCACTTCCACCGCCGCACCCAACTTCAATTTACCATGGGGCGACTGAATATAGATTGATGGCATCATATCTTTTACACCGCTAAATGTATCTTCCAGTAGCTTCTGTGACTCTTCCACGGGTGCTGCAGCAGGGAGATACTTCTCTGCAAGTCCAGCAGCCATACCATATAATAGCTTACCGCCTTCTGCAACCGCAGCCGTCGCAGCGACAGCAACTGCCCCAGCGACAAGAGATGTCCCCATTGCCACCGTTTTAGAACTAGCATCTAGTGCAGGTTTTGCCGCCGCTTCAGCCAAGAAGCCGGCAGCTTTCACAGATGCACCAGCCGCTTGACCAAATAGATATTCAGCACCCATTCCCAGCACCGATCCGGTAACACCAATACCTCTTGAAATCACAGAGGCGGAGAACTCACCAGTTGCAGTCATGGACATGTAGACTGCGGATGAGACTGTTGCGCCAACTGCGGTTGCTACCGTAGGTATAACGTATCCCATTACTTTGACCGAGGATTTTCGGGCGCAGCCATTGCCGCAGCTATGCCTAAAGTGTCCTGCCAAATCATAGAAATAATGACAACCTCCAACGGGCCACCAATGCCCAAGGTTCAGATATGCATTCCCAATGATCGGTCGTCCTCAACCCAAACAGTAATCAATCAGGTCCAAGATTACTTCCAGAACTATCCCGCTTTCAGCCTACGCGTGGGCCCAATTACTGCGACAAACTGCGACACAGTAGTGACCGAGTCAAACTCCCTCGGCTTTCTTACAAGTCAGACAGATACACAAATTCAGCGGGATATTGTTGATTTCACCCGCGGTGCATACGACAATTATCTAGAGCATACAATCCAGCAGCGGCTCAAGATAGATTATAATTATGAACTCCCCGTTGGCAACACCCTACTTGTGCGCACAGAGCATCCACAATTGAAACGCCTCATATTCACGCCCATCAGATACGCGTCTGAAGATATCTCTACTACTGCAAATGTATATCATGCATTCCGTTCTGCCCTGCGTAAAGCGCGGCAGCTACACGAGCCAGAGATTGCTACCCCACTCCTCGGTGTTGGCGCTGCAAATGGCGGTCTAACTGTAGGGCAATGCTGTCGCCAACTTCTAGAGGCCTACATGTCGGTAGTAGAGGAAGATATCAAGCATGATCGCCCACGAAGCCTAGGTGAAGCCAATCGTCGTATTCAGAAGCTTATCCATGGGTAACTAGCGCCAAAAAAATTGAAATTGAGCCATTTTGTCGCTGTCATTAGCCACAAGATGACAAGCACACCCGTCTCACTTTCAAGCCCAGCCTATGATGAAATCGGCAACAAGATCCGCAAGAGTTATCCAAATGCGTGTGTCTGCTGGTTAGAGGAGATCAAGAACCCATCGCACGAAGAGCTGTTTCAAAAAACAAAAGCGGATATCACCGCCAAGCGTAAGAAAGAGCCAGAAACACTTCAGCTGTTTCACGGCACAACAGAGCCCGCGGTGAATTCAATCTTGCGCGATGGGTTTGACCCAGCATATAGTAAAGTAGCTGCCTATGGTAAAGGCACTTACTTTGCTTTGAACGCCAGCTACAGTCGCACATATGCAAAACCAGCCTACTCAGAAAGGCCAGAATATGACGACATCAGCTACATGTTTCTTGCAGATGTTCTCGTTGGCACGAAGACATGCACGCCAAGCGATGGTATTACAGACATCACTAAATACGATATCTCTGTTGATAGTCAAACCTCTCCCACAATCTTCTCAACACCTTATCGGTGGGGCGCAATCCCGCGATATATTGTAGCCTTCTATCAGGGAACCTAAATCTCCAAAGCAACACATCCCTACATGTCAGATCACCATCCGAAGGATGATATCACCGAGCGTAGGAATGTTGCACATTCCTACGTGTCAGATCACCATCCAATAATATTTGAAGAGAAGCCATATAAGGTAGTTGTTGCCAGATATAACGAAAATGTAGATTGGCTTCGTATGTTCAATAGAAAGTCAGTTATTATTTATAATAAAGGGAGGCCGCTACCAGAATATCCTATTGAGGTTATTCAACTAGAAAATAAAGGTCTTGAATCTGCCACATATTTAAGGTATATTATTGATAATTACGATAACTTGCCTGATATAGTATTTTTCACGCAAGGCCGCATCAATGATCACGTGCGCGAAATGAGCCGCGACTATATATTCCGTCGTTATATTGAGATTGATAAGTTTTCCAAATCATTCTACAATGGTCGAATTAACGACGGATTCACCGATAATAGGCTTAGGGTGTGGAATGGAGAACTTGCTGATGCTGGCATGGATGTTGTCCAGTTTTTCAACGAATATGTCAATACAAATAAAGATGAAATAGACTTATATAATAATTTCAAGATATATGCTGCAGCTATCTTTTCCGTGTCACGCGACCTTATTAGATCTCGTCCCAAGGAGTATTACGAACGCCTATATAATATGGACGCGCTAAAATATCAGCGCCCAGAAGTTGCACATTTCTTTGAGCGTAGTTGGTTCTACATTTTCAACTGTCACAAAGCATAGAAGCTGGCACTGCAGCTACCATGCATATTCAGTTGTGCCACGCGCAGCAATAATACGCTTGACAAGCACACCGAGGATGGCCTCCTCATCAACCATTCCAAGTTGAGGCAGCATCTTTTTCAAGAACAATATGCGATCGTTCAACATTACGCGAGCCCGCTCATCACAATCAACAACCTCAGGAGTGTCAGCCATGAGTCGCACATATTTCATGAGCACTTTTGCTAGCTGCTCATTAACTGCCCCAGCCTCGTAACTTTCCCGCAACGCCCGTGCATAATGCTCAAGTTTCATCAAATATCGCCTGAATTTTATAGGCTCCTGCTCACGAAACTTCAATAACGCCGATTCCCTCGCCTCCGTCGTCGCAGACATCCTTACTTCTACATGTCGCCTTGCCTTAAAGCCGATAGTAACGGCTCTGCCCCATCTGCCGATAAACCGCATTTACGCGTCGCTGAGAACGGCCGTCAATAGCATTCATATCACGAATAAGGGCAAGAGATTCGCGAAGATAGGGTGAAGCATCAACCATTGCAGGATAACGTGCCATCAGGCGCAGAGATCGGCGAGCAAAACCGCGCTCAGCCGACGCATCACCTCCATCACCAATTCGTCGCAAAATTATCTCAGTCATACGACCATTAAAGCGAGCCATATCACGGGGATTCTCCCAAGTATAGTCGCGCAATGCAGCCCACCGACGCACGGCAAGGCGCATTGATGCACGGCGCTGTCCGCTGTAACGGTTAGCAACACGGCGCAGCGCATCACGCTTGCGCAGAAGTTCCTGATAACGACGAGTAGAGGCACGAGTAGCGACCATTTTAGTTAAACACCGCACGAAAGCCTTAAGCCAAATATCATCACCCTACTAGTCCGCCTCCCTCCAATATGGATGAACCCGAGATGCTATCTCTGATGGCTGCCCTCCCACCAATCCAGGTAACAAATACTAACCGCTACGGTGTGGTAACCCGATACGAAGAGGATCACTTTGGTCGCAAGCAAGGTCTATTCACTGAACACAATCATAAAGGTGAGCCACTCAGCGAATGCTATTACAAAGATGATACGCTCCATGGGCAATATACACGTTGGGGTTGTGGTCAAATACATCTTGTGCGAGAAAGATATAACTACACAGATGGCGTGCTAGATGGCCTATATGAAAAGTTTCACCATAACGGTTCTATTGCCAAACGCATGACCTACAAGTCAGGGCATATAACAGGACGTATTCAGACGTGGGGCGAAAATGGAAGCGTTATAGAGGATTGGGATTATCCGCTTGATATTCCTTTCTAAGATATAAGTAAGGGGATGGCTGATTTTGCTAAAGTGTTAGCAGCTGCAGCTAAGGGAAACAATAATGATAATATTGGAAACACCCGAAATGTTTGGCGTGTTAACTTGTCAAACAATAAAATAGCAGGGGAGCAGCGTGCGATTGAAGAGTTTGAGCGCATTCAAGCCGCACTACGACATGTCACGCGGCGGCTGAAACAATGTGAATTAGCCCAGCGAACTTATCCGCAAAAGATGAAAGAAGCAGAGGAAGTAATTAATTACTTAATGACGAAAGCAAATGAGTCTAATCTGTCAAATAAAGAGCTTTCTAAACTGCGCAGTCAAACTGCTGAACTTAGCATGATGAAAAATACTGCAAAGAGCTGTCAAATTGAGATGGCTGGACTTTTAGAACAGAAGCGCCAGCTTAACACTGAAGAGTTTTTCCAGAAAAAATGGCGCAATGAAGCTAGCAATATGTCTCCCTTTAATAAGCCAAACTCAAGGAAAGTGACATATAGAAATAAACATCTTCCAAGCATGGTTGGTGGGCGCGGCCCCAGCCGCTCTCGTTATCGTAGGCATACAAAGAAGAATCGCAGTTAATAACAAAGATGAGCAATGCAATTGTAAAGAGGTCCTCAAAGGCGTTCTTTACATTTGGACGTTATCAGCCCCCGACGATTGGGCACTTTTCCCTAATCAATCAAATGATAGCTCAGGCTCAGGCAAATGGTGCCGATGCATATGTATTCGCCAGCTCAAAACATGAGCCTGGTTCAATGGCAAGCCGTTGGCCGCTCAACGTTGGCACAAAGTATGAGCTGATGAAGCGGAAATTCCCCAATCCAGCAGAACTGGCAGTAATAACTGTTGCACCTACCGCTTTCGCCGCAATTGCAGCCCTACGTGAAGCAGGTTATACAGATATCACCGCTTTCTTTGGCAGTGATCAAGTTATCCCTAGCGCAGAAAATCCAAAGCCACTTGGCCAAAGTATCGCACATGCCAAACTGAAAGAAGGAGAAACCCCCGTTCAGGTTGTGGGCGTCACACGTGATCAGGAAATGGGGAATAGTCCCGTTGGCATGTCAGGCACAAAGATGCGCCAAGCTGCCGCCACTTCCAACCTTCCACGCTTCGCGGCAGGCCTCAATCTTCCCACCAATGCAGCCAAACCCTACATGTCTAAACTCCGCATGTCAATGGGCATGCCCAGCGAAGGCGGCAAGCGCAGCGGCCACCGAAGGAAAACACGCAAGCACAAGTAGATATGATATCACATCGCGTAGCCCTTGCATTCATCCTACTTGTCACCCTCCTTGCGCTCACAGCAGTTTTCAATGTAAAAGAAGCATTCGGTATGTCACCAGGCACGCTGACACAGTTACAAACTTCACATGTGCCAAGCGGCGGCTTCACACAAGTTTGGGTTCCAAGTGATGCAGTTCGTATGGACGAACCTTTAGTGCTCAAAGATGAGCGCCTCTATAAGATGCCACCTTTGCCAATGCCTTATTTCTTGGCTGGGGGGCCATAACCTTCTCACCCAATTAAATCCGGCCATGTATCAAATGGTTGCCCGCCTTAGGAATAAGCAAAGACGGTATAATAACGGCAAGTCAAAGATGCAGTCGGCGAAACCGAGGAAAACAAAGATCAAAGCGGCTCTTCGTGAGCAGGTATGGCTTCGTTACGCTGGCCCAACATATTCAACAAAATGTGCAACTAATTGGTGTCAGAATATTGTAGATGTCTTCAATTTTCAATGTGGGCACATCAAGGCTGAAGCGAATGGGGGAGCAACAACACTAGAAAATCTGACCCCCTTGTGTTCTCGCTGTAATCAATCAATGGGCACAATGCACATGGATGATTGGAATAAACTAGGAAACCCGCAAGATGAAAGATACGAACGAAAAAAGGGAATCGGACGTTATTTCTGTAATCTTTTTACGCGGAAAGTTTTACCCAACGATCATTAGGGTGAAGTTCAATAGAATTATAATTTAATTTCCTCTTACCCAGTCTATTAAATTCAATCATAAAATTACTACCGTTTAAGCTTCCACTATCTTCTTTCCAAGGGAATTCTGACTTAACAGTTAGTGTATTTGTTAAATTGCAAAAACTAACTTCGTGTGAATACCCATTATTTCCATTTAAATAATATATACCCTCAATAATACTTTTGTGGATATATATATCATATTTCGCACGTGAAATATGAATATAATCAGAGTCTTTCAAATATTTAGTTAGCATTATACTATAGTCCTCTGCAATATTAATAGAACTCCATATAGAAGTATCAATAGTAATATAGTCAATCTTATATTTTTTAAAAGTTAATTGTGATAGTAATTCAATTTCTTTACCAGGTGCAGAAAGTGACAAATAGTCAATATTTTGCGAGGCCGAATTGATTTCTTCAGAATTATCTGTATTGATCTTTACACCATTCCATCCATATTTTTCTTCAAGTAAATATACATTTTTTGTGTCTCCTATACACATAAAGAAACCAGCTTGCTTACCTTCATAGAATTTTATTACCTCTTTATCTTCTCCATTTGCAGAATATGATTGTTTAAATGGAGTAAGATCTTCCCAGTTAATACCAAAATCATCTTCAATTCTCTTCAGCCAAGAGTTTCTAATTTCATTATCAAACTCACCAACCTTATCTGCAAATGTAATAAACCCATAAAACTCACGATTATCGTAATACTGTCCAATACCCTTCTTTCGCAACACATCGCTAAAGATCACATACTCATACCGACCAGATCCATCATCGTAATTTACATGATCAATAACATCAACCGAAATCAAATATGTGCAATGCACAACATCAACCTTCACACATCCTACAAGTCGGTGGTAGAGTATTTCATCATAAAATAGATGATGTTTTAAATATCCATTCTGGTCTGTAGCATAGTGAAGGTTCAGATATTTCGTTGTTGTAATAAGCATAGGAGCAACTACACCGAGTGCCCGCACAGCCATCATCTTTTCCAGACATGTAGGTATTATGAAATTGTCACAATCGGCCACGAAATAGTTTGCTTTGCGGGCTTTAGCATATTCAATGGAATCTTGGCGAATGCGGCCGAGAATCTTGAATCGTTCGTAGTTCCATTCGTGGGGCTCATATGACTTCAACTTGTCTGACACACTGGAAGCGTCGAAGAAAACAGATGCATATTTTTCACCGTGGTCTGTTACAAACTTGCGTAGAATCTCTTCTGTGGCATCTGTGCTGTCATTAGTGCGAATATAGATGTGAATCTTCTTCTTGTCGTATGTCTGATTCAAGAGACATTGAAGGTAAAGAGGTAGGACCGCTGCTTTCTGTTTGGCTAGAATTGTAAAGACCACTTCGTCAGAAGGCATTTATTACCCGCGGCTATTCTTCTTGCTTGCTATCAGACGCGAACCGGCCGGACGGGCTCTTCGATGAGAAGAAGGGTTTCGCGGCACTTGTCTGGGAGACAACACTATAACTATAATTTAAAGCTACCGCTTACTGACAAGTATAGAAAAATGGTATATTATTGTCTGCAAATTGAACATTCTACATCTATTAAGTCTAAACTACAGGCAGCTCTTGCCACCATCTTTTGCCGAAAGACTAATTTTAGAAAGTTGGGTGAATTGTTTGTGAAAGAACTACGTGAGCATAATGCATCAGCCACAAACTTTAGCGCACATGTGGCTGCAATATCATATTATGATGTGTGTCGGATCACCATCTATTCTAGTCGTGATATACCTGCTAATATGTGGGATAACTGCACTACACCTCTGAGACAATGCAAAGATATCAACGCAGCATGGATTCGTTCTCAACAGACAGATAAGGATGGTAAGCCAGATGGCATTTCAAGAGGCGAGGCTATTAAACTTGATCTGGCCAGGAAAAATTGAAGTTTGTCACCAAACCACACCCAACACCCTACAAGTCACGCCTCCAAATGAAGCAATTCACGTTTAACAAGACAACTTTCACGCTCGGCACCTCTGCAGAAGATAATTGGGCCATCATTCGCCAGGCTGGTAAAGAGGGTTTCTGGGTTCATATGGAGGGACGACCCTCTGCGCATGTAATCATTAATCTTGATGTAGGGCCAACACCAGAAGAGCTTGCATATGCTGCTTCTTTGATCAGAGAGCAGACGAAGTCTGCTCCTCAGGCGTCGCCTTTGAAGTATGTATGGTCGCATGTGTGCAACTTGAAGCTGGGGTCAAAGCCTGGGGAGGTTATATTTAAGTCACCCCTCCTCCTTGGATACTTTGATGCATAGATGAAAATTCGGCCTAAAGATTATACTATATTATAGTTTGTGGTGGAAGCCACAATGCTGGGATGTCCGAGCTCGGTTATGGAGAGGCACTTAAGATGCCTTGGAGAAATCCGCGTGGGTTCAAATCCCACTCCCAGCAGCCAACCTTTTTCAGACTTTTCGTAAAAAGCCCGAAAAAGAAGTGCGTTTAGCCTAGATGAATATAATTTAAAAAAATGATTCTTTATTTTTGGTATATTATAATTACATGGGTTATATTTATAAGATAACTAATAAGATAAATAACAAATGTTATATTGGAGAATCACAAATGGATAATATTGAAGATCGGTGGAGATCACATTTACGAACTTTTAGGACTGGAAAAAGAGGATGTCCAGCATTAAAGAGTGCAGTAACTAAATATGGTATTGAGAACTTCAAGTTTGAGATACTTATCATATGTTTTAATGAATCATGCTTTGAAATGGAAAAGATGTATATTAAAAAGTATAATTCACTTGTCCCAAATGGTTATAATATTTCGCCTGGAGGGCAGTTTGGAACATTCAAAGGTTGGCAACATACTGAAGAAACAAAAAAGAAAATATCTGAAAAGGTTCGTTCTTTCAATATCAATAATCCAGATTGGTATGAAACGATTAGAGAAAAGCATGCTGCTTTAATGGCAAAAGTTGATACAGGTTCGGCTGTAAAAAACTCCGAAAAGTTTCAGAAAGCAAGGGCAGAAGGGCGTGTTGGTTCTGCTGGTTGGAAAAATAAAGAAATTACACCAAATATACGAAATAAGGTTAGTAAAAGTTTGACAGAATACTTTTCTGAAGGTAATAATATTGAAAAACACAGGAAATCAATGGCAGCCGCTGTTGGTATTCAAGTAAAACAATATGATTTATCTAATAATTTAATGGCTACATATGAAAGTATAGCAGAGGCAAGTAGAATAACTTCTATAAAACGATCCTCTATATGGCGAGCAATTGGTATATCAAAATCAGGTATGTCAAATGGTTTCATTTGGCGTAAATAAAGTGCGTTCAAAATCACAGAAAATTGTCCCGACCACATGTAGAGGGGCATCACCTCTCTAGTAGCAGATTTGGCCGAGTCGTTAAGGCGCAG
>JACCDG011046186.1_pt1 | contig 33573 bp, 45 predicted proteins | sample 7442471 | NCBI WGS metagenome assembly JACCDG01 (sample SAMN15323444, study PRJNA562643) | freshwater metagenome | isolation source: river surface water | place: USA:Blue River Watershed | collected 2017-08-17 | reverse complement strand
TCCAGTTGATCCAGTTGGTCCAGTTGCACCGGTTGCACCAGTTGCACCAGATGGGCCGACAGATAGACGAGTAATATTATTGGTAGTACCTGAATATACATATAATTCTTCGCCTGTAATTGTGGGAGTTAGAGTGAAATTCAAATAATCATTTGCCTCCAATTCTTGATATAATAGAATTGGGATTGCACTTGGACTACCAACAACCCCTACATTTAAAAATGATGTAGACCATACAGTAGTACCATTTTTTTGAACAGAAACTATAATATTTTGTGGACTTGTTTCTGTAGCAACACGTAATAGTAATTCTATTGCATAATAACCTGCGTCACCAACTGTAAATCTACCATCATTCACTGTAAAAGTTATTCCTTGAGGCTCAATATTATAATCAACATCTGTTGAATCTGCCCCTAGAAATGCATCTATATCAGAACCTGTTCCAGTTTTTACAGTGACACGAGATAAACTCATTATACGATCTGAACTGGATCCATATGCACCACGTGGACCTGTTGGACCTGTACTATCTACTGTAAGACTACTCAGAGTAGAGATTTGTCCCGCTAAATCTGAAAGACCAGTTGTATTGTCTAATGCATATTTTAAATTCATCATATATGCTCGTCCAGTACTTGCAGTTAATACAGTACCATTAGCTGGAATTCCATTATTATCTTCCCTAATTGTAATGTTATTCATGTGAATAACATTGATCTCATTATACCGTCTTGGATAGGCGGACATTTCTAATTCACTAAATGTTTTCCTAATTATCGAATTTGCGCCGCTAAAAGTCTAAACAAGAAGATTTATAACAACCAGAGAAGCAATGCCAAGTCCCGGTAGTTTATTACAATTAGTTGCTACAGGTAAACAGGATGTATTTTTAACAGGTAATCCACAAATATCATTTTATAAATCTGTTTACCGTCGTTATACTAATTTTTCTATTGAATCATGCCGTATGTACTTTGATGGTACTCCTAATTTTGGCCAACGTATCACATGTTTGATACCGCGATTCGGTGATCTATTAGGTCAAATCTTCCTTGATGTTGAATTACCAGCACTCACATTGAAAGATGGTGATGTTCCTCTCAGTTATGTTAATTCACCCGGTCATGCACTAATTGAAGAAATTACATTGGAGATTGGTGAACAGGAGATTGATAAGCAAACAGGTGAATTTATGGAAATATGGACACAATTAACAACTCCGGCCGGGCAGTTAGATGCAATTAATAACATGATTGCACGACAAAATCCTTATTCTCCTCCACAATTATTTGGAAGTCAAAAACTTCTAATCCCCCTTCACTTCTGGTTCTGTCGTAATCCTGGTAACTATCTCCCCTTATTAGCCATACAATTCCATCCCATACGTATTAATATTAAACTTCGATCACTTAATGATATGGTTTATTATGGATCAAGTCAAGAAGCTTGCACTCCTGGAATCCTAAATCCTGTTAGCATCACAAGTATTCAAATGTGGGGTGACTATGTGTCTTTAGATAAAGAGGAACGTCGTCGTTTTGTATCAACTCAACATGAATACTTGATTGATCAAATACAATATACACCACGAATGGCTATTCCGGCTGGATCAGGTACTGTAAATATTAAAATGGATTTTAATCATCCTTTACGTGAGCTCATTTGGATTGTACAACGTGATGTAATGACAAATCTTCATGAATACTTCAACTTCTCTTCACTTGCAATTACTGATACAAGCACATGTCTTCGAACTGATAACATTGTTGATGCTAAGCTACAATTAGACGGACAGGACCGATTTGAAAGAAGAACTGCACCCTACTTCCGTCTTGTACAACCCTATCAACATCATACTACTACTCCCGTTTTATCCTTCATTTATACGTATTCCTTCGCTCTCCGGCCAGAAGATCTTCAACCTTCCGGGTCTTTGAATGCAAGTCGTATTGATAGTCTAAATCTATTAATGACTATCCGCGATTGCCAAGTTTCATGTGGTTCATGTGGTGACTGCGATGATCCAAACTATAGCATCGGTAACTGTCACTCAGTAATCTATGGTGTTAACCATAATGTATTACGAGTTATTGATGGTTTTGCAGGTGTATTATTCAAAATATAATTTCCCTGTCCTTTTATGCTTCCTAACGTGTTGATAATACAGACAGAAAGCATCCTATGAAATAACAGTATGGAGACCAAAGATAGTCAAAAGGATAATGGTCCAACAGGAACTATAGGACCTACTGGTACTAATAATAATCCTAAGATTGGTATTACTGGTACAACAGGTATTAATAATAATATACGAACAGGTGCAACTGGCACTAATAATTCAGGGACAGGTACAACGGGTGCAACTGGCAGTAATAATTCGGGAACTGGAGCAACTGGCAGTAATAATTCAGGAACAGGAGCAACTGGTACTAAAAATAATTCGGGGACAGGAGCAACTGGCACTAAAAATAATTCGGGGACAGGAGCAACTGGAAGTAATAATTCAGGGACAGGAGCAACTGGAAGTAATAATTCAGGGACAGGAGCAACTGGAAGTAATAATTCAGGGACAGGAGCAAAGGGTAACAATAATTCATCTGCTAAGGAAGATTTGCCATTTTATCATTATACACAAAGTAAATTCTGGGGCGGTCCAACAACAAATTGGACTATTCTAAGAGTTCTATCAATTTTCCCATTAACAGGGCTTTTAGGATTAGATCATATCTATTTACGAAGTCCATTCAGTGCTCTCCTGAAGACAATTTTCAATATTTTGACTCTTGGACTATGGTATTTCTATGATATGGCACAAGTATTAAGTGAACCTGAACGAGTGAAGAAGTTCGGTATGTCTTATCCTATTGTCGGTCCAGTTGGTCTAGGAGCAGGAATCTTCTTACCTGATGAGGAAGAGGATGGCGCCAACAATAAAGAGAAGAAGAATGGTGGGAATGGAAATGACAAAGAAGATAAACCAAGTCCTCCTAGCCCATTAACATTCCTATTATATTGTATCTTCGCTATTTTACCATTACCATTTGCTCTTGACCACTTCGTGGTAGGGGATGTTAAAGGTGGTATTGCGAAGGTATTTGCAAACTTTAATATCTTCCTCTTCATTTTCTCGATCTTCTGGACACTCTTCACTTTATTCCGAATGACCTTCCAAACTGAGAAGATGATGAAGGAAGGGATTATTCGTTTCTTCCCCTTCACTCTCTTCATGGAGCCATTATACTGCCCAGGAACTAAACTTGGACCGAAGGAAGAATGTGAAGTAGAACCTGTGAGTGGATCTATGAGCTTCATGGACTTCTTCAAATCTATCTTCGCTACTCTTCGTGGTATTCCCGTTCTCGGTGGGATTATGGGTGCAGTTGATAAATTGAAGGAAGTATATGATCAATATGTTCCACCAGTTATTGGTGCTGGCGTTGCTATTGCCACTTTGGCGCCCAAGGTTGCAGTCGGTGTTACACAGAAACTCGCCGAATTAGGTGATACCGATAAAATTATGGATCAGGCGAAAAAGGAATCTGGGACACCTGCTGCTCCTGCCGCCAATAGTCAAAAGGGTGGCTACCAACCGCAACAACAGAAAAATGATGGTCCTGTAACTCTATTTCTCCTAATTGCCTTTGCAGCAATTGCATTCATCGGCGTATTTTTGGCTAAATTACGAGATATGGAGGTATTAGATGTCCTTCCAAAATCAATACACAGCATTATCAGGCGCAGGATTAGTCCATCAACAATTTGGACCCCAGCAGGTCCAAATGATACCCCTCCAGAATCAGCAGCAATTTGAAAAAGATATTTGGAGCTCTGCCCCGGCTGCAGCTAATAAAACATTTTTTATTTATTTTACAGCTCCTTGGTGTGGTGCATGTAAACGCCTTGACCTCAATTCTTTAACTGCTATAACTGCAAATATCCAGAATGTCTCATGGTATAAATGTGATATTGATGCAAATGATTACACAGCATCTTACTGTCAAATTCGACAGATTCCTACATTTTTATGCATTAAGAATAAACAGGTTGTTAGTCGTATAACAAGTTCTGTCAATGAAACTGTGGCTGATTGGATTTATCAACAACTCTAAAAATTGACCTTCCAACAACCTAATAACTGAAATAGTTAGAATGATACATGATGTTATAATTGTTGGAGCCGGTATAGCCGGCCTTCATTGTGCAAGAAGACTTTTAGAAGAAAAGCCTCATCTAAACGTCTTAATGTTAGAAAAGTATAATTATATTGGCGGCAGAGTAGTGACATTTCATCCACCTGAATTTCCAGGAGTTCATTGGGAAAATGGTGCAGGACGAATTAATTCATCTCATCGTCTCGCTATGTCATACATGAGAAAATATGGACTGACATTTATTCCAATTTCTGACGATCTATGGGTTCAAAGAGAAGATAATGGTCCTCTAATAAAAAGTACATTTGTCGAAAGAATTACTGAGCATCTTATGCCGATACATTGTCTACCTGATAAAATTCTGAGCACACATACATTGGAACGACTATTAGTCGATATTATTGGTAAAAAGAAGACACATGATTTATTGGGAGAATTTCCTTATAGAGCAGAAGTGAATACTTTGAGAGCCGATGAAGCAATTGATAGATTATTGGCAACAGATGATGTTGTTGCCAATGGTTTTGGTATATGTGCTGAAGGACTTGATCGATTGATCGAAGGACTTGTAAATGATGTTGTTGCCGCAGGTACAAGTATTCTACTTGGTCATTCAGTTGAAAATGTGACTCACAGCGATGATGGATTACACCATATAGAATGTAGTGTAAAGGGTAAGTCACGTACTTTTACTGCCAAAAAAGTGATTATGGCATTACATGTAAATGCTATGAAACATATTCCAGGCATTGGGAAGTGGCCACTTCTAAAACAATTAGCTATGAGACCGTTGTTACGTGTATATGCAATCTTTCCTGGAGAACAATGGTTTGATGAACGTAAGATCGTATTTGTCAATAACCCAATCCGCTATTTTATTCCAATTGATCCATCTCGAGGTATCTGTATGTTATCATATACTGATGCTGATGATACACAGACATGGATGAAGGATGCCTTGAGCGATCCTGATCGCCTTAAAGACCGTATGATGAAGGCAATTAGACGTGCTTTCCCTATGCGACGCATTCCTGATCCTATTTACTTCAAAACACATCCATGGGCCGATGGTTGTACTTATTGGCTCCCTGCAGTTAGGGCGACTGCAACGCCAGTTAAGGCCACACCGCCTTCCAGCTTCGCTGGGAGCGGCGTTTGGTCCCCAGTTTCACTGGGAACTGAACCGCCGGCTGAACCGCCTAAACCACCAGCTGGTCCCCATGAGATTTATGACGATGTCTATGCATGTGGAGAATCATTTAGTCCTGATAAACAGTGTTGGATTGAAGGTGCTCTAGAGTCCGCCGAAGAACTTGTAAAACATCTTACGGCTCACTAATAGAAATGTCAGCCACTATTGATGCACATGTTTTTGTTGCAATTGGTCATCTTCTAATCATTGCTCCCTTCCTCCTATATGTCGGTTTCCAACGTGCAAATACCCCTATGTGGATCTACACACTCCTAATTGCAGTCGGTGCTATGATTCTTTTTTATCATGGATACAAATCCTTCATTCGAGTTGCTACCGGTAGCCCATATGCATGGGTAAATATCATTCATGTAGCTTTCATTGCACCTCTTCTTCTTTTCATAGGATTCAAAGGACGTGATGCTCCCCGTTATGCATATGAATTACTAATAATGGTCGGTTTCGCTGCACTAGGCTACCATTTATATTCCCTGATTCGTGGCCTACAAGTCTATTATATGGATAAAACTAAAAAAATTGGCGGGGGCGATTACTCACATTAACAAATTACCCAATATGTTCTAGGGCTTTAGCCAAAGCAGATTTTGGAGGAATTGCTCCATGATCGACTAGACATGTACTAAAATGATAATATAATGCGGTAACCGAACCGCATGATTTTGAGCAAAGACCGCAATCATAACCTTGAGCGGTAGCAACAATCATTTCAGGAGTGATATAATCGCGTGCATGACTTCTCATACAATGAGTGCGCACATTTCCCTTACGTGGATCAGCAAAATCACAGTCATCCCATGGGCAATAATAATATTCCAATGGTGGAACATCTTCCCTATCTGCATGACGTCGCTGTTTATGTAGTGCTAATTCATATTTCTGGACAAACTGTTTCTTACAGATATTACACTCATATGGTAATTGTCCTTCGTGTGTCTGCATATGATAAAACATTGTATTCTGTTTCTCCTTTACTTCTCCACAATGCGGACAAATAAAATGACCCGCTTCATTTTTAACATATACTTTTTTCGCAGGTGTTGACATTATTCTTACTTATTCCCTAAACGTCATAAAAAATTTCAAATTTTTCTAGTATAAATCAGATTCCATGAGTATCAAGTAAATCATCAATTTGACTAATTGGTAATGGTGATTCAGTATTACTATAATATGTTTTTAACACTGAATCATGATGATATTTAACTTCATATCCAAATTCTTCATTTATAGATAAGGTATTAATAAAGGTAATAACCCCCCAAATATATTTAGCGGGAAATTCGAAGAAATGGGCTGGAATAGGTTTATATATTCTATCATCACCTAACTGTTCTAAATGTTCAATCATTCTAGTTTTGAAATCTTGTCCATACCGTACATATAGAAGTGAATTAATGATATGTTGCTCAACCTTTTCTAATTTCTGAAATAGATTCAAAGCAAAATAACTTCCTTTATAAAATTCAATCGGATGAACTGCTGCTAAATGCCATACTAACCTAAGTGCAGAACATAGAAGAACTTTTTGATCTTCATAATATGCATACAAATATAATTTATTGTCTGTTAATCTTCTAATTGCCAGACAATGAATTTGAATATTCTTAACATTAGATGTTGGAGTGGATCCCATGATTTGTGACTATTAAAAAATAAGGGTTCGATTGTTTTCAATTTTTACAAACTCTTAATGAATTGCATAACATCTTCTGCGCTATGCATGTGTTCATCTGGAACAGAGTTATTGAATTGCATGACTTTTAGAGGTGTGGATGCAATCCAGCGTTTGTGATATTTATCGAGATTCTTCAAATAATTGATGGGAATTTCTTCTTCACCATCGCGTGCCCGACCTTTAATACGTTCATAACAGATTTCTGGTCCAGTATTTACGTAGACTAGTCCATTAATTGTTGCAACACCATCGAGCATGGCATACCAGCGATTATAGAGATCCCATTCAATACCGTCAAGTTTGCCATCATCACGCAACATTTGTGCGAAGACATTTTTATCTGTCTCTAGACAGCGTTCAGTGATGAAGATATTATTTTCAACTTCTGTAGGATCTATGGTGCAACGCTGAGTCCATTCTTCGACAGAACGACGAATATTCTGTGCACGACTCAAAATCGCGCAATTCTGAAAAGTATATGCCCAACGAGGAATGTCTTTGTAGAATACTTGTAGCAAATTTTCACCTGATTCATTCTTCAATGAAGTCCATGTATCAAGTGGCTCATCGATAAAATGTAGACGAGGATATTTCTCACGCAAAGATCGCAATAATGTCGTTTTACCTGATCCAATATCTCCCTCGATGCTAATTATAATAGGTTTTCCTGCAATTGTTGACATTCTCCTACCAAACATTTAGGGCTGCTTTGATCAGTCAATTTTTGTCGATCGGAGGAAGCGCATCCAAGATTTCTGCACCTGTTATCCATTTACCTGTACCACCTACAATATATTCATCAATATCTCGTAATTGTGAATACATAATATTACATGTCGCAGGTGATAATTTACTAGGAGTAAAATATGTAGCCAATGTTAACTTCTTCTTCTGTAGTGCAGCCATCCTAATTGTTCGACCAATGAATTCTGCATCCTCTTTGGCCCATTTATCTAGTGTGTTAATAGTAATAAATGGCTGACTTTTAACTATATCCATCATAGGAGATGATCCACACCAAAATGTAGACCCTACAAGTAAATTATCACCGTCATGAATTTCAGTATTGTTCAACATATAGATATTTCTCTGTGGTGATTCTTTTAAGAAGTCCTGAAATTCATCAATGTTTCGAGTCCATGAACGGAGCCCATTACCAAAAAGTTCTACTACCCCTGGAACAATAAAGACACGCTCCCAATTATTACTTACATATTGCAATAGACTTCTTGATCTATTAATATGAGATGCGTATAGCGGAAAATTATCGCCAACAAGAACTAAGTCTTTTGCCGTTGGCTTCAAACATTCCTTAATAGATCCAAATAGCCGTCCGCGAAATTGCATTACCTATATGTTAGTTGTTAGGAATGTTTAAATCAAAAATATCTTTCTATTATACATTTTATACAAACTCTACGTGAATATTTTTAGCATCACGATAATCGGTTAGACCATATTCAAATGTACTACCATCTTGAAGTGGTTTAGTGAAAATTACCCAACCATTATCTTCGCAACTTTCATATTCACCATCTTCCAATGATTGGTCTAATAGTGCATCTTTAAAATGTTTAATGATTCCTTCATCTGTTGAATCACCACATGTCTTACACTGTTCTTCATCTAAGTCAATAATAAATTCGATCTTCCCTTGAGGCAACCATTTAGCTGATGACACGGAGCCAAGATCTTCCATATATAGATATTTAACAAATTCAAGTGGATCAAACGTTTTTAAATGTTCGATCCAATTGAAGTCGCTATCCTCCATTAGAGCAATTGCAGTTTCGATCTTTTCGACATCTTCCATGTCCTCCGCAAATGCCATATCACCTATATTACTTTGTGTAAACCACAGTTCCAATGTAACCTTAACCTGTCTCATTTTCGAGTTTGATATCTTTTAATGGACTTTTTATTTTTCAATTTTTTCCTGTAGCCACCAGAAATAAGATTATATTTATATGCAGTAGATCCTGATTTAATTGTTTTTAGACGTGGATCTTGACCGCCGCTTGGAAAGCTGCGTTTATTCATTGGATGTAAGACTTGTGGAACGGGTTGTTTAGATTCAAATAAGAATGAATACCATGGTTTTTCTTGTTCAACATGTGGTTTAATATTTATTTTTCCTCTGTTTTGATAAGAAATTTTAGGAAATCCACGAATATTCATTGGATCTAAGACCTTTCTCGTTTTACTTGTTTTAAATGCATTGTTATTATTGTACCTTGCCGTAATAAAAGCATTATTAGTATTTTCTGGTATATTAAGTGATGGTCTTTTATTCATTCTACTTATAGGAAGTATTCTATATTTAAGAAGATATGGATAAGCCACGTATTGCGATTTTAACGCTAGCTATTGGTGCAGATTATAGACGTGATTTGGCAACCTGTCTAGAATCTAAAAGGAAGTATGCAGCACGTCATGGTTACAAGTACATTGAAGGTGGCGAAGAGTTCTGGGACCGTCATAGACCAATTGCTTGGTCGAAGATTCCATTCTGGCTTCATATGCTCAAAGAACACAAAGATCAATTTGATTATTTGTGGATTTCTGATGCTGATGTTTTGATCACTAACTTCGATGTGAAGTTAGAAGATCATGTTCTTCGATTAATGCCTGTCCAAGCCGATCTTATGTGGAACTTTGATGCCTGTCACCACATTAATAGTGGGAATATGATTTTTAGACCTTCAGTCTGGCTCGAAGATTTTCTTCAGAAGGTGTGGAATCATACTGAGGACCTTTATCATATTTGGTTTGAGAATTTTGCCATGATTCGTTGCGCTGAAGGCGATCAAACAGGTAAAATCTTCGTCCTGAGACGTCATGAAATCTTCAATGCATATATTGGTGGTCACAAAGGTGAACGTCTATGGGAACCTGGTGACTTCCTTGTTCACTTCGCTGGCGTCTATGACGGCAAGAAAATAAAAGATCTTGTCAATCAAATCCATGAGGGAATTGTTCCTCGTATTAATTGGTTCCCTGATGAGACTTAATGAAAAAATTGAAGTTTATAGTGACCCCCTTGAAAATATCAGTAAAATGGGCAAGGGTAGACGTGCTGCATTTAAAGCAATTGAAGAGCAGAATAAACGACGTCGTGTTGAAGTTGCACTTATTCAAGTAGGACAAATAGCCGAGAAGATGATTCAAAATCCTTTTGCAGAACATGATTTCGTAGCTTTGAAGGAACTTTTAGCGAAGTTATATCAAAATACAAATCTATCTGCGGCTCCTAAAGATATTCGTGAGTCATTTAACAGTATTTTCAATACTACTACACAAATTGTAGATATTGCGATTCGTGATGGAATTCCCAAAGAATCATCAATTCTTGATCGTCGGCTACGTGGTTCAATCGATAAATAATATTTATAAAAAATTGATATTTTTAATTCTACTTTGCAAGATTCATCCTCTAAATGTCAACCCAGTGCGACTGGGACGAACTTCGTCAGCAGAGCTGTCTTAGTAAGCCTCAGTGTAAATGGGACGAACTTCGTTCATTGATCGATGCTATGAACTCTTGTCCCCCAGGACAAAAACCGCGAATGTCGCGTAATAAATTCAGTCGTTTATGTAAATTAAATGGAATTAGTAGCGATATTAAGAAAGTATATGAATCTTGGTCAATCGACACAGATGCTGTTGAACATATTCAAAAATCAATTGATATAGTTAATCATAATATTAATTTATCAAAAGATGTTCGTCATCTCTGTTGGTATTTCAATTTTGGAACTCAAAAACGTCATAGATGTCCGTGCTGTCAAAATAAAACCATATATTTTGATGACTATTGGCATGCAGGACATATAAAAGCAAAATCAAAAGGAGGTGATAATAACCCCTTTACAAATCTCATCCCTATCTGTCCTAAATGTAATGAAGATATGGGTAATACTCATATGGCAGAATATGTTATTCGACCTAAAGGTGCTAAGCGCAATAGAAAACGTAATTTGCATAATGATATGACAATGATTCGTGTTGAAGCTTATAAATCTTTTAATTGTGGTTCACAAGAAGAACTACATTCACTTCTCTATTCAACATATCTTAATAAGAAAATTGATGGAATTAATAATCTTGTACAGACCATTAGACAAAATAAGAAGAAGTAATAACGGAAAAATTGAATCTTTTTTTTACCCTTCAAATACATTATTAATGTCGCAAATAGTTGCGCAGTTCTGCAATGATATTCAAAATGATGGAAAAATTATAGGTCATATGATGGAGCATGTAATTCGGGCCTGTTTGAAGAAGTTATTGGAACCCGAAGGAATTATTGTGAGAGATGAGAAGGAGACGCGTCATTATTTTGAAGAGATGCGTGACTCCTGTGTTGAAGGAAGAATGGAAGCCAGTTTATGGAAATCGGATATCTTCTTCTTCTTTCGAGTATATCAAGTATACATTCAAGTGAAGTGGAATGAAAATCCTGAAGTCGCCGAATTCGAAGAATTCGTTAAACATATTGATGCATGCTCAGTTCTATTAATTGCATGTAATCCACGAGAATCTGCTTTGAGACCGAAGATTAAAGGTATTTGGATCTGTAAGACTGCTGGACCTCGTATTATAGCACTCGCAGCTGCTGCTAATATTAAAATTATTACATTAGCAGCACCAAGACCAGATCCTTTTCAATTTGCGGTCCATGTTATTGGTCAATTAGCAGATGAATTATTGATTAGTAGAGCAGATGATCGGTGTCGAGCCTGTGAACACATTCTAAAAGAGTTCAATGGACGCATAAACGGATCTCTCCTCTAATTGTTAGATTCATGCAACAATCACTTTTTAGTTTTTCATTGAGCCCGAGGCAAATAGAAATGTTTAAAGAATGGAAAAAACAATTTGACCATGAAAACTGTGGGCCAATAGGTGGATCTTTTTCATTTATTTTTATCCCTACATCTCTTTTCACTGCAGTCTATATAAAACATGATTCTGGTGCTAAAATAGATATAACAGACTATGACAATTAAATTAAAATTGATAGACACTTTACATGAATAATATAACAGGGAAAAGATGGTTAAGATCAGCACATTCAAGGAAACTACTTTTAAGGTAGGACAGAATGCACGTGAAAATTGGGCTCTTATAGCAGCAGCAGATAAAAGTTACTATTGGTTACATTTATCTGATATAGCATCTGCTCATGTAATCATTGAAGTAGACGTTGAACCGACGACCGAAGAGATAGCATATGCTGTTGATCAATGTCGTCTACAAACACCAAAGGCAGCAACCAAGGTCGGCTACATTTGTACACAAGTACGAAATCTGAAGTTAGGTTCAAAACCGGGCGAAGTTTATATTAAGTAACTTTACTCTTCATCTTAGTAAAGAAATATACATTACGAAGCTTATAATCATACCGATTACTTTTTCGTAAGAATAATTGATACACTATACCCATATACTTCGCTCCAGGTTTTGACTCAATATATTCTAATAGTCGTTTCATGAATCTATAATTCGGTTTATCTTCAATGTATAGTCCATATTTTCCACCATCTTCAAGTTTATTCCAAGCGAGGTCCACAGTTTTAAACATGAAATCAGTAAGCCATTTATCCATAGAATTATAGATTTGACGATTAGCGGCAGCACCTTCATATTCTTCGAATGTGAAGAATGGTGGACTAGTGAAAATGAAATCGAACTTCATGTTCACGAAGTTCTCATCAAGTTTCTGTGATTCAGCATTAATCATTTTAAAATTGTGTCGATCGTTCTCAGGAACTAGTGTGTCTATTATTTTTTTGTAACAAGGATGTAGGCAATCATTAGGATCAACTCCACAATAATATTTTACTCCACCTAGGACAGCCGCTATCAGTCTATCACCCCAACCAGCTGATAAATCTAGCCACTTGCGCGGCTTAAAGATTTTCATTAATCCGAGCAAATAGGTCAATTTATAATTTGTACACATACGTGCTTGGAAACCATGGTTGTCCATATATAAATTTATACTTCGTGGTGATGAATCACCATATTTTCTAATTGCACCTGAAATATTCTCTTCATGGAATTTCTGAAAACTCTCATATGGACTATAAGGCTCAGTTTCAACACGACAGCGAATACGACATTCTTCAGAAAAATTATCTGTCAAATAATTTATGTCGTAATTAACATATTCACTTGCATTATCCGTAACAAGAATATACACATTATTATTGATTTTTGATAAACCTTTATTGACTTTTAGAACATTATAAAATAGTTTTTTCTGTTCCTTAGTCAAATTATTTTTTTTATTATCAGTCAAAATAAGTGGTTCAAAAACTTTTGCCCGTGCAATAATATCTTCATAATTTAGAAAAGTCCTTTTATAGGGATACATTGGTGATGGGCGAACAGTGTTCTTCCGTGTATTATTTCTAATTTTCTTAGATCTACTCCGTGTTTTTGATTGTGATTTCATCTCTCCTATTTGTTACCAACAAAATACTCATAAAAATTGAATTTATGTTTAAGTGGGAAAAAACGTCAGATATAGAAGAGGAAGATGAGTTCTAAAGATTTTGAAACTGTACTAATTGATATGGTCGTTGCTTACTGTGAACAACAGAAGACGACTAAGAAGAAACAGGAGATTTTGAAGCAGATCATTGATCGCGTCAGTGCCAAGAAAGGTGGTGCTGGTGCAGAAGAATCGGAGACTGATGGCGAACCTACTCCTGCTAAGGCTAAGCGTGCACCAAGTGCATACAATGTCTTCATGGCAGAGATTCGCGCAGCTGTAGCCGAAAAGAATCCTGGAATGAAGCCTACCGATATTACTACGGAAATTGGCCGTCTTTGGAATATTAAGAAAGAGAACCCTGAAATGACCAACGATGAAGTATTGGCTGAAGGTTATCCTGCTGCCGCTAAGGCTCCTGAGAAGAAACTTGTTATCAGCAAGAAGAAATAAAAATATTAATAATAATATTACTATATTTTTTAGTCTTTTTGAATCCAAATTGTATTATCGGTATAATTTATATTTTGAAGCATATATCCTTCTTCCCATACATTTTCTGATGCTAGATATCCTGAAGGATAATACATTCTCCAATGTCCATGTTCAAGTCCATTAATAAATTCTCCTTCTGACATTAGAGCTCCTGATTCATAATAATACTTACAATAACCAGAATCTTCGGCAACTACATTGCCATAGATAACGCCAATTCTATTGGCGGAATCTTCGGTAACATCATCCCCAAATCCATAGATTATTCGATCGGATTCTAATGCTCCTGATAAATAATATTCCTTAAAAGGTGCGTAGGTCGTTGTAAAGATACCCTCGGCTTTAAGTGCTCCAGATATGTAAAATACCCGCCAGAGACCTATTCTATGTCCATTATTGAAATGACCAGTAGCAAATGTCTCGCCTTTTTCATAATATATTTTCCATGGCCCATGTTGATAACCATCAACTAAATTCCCTTCTTGTTCTAATTTTCCAGATTGATAATAACGTCGATATTCACCATTAGGTAGATCATTCATATATACTACCTCTTCCATTAATTCTCCACTATTATAATAAAATTTCCATTCTGATGAACTCCCTCTAATTGTTTGTATTAAAGCTAGGATTAATATAATCATTTTTGTTACTAAAATAAGGATAGCAAATCTTCAATTTTATCATAGATCGTCTAAATCTTCATAATAGTAACTCCCATTTTCTCACAGAAATATGGGACAAGTTCATCATTTCTATAATCATTAATATATTTTATAGAAATACAACCGGCTGCTAATAATAGTCGACAACAAATTATACAAGGATAATGTGTAATATATGCTGTAGAACCAGCACAAGATGTACCACGAGAGGCGCAATCTGCAACACAATTTTGTTCTGCATGCACTGTAGATTGCTCATGTCCATCACGAACTATAGAACGATGCTCAAGACCCGGTAAGAAACCGTTGTAACCTTGACTTATAATACGATTATCACGGACCAAAAGACATCCTACATGTAGTCGTTCACATGGACTTCTAGTCGCTGTAATCTGTACAATCTCTTTGAAATATTCATCCCAGGTCGGCCTCATAGTCGAACTAATTAAAAAATGTCGCCTTCATGAACGCAGTTTTACATAATAGCACAATATGACAGCCATCCACCAGTAGCTACAGGTAGAGGTGACAAGGTATCATAGCGTGTCCAATAAATCTTCGCTAAAACCTCTACATCGCGATCTGCTGAATGAGCATTCGCCGGCGCCTCTTCATTAAAAGTCGCCGTGTAAAGCTCATCCAGCTTCGGCCATTTATATGAAGCATATCCATTGGGACTTGGAATTTTTAGTTCATCAGTCGCTGTCAACATTGTACAAAAGTGAGCGCTAGTCGGCCACCAAATCATTGGATCAGCGCCAAGGCGCCATTTATATGCAGATTGCATAACATTACTATCAAAATTAAGATTATGTGCTACGAGTTTAGTACAGTCTTTAATGTCAGTCTTGAATTTTTCAAGGACTTCCGCTAAAGGTCGCCCGATGGCAACAGCATACTCGTGACTTATTCCATGAATTGCAGTACTCTCGCTATTAATTGTCCAACCATCCGGACGAATAATATAATTTTCTGTAAATTTATATTGTCCATCATCATATACTTTCCAACAAATACTTACAAGATCTGGCCAATTATTTGCTTCAGTAATCCCATCACGTTTCCAATTGAGCGGGAGACCATTTGTCTCTGTATCAAAGATTACTACACGACCTTCAGAGCGAGGCTTCGTCTCGCGAGGACCAGTCATTTGATTTTGATAACTCTTTTATAGAATTATAAAATTCAAATTTATTATACACATATAGGAATGATTTCACCAAAGCACACTCTTCTCCTAATTGTTATTCTTTCTATTGCAAGTATCTTTTTTGTTACTGCAGATGGGTTCGGTATGAGTTGGGAGGCCCCAACACAGACCTTGCCCATCCACAATATAATTGTGGATGGGTTCGGTATGAGCCCAGGAACACTCGATCAACTTCAGTCAACTTCTGTTAGACCAATGAGTATGCCGTATTTGATATTTTAAATTCTATCTACTATTAATTATGGAATCTACGACAGCTTCGAAGTTAGGACAACTTTTAGAGCGACGAATTGAACTTCGTTTCAAAGTCCATCCGTCTGCCAGTATAGAAATCATTAATGAAAATACATTAGTACAGGCTTATGGAGCCTGTTGTTTTGGAATTGATCACTTCTTCCGTCTAGGGAGTAAACAGGTACATGTCCAGGAAAAATGGGAGTCGCATGCACCGAAATTAAGGGATCTACGTCACTTCGTTGTCGCATCAAAAGCTCTTCAAGAAAAACTTCCTCTACTCGAAACACCATTACGCATATTTCTAAGTCGTCGTCGTATAGATGCACCTGAATCTCTCTTCGTTCTTCAAGCATCTTCAACTGAATCATTAGCTAATTTCACTGATATTGATCTTGCAATTGAAGCATTATATAATCGAATTTGTTTTCATTTCGGTCTACAACCAATTCCCATGACTCCTGAACTTCTACAAGAAGTTGCTTCTCTAGATGCCGACTTTGCTCAAGAAACACGAACACAACAACAACATCATCTACAACCTACAATTATAGAAGCACTTCATAAATTAACTTCAATAACTATACCACCACTTCTAAATGCAATGTATGGTCAAGAAATGATTCCTGATATTATTCACCATCTTCAAGATCTGGCAGCAAATAATTATATTGCACAAATACTTCGGTTTTTTAAAAGTCGTCGAGCAACACCATTAGAATATGATACTTGGCTCACAGTTCTACGTTCTGTGCGACCAATACAAGTTATGATGGAACAGGTAAATGCAGAGACTGGACGGCGTATTTATACTAGAAATCAAATCGGTGAACCAGCATTACAACCAACTGAACAGGAACAGATTGTTGAACGAAGTCGTCTACATAACTTATATAAAAGACGTACTGTTGTAAATGTTATTAAAGAAAATGAATCTAACCTTCCCAGCCATTAGGACGTTCAAAAGTAAATGCTGCATTATAGGCTTCGCCTATAATTTGCCTACTTTTCGGCTCTGCCTCAATAAATGCAGCATTATAGTCTGATCCGCGCCATTCTGCAAACTGTTCTTGGAGCCATTTCTCAAAATCTTCAAAATCATTTGCCGCTTGTAAATCCTGAATGCGACGAAGACCAGATCCTACACATGCGCGATAAAACTCATTATCACTACGCAACCTCCTAATTGTCTGCGACCAACATGCAATATCATCTCTTCTACATGTCCCTGCTGCAGCTCCACCGGTTGATTCACGTAAACCACCTGCTGTACTTACTATTACAGGTACACCAGATGCCATTGCTTCCAAAGCTACACGACCCCAACTCTCCGATTTAGACGGCATAATAATTACACCAGCCTCTTCATATATTGGCCGTGGATCTTCAGCTAAGGGTCGATATATTAAATTCGATGATTGACTATCATCATCTAACTGTTTCGAATAACCACCACGAACACCCATAAATTGAATATCACGCATCTCCTTTGCCAGGGTTCGCAGGACGCCGCCACCCTTGTTCTCATTACAGTTCAATAAAACTACTGGTCCATTCATTATTTCACGGCCGCGGGGCTTAAAGGCAGACCATTCGATGAAGGGTCGTACAATTGTCGATTGATGTACTGTAGGATTCTGTTCTTTCTGTGTGAGCGAATTATATACAACCGCAATTGGTACACCGAACCTTGTCTGTAAAACATCCTCCTTCTCTTTCTCTATATGTAAGAAATAGACAACTGGTTTTCCATAAGGTTCGAGAACTTTTAAAGCTTCTTGTGCTACATAGTTTTGACAGAAAAACACATCGGCGCTGCGGAAAATTGCCTCCTGTTCAGGACCTTCCGCTGGATCGAATTTTACAAGTTCGACTCCATCAAGTGATGCCTGTTGCCAACTATGTAAAACAATTATCACACGCCATCCTGTTGCAATCAGATATTTATTTAGCTCATGTGCGGTTATTTCTGCACCTGCTTTAACATTTGGAAGATATGCACGCATTAACCAAACAATTGTTCCTTTTTTCTCTGACGAAGCTAAACGATCACGTAATGATCTAACGACCATAGAACGTTCTGCCTTCGCTGCCTTACGTAGCTCTAACCATGTGCTATCCCATAAGGTTATATATAAAATAATTAATATTACTATTGCACCTACAATTAGGGCAAGTGTTGATAATTTCATTTCTCCTAATTGTATATTCTCTTTATTGTGATCCAAACATTTCCTCGCTCCCTATTAGAAATGAATTCTATGACTAACAACTCCTCAATGCGTAATCGCAAGAACCGGAACAACAATGCTATGATGGTTGGTGGTGCTCGCATCCCCGCTGTTGGCTCCAAGGCACAGGTATGGCACGGAACTGCCCGTCACACTAGCGGTGGTCTCCATAAGAAGGATCTCATGAAGACCAAGTCCGGCCGCATTGTCAGCCGTCGTAAGCACTCCCTCGGTAAGAAGGCCATCAAGACCCTCAAGCGTATGGGATACATCGCCAAGAAAGGTACTTTCAAACTCTTCCGTAAGGGTGTGCGTACTATGAAGCGTCGTGGTGGCGGTGAAGGTGGTCTTGAGATCCCCGGTATCAAAATCACCACAACAACTGATTCTGCCTCCTCTGCCTCCCAGTAAACTAATGGACTAACTGTGCAATAAAATTTAATAGATCCCTAATAACTTCCGGTTTGCGTCTGATGACAGGTAACTCTTCAGCCGTATTCCACCAATAAAGCTCATGACGTCTGTTTCCATATGAATCATTATGCATACTCACTAATAGTCCCGCCTTCGCCATACGAAGTTCTTTAATCACAGCCGTTAAATCATAATGTGTTATACCTAGAGTATGAATACGCCTATTAACATTATGATGTTCACTAGATTCTATTTCCCGAACATAAGGCATCAAAAATATATTACAAGACCCTATAATTGTCGTGTCATCAGCTGGCCGTAGAACTATTAATGTCGATGATATTGGAAATCTATGATAGAATTGCTCAGGACATTTAGCTACGTCGGGAAAGACAACTACTAATGTATGTGCTGGTGCCTGATTTACAGCTGTTAATATTATGGATAAATCATTATTATCTTTTGGACCAACAATCATTGTTGCACCAATAGAGTCCGCTAAAAGTCTGAAAGTCGCATCATTTGTTAAGCAAATCAATTTATTAAATGGTTCACCACTACTTGCCTGTACATTAGTTACTATTAGACGTATATGATCTATCGCATTGCCTGTATGCGGCATCCATGCACAAATACGACGACCCCGAAGTTGTTCATCAAATTCTTCTAACTGAATTAATTGTGATCCCATTCTTATTCACTCCTTACCTAAAAGTAGAGATGATACAACGCATTCTAATTACTGCTCTAGTTATGACTGCTATTGATTTCCCTTATTTAAGTCTAATTGCTGCCAAATCATTTAGACCAATGATAGAGACAATTCAAGGAAGCCCTCTTGTCTTTCGACTAATTAGTGCGGTACCCGTATATCTTGCACTAGCCTATTTGTTTAATCTTGCAAATTCATGGAAGCAAGCTGCTGCTATTGGTGCAGCAACATACGCTGTTTACGACTTTACAAATTATGCAACAATTAAGAATTATAAACTATCATTCGCTCTTCAAGATACTACATGGGGAGGCATCCTATTTGCTTTAACATGGTTAGTTCTCAATAAACTTGGATTTTAATAGGAAATGCGCTATACACTTCTAATTGTCGGTTTCTTAGTTATCATATTAATTATAACATTTATTGGTCTATATCGTTATGCCAATGAAAGTCATCGCAACATAGTTGCACTGTCTTGCACCAGTTCCACTGGTGAAAGCCCTTATAAAATTAGTTCAGCTACAGCAAAGCAACTATTAGCCGCAAATAGATTTGCTGGTGTACTCGATGTTCGGACGACTGCAGAGAGAGAAGTACTTGGTTATTTACCCGGTTCCTATCATATACCTGCAGTCGATCTAGATGTTATTGTTCCACAGATGTTTCCTGATAAAAGTGTCCATTTATTAATCTATTGTAATACTGGTCAACGCGCCAGAAAAGCAGCCGAAAAACTTCATGCTATCGGCTATAAAAATGCAGTATATATTACCGGTTCTTATAAGGATTTAGTCGTTTGATAAGAATATAACTGCAACAATACCAAATGCAATACCAATATACTTCTTCATGGATATCTTCTCTTTGAAGTAGAATATACCGGATGCTGTTACCATTATATCGGATAATACATCCCATAATAAATTAAGAACCGTCATTGAAGTATGTTTAAGACCAAATAAGAAGATAAATGGTTGAAATGCATATAAAACTGTTGGAAGACCAATCCATACTTGATTTGAAATTTGCCCAGTACTTATCATTTTTAATAGTCCAAGATTGAAGACATCACTAATTGCTAAAAAGAAGGCAATCAATAGCGTCCATATATCACTTTTATACATTCTCTACTAATAATAAGTAGAATGTCTAAGAGTCGTGAAGATATTATTTTATATATTTTTCATCGTGATTTTAGACTACATGATAATAAAACACTTATAGAAGCCACGGAATTTGCTCGCGAGCATAATGCTCGTCTACTTCCGGTCTTCATCTTCACTCCTCAACAAATTAATGGATCACCATCTTCGCCTGGACGGAGTCCAGTCGTAGAGCAGACTCGCAAGCGAGTCCTGTCTTCTGGATCAAGAAGACGGACTCGAAGTAAAAGTCGGACACACTTCAATCCCTACAAGTCTAATAATTCAGTACAATTCATGATTGCATCACTTGAAGAATTAGCTGAAGAAATCCGGGCAGATGGTGGATCACTTCTCTTCTTATATGGAGACACCGCAACTGTTGTTGAACAAATCACTGAACGACTTTCTGTTAAAGCCATCTTCGAAACTCTAGATTATACACCTTTTGCCAAAGAGCGCACTGAAAACCTTAAAAAACTAGGAATCCCTTATCATGGAATACATGATACATACTTAACTGATCCTGGATCTGTTCTTACAGGTACTGGTAAAACATATCAAAAATTCACTCCGTTCTATAACGCCGCACGTCGTAAAGATATTTCCGCTCCTTTACCAAAACCCAAAGCCATTCCTTGGTATAAAGGTCGCGTACCACTCACTCCTGTTCCTCTGAGTCGTTTTAAACCTTCCCCTCTCAATAAAGAGATACATATAGGTGGGGGTCGTCGCGAAGGTCTCGCCCTTTTGAAAGCAGTTCCTGATCTTCCATATACTGAAGTACATGACGTTCCATCCAAACCGACTACGAACTTATCTGCTCATAATCATTTTGGTACTATTGGAATCCGTGAGTTCTATGAAGCCGCTCGCCACAAAAATGAATTAGTGCGACAACTTTATTGGAGAGATTTCTATGGACATATTTGTAATGCATTCGAAGATCTATATGGAACCAGCCCCTATAAGTTCCAGGCAGAAGGCGAAGTCGGTTACGAGCCTTGGTCCAAAGATCACACCATCTTCAATGCTTGGTGCCGCGGTAAAACAGGAGTTCCTATAGTTGATGCAGCAATGCAGCAACTTTTACGAACAGGATACATGCATAATCGTGCACGCTTAATAGTCTCTAATTGGCTCGTTAAAGATAAGAAGATTTATTGGCGCTGGGGTGAACGTTTCTTCGCTAAACATTTAGTGGATTATGACTTCGCACAGAACTTCGGTAATTGGTGTTGGGTCGCGTCTGTTCTTCCTTTCAGTCAGGCCCCTTTCCGACGTTTAGATGCAGAGACACAGGCCGCTAAATTTGATAAAGACGGCGCTTATGTGAAAAAATGGCTTAATAATAGAAAAGAAGATGAGTAGCTACTATGATTTAAAATATCCTAGTCAGCCTGAACTGAATCGGCGTATTGTTGCTAGATTGGGACCTCAATTACGTCTTAATAAACGCTATGGATCTGAAGCGGCAGCAATACTTAATAGTACTCGATCAAATAAGGAAAAAAAGAATGCATTAATTAATATAACTGCGCGAAGACAAAAAGACCCAAGTGGATTTTCTGGTGGCTCTACTCGCTCACGTCACCGCCATCGTCGCCGTCGTCATACGCGTCGCACATCACGTTCATAAATTCTCCAAAACGACGCCGTGCATCACAACAATCATCTAAATTATCCGGATCATTATCTTCACCTTCATGTTTGCATGGCCAAAGACACACTTGAAGACGAAGTTTTAGAAGGCGCTTACGAATTGGAAGGGCATCTGGAAGATACTTCGACACTAGATCTTCAACTTCACCTTCAACTTCTGGCTTTCCGCTTAGTATATTTTTTATCGTAAAGAATGCAACTTCTTCTTTCCAATAATCCACCAAGGTAAAATCCTTGGCCAGCACCCTATCAATCTTATCGCGATGATTTTCTTCACAATGAGATTGACACTCATCAACGGATTCAGAGATCCGTTCATAACAAAAAGGACATTGAATAACCGCCATTTATTCTATCTACATATCCCTAATTGTCTTTTAAGATGACCTCACTCCACGACTTAGCGTCTAGCCCGAAGGGCTTTGAGCTAAGGTGAGGACTCTTCATAACCCTCAGCATCATCAGTGCCAGCAGCATCCATATTTTCAAAAGACTCTGGCATCTTTAATGGCGCTTCTTCCTCAGAAGAAGAAGGTGCTGAAGGAGAAGACTTCTTGAAGAAAAGGAAATATGCTGCGGCTATAAAAAGTACAAAACCTAGTAAGGCACCACCAATTAAGAGATAGTTATCTGTCGGAAGAGTGAATGGAAGTTGCATCTATATTTTTTATTGCACTTTTTAATTGTCTCAATCAAAACGCAAAAAAATTACATCTTATGCTGCAAACACAAGATGCCCCTTCCACCAGTCTGCCCGTGTATCTAGCCCACGAGCAGGCTATCTCAAATACCCCGATGGAGGGTTTGTGGATAAGTGAGATTCCTATTGTATTTATCACCCCTATAATAGTCGGGCCCTTGGATTACTTTATGTATAAAGCCCTCCAAGGTGGGCTGGTCTTTCTATCAATAAAACACGTTTTCAGTTTTTTTTTGCACTTTTTAGGAAAAGTGCAAAAAAGTGAAAAAAAAACCACCCATGTGGCTATACCCTTTATAGGATTTTTAGTAGACCCTGTTCCCTTATATGAGAATTGGCCATCGTTGTCCATTGCTCGCAAACAATGGATGCCGGCGCTATAATATGAATCCAAGCCGCTACCGATCTCAAGGATTCACCCATCCCTTATTATTTCACCATGGGACAGATCTGGTTATGTGGTTTATTCTACCAATGGACCCACAATTCCCATTGGCACTACTATGCACCTACCATAGAGAGAGTGCCCCACCATGGGGGCATTATATTATATAATTAAATTGCACTTTCAGTTTTTTTTTGAACTTTTTAAGAAAAAGTTCGCAAAAAATTAATTAATTTTTACTTTTTTGGGCACATCAACCGTTTTTGGGCACTTTTTTCTAAAAAGTGCAAAAGTGCAAAAGTGCAAAAGTGCAGAAAAAAACCACCCATGTGGCTATACCCTCGCAAGGGTTTTTAAACGACGTCGCCGCCGCACTTTAACCAAGCAGTCTCTCGATTCTCCGATGCTCAATGTCACAAGTTGAGGTGTGATCCATGTGCTCATCGTTCGAGTTCCAGAACTGCAGGTACTCCCTAAAGAGTGCTTGCGCGACGTCAAGGCCATGATTCTTCCTGGCCTCATCAAGGACACCTTGGCTTCTCGTCACAGCCGCGGTCCACTTGCGTCGCGTCTCTGCTGTAACACAGGGCGCGATGCAATCATTATCTAAATAAGTTTGCTCGACTGCAGCATTAAATGCACGCCAGCCGGTCTTCATATCCTCCAAAAGCTCTTGCAGAACGCGGTTGTTGTTCTGCATTTTGACGGACTTGGTGAAATTGACTCTTCGATCTATTCACCCTATTAGTCTATATAATAAAACACTATTTCAGTTTTTTTTGCACTTTTTGCACTTTTTAGGAAAAATGTCCAAAAACCATTAGCGCCCTAAAACTGTTAATGCCCTAAAAAAATACAAACAAAAAAAGGTCCGACCTCGGGCCTTTTTTGGGTTTTGGTGTTTTTTGTTTTTTATTTTTTTGCACGGCGCCCCCCTGGCGCTGTTTAGATGTCATCAATGTTGATCTCGCCGTCGTCCTTGTGCTCAGCATTCCAGTTGCCTGCGCCACCCCCAGTGGTCGCCTTGGCAAACTTGTACATGATGAGCTGAGCGAGGTCCGACCCGTCAACCTTGATATTACCGAACTCATCAACTTCGAGTTCGACGCCGCGGTCAAATAGGTCGTCCTCCTCTTCCTCAGAGGGACGAGCACCACCGGCGGCCATCCATACGGGCATCTTGCCCACGTGCGCGATTACACCCGCGGCTCTGTCGTCAATGACAGCGACCGCATCCCACCCTTGCTCAGAATCCCCTGACAGCAAGAGCATACTCCCAACCGAAATGGGAGTCCGCTTGCGGTCCCTCAATAGGCCCCGCAAGACGACAGTGACTTCCATGTCACTGTCCAAGACGACGCGGACTTGTTTCCCGCCGACCATCTTGGTTACACGACCGAACGACACCGGCCCATCGAGCGAGTCCAACACTCGCTCGTCCATCTTCTCGCTGGTCCTCTTGGCCAGCTTGCCCTTACCGCGTTGTTGACGTGCGGCCTTGGCTTTCTTGCTGCCAGATGAATGAGCAGCTGCAACGCCTTGAGCGTTGATCTTCCCTTCAAAGCGGGAAGCGCTTCCAGTCGTGCGGCGACTGGCTCCACCGGATGGTGAGCATCCGGAACCCCCACCGCTTACTGCAGTGGACAGTCTCTCAGGATAACACTCCTGAGCGGGCGACTGGACGGACGACTCCAGTGGGACACCAAGATACTTCTTAGTATGCCAATTTTTGGTAGTATACAGACGACATGATCTGCTACCCCAGCCTTGATTACCGAAAGGACTGGAAAACGGGCATCTTTATCATACGATCCACATCGTCACACTTTCAACAAGCCATACTTAATTCTGGCTACGCTACTCCGTTGTCATTGCCCGAGACCTCAGTCCATAATGGACTAAAGGAAACAGTCGTCCCTGTCATAGGATAGACCGAACAGCCCTGTCGCGAGGTCATGGAAACCTCTACTCCCACACTACTTTGGGAACGACCACTTATACTGAGCGACACGTAAGTGTCAATTATGCTTGGAATAGGCCTCCTTAAAGAGGGTCCATCCTGCAAAGATTGCTAAACTAACCCCACTCGATCACCGCCCTATCTGAGGAAGTGCACCAGCTACGGTGACTATCAAGAATCGGTTTTATCACGGCATGAAGACCAAGTGGGGCCGCGGACGTCAGTGACTTCGAGACCACCATAAAGGTAATCAAGAGAGTATATACATGTCCGCGCATTCTTTTACCGAATAAAATGCAGTTTCAGTTTTTTTTCAAATTTTCTATCAAATTTGATAGAAAATACAAAAAATATGTTCTATCAGAGGATTAAATAGTAATTTTATTGTATAACATATGAAATATCTATCTATAGAAACAAAAAATTGATTTTATATTTATTTATTTTAACAAGCAACTAGACATATTAGTCAAATGAGTGATTATTGTTATATCTGTTATGAAACTGCTACGGAGGTGAGTCCATTCATTGTCAATCCTTGTAAATGTAAGGGTTCAATGAAAATACATGAACATTGTTATGAGAGGATAAGGACAAATGACATGTTTAATGGAAAGTGTCCAACATGTTATGAGGTACTGAATACCGAGCCCTCTTTTGGAAAGGACTTTGAAGTTGATAATACTGGATTGTCTTATACGAGATATAAGACTACCATCGGTAATAATTCACGCGTATATAAGGTAAAGCATGGATATACATTTACCTATGTTCAAATTAATGGCTTGAAAAAGTTGTTTGCCTATGAGCTGTTCAATAATGGTACTTCATGTGGCAGGATCGATGTTGTCTTTCCTGGAATGGAAAAGGAGATTAATCTCAAAATGACAAGTGTAAATGAAATGATTCATGATGCAAAAAAAAATACAAATGAAATTATCGTTTAATATGTCATTGAAACAAGAAGAGCATCATTACCATATTTATATGCATCTTGCATCATACTGGTAATTTGAGCGAACTCTTTTTCATTGACGGATAATCTAACATAATTCATGTATGCTGGACTGTTGATTTCATTAATATATTTTCTACTTGCAGCTATACATCCTCGATAATCTCCACTATGAAATTTCATTTGCATTTCATGATGCATTTTCTTAAATGCAGCAAATACCTTATCCTTTGGTTCATATAATTCATTAAACATAAATACGCCTGGACAAGGCTTATCCCTTGTCTTAAATTGATCCATATCCACAAATCCCTTACTATATGTTTTAGTTGTAGATGATGGTGAATCCTCCAATAACCATATTACGATTTTATACATAAATCTCATAATATGTTTTAATGTTTGAATCAATTTAGTTGATATTTTTTTACAATATAATGAAACATAGTTCATAATTTCATTGTTATCATGTTTTGCAAATTTATTTCTCTTATCTCTTGGATCTATAGTTCGGGTGTGGGTATATGGTGTAGGCATATATTACTAGAATACTTCCAGAACGGCCCAGAAAATTCAATTTTTTAGGCGCTTAAGTACCACCTGTAGGAGCAGCTGTTCCTTCGTTAGTAGTTGCAGTACATGCACAGCCAGCATGTAATGCATCAGAATCACGATAGACAACACCAGCTCCTAGACCCATGACAATCTGTTCTGAATTAAGAGGAGCAGGACCTTGGACAGGAAGAACTGATAGACCTGCAGTCACTGCTGCCTGATTTGCAGTCTTAAATGCATATAATGCACGAGCCTTACGGTAACGTGTTACATCAGAAGAATCATAGTTAGATACACTCATTTCTCCTAACTGTAGGCAAAATATTTTAGGACCTGCATTTAAGTAATTCCAACAACATTTGGAGCACATGGAAATCTAGGCTGTGTTAATGGTAAATTATTAGCAGGAGGAGCCGGGGGACAAATTGGTGGTACAAAATTATTGTAACGTGCATTAGGATTTGTCGCCAAATCTTCAGCAACAATTTCATCGCGCAGACGTTGTAGTCTCAATGATTCAGGAATTCCCCCTGCACTTATATGTTGTCCAAGTACTGATGGACCACATGCAATAGCAGCCTTTGCAACACTTTTTATTAATGATCCCTGTGTCTGTATAGTACGAGTCGCCGGAACAGTTGGGCTACAACAATACTCATCTACTAGTCGTCGTTCCACAAAACAATCTCCTCCTGATTGTAATTTAGTTGTGATCCCTGAAATACGCCCTGATTCACTATTTCCATAACCTGCAGCACTAGTATTACCATATGGATCCTTACGACTACAACGAACACGATTTATTGCATCATTTACTGTACATACTCTAATTGTCTGTTTCAAAGCTGATAAACGACCTGATTCAGTATAACTCATAATCTATTGCTCATTGATAATTAATACTTTAAATATCAATTGACATGATTAATTATATTATTATTTACTTGCGATTACGGTTGCGACGGTTGCGGTTACGACGGGTATTACGACGGTTGCGGCGGTTACGCATGGACATACCGTTGTTACGGCGGTTACGACGGCTGCGGTGGCTGCGGCGACGGTGAGTGCGACGGCGACGACGACCACCAGCCATGGAAGCAGAGGCAGTAGGGTTTTCGAAGTTAGACATTTCAGGTTCAGATCCAGAATCAGACATTTCTATATTAAAGACTTCGATTTTATTCGCAGTCTATAAAAGAGAATGGCTTACCTTGGAGGGAAAGCAACCGGAGCACAACATATAATTAAAATTTTAAATAATAAAATCTTCGACGGAATGCCGTATATTGAACCTTTTTGCGGCTACTGCCACATTCTTCGACGAGTTACCGGAAAGTCTTCTTACACGGCAAGTGACAGTAATAAACTTCTAATGGTCCTCCTCAAACATATTCAGAAGTCCAAAGAACATCCTTCAATTTCAACCGAAGAATATAAGGAACTTAGGTCAAATCCTAATACTGATCTCTTGAAGGCAGCTTATGCCGCATTTACATACAGTTATAATGGTAAATGGTTCGCTGGATTTACCGGTAGTTCTCGAATACTAGTTAATAAAGCACGCAACTATCCTGCAGAAAGAAAACGATATTATAATAAACTTCATGATAATCCAGTGTTCGCGTCAACAACCTTGAAGACTGGTTCATATACAATGTATACTCCTGAGAATATTCAGAACACATTAATTTATTGTGATCCACCGTACAAGGGAACTACTGAATACGAAAACTCATTTAATTCTGATGCCTTTTGGAACTGGGTCAGAAAGATGTCATCACCTCCAGCAAATAACTTCGTCTTCGTAAGTGAATATGAAGCTCCCGAAGATTTTGTTTGTGTTGGCCAGAAGACAAAACGTCAATCTATTGCTGGTCGTGGAGCCACAAGAAAGCGTGAAGAAATTGTCTTTGTTCATGAATCATTAGTTCACACACCCGAAATAGCTACAGTTCGTCAAGATTTAGCAACTAGTTATCCTTGTGCTAATCGTATTGTCCAGAGCTATACTCGGGCGAGGACAAAACGGCGCCGCAACCTGCATAAAAATTGAAGATTTTCTTCGCAACTTATAAAAGTAATTATCATGGATAAACCCGAAATGCCTAAGACACAGACAAATGAAGAGGAAAGTACACAAAAACCCCAACTTGAGAGACCCGAATTCATGGAACCGGCACCATCACAATCACCAATTAAAAGTAATAGCCCAAAGCGTAAACTAAAAACGGAATAACAGAGACACACAAAAATTGATTTTTTATTGTTATTACAAAAAACAATAAACAAACAATGAGTAACACTATTATGACGAATGAACCAGAACTCTGTCCTATTTGTTTTGAAACCTTTACAGGAGTACTACGTAAACCTGTAACCTGTTCTAAATGTAATTATAGTGCCTGTGTACAATGTACTAAACGCTATCTCCTATCAATTATCGATGATCCACATTGTATGAATTGTATTGAAACTGATCCAGCAACAGGTAAGGTGAAGAAATTTGGTTGGACAAGGAATTTCCTACTACAAAACCTTACTCTATCATTTATGAATAATGAATGGGCAGAACATCGGCGACAAATCTTGTGGCGTCAGGAAGAGGCATTCTTACCTGAAGCACAACTCGTTGCGGAACGTATTGTTAAAGGTCGCGGTATGGAAAAGAACCTCGAACCACTTATTGAACGTCGTGAGAAGATCCGCGAAGAACTAAATGATATTGAAAATCAAATCAATGCTATCTATCGAGTTATCACTCTACTACAATTAGGCCGTGAAGTAAATGATCACGGTCAGCCTATTACAAAGCAGGCAACTGCTGAACGTAAAGCATTTGTGCGTCGTTGCACACATGCCGGCTGTAATGGATTCCTATCTACTGCATGGAAATGCGGGATCTGTGAAAATTACAGCTGCTCAGAATGTCTCGTAGTCAAAGGTAAAGATCGCGAGGCCCCACATACATGTAAAGATGATGATGTGGCTACTGCCAAACTACTTGCAAAGGACACTAAGGTGTGTCCTAAATGTGGTGAAGGTATTCAACGTACAGAAGGCTGTAGCCAAATGTTCTGTACATCCTGTAAAACTCCTTTTGATTGGAATACAGGAAAAATTATTTCGGGCGGTTATATTCATAATCCCCACTATTTCGCTTATATGCGTGAGAATGGCGGTGCCATCAATCGTGTCGCAGGTGATATACAATGCGGTGGCCTACCAGGCATCCGCTCACTAACTAAATTTAAAGTTAAAGCTACTGAAGCTATTATTCAACAAATTTATCAATCAATTAATCATACAATTGATGTGGAAGCTCGACGCTATAATGCTCATGTCGAAGAAGTTAATAATGAAAAATTGCGTGTCAAATATCTCCTAAATGAAATGACAAAGGAAGAAATTGAACGCAAACTTATCAATGACGAAAAGAGACGCGATCGCGATCGCGTGATCCGTGAAATTCTCGATACATTCGGTAATATCGGCGCAGAGATTTTCCGCCGATTCGCCGTCGATGCCGATGCCAAATTAGCATCTAATCCAACTGCATTCGATGAAACATGGCCTCAATACCAAAAAGAGTTGGAAGCTCTTCGTGATTATTGCAATAAAGAATTGATGAATTTGAGTTACTTTTATAAATGTCAAGTACCACAGTGGGATACGTCAGATTGGCGCTTTACTACTGAATCAGTTGCCGATATGAAACGTAGAGAACGTGCTCGTATCGAAAACTTAATAGCATCAGTCAAAGCGGCTGTACCTGTTGTTAAAGCCTAATATATAGGCTTATCTAAATTTTTTAGATCAAATAATTTATCTGTTACAGTAAAAAAACGATATCTTATAAATCGTTTGATTGGCATTTCATGACTCAAATAAATAGGAACACGTGAATATTTCAGAGCCATACATATGTCCTCTATCTCATATTTACCATTATCTGTTACTTGACCGGCTATCTTATCTAAAAGTCTCTTATTTTTTTGATATGTTTTCCAATACAATTTACAATTATCTATTTCAATACATTCTTTAACAAATTTTCTATAGGCTTTATTGAAAATGACAATTAGATGGTTATTTTTCTGAATGAATTCGCGCCGACGTTTTTCAACTTCACTTCGAACAGCTGGTCGTAATTTCTTCTTACATAGACGCACCGATTTCACAAATTTTTTCAGATCCACCTTCTGACTAGTAGTCAATGTTTTTACATGTTCTGCAACTTTGTCTTCATATCTCTTCTCTTCCAAATCAGCAATAATTCTATATGCATCATCAACAGTTAATTCGCGTTGACGAATTAATGCCGCTGCCTGTTCATTATTTGGCAAATTCGGGCCCACCATAGCATTCGCAGCAACTGGTTGAGCGTCATCAGATCCACATATCTTACATCCTATAGGTCCATTAGTCCAAAAGTGATTACATGCTGGAACCATGCACCGCAAATGAAAAGTATGTTTACATGGAAGTTGAGCAAATCCATGAACTTCCATTAAAATTGGATTCGCACATAATGCACACTCCATTTCCCTATTGCACTCTAATAGTTTTTGTTAATTAGCTTTAGCCTCTCAGTCAATGAATACAAGACGTCCACGACCATCTTTCACCTCATAGAGAGCCCATGACTCCCCACATACCTGTAAATATGATAGACGTTGTCCACAAAAAGGCGCGACGTTCTTTAAATCCACAGTTAGAGTCGGTCTAGAAGCAGTACTGAAGTTGACCGTACCTGTTGGCATTCTATTGGGACCCATGCCTTCTGGAATAGACCAACGAAGTTCGCTTTGTCCTCGCACAGACATAAAACGTTCATCTTTCACCAAGCCATTCACTCCATGTAAGACTGCAGAAGACCAGGTATATTCACGATCTGTTCCTGCAACAAGGAAACCAATAGTATTATAAAATTCGGACCCCCCAATTCGCCATAACTGTCCTGTTGCCAACCATTCTGCTGAACGAAAATTAAGGAGTAGTCGCTCCATAGGATGACGTCCCTCCATTCGACGTTGCACCAAAGCCACACCACCACGATCTAATATACTATAATCTGCCTCGCCAAATGTAAAAGTTTCATCATAGAATTGTATAAAAGGAATTTTAAGGTGTGTTGCTCTTAACTCAGCAATTTGGTCCTCTGTCAAATATATTTGACGTGTCTCCAATAATAATTCAGGAGGACCAAGGGCAGATCTTCCACCCGTGAGACCAACATCAGTCACAATTCCTGGTACAGTAAACGTTTGATCCCATGGCGCCGGCGTATCGGCTGTACGCTGAGGACTTGATTCCCATAACTGCTCAGCCTGTCGTAACCAGAAACGTATCCTAAATGTCTGTTCTCTAAGTGCACAAAGCGGTAGACCACCATCATATTTACCTTGGAGACCAGGGAAGGGTATTCGAAGACGTAGAGTACCAGGAGTCGCAGCCGCAGCAATCTCCCGCTCAGAACCATTATGCATTCCCGCCTCGGCTGCTCTCAGATAATATTGTACATTCGTAGACGTAGTTTGATCAATGGCTAGAAGCGAGTCACCTGATACCTCTTGAAGCAATACATTATCCTGAAAAATTTGGATCTTCTCAAAGAGTAAATATGCGATTCCACGAATCCAACCATATGATGTACTATTACCTTTACCAAATGCACCAGCAATAATATGATATTGACTATTAGCCTCAGATGGTGGATAAGTCGTACCACCTTCTACTAAAGGTAATGACGGTAACCATGTTGGCATCTGCACCAACACAGACATATCAGTCAGTACATCACCAAATGTTTCCAACGTAAATTCTACCATTTTACCAAAATCAACTTCATTATTCGGCACTGTCGTCCTTACCTCTCCTAAATGTGGTTCAGTCGAGTCATAAATATTATTAAATGGACTCTCTGCCATTTTGAGATCCGATGAAAAAAAGAATTTATCCTTATTGCCTCGAGCCACTAATTCGAATAGTGATCCGGGTGTTACATATTCTGAACCTGGTGCCGCCATACTCTAAAAGTTATATCGTTAATTGTCTTAGGCACTAATAAATTTATATGCGTAAAAATAGAAATGTCTTCACTTATTCGTGGGTACGCATCCCTAACAGCCCAACAAAAAGCGACAGTTGGTGATGTTAAAATGTCCGCTGTCGGCACAGATCACATGGGCTGGCTCCTATGTGATGGTCGACTCCTAAATATCGCCGACTGGCGTGCTTTACACAATGCTATCGGTAATCAATTTGGTGGTGATGGTACTACTACCTTCAGACTTCCTAATCCGGCAGGACGCGTCTTAGGTACAATCGGTGCTGGTTCAGGTTTAACATCAAGAGCACTTGGTGCTTCTGTTGGAACAGAGACACATATGTTAACTGTTGATGAAATGCCCGACCACAGCCATACTATTACGGATGTTCAGCATTCACATGATTATATACCTACAAATTCTAACAATACACAAGTTGCTGGTGTGATAGTTGGTGGACCTAATGTTAATGACGGTGTCGGTGGAGCCACTGCAACAACATCTGAATTTACTGGTATAACTGCAACGAACTTTACAGGCGGTGTTGGTTCATCTGCTACATCTGCTGCTGATCCAGATGGTCCTCCTGTTGCTGCAACAGCACACAACAACATGCAGCCCACTCTCTTCATCGGCAACACCTTCATCTTCTCTGGCAAGCC
>JACCDG010982664.1_pt1 | contig 33585 bp, 36 predicted proteins | sample 7442471 | NCBI WGS metagenome assembly JACCDG01 (sample SAMN15323444, study PRJNA562643) | freshwater metagenome | isolation source: river surface water | place: USA:Blue River Watershed | collected 2017-08-17 | reverse complement strand
GATTTCCAATTTTGGCGGAGACGGAGGGATTCGAACCCTCGAGGCCGTTTGACGGGCCTGCCTCGTTAGCAGTGAGGTGCTTTCGACCAGCTCAGCCACGTCTCCATATATCTTACAATACCAGTTTTTTCAAAGGTTTGCCAATTTTCATCAGTGAGCTAGTGTGTAGCAGATGATTTTTCTTAAACCACTTTTATTTAAAGTTAAAATAGCTTCTTTTATTGTCGATCCTGTTGTGGTCACATCATCTATCAGTATTATATTTTTATCCGTCTTGTTTTCTACTTTAAAACACCCTCTAAGGTTTGAAAGTCTTTCCTCTTTATTTTCAGTGTGACTTTGTGGTTTTGTTTCTTTTATTTTTTTTAAAATATTGGGGTTGTAAGAAATTTTTTGATTTAAAAAATTATCTTTTTGACAAAGTTTTAATACTTCTCTACATAAAAGTTCAGTATGACAGAAACCTTTTTTAATTAACTTTTCTTTTGTAATTGGAATATTTACTAAAACATATTCTTGATTTTCAAAAATAGCTTTGTCATACAAATCATCTTTGATTGCATCAAAAAGTATTTCGGATGCTATCCTCAATGCTTTTGTGTTTCTGTGATATTTTATTTCCCAAATCAACGATTTAACTTTTGGATCTTTGTATGAAATCAGAGTTGATATTCCTAGAAAATCTTGTTTTTCAGATTTTTGAAGTGTTGTGGTGTTATCTATTTTTTCGACTACAATCTCATCTTTTCTTTGTTTGAATAGTAGTTTTTCTAATAGTTCAAAAAAATATATAATTATATTTTTCATATTGTGGTTATAGAATATTTTTTATATATATTGTATTATATTATATAAACATAGAGTTTAATATTTTTATGGCCAATTTTTTAGAAAATCTAATAGCAAAGTTTAATACTTCCAGACCATCTGTCCTAGGTATAGATATAGGTTCTTCTTCTATAAAAGTTGTTCAGCTCAAAAGAAATGGAAGTAGGGCAGTTTTAGAGACTTATGGAGAGTTGTCGCTAGGGCCTTATGCGGGCTTTGCTCCTGGTCAAGCAACAGCACTTAAAGAAGATAAATTAGTTGAAGCTTTGGGTGATATTTTAAAAGAGAAAGATGTTGCCATAACAACAAATCTTTGTGGTATTTCTATTCCTTTTTCTGCAAGTTTAATGACTGTTATAGAACTCCCATCTTCTTCTGAAAAAGATTTGGCAAGTATTATGCCGATTGAAATAAGAAAATACATTCCAGTTCCAGTTTCAGAGGTTAATCTAGATTGGTCTGTAATACCAAAAAATCAGATAGTTGATAATGTTCAAATGGAAGACGAAAAAGAAGAAAAACCAAAAGAACAAATGATGGATGTTCTTATAGCTGCAATTCACAACGATACTTTAAAACATTATTCAAATATTGTTTCCAGGAATAATCTAACTCCTTCTTTTTCAGAGATAGAAGTTTTTTCCATAATGAGATCTGTTTTAGATAACTCACTAGATTCTATATTTGTATGTGATTTTGGTTCGGCCACTACAAAATTTTTCATTATAGAAAGGGGACTTTTACTATCTTCTCATACTGTAAATATGGGTTCTCAAAATATCACAATGGCTATTTCTAAATCTTTCGGTATATCTTTGGAACAAGCAGAAGTTACAAAAAGAAAATTTGGGTTATCAAAAGATCTAAATAACCCACTTGATATATCATCTGTTGTTTTACTTACACTTGAATATATATTTAATGAAGCACAAAGAACTATTGTAAGTTATGAAAAGAAATACAATAAAAGTATAAGCAAGATTGTTTTAGTTGGCGGGGGAGCCTCTTTAAAAGATATTGAAAAAGTTGCTGAAAAACATTTTCAGACAAAAGTTGAGCTCGGTAATCCGTTTTCAAAAGTTGTTGTTCCTGCTTTTTTGGAAAAAGTTTTGAAAGAAACTGGTCCGGAGTTTGCTGTATCTGTTGGTGTGGCACTTCGTAGGTTAGAAGAGTTAAAGTAGTTAAATACATCAACTATCCAATATATCCACTTTTTTCTTTGGCATTATTTTATTTTTTCTCTATAATATTATTAAATGGAACCAAAATTTCAAACATCTTTTATTCCCAAAAGTCCAGTTCTTTCTACTGGTTTAAATTCTAACAAAGAACATTCTTACAATTCTTCGGTTAGTCTTATTTCTATAGTTTCTATTGTTATGCTTATTGCTGTTGCTATATCTTCTGTTGGACTTTTTCTCTATAATCAAATGCAAAGCAAAGCTATTGTAGAATTAAAAGAAGCACTTGCTTTGGAAAAATCAGCTTTTAATGAGAGTGAGACAAAGGATTTGATTTTGGTTTCTGATCAGATAAAAGTTGTTAAGTCTTTACTTGATCAACACCTAATCCTTTCAAATATTTTTGCAGTAATGCAATCAGCAACAATACAAAATATAAATTTTACAGAAATCGCTTTTGATACGAAAAATGAAGGTGTTGTTGAAGTTGATTTTAAAGGTCGTTCAAGTTCTTATGAGCATATTGCAAAACAGGCAGAGTTGTTTAAATCAACAGGATTTTTGAAAAATGTTTTATTTTACAATATGGAAATAGATAAAGATGGTAACCTTGTTTTTGATGGTTCTATGTCTGTATTGGTCAATGACACATCATACAAGGAAATATTAAAAAAATTATCACTTTCAAATTAAAATGAAAAATTCAACAGCAACACTGATTATAATATTGTCCTTAGGAATTGGATTTTTCTATACATATCCTTCTTATAAAAAAATAGAAAGTGTAAGTTTAGAAAAGAAAACATTTTCAGATGCTTTAAATGATGCAAAAGAGTTAAAAGAACTTCAAAATAATCTTATAAGTCAATACAAATCATTAAACCAGACAGATTTGGAAAATCTAAAAAAAGTTGTTCCAGAATTTTTTGATGGTGAAAGTTTAGTTGCTATTATAAACAGTATAGCATCTAGTCATTCTATGAGATTATCAGAAGTGTCTATTTTAAAAGACAATGATAGGATTGCTAGTGATCCAAATAAAGTTGATATATATAAAACAAAAGAGATTTCTTTTGTTTTGAAAGGTGATTATAAAAATTTCATTTTAAGTTTGCAAAATATGGAAAAAAGTATGCTTATTATGGATTTGAAGAAAATTTCAATAAAAAAAGATCAGAGGTCGCTTGATCAAAATATTTTAGATTTTGAAGTTAAATTTAATACTTATTCTATAAGATAAAATGGAAAAATTAAAAAATAGTAAATTGATGGTCTTGTTTGTATTAGTTTTTGCATTTTTCGTATATGAGAAATTTGCAAAACCTTCTAGTTCTGCGGAACAGGTTGATGTTGTTGTTGATTCTAGTGTTATGTTGATTGGAAATGAATTTTTAGATTATCTAGCAAAAGTAAAGGCTATAGAAGTTGATGATAGTTTATTTAAATCAACAGCTTGGTCGAATTTAATTGATTTTTCAAAACCTCTTCCAGAAGTTTCTCCAGGTAAAGATAATCTATTTGATACTCCTGCTTTACCACAAATTTCCCCAGTAGTTCCAACTAAAAAAAGTAGATAATTATGGATTTTCTTGAGTTATTAAAAAGTAAAAATATCATAACAGAAGATGATAAGTCTTCAATCTTAAAGGAGTCTGAAAATACAGGTGTTCCCGTTGAACAACTTTTGATCAAGAAAGGTGTTTCTCCTGCTCAGATATTGGAAGCAAAAGGTCAATATTTTGATATACCAACTAGAAAAGTTGAAAAATCAGATATCTCTTACAAAACACTTGAACTTGTTCCTGAAGAATCAGCTTTATATTACAAATTTATACCAATAAATATTGAAAATGGTGTTTTGAATATTGGAATTGTTGATCCAGATGATATAGAAGCTATGAATGCTTTAAATTTTATAGTGGCAAAAATAAATATGCCTTATAAAATATTTCTTATTTCACAAGATGATTTTAATACAGCATCATCAAACTATAAAGGTTTGGCTGGACAAGTCGATAAGGCACTTGATGAACTTGAAGTTGAAATATCTGAAGAGTTAGAAAAGCATAAAAAAGAAAATGAAAAAGAAAAATCTTTGTATCAACAAGAAGACACAGATGAGGGTAATTTAGCAGAAGATGCACCTGTTACAAAGATCGTTGCAACTATTCTTAGATATGCAACAGATGGAAATGCTTCAGATATACACATTGAACCAAATAGAGAAAGTGTAAAAGTTAGATTTCGTGTTGACGGTGTTTTAAATACAAGTTTAATTTTGCCAATAAAAGTTCATGCTGCAGTTGTTTCTCGTATAAAGATACTTTCTATGATGAGACTTGATGAAAAAAGAAAGCCACAAGATGGTCGTTTTACAACAAAGATTGACAATAGAAAAATTGATTTTCGTGTATCTACTTTTCCTACTTTTTTTGGAGAGAAAGTTGTGATGAGGCTTTTGGATCAAGAAAAAGGTGTTAGAAAAATGGATGACCTTGGTTTAAGTCCAAGAAATTTAGAGGCTATCAGAAGGGCACTTAATAAACCTTATGGACTTATACTTATATCAGGTCCAACTGGTTCTGGTAAAACATCAACTCTTTATTCTATGTTAGGAGAGGTGGACAGGGAACATCAAAATGTTTTGTCACTTGAAGATCCTGTTGAATATAATATAGAAGGGATATCACAGTCTCAGGTTAGACCAGAGATTGATTATACATTTGCAACTGGACTTAGAACAACACTTCGTCAAGATCCAGATGTTATTATGGTTGGTGAGATTAGAGATAAAGAAACTGCACAGCTTGCTATTCAAGCGGCACTTACAGGACACTTGGTATTGTCAACTATACACACAAACTCAGCTGTTGGTGTTATTCCTCGTTTGATAGATATGGGTGTTGATCCATACCTCATTGCACCAACACTTATACTAGCTATTGCTCAGAGGTTGGTATCATCTATTTATCCTAAGGGTTCTGGAAGTCCAGTTGTTTTAGATGGTGGTTTAAAAGTTATGGTTGATGAGCAGTTTAAAGATTTACCAGATCAATTTAAACAAAATCTCGGTATAAAAGATACTGTTTATGAAGCTAAACCAACAGACACTTCTCCTAGTGGTAAAAAGGGAAGAGCTGCTGTTATGGAGGTTTTGGAGATGGATAGGGAATTGGAAGAGATGATCCTTAAAGATCCTACGGAAATATCTATTAAAAAAATGGCAAGATCAAAAGGTATGATTACTATGAAAGAAGATGCACTTCTAAAAAGTATGAACGGTGAAATTCCTTTTGAAGAGGTTAATACATTGTAGTATAATAATTTATATATGATTGATGATAAAAAAATTATAATTATGATAGTTGATGATGATCATCTTCTGTTAAATATGTATCAGACAAAATTTTCTGGAAAAGGTTTTGATGTTGTTTCTGTTTCAAATGGAAGTAGTGCACTCGATAGATTAAGAGAAGGATTTAGCCCAGATATAATACTTTTAGATATTATTATGCCAAATATGGATGGTTTGGAGCTTCTAAAGATTATACGAAATGAAAAATTAGCAAAAAATTCTGTTATTGTTATGCTTACAAATCAAGCTGATAGTGAAGATGAGGCTAGAAAGTTAGGAGTAGATGGTTTTTTGGTTAAAGCATTTTCTATTCCTTCTGAAGTTGTAGATAAGGTTATAAATATTTTTAATTCTAATAAAAAAAATGGATCATAAAAAAATTTTAGATAATTTAATAGAGAAGATGATAGCTCAAGGGGCTTCGGATCTTCATTTATCTGAAAATAGACAACCGATTTTCAGATCAGCTGGTTTTTTGTTGCCAGCTGTAAATGAAGCTGAAATAAATGGTTCAGATATAAAAGGTATATTGGATATGATTTTAAACAAAAGACAAAAAGAAAAATTTGAACTAGAAAAAGAAGTTGACTTTTCTTATGATTACGATGAAAGATCAAGGTTTAGGGGAAATGCCTTTATTAGATTGGGGAAAATAAGCATAGCACTTCGTTTTATACCTAAGACTATTCCTGAATTATCAACACTTAATCTACCACCAGTGCTCGAAACTTTTGCAAACAAGAAACAAGGATTCTTTTTGGTTGTTGGGCCAACAGGTCAAGGAAAAAGCACCACACTTGCATCACTTATTGAAAATATAAATAATCACAGATTGGAACATATTGTAACAATAGAAGATCCTGTTGAGTATATATTTCAATCAAAAAAAGCCATAATAGATCAAAGAGAAGTTAGAGAAGACACACCAGATTTTCACACAGCACTTAGAGGTGTTTTTAGACAAGATATAGATATTTTGATGATTGGTGAGATGAGGGAACCGGAAACTATGTCAACAGCAGTTACAGCTGCCGAGACTGGACATTTGGTTTTTTCAACACTTCATACAAATACAGCATCTCAAACCATAAGCAGAATCATAGATTCTTTTGTTGCAGAACAACAAAATCAAATAAGGGTTCAGCTTGCAGGATCTTTGATTGGTATTTTTTCTCAAAGACTGATTCCTAGAATATCTGGTGGACTGATTCCTGCTTATGAACTTTTGATAAATAATAATGCTGTTTCAAATCTAATAAGAGAGAACAGAATACACGAAATCAATAATGTAATAGAGACAGGAATGGATCAGGGTATGATAGATTTCAATAGGACTTTGGCAAACTTGGTAAAATCCGGAGAAATAACTGTTGAGGATGCATATCTAAATTCCTTTAATTCTAGAAATTTGGATAGACTAATATAAAAAATATATGTTATTTAAATATAAAGTATTATTAAATAGCGGACAATCTCAAGAAGGTGAACTTGATTCTGTAAGTCGTGATTCAGCAATAGCTTTTTTGCAAAGTCGTGGGTATATAATTTCTGAAATAAAAGAAAAAGAAGATAAAAAAAATATTTTAAATTTTGAAATTTCCTTATTTAAAAAAGTATCTTCAAAAGACATTGTCATACTTTCAAGACAACTTGCAACACTTTTTGATGCTCAGGTTTCTGCACTTAGAATATTTAGGATTATGGGAGAGCAATCTGAAAATAAAGCATTAGCAGAGATATTGTTTAAAGTTGCGGATGATATTCAAGGTGGATCAACTATTGCAAATGCTCTTTCAAAATATCCAGATGTTTTTTCTGATTTTTATGTAAATATGGTTTTGTCAGGAGAAGAATCTGGAAAGTTAAATGAAACATTTGATTATTTAGCTGATTATTTGGATAGAACTTATGAAGTTGTTTCTAAAGCTAAAAATGCTTTGGTATACCCTATATTTGTTATAGTTACTTTTATTGGAGTTATGGTTTTGATGTTAACTGTTATTATTCCAAAGATTGCTCTTATGATAAAAGATTCTGGTCAAGAAGTTCCTATTTATACAAAAGCAGTTATATTTGCATCTGATTTTTTGAGAAACAACATAATAATATTCGGAATAGTATTGTTTGCTGTCATTTTACTTGTAGTTAGATATATTAAAACAGAAGAAGGCTCAAGATATTTTGATGAGTTAAAATTAAATGTTCCTTATGTGGGTAATCTTTACAGAAAACTCTATCTTTCAAGAATTTCAGATAACTTAAATACGATGATACTTTCTGGTATTCCAATACTTCGTGCATTAGAGATAACATCTTCTGTTGTAGATAACAGAATATATAAAACAGTTTTAGTTGAATCACTTAGAGATGTTAAAGAAGGTGTGTCTTTGTCAAATTCATTTGCGAAAAATGGTCAGTATATACCGGGTATTTTAGTTCAAATGGTTAAGGTGGGTGAAGAATCAGGAGAACTTGGTGGGATACTTAAAACTCTTTCAAAATTTTATCAAAGAGAAGTTGTAAATGCAGTTGATACACTTGTTGGTCTTATTGAACCTGTTATGATAGTTTCCCTTGGGCTTGGAGTTGGACTTTTACTCGCAGCTGTTTTGATGCCGATTTATAATATTGCCTCTGTTGGATAGGTATGCATACTTATCCCATAAAAACATAATTATTTAGAAACTTGCAAGTGACTCTACCGAGCACGAGTAATTTTTCAGTAGAAAAATATCTAAGCTCTAAAAATTATGTTTTTATGAGATATGTCTTAAATTATCCACAGCCTTATTTATAATTTTTTCGTAGTTTTATATAATATATATGTTCGTTTATTTATAAAACGATCCTTCTTTTAATAAAGAAGTGGTCGAAGTAATATTTTTTAATAAAAATCATATATGAAAAATAAAGGTTTTACACTTATTGAACTTTTGGTTGTTATAGCAATCATTGGTATTTTGTCTTCTGTTGTTTTGGCTTCACTTAACACAGCAAGAAGCAAAGGAGCCGATGCTGCTGTAAAGGCAAACCTAAATAACATTAGAGCACAAGCTGAAATTTACTATGATACAAATGGTAACTATACAGCTGTTTGTTCAGATACATTAGTTTCAAGAGGTGTTACAGCTGCTGGAACAGCAGGAGGTGGAACAGGAGTATGTAACAATGCTTCAGGAGCTTGGGCAGCATCTGCTCCTCTTAAAACTGGTAGCTACTGGTGTGTTGATTCAACAGGAAATTCAAAAACTCATGCATCTGCTTTAGGAACAGCAACAGCTTGTCCTTAGTATTTTAGTTTCAGTTTTTATAAACAAAAAAGCTGTAAAACAGCTTTTTTGTTTATTTGAAAAGTGTATAATATATTTATGATTATTTATTTTGCAATTTTTTTTGTTCTAGGGACATTTATTGGGAGTTTTTTAAATGTTGTTATATATAGATATAATAGTTCTTTACCTCTTGTGTCAGGAAGATCAAAATGTTTTTCTTGTGGTAGGGAATTGTCATTTTTTGAAATGATCCCTGTTTTAAGTTTTTTGTTACAAGGAGGTAAATGTAAAAATTGTCAGAGTAAAATATCTATTCAGTATCCACTTGTAGAAATATTGACAGGTGTAGTTTTCGCTTTGATTTTTTACAGACAATATCTTTTACTTGATCTTTATTTAACTTTACCAAACGGTTTGATTTATCTTTCGGTTTTATCTGTGTTTTATTTGGTCATTTCCAGTATTTTAATAGTGATACTTTTTTATGATATAAGACATAAAATCATACCAAATACACTGGTTTATATATTTATAATTTTATCTTCATTTAAACTTTTGTATTTTATTTTAAAGTTCGGTTCTTTTTCTGGTATTGATTTTTATAATTTTTTATCACCTTTTATTTTATTTGGTTTTTTTGGTTTGATATGGTTCCTGTCAAGAGGTAATTGGCTTGGTTTTGGTGATGTTAAATTGGTCTTTGGAATTGGTGCACTGCTTGGTTTTATATCAGGAATATCTGCTGTTATTTTGGGTTTTTGGATAGGATCAGCTTATATCATACTCCATTTTATTTTAAGTAAAATCTTCCCTCAAAAGATACCTGAGATAAGGAGAGGTATGGAAATACCTTTTGCTCCTTTTCTTATTTTAGGCTTGTTTGTTAGTTTGTTTTTAAAAGTTGATGTCCTTAGTTTATCTTATTTTATAAAATAATATGTTTAATCAAAAAGGTATAACTTTGATAGAACTTATGGTGTCTGTTGCCATCATATCAATGATTATGGCAGTAATAGTTTATAACTCTAAAACATTAAATGAAAAAGTTGCAATAAATAGTGTTGCCCAAGAGGTTTCGCTTATTGTTAGGAAGGCTCAGAGTTACGGTGTGTCTGTAAAAGGTGATGGTTCTGATTTTAATTATGCATACGGGGTTGCCTTTAATACAAATGAATCAGATTCGATTTATCTTTATGTGGATAGGAATTCAAATAGGTTATACAATGGTGGTGTTGGTTGTCAAAATGAATGTGTCGAGAAAATACCTCTTAGAAACAATGTAAAAGTCACATCAATTTGTGCACTCAATGGTTCTACTTTAAACTGCACATCTATTTCAAAAGCACATATAAATTTTTTAAGACCAGATCCTGAACCTGTTTTAAAGGTTACAAATTCTTCTGATACGGAACTTTATTCTGGTCCTTTTGAAATAAGAATAACTTTATCTAATTCTATTGGAGATACTAAATTGGTTAATATAAATTCTCTAGGAAAAATAACTGTGCAGTAATATGAAAAAAAATACAATTAATAAAAAAGGTTTTCTTTTGATAGAGCTTATGGTCTCAATGTCTATATTTGTAATCATAATGATGATTGTTGCTGGATCTGTGGCAAGTGTTTTGGATGCTAATACTAGAAATAAAAATAAAAAAATAGCATTAGATAATCTAAGTTATGTTATTGATTCTATGTCAAGGGAAATTAGATTTGGAACAACTTATAGGTGTAGTAATAGCGGTGACTTAAATCAACCTCTTGATTGCCCAAGTGGTTTTTATGGATTTGCTTTCAAATCAGTAAATAACGAAAATATTGTTTATACTATTTCAAATAATAAAATTGTAAGATCTGTAAATGGGGGTGGTTATCAGGACTTAACATCAAATAATGAAGTTACAATAACTGATCTGTATTTTAGAGTTGTAGGGTCACTTCCTTATGGTTCTGATTATTTACAACCAATGGTTATAATATTAGTAAATGGTTATGTTGGAAGCGATATTTCAACTAGAAGTGATTTTAGTTTACAATTTTCCGTTTCTCAAAGAAAATTAGATATATAAATTTATGTTAAGTAAATATAAAAAACAAAAAGGTTTTACTTTGGTCGAAATGTTAGTTGCTATTTCAATACTTTCTTTATCTATACTTGCTACATTTACAGCAATATCCGCCAATCTTAAAAATGCTAAATATTCAGAAGATAAAATAGTTGCTTCTTTTTTAGCATCAGAAGCTATTGAATATGTTAAAAATGTCAGAGATGAAAATGCTATCAGAAATATTTTAGGTATTTCAACAGGTAATCCTATAAACTGGCTTAGAGATATTTCAGCATCTATTTCTGATCCTTGTTATAATAGAAGTTGTGTTATAGATACTATTAGTAATACAATAACAGCTTGTTCTTCGGATCATAATTCTTGTCCTTTTTTAAGACAGCATTATACTAAAATATACGGTTACGATTCTGGTTGGACTTTAACAAAATACAAGAGATCTGTTACTGTAACATCCATATCTTCAACAGAGGCAAATGTTACTGTAACTATGACTTGGACAGCTCCTGATGGGTCGGCAAAAAATTTTACCTTATCTGAAATAATAAGAAATTGGCAATAAGATGAACATTTTTAAACAAAAAAAAGGATATGCTCTCTATACAGCTATGATGCTGACATCACTTTTGTTTTTAGTTGCTTATTCAACTTTAAATATTGTTATAAGACAATTAGAACTTTCTTCTATTAGCTCTGATTCCAATATTGCATTTTATAATGCCGATTCTGGTGTTGAATGTGCTATGTATTGGGATTTAAAAAATGGAAGTTTAAGTGCTTTTGCTACATCAACTGCTGGGACAATTTCTTGTAATAGTCAGAGTATTTCAACTGGTAGTCAAACAGTTTTAACTAATCCAAATACTTCAAGTAGAATAGGTGGTGGTGGCAGTAGCAATCCTGTAAGTATATTTCAGATAAATTTTACAAGAGGTTGTGTGGTTGTTTCAGTTACTAAAAATACAAATAACACAACACTTATAGAGTCCAGAGGATATAATGCTTGTTCTGGAAATAAGAGATTTGAGAGAGGTATAAAAGTTTTATACTAAATGATATAATTGTTTTTATGTCAGAAATTCCAAAAGACATTGTTTTAAGAGTTAAAAAACTTCGTGATACTATAAATCATCATAGAAACTTATATCACATAGAAGACAGAGAAGAAATATCTCAGGAGGCTTTGGATTCTCTTAAAAATGAGCTTTTAAAAATAGAAAATGCTTATCCTTCTTTAATTACAGCAGATTCTCCAACACAAAGAGTTGCAGGAAAACCACTAGATAAATTTCAAAAAGTAGAACATAAAATAAAACAATGGTCTCTTTCTGATGCTTTTAATGAGGAAGATGTTTTTGAATTTGAAAAAAAGGTGTTGAGATTTTTAGAAAAAGAAGGTGTAAAGGAAAAACCAACTTATGTAGCTGAATTGAAAATAGATGGTTTAAAAGTTATTTTAGAATATAAAGATGGATTTTTGTTTAGAGCATCAACAAGAGGTGATGGCAGTTTTGGAGAAGATGTCACTTTAAATGTAAAAACAATTGATTCAATACCACTTTCTTTGACTGAAAACATTGATTGTATTGTTGAGGGAGAAGTTTGGATGTCTAAAAAAGAATTTGAAAGAGTTAATAAAACTAGGGAAAAGGAAGGTTTAGAACTTTTTGCCAATCCTAGAAATATGGCAGCTGGGGCTTTAAGACAGCTTGATCCAAAAATCACAGCAGAAAGAAAATTACAATCATTTATATATGATTTATCTTTTGTTAATAAAAATTCTCCATCAAATCAAGAAGATGAACTGTTGTTGTTAAAAAAGTTAGGATTTCAAGTTAATGATAAATTTAAATTTTGTAAAAATGTAGACGAGGTGGTTGGTTTCTGGAAAAGTTGGCATAATAAAAAAGATAATCAAGATTATCAAATAGATGGGGTTGTTATAAAAGTAAATGAAAAAAAATTACAAGATATTTTAGGTTATACTGGGAAATCACCGAGGTTTTCTATTGCTTTTAAATTTCCAGCAGAGCAGGTGACAACAGTTGTTGAAGATATTTCTTTTCAAGTTGGTAGAACTGGCATAGTAACTCCTGTTGCGATACTTAGGCCGGTTTCAGTTTCTGGTTCTGTTGTATCAAGGGCAACACTTCACAATGAAGATGAAATTAAAAGACTTGATGTTAGAATTGGTGATACTGTAATACTTCAAAAAGCCGGTGATGTTATACCTGATATAGTTAAAGTTTTAACTGAAATGAGAGACGGAAGTCAGAGGCGGTTTACTTGGCCAACTCATATTGCTCTTTGTGGTGGTGACGGAAAAATGGAGAGGGTTTCTGGACAAGCTTTTTGGAGATGTGTTGATAAAAATTCTTTTCAGCAACAGAAAAGAAAACTCTATTATTTTGTTTCAAAATCTGCTTTTAACATAGAAAAACTTGGACCAAAGATAATAGATCAACTACTTGAATCCGGCCTTATAAGTCAATATTCAGATATTTTTACTTTAAAAAAAGGCGACTTGTTGTCTTTACCTAGATTTGCTGAGAAGTCTGTAAATAATATTTTAGATTCTATAAATTCAAAAAGGCAAATATCACTTGCTAGGTTTTTAATATCCCTCTCTATATTAAATGTTGGTGAAGAGACTGCCTATGATATTGCAAAATATTTTAAAAATTTAGAAAATATACAAAAATCAGATGAAAGTGATTTTTTGAAAATAGAAGGTATTGGGCCAATTGTTTCAAAATCCATTTACGATTTTTTTAGAAATGGTGATAATAAAAAAATAGTTAAAGATTTATTAAAAGAAGTTAAAGTTTTAGATGAAGTAAATACAGTGGATGGTTCAAAAAAATTAGAAGGAAAAACTTTTGTTTTGACTGGAACTATGAAAAATATTTCAAGAGATGATGCTAAGGGAAAAATAAGAAATTTAGGGGGTGATGTTTCAAGTTCTGTTTCTTCTGATACTGATTTTGTTGTTGTTGGTAGTGATCCTGGATCAAAATATAATAAAGCAATGGATTTGGGTTTGAAAATAATTTCAGAAGAAGAGTTTTTAGAAATGATAAAATAACATATTTTCGTTATAGTCAAATTTTTAAAATCTTAATATTGTGCTAGTATTTTAAATATGAAAGTAACAATCAAAGATATAGAAAAACTCGCTAAACTGTCAAGAATAGAAGTTTCTGAATCTGAGTTAGAAAAAACCTTTACTCAAATAGACTCAATTCTTTCTTATGTTGGTCAAGTGTCTGATGTAGAAATCAATACAAGTGATAAAAATTTTGAAAATTTTAACTCTTGCAGAGAAGATGTGGTAACAAATGAAAGTGGTTATTATACTCAAAGACTTTTAGATATTGCTCCAAGTAAAGAAAATGGATATTTTAAAGTTAAAAAGATATTATAAATTATGATAGATTTAACTAAATTAACAATTAAAAAAACTATTGATCATTTTTATAAAAAGGATTTTTCTTGTTATGAGTTGGTATCAACATATCTCTCCAAAATAGAGGAAAAAAATAAAGATCTAAATGCTTATCTGGAAGTTTTTGATGATTCTCTTTATTTAGCAAAAGAGGTTGATAAAAAAATATCAGATGGTCAAAAGACTCCTTTGATGGGAATTCCATTTTCAATAAAAGACAATATACTTATAGATGGTCATATAGCATCTGCATCATCTATGATTTTAAAAGATTTTAAATCTCCTTATGATGCAACTGTTATAAGCAAATTGAAAAATCAAAACTCTATTTTTTTAGGTAGGGTAAATATGGATGAGTTTGCTATGGGTGGTTCAACTGAAAATTCTGCTTTTGGTGTTACTAAAAACCCTTATGATACGAGTCGTGTTTCAGGAGGATCTTCTGGTGGTTCTGCTGTATCTGTTGCATCGGATATGGCATTAGCTTCTTTGGGTTCAGATACAGGAGGGTCTGTTCGTCAACCAGCTTCTTTTTGTGGTGTGGTCGGTTTTAAACCTACATACGGCTCTATTTCAAGAAATGGTCTTATGGCTATGGGATCATCTCTTGATGTTATTGGTCCTATTGCTAAAACTGTTTCTGATACCGAAATTATTTTCAATGCAATAAAAGGTAAAGATCCACTCGACCTTACTTCATTTGATGGTAAAAGTGATCTAAAAAAAGTAAAAAAAATAGGAATTCCATATTCACTTCTTGAAGGTGTTTCTGATGATGTTCTATCAGATTTCAATAAATCTGTTGAAAAGTTAAAAGATTTAGGTTTTGATATTGTTGATATAAATTTACCAAATGCATCTAAGTCTTTGGCTGTTTATTATATAATAATGCCAGCAGAGGTTTCTTCTAATATGGCAAGATATGATGGTGTAAAATATGGACTCCATATGGAGGGCAATGACTTGTCTGAGGATTATTTTAAAACAAGAGGTGCTGGTTTCGGTAAAGAAGTTAAAAGAAGAATTCTTTTGGGAACTTATGTTCTTTCTTCTGGTTATTACGATTCGTATTATGGCAAAGCTATTGGAGCAAGAGAGATGATAAAAAATGATTTGAAAAATGCTTTTGAAAATGTTGATGTTATATTAACACCAACATCTCCAACTTTACCTTGGAAGATCGGCGAACATCTTGACCCTTTGTCTGATTATCTGGCTGATATTTTTACTGTCACTGCAAATATTGCTGAAATCCCTGCAATATCTATACCTTCTGGTAAAAATGAAAATGGTTTACCTTTTGGGATTCAGTTTATGTCTCCAAAGTGGACGGAAGATAGACTTTTTGATATTGGTAAAAAATTTTTAGGAGAATTATAATATATCTATTAAGATGGCAGATGATAAAGCAAAACCAGCGGAACAACAAGATCTATTAGTTGAAATGGTAACTTTACTATTCACTATATTTTTAATAGCATCTGTTTTTAATGCTGTTTTAGAGGTTTTAAATATAGATAAAATATTTTCAGGAACATTTTCATCTGGACTTTCAGGGTTTACTGAAAAAAATCTTGTGTTAAAAAATACAAGACCACTTTCTTCGGTTTTGAACTCTGTTGGTTCCAATATAAAAGTATCTTCAAAAGAAGCTTTTATCTATGGAGATGATTTGGTTACGAGATATGGTAAACAAGGTTTTGGTTCAGTTGGGAAAGTTATTAAAGGACCAGTATCTTTTTTGGGTAACAAAATGTTTTTCGTTGATTTTAAAAAAGGTTATGATGGTTTTGTAAAAGAAGATGATCTTGCTTATATAGAATCAGACAGCGGTATTATCACTAAAATTATCTTAACTTTTTATAGAATATTAAACATCTTTTGGTATTCTATTGCTGTATTGGCTGCAATCTTACTTTTGTGGATTATATATTTATTTAGAAATTTATCTAAGATAAGAGAAAATGTTAAAGAAAATTTATTTCCATCTGTTATTGAAGAAAAAGCTAAAATAAATCAAAATCCTAAGTGGGAGAAAGTCTTGGTTCATTTGGAGTCAAACAATCAAGCCGATTGGAGACTTTCTATTATAGAAGCAGATATATTGCTCTCAGAGCTTTTAGATAAGATGAATTTATTTGGAGAAAGTATTGGTGACAAATTGAAATCTGTTGAAAAGAGTGATTTCGTTACTATTGATTTGGCTTGGGAAGCTCACAAAGTTAGAAATCGAATTGCTCATGATGGTTCTGATTTTAATTTAACACAAAAAGAGGCAAGAAGAGTTATAAGTTTGTATGAAGAAGTTTTCAAAGAATTTTCTTTTATATAAATTTGTTTTGTATTTTATAATGTGCTAATATTGTAAATAAATAGCGGGGTTGTGTAACAGTAGCATGACGGGCTCATAACCCGTAGATTAAGGTGCAAATCCTTACCCCGCAACAAGTTTGACTACTTTTTTTGTTTGAAAAAAGACAATAAAAATGTTATCTTTAATTTACTGTCGGGGTAGCTCAGTTGGTAGAGCACAGGACTCATAAGCCTGGGGTCGTGGGTTCGATCCCCACCTCCGACACAAAGTATAGGAGAGCAAAGCATTAGCTTTGCGAGTGGGGATCGAACAGATTTCCGGTCTATTGAAAATCTTTACGACGAAGTCAGTAGACTTTGTCGGAAATTTGGTGCCCAGGAAATTTTATGTTTGACGAAACTAAAATTTCCGTATTTTTATTGTTTTTTTGAAGCATGATTAATGGTGTTGGAATAAGTTACTATTTCTTCAATGTAATCTTTAATATCATTCTTCGCTTTCCATCCAAGAGAATTAGATTTTTGAACATCTAAATTGGAATTATTTCTATTACCTTTTCTCTCTGGTAACATTTTTAATTCTGTATTAAACATGTTAGCAATCTCCAATATTGAATATGATTTTTCTGCCCCCAAACCAAAACCATCTCCAATACCTTTTTCTCCAACAATAATTAATCCATTTACAATATCATCAATATGAGTAAAAATTCTTTTTTGAGTTCCTGGGGAAACAACAGTTAATGGTTTCTTTGATAGATATTGCTGTTTAAAAATTTCTATAACAGTCCCGTATTTATTCGATCTTTCACCTGGTCCATATACATTATAAAAGTATGTAATTGCAAACTGAAGACCAAACCAGTCTCCATAATTTTTCACTAAATCTGTATTTGATGCCTTGGTCCATGCATACGGACTTTGATCTCTACCAAGACCACTATCTGCAAATTTTGTAGAAGATCCTGCATAAACAAGTTTACATTTTTGTTTGCGCCAAAATTCTAAAACTTCGAATGTTCCGATTATATTTAAATCCCAAACTATATCCATTTCGCTGAAACTCACTTCTATACGAGAATACTCACCTAAATGAAAAATTACATCAACGTCCTCCTTGATTATATTGGATATGTTTTTTGTGTGACCTTCTCTGTAATCAACTCCATCGATATGATTTTTACGAGAACCAGTAAAATAGTTATCCAGAGAAATAACAATATGACCTAAATTTAAAAGTTGTTTACATAAATGTGATCCTATAAAACCAGCTCCTCCTGTTACTAAATATTTTGACATGTGTAGTTATTAAAAATTAACTTTTGAATTATAATTTAATTTATCTCTTTTTAGAGGGGAAATGAAATAAAGATTAGGTTAGTCTCTATTTTTTTCTAATTTGGAAACATTTAAATTATACCATAAATTTCCAAGGGAGATCCCCACCTCCGACACAAAGTATAGGAGAGGGGATTCTTGCTTTGAAATTCTGCAATTTTGTGTATAATAGTTACAAAGATTGTATTTCAATATTTTAGGTATAATCTTTTGAAAAATATATGAAAAATGCGGCTGTAGTTCAGCTGGTTAGAATGCTCCCCTGTCACGGGAGAGGTCGCCGGTTCAAGTCCGGTCAGCCGCGCAGATAAAATTTTACTAAAAGATAGTTTTTGTGTGACCAGTGGTAGGTAAATTATGTTGTCTGTGTTAGATTTGGAACAAATCGAGCTTATATTGTTTTGCTAGAGGCTAGTTAGGTGAGTAAACCATGGTAAATAAAGTGAGTTTACAAATTTAACCATAGTGTTTTCTAGGTTGTGTAAAATAAAATTTCATCCAAAAAAGATTGAACAGGAAGTTTTTTGTTGCAAGAAACTATTATGCTTTAAATTCACTAATTGAGTATGGTAGAAATGTAAATAGAAAGGTGTGGACATGAGAAGTTATTTTTCCCGAGAAATTGAATTAATCGTCTATGAATTTTGTAAGGCAATGGTGTTTTCCATGTGTCAAATAGCAACTGCTTTAGGTGTAAGAGAGGAATTGATTCAGGAATGGATTAATGATGAGAAATTCCCTGAACCAATAGTATTTCGTAATCTCTACTTACTTATTGGACATCATTCGGGAATGAAAGTGGTTCAGAAGTTGGTTGATGATCTGTTGGTACTTCCTCTGGAACAAATAACTCCGTTACATGGACATATTGAAGGTTTTCGTCAAAAAGGAGACTGCAGGAATCTCAATGATTATCTTGTGTTGTTGGTTTTCGATGGGTTTTTGCGTCAACTTCGCTGTCTTAATGGGAAACAGTTTGAGGTTCTACTGTTTGAAACAGCTAAAAAGGCTCTATCTATAAAAAACTAAACACCCGATGCGAGGCACGACCTTGGTTGGGCTTTCGTTTTTATTGTTTCAGTTTTAGCTTTGTCCACTAGGTAGCCTAAATAAAATCCTTGAAAGGTGGTTTTTAAAGACCTTAAAATTATAAAGTAATTTTAAGGTCTTTAAAAGTATGTTAAAAAGTGCTTGACATTATTATATCAATATGATATAATTAAAGAGTAAGATTAAAAAGGTTTAGGTTCATTTAAATAACAACATAATTAAGACAATTTTTAGAGGAGAGAGTCTTGATGTTCTGAAATATACTATTGTATATAAATGTAGTATAAGTATTCGGTCATCAAACAACCAACGTTGTAAACAGACCATTGGCTCTTCTCAAGGAGCTAATGGTCTGTTTTGTTTTCAAAATCAATTGTAAACATCTTGTTAAAAGAAGTGTGGATGTGAATTAAATTATTACACAAAGTCGCCTCTCCACTTCTCTCAATGAGGAGAGAGTTATAGGAAGCTCGTAAGAGACGTTCCACCTGGTTTTTTTACAAGGAGATAGATATTAAATTGTTCTCCATCTCTGTTCTGGATTATCGAAAGATATTACAGACGGTGACCGACGGCCGAAAGCGTGGTAAGAGGAGAGAGGAAGAAATAAACAATTTAATGCACATCTTATGTGGGTTCATTTCTATAAATCAACCGATACTAACCACAAGTTAGGACATCGTTTGGAAGGAATGGAACTAAACCAGTCATTGCTTCCAAGAATGTCTTCGCTAATCAAAAAGAGGAAGGAGGATAAGAAGATCTTTGATAATTGAATAGAGAAGTTAAGTCCGACGTCGCGTAAAGCTATGACGGGCAAGGAAAACGTAGAATAATTTGTGTGTAAACACAGACTGCAATGTTATTCCTCTTCTCCGACAGTATATATTGATAAGTTTAGTGTCGGAAAGAGGGGTTGCAAAATCCCTAAAGTACAAACCCGCCTCGAGGGTAAAATCGAGGAGAAAAAGGAGATTATCTATCATGAATACCAATAATCAAGTCTACCCGACGCCGGGTCGCCCGGCGGTTCTGAACAATCAATCCATCAGGATGATGGCTCGCGAGGGGCGTGCCCCTCTCGCAGTCGTGGCGGGGCTCAATGCTCTCCGTCACGATCCGCGGTTCGCCGTCACGGTGGTGGCCAATTTGAAGAAAAAGTAATCTCTCGATTGGCACAATTGGCACGGGCGCATGTTGCAAGACAGTGGGCCTGGATTGTTTATATATTTCTGTTCCACAAAGCATGAAATATATTTGAGAATAGGTTTAAAGGAGATCAACAAAATGACTCTTTACGTCGTTAACGGGGTAGTTTGTCTATCCCGCCAGGACGCTTTGGCTGCAAAGTCCAAGTAGATTTTTAATCCCAAGTCAGTGGGTAATGTTCTTTCGAGACAGAGCTGACTCTTTGTCTCATGGTTTAGGTTCACGAGCCGAGTTCATGGTTTGCACTCGGCTCATCTTCTAAGTTTGTGATTTTTAAAAGAATCGTTGATTTGGAAGACTGAATAAAAAGTTTAGCTATAGATAGATAGTGTACAGAGGGCAAATTGTTAATCAATAATATTGATTAACAATTTGCCCTCTGTACTGAGGGAAATTCCGCCGGCCGGGCGATAAACGGCGAAGTGAGGTTTGTATGTATGAATCAATTTGTGAGTTTCCTTTTTCTCACCGCGCCCGCGCCGTGGTGGCAAAGTTTGTCAAGGTGATGGAAAAAAGTATGCCACTGCCCGCTTCCCAGCGGTTCACCGCCGTGAAAGGGAAAACTCTGTCAGAGTGGCTGTTAAGCCGCCCTGGCAAAAAAGAAGAGTTTGAGGCCACGCCCACTAATTGGGAACTCTCGTACTGCGACTCAATCACGGTCAAACGCGGAAGGGTCTATCTGAACTTTCGTCTCAAGGTGGACACTGTCCGTTTGAGTGATGGTGTACATCAGTGGGATGGAAACAATGGTCCGGCGTGGTACTCTCATGAATACAAAGAGTATCAAGCTCCCACTTTTGAAGGAGGTCGGGAGAAAAAAAGTGTTGATGTGGGAGTTCAATTTTACCCTCTCAGTGCCCAGCAGATGTCCTATCTACTGGGTCGTACCAGCGAAGCTGGTTGGGGGGTGGCGAGAGACCTTAAGGAACTGAAAAAAGCTCCCGATGGTTTATTCTGCTCACACACCATCCATCAGTAGTCGGTGTAGTCGTTTGTGGTAGCGACTCATAAATAATTACTATGGTTCAAAAGGTTTGAGGAGTACCTGCAAAAGGTAAATTGCAAAACTCCTCACTGTCGGTAAGTGCGTACTTACCCTGATGAGTTCGAAAGAACGAAACAGAAAATTGTGCTTCAGTTTGTTTTCCGAGCATCCCTGCTCTACAAAGTCCGTCGCAAGACGGAAAGTCCTTAATTGGGCCGAGCAGGGGTGGGAAAGAAATTCCCCTTGCTTGAGGAGACTAAATGAATACAACGTTACCCATCGCTAACTTCAAGGATCAGATCCTAAAGTTGATCAAGGAAAACGCGGTCGTGGTCATCACAGCCGAAACCGGAGCGGGAAAAAGCACACAAGTGCCACAATACCTGCTCGAGGCGGGGTATGACTTGGTTGTCACCCAGCCGCGTCGTCTCGCTGCTCGTACGGTTTCTGAACGGGTAGCTGAAGAATGGGGTGAGGATCTTGGCTTGATTGTTGGCTTCCGCACCGCAATGGAGCGGAAAGACAGCGAGTGGACTCGTTGCTTGTTTTGCACTGATGGTCTCGCACTTGTGCGGGAACTGATGGGTGCGGGCAAGCACCAGATCCTCGTCCTCGACGAGGTACACGAGTGGAACATCAATATCGAGACTCTGGTTGCATGGGCTAAGCTCATGCTGTCTCGGGGTGTCGATTTTAAGGTGGTGCTCATGAGTGCCACTTTGGAAGCCGAAAAGCTTTCGATGTTCTTCGATGGCGCACCGATCATATCTGTGCCAGGTTGTTTGTTTCCGGTGACGGAACAGCGACCGACCACGACAAAGACAGCAACTGAAGCGATTGCTCTGCTTCAGCAAGGACGCAACGTCCTTGTGTTTGAAGCAGGTAAAAAGGAAATCGGCGAAACCATCCAAATCATTCAGGGTTCGGGTGTGTCGGCTGAAGTCCTCCCGCTTCACGGCGAGTTAGATAGCCACGAACAGGCGAAAGCTTTTCGTCGCTACCCGCGAGCCAAGTGCGTCGTATCGACGAACGTAGCGCAAACAAGTGTCACGATCGACGACATCGATGCGGTGGTGGATGGCGGAATGGAACGGCGAGTGGAGGTGGTGGATGGAGTCGAAGGACTTTATCTGAAACCGATTTCGTTAGCCGACTCCAAGCAGCGCAAAGGTCGCGCTGGTCGCACGAAGCCAGGCATCTATGTGGACATGTGTCCGGCATACGATCGCCCTGATTTCCCGGTAGCGGAAATTCTCCGTTCTCGGCTTGATCAGACAGTTCTGCGTCTCGCTGAAGCGGGGTTTGATATGGAGAAGCTTGACTTCTTCCATCAGCCCAAGAAAAGCGAGATCCACGAAGCCAAGCGTGCACTCAAGGCGCTCGGTTGTCTTTCGGAAACTGGTGCCGTTACTCAAATCGGTAAGCAAGTCGCGCGTTTGCCACTCTCCGTGCAGTTTGCACGGATGGTGGTAGAAGCCGATCGGCTGGGAGTGGTGGACGACGTTGTAACGATCGCTGCCATTCTCGAGCAGGGAGAAATCACTGCTCGTCCGAAGAGCGAATGGGAGACTCCCAAGTGGAGGAGTCTCATTGGCACCGAGGATTCGTCAGACCTCATGGCTCAGCTTGCAGTATGGAAAGCGGCTGAGAACATGCAGAAGGACGTGATGGTCGACAACGGCATCTTCGTCAGAGCCTTCTTCCAAGCAAAGGAGAAGCGTCGCCACCTCGCGGAAGCGTTGCGTGACAAAGTTCGTAATTTTCGGTCGAGCGGTAAGAGGGATAATATCCTGAAGGCTGTTTGCGCCGGAATGGTGGATCACCTCTACTGCAACGACTACGGTCGGTGGCGAAATGGGGATGATACCGATCGGCAGCTTGCTCGGGAGTCGGTGGTGAGGTCTGGCGATTGGATCGTTGGACTGCCATTCGATCTTGAAATCAAGACTCGTCGCGGTGGTACCATGACTCTGCGGCTCGTTCGCATGGCTACAAAGGTTGATCCGATGTGGTTGATGGAGATCGCTCCTCAACTGGTTAGGTTTGAAGATGTTGATCTTTGGTTTGATCCAATTCAAGATTCGGTTGTTTCAAATCAGCATGTTTTCTTCAATGGTTCCAAAATCAAAGAAGAGATCGTGCCTACGCCGACTCATCCCAAAGCGGCAGACGTTTTCTGTTCCTGGCTCGCGGGACAAATGAGTATCTATTAGGAGAAAAGATGTGGCTTGTAAAGTACGTCTTCCTTCTACCGTTTCTGGTCTGGGAATACTTTCGCTTTTGTTTTGGCGAATTGTGGTTTTGGACTAAAAAAACGGGAGAAGTTCCTAGTAGTGAAAAAATCGCCGAGGAGTATTCTGATCATCTCAGGTCACTCTTCTTTGTTGAAGAGTGGAAAGAGATGAGAGAGAGACTGCTTACTCGCCTGACGAGAGAGGAAATGTTGCTGGAGGTGGAAAGATTCCTTCTTCGGCAGTTTCCCCGCGATACCATTGAGGAGTCTGAACTCATACAGATCAGTGATGGTTACATATTTAAGTTCAGACTTCGGGGGCTAGAGGACACCCTTCAACTGTTCCTTTGATGTTCTTTCGCACCCTCTTCATATTTTATATACAGGGGTGCATGGTTTAGGTTTACGAGGCGACCATGTTGTTGCCTCTCTTATTCAGCTAACGAATCAATTCGAAAGCTGATAGGAGTTCGTGTGGAAACTTAAAAATTTCCAATTATTTTCTCGAGCACCCAGCTCTACAAAGTCCGTCGCAAGATGGAAAGTCCTTAATTGGGCCGAGCAGGGGTGGGACATGATGTTCCCTTGCTTGAGGAGATAAAATGACGAATTTTGAAACTATCCAGGCGGTTATCGCCGCCAACCGGGCCATCCAGATGGAGGCTCGGAAGTGGAACAATCGCGCGGGGGAAATCGTTTTCCCCGTCATGACGAACGAGGAATGGAAACTGTGGCTCGGATCGCGTCTCAAAGGTGCGATCTCTTGCGCGACAATTTCCAATCTCGATTTACTCCGGCTTCCGGCGCTTGATGTCGGGTTGGTGAATCTGACTCGGGAAATGAATCCCGATTCGATCATTGTTCTCGGCAAGGTGGTGCCAGTGGAGTATCGTGAACCGTACTGCGACACGCCGAGACTTCCGCAAGTAACGCTCGGTGATGAGTTCATTTCTAGCAACTGCTGGAATGAATTGCCAAATGAGGGAGTGAAGCTCCCTGGCGGACGCGCAGTTCACATCGTTCTCAAGTCGTCGACCTCGTGGTCGGCACTTGCAGAAGGAAGCGACATTGTTGCTCTGAAGCAATCGATGAAGAGTCGGCTGAATGAAGGGCAGTGGAGTCGCTGGATTGATAGGCCAGTCATTGCTGTTCCAACGGAGATCACCGACAAAACAGTCCTCTCTGACATCATCACTGTCGTTTACGGCAGGTGCGTGATGACAGGCGAAGACCTTTTTGCTTTTGGAACCTTGACTGCTTCCAGGTCTTGGTCTTCGGATTCGATCATATGGAAGACAGAGTGGTTTCGGGTCCGTATGCAAGCCGAGACAGCTTTCAACAATGCACAGGTTGAGCTGGAAAAAGCCAAAGTTAAAGCGAGAGATCGGCGTGAAATCGAAAATATTCTTTCCGAGGCTGAAAAAGTCCAAAATCATGTCAGGAGTCTCTACGACACGTACGCCTCATGCGGGATTGAATCTAGTCTGCTGGATAAGTTGTATAGTTTTTACTTTGCTTCCATTCCAGAAACGAAAGAAGAGTGCGTGGAATGGATAACTAACGCCAATGCTGTTGTTGCAGAGGTTGAAGTTACCCTTGCTAGACGGTTACATAATCCGCAGGTAGCTCAATCGATACCAAAACAGTCAGTTAAGTTGTCCGTTTCGCTCGAGGCTCTCGCTTCTAAGTGGGGTGCACGCAACAAGAAGTAGTTCTTTAATCCTGAGTTGGCAGGTGCAGGTTCTGGAAACAGTCCAACTACTGTTCCCTTGGTTTAACTGGAGGTGTCTTGGTTTGATACCTCCTCTGTCTCGAGATGTGTATCTCGACTGATGAGTTCGAAAGAACGAAACAGGGTATAATAAAAAAAGTCAGTATTGAGCTATTAGTCATAAATGTGAAAATAAATTAAAAATAATGTGAGCTAGATTAAAATCTCTCTCCTCTAGCATTATTTTTTTATTAACACTTTCATTTTATTGGCTTGTAGCTCAATGCTGATTAAAAAACCACTTTGGAAAATTTTCAAAGTGGTTTTTTGATTCTAGGTTCATAATATAATACTTTTTATGAAAATATTATTTTTTCAACCTTCAGAAAAATTCAAAATTTTGGCGGATAAGGTTTTTGAAGAGCAAAAGCAAAGAATACTAAGCAAGTTACCTTTTGTTTTAGTTGAGCATATAGGCGGTACATCTATTCAAAATTAACTTTAATAATTATCAGTGGATGAGTATAGAAAAATAAAAGATCAATTCTTTCAAAGGGTAACTAAAAAATTTGATTAAGATTTTTGTTTATTATAATATAATTTGTGATGCGAAAAGAAATAGAAGTAAAGGCTAAAATATCTGATATTGAAAAGATTAAAGAAAAACTTATAAAAATGGGTTGTGTTTTATCTGAACCAATAATTCAAGATGATGTAACTTTTGTTGATTCTGATTATGGACCATATGACCAATTTCAGTCTGGTAAAAATATACTCCGTATAAGAAAAAATAATAATAATAAATATATCTTTACCTTAAAACAGCCACAGAAAAATGAAATGGATGTAATAGAAAGAGAAACTGAAATTTCTGACCCAGAAGAGTTTAAGGAGGCCTTGATTTTAATGGGATATAAAAAAATTGTAGAAATATATAAAACAAGGATTAAAACAAAATATGATGATTGTGAAATTTGTTTAGATAATGTTGAAGGACTCGGTTTTTTTATTGAAGTTGAAAAAATAGTTGAAGATACTGACGGAGAAGAAATACAAAATAAATTATTTGAATTTTTAATAAGTCTTGAGGTTGATCCAAAAGATAGAGTTTTAAATGGGTATGATACTTTAATATATATGAAAAATAAAAATGAATAAGACTTATCCTTTGGAAAAATTTTATATATATTTTTCTCCTCATACTGCTCATTCAATTGAAATTGATGGTCTCGTTTTTCCGACACTTGAACATGCATATCAATGTAAAAGATATACTGACTCAAAAATTATTAAAGAGATAAGAAATGCTCATAGTCCTGTAAAAGCCTGGGAAATATCTTCTAAATATAAACACCTTCAAATACCAGAATTTAAAAATGAAGATTATAAATTAAAAGTAATGAAGGATTTAATGAGATTGAAAACAGAACAACATCAGGAAGTAAAGCAGGCTTTGATTGATTCAGGAGATATGAAGATTGTAAAGCATATTGTCACTTATCCGCCAGGAGACGGATTTTGGGATGATGGAGAGGATGGTAATGGTTTAAACCATATTGGCAAGATGTGGATGGAGATAAGAGATGAAATAAAAATTTAAGATTTTTCTAATGGTCTTGAAATTGAAGAAATTTAAAAACTAAGCATCTTTTATGGTATAATTTTCCTTGAATATAAAAAAACATGGAACCCAAGGAAAAAATAATTAAAATTAAAACGTCTGATAAAAAAATAATTGAGGGTATTTTAGGTATTGCAAAAGATGATAATATTAAATTAGTAATTTTTGTTCACGGTTTTACAGGTCAACCAAATGAGCATATATTTTTTAATGGCAGTAAATTTATAACCACCAAAGGTTTTGATACTTTCAGGTTTAGTCTTTATGCGGGTAATAGTAAAAATACAAGACATTTTAATGAAACTTCAATAACTAAACATGGAGAAGATATAAATACTATTATTAAATTTTTTAAGAAAAAATATAAGAAAATATTTTTAGTCGGTCATAGTTACGGAGGAACTTCGCTTATGTTTACTGATCAATCTAAAATTGATGGTTATGTTTTCTGGGATGCTTCTTTTATTATTAAAAAATCTCCATTAGGAGATATGGTTTTTAATGAAAATATAGATAAATATATTACAGATTTCGGTATTGAAATATTGGTAGGAAAAAAATTTGTTGAAGAACTTAATAATTTTCCAGATTGCGGAGATTTGATAAAGAAAATACAAAAACCCGTTTTATTTATAACAGCTGGAAAAAATGGAAATTTAAATCCAGGAATGAAGTATTTTAAAAATGCAAATAATCCTAAAAAAATAATCAATATAAAAAATGCAGATCATAACTTTAATAGTTGGAAAGACGAAGAAGAACTTTTGAAGCAAACATATCTCTGGTTAAAAAATTTAATATAACTTCTACTAGGAGCAGTTACTACCAAAAAGAAGAGAGATTTGCTGATTATGTTTTAGTTTCACCTGATATTGAAGTTAAAGATTTTAAAGTGTTGTCAGATGAAGTTTCTGACCATTTACCACTTTTACTTGATTTTTAATAATTTTTTATATAGATGTTTTAATTAGAGATTGTGATTTTTTAAACATCTTTTATTTGTATTGTCAAGTTTAAATAAGTTCATAGTATTGATACAATTTTTTTAGATATGAATAAAGGAATTGTTACCTTGTTTTCGGCAGATTTTATGCTGTCATTTTTTGCTTCTAAACTTTATGATATTGGTAAAAAAAATCCTAATTGGAATATGTTTGGAATGCAAGAAAACATACCATACATAGCTGAAGTATTGGCAACATTTATGTTTTGTAAAGATTTTGATCCAGATTCTTTAGCTTATAGATTTATAAGAGCTGCAGATCTTGGTGGTGACTGCATGGTTCTGTTCGATGATTTTACAGTATTGGAGCCTATTGCACTAAGGGAGATTGCTGATGCAGCTTTGTTTACCAGAGCTTTTATGGGTAGATATCCAAAATTTATTTTTGGTTATAATTCTGCATGTAGAGTAAGTGGTTTTTATAAGAAATTATCAGAGCTATATCCTGATGATCGGTTAAGAGTTCAGTTTTCTTCTATTTATACAAATATTTACCCTTGGCTAGAAATTTTACCTAATTTAAGATCAAGTATAAATATGGTTATCCGCTAATAGCGGTTTTTTTATCTTTTATTGTTTATCTTTTTTGTATATAATTTAAAAAATGCTTTCCAATATAGATATATCAATAGCTGTTTTAGTTTTTTTATCTTATATATTTATAGATGGTCTTTATGCCTACTATACACTCGCTGTTGTTGGTAAAAAACCTATCAAATCCGCCTTTGTTGGTTCACTTATGCATTTTATAATAGCTTTTGGTGTTATAAATTATGTTAAAAACTATCTATATGTTATACCACTTGCAATAGGTTCATTTATTGGAACTTATATAGTTGTAAAATATTACAGTTAATTTCTAATTGTTCTTTCTAATCAATTTATTTTTTATATCATCAAAAGTTCCACCTATTTTTTTCTTTGGATTAAATATATATAGATCATCAAATATCTCCTTTGTTTTTTTAAACAATTCTAATATTTCATCTCCATACATCTCTTTTAGATATGGGGTCCTGATTATTCCATCATTATGTTCTGCTGTTATTGAACCTTTGTATTTTAATATCAAAGGATATATCTTGTTTGATATTTCAAGTATGCTTTCAGATGAGTAAGGTGAATTTAGATCCATAAGAGGGATTATGTGGAAATTTCCATCTCCTGCATGACCTGCGATTGTGTAAATGAGTTTATATTCATCAAGTATTTTTTTAACCTTAGGAAGTATTTCTGGTAGATACTCTGGTTTGACTATAAAATCATCTATAAAAGGAGCTGTTCTTCTGCCGTGAATGTGTTTTCTTAACATATTAAAACTTTGTCTTCTAATCTCCCAATATTTTTCAGCTTCTATTTCTGATTTTGTTAGATGGCTTTTTAGTCCAAGTTGATCTATCTTTTTCTTTAAATCCAAAAGTTCATTTTTTACCTCTTTTTCATTTTCTCCGGTAAATTGGACAAGTAGTGTAAGTTTAGGAACCCCGCCTCTTATCATAAGGATTGCTTCTGGTAAAAATTGAAGACCGAGTTTTATAGCACCAATAAAACCCATTTGTTTAAAGAAATCAAAAAAGAATTTTACAGCAAGAGTCATACTGTAATCATCGTATGATTCAAAACTATCTGGTTTATATTTCATAACTTCATTTACAACTTGTGGAAGTTTTTCCAAATCTTTCATAAAGATAGCCAAAAGACCCGATGCTTTTGGTTTTTCTGTTAGTTTAAATCCTATTTCAGTTATGATTCCTAGTGTACCTTGTGATCCAACAAAAAGTTTGCAAAGATCAAAAGTCTCTTTTTCTTCATCCCACACATTCCAAAGAAAATATCCAGCAGAGTTTTTTGTTACATCTGGTTTTGCTTTTTTAATTTTCTCTAAATTTGTAAATATTAAATCTTTTATTTCTTTATAAAATTTTCCTTCAAAACTATCAAGCAATATTTTATTTTCAAGTTCCTGTTTTGTCAGTGGTTTTATTTCGTATTCATTTCCATCTTTTAATATTACTTTTAAATAGGATAAGTTGTTTTCAACTTTGCCGTATTTTATAGTATTTTCTCCACCAGCATTGTTTGCAACCATTCCTCCAACTGCACATATCTCCCTTGATGCTGGATAGCTAGGCATAATCACTCCAAGTTTTAGAGTCTCTTTTTCAAAATCTCTATAAAAACAACCAGGTTCAACAACACCTAAATTTTTTTCTATTTTTATTATTTTATTTAAATATTTTGTAAAATCTAAAATAATAGAGTTGTTTAAAACACCGCCCGACATATCTGTTCCACCTGATCTGGCTGTTATAGATAGTTCGCCATATTTTTCTTTATTTTCAGAAACCCAATTTACTATTTTTTTTATATCTTCTCTTGTTTTTGGTAATACAACGACTTTTGGTTTAACTTCAAATAAACTAGCATCGTGAGAATATTTTTCCAATACATCTTCTGAAACTAAAACATCACCTTCAATTATTTTCTCAATTTCTTTTTTTATTTCTTCTGAATTCATAATTTTATTTGTATTTTTTTATATTTACTATTATATTTTATCTTATAGTTTACTTAAAGCCAATGTAGCTCAGTTGGTAGAGCACGCCCATGGTAAGGGCGAGGTCGGCGGTTCAATCCCGCCCATTGGCTCAAATGTTGTTGTTGGTATATAATCAATATATTAAAAGTAAATAATATAAAAAATGGAGGGATTTAATGATGATTACAATCAAATTGATCGTAATACAATAAAGTCTGATGTTAATACTTTGTATCAAAGAGTATCAGGTCGGTTTAATGAATTAAAGGGAAAAATTGCTCTTGGTAATGCTACTGATGACGAAAAAGGTGCAATGGAGCAAGCTTTAAATAATGCTGATAATAGTCTGCATCAATTGGCAGCGGAATTAAATGGTGATAATCCTAATTTTCAAAGGATTAAAGCTGATTATGATAAAATACTTAAAGATTTAACAGAAAAAGGTTTATATTTTGGTATATAAAATCGTCTGATAATTTTGTTTCAGTATATTTTTATTCTTATTTTATAATAAATTTATATTTATAAATCAAAATACTGTTTTAAATATGGATAAAGATAAAATACAAAAAGAGTTAGAAAATTTAGAGCTAGAAATGAATTCTCCTTCTTTTTGGTCTGACAAAGATAGAGCTCAATTTGTTATTAAGAAAATTCAAGATCTTAAAAATGAGATCAGTGGTTTTGGTAAATATGATAGAGGTGATGCTATAATGACGATTTTTTCCGGTGCAGGTGGTGATGATTCTGAAGATTTTTCAGCAATGCTTTTGAATATGTATTTTAAATTTTGCCAAAAAAATAATTTTAATATTTCAGTTCTTCATCAAAATGAAAATGATAATGGTGGTTTTAGAAATGTGACAGTTGAAATATCTGGAAAGAAAGACGGTCTAGGTGCTTATGGAATATTTAAAAATGAATCTGGTGTTCATAGACTTGTTAGAGTTTCTCCTTTTAATGCGAATGCTAAAAGACACACGAGTTTTTCTATGGTTGAAGTTATTCCTGATTTTAAAAATGAACAAAATGAAAGTGATATAAATATAGATGAAAAAGATTTGAGAGTTGAGTTTTCTAGGTCATCTGGTCCGGGAGGTCAAAATGTTAACAAAAGGGAAACGGCAGTTAGAATTGTTCATATCCCAACTGGACTTTTTGCTTCTAGTGAAAATCAGAGATCCCAAGCTCAAAATAAAGAAAAAGCTCTGGCTATCCTAAAAGGTAAAATCTATAAAGCACTTGAAGAAGAGAGGATTTCAGAAGAAAAAGGTATGTATATATCTAAAACCACTCAGGTAACATGGGGCAATCAAATAAGATCTTATGTTTTACATCCTTATAAAATGGTAAAAGATCATAGAACAGGATTTGAAACTGCAAAAGTAGATGATGTTTTAGATGGTGATATATTGGATTTTATACAGGCTGAAAAAAATATATAGACAGATTGCATAACTTTACATTTTTAAGTTATAATTATTTTTATATGATTCATTTTGACAAAGTTTTTAAAGTTTATCCAGATGATTCTGTTGCTTTAGAAAATATATCTTTTTCTATATCACCAAAAGAGTTTGTATCTATTGTTGGACATTCTGGTGCTGGAAAGACAACTCTTCTTAAAATGATACTTGCCGAAGAAAAACCAAGTAAAGGTAAAGTTTTTTTTGAATCAACAGATATTCACAGACTAAATAAAAGTCAGATAAATTTATTTAGGAGAAAAATAGGTTCTATTTTTCAAGATTTTAGATTGCTTCCAGATAAAACTGTTTATGAAAATATAGCTTTTGCAATGGAAGTTTCTGGTAGAGAAGATGCAGAGATAGAGGTTGATGTTCCTCATGTCTTAAATCTAGTTGATTTGGGTAAAAAAATATGGAATTTTCCACACGAACTTTCTGGTGGTGAAAAACAAAGAGTTGCTATTGCAAGGGCAATAGTAAATAGGCCAGATGTTGTTATAGCAGATGAACCAACTGGAAATCTAGATCCTGCAAATACTTATGATATTGTTCAGATTTTAAAGAAAATAAATGATCTAGGAACAACTGTTATATTAACAACTCACAATAAGGGCATTATAGATGCTTTGGGTCGTAGAGTTATAACTATGGAAGATGGAAAAATAGTTAGAGATGACGAAAAGGGTAAATATATTTTATAATTTAATTTTTAATCAATTTTATGTTATGGACTTCATTTAAAAGAGTTGCAAGATCAGGTTTTTTTAGCTTTTGGAGAAACGGTTTTGTTTCATTCTCTTCTGTGTTAGTAATGGTTATAACATTGTCGGTTATCACATCTACAATGTTTTTAGGTGCAATACTAAACACTAGTTTAAATGAAATAAAAAATAAAGTTGATATAAATGTTTATTTTGTAAAGAGTGCAAATGAAAATGATATATTGGCTATGAAAAAATCAATAGAAAGTTTACCTGAGGTGTCCTCGATTTCCTATACTTCAAAAGAGGATGCTTTGGATGAATTTAAGAAAAAACACGAGAACGATGATTTTACTTTACAGGCACTAGATGAACTTGGTGAGAATCCTTTTGGAGCATCTCTCAATATAAGAGCAAAAGAGCCTTCTCAATATGAAGGTATTGCAAATTTTCTAAAAACTAAAAACTCTATATCAACAGATTCTGAAAGTATTATAGATAAGGTAAACTATTATCAAAATAAAAATGCAATAGACACTTTGACTCGTCTTATAGATTCTGCAAACAAGATAGGTTTTGCACTGACATTGTTTTTGGTCTTTATATCTATTTTGATTACACTTAATACTGTTAGACTTGCTATATTTATGTCGAAAGATGAGATAGCTGTTATGAGACTTGTTGGAGCAAGTAATACTTATGTTAAAGGGCCTTTTATTGTATCTGGGGCTTTATATGGTTTAACTTCTGCCATAATAACACTGTTTCTGTTTTTTCCAGCTACATATTATTTAGGAAGTGCAACAGAAAATTTCTTTGTTGGGCTAAATGTTTTTAAATATTATATATCAAATTTTGGTGAAATATTTATCATTGTCTTATTATCTGGTGTAATAGTCGGATCATTTTCTAGTTTCCTTGCGGTTCGTAGGCATTTAAAGGTATAGTGTAGGTATTATTCAGTTTTTAATAATTTTTTATGGCAAGAAAAAAAGACCAAAGTCATAAGTATATTTTTGTTGTTGGTGGTGTTATGTCTGGTGTTGGAAAGGGTATAACTACATCTTCTATTGGCAGGATTTTAAAATCAAAAGGATTTAATGTTTCTTTAATAAAAGCAGATCCTTATCTAAATGTTGATGCTGGAACAATGAATCCAACAGAACACGGCGAGGTTTTTGTTCTTGATTCTGGACTTGAAACAGATCAAGATATGGGAAATTATGAAAGGTTTTTAGACCAGTCACTTCCAAATGAAAACTATAT
>JACCDG011786982.1_pt1 | contig 33619 bp, 41 predicted proteins | sample 7442471 | NCBI WGS metagenome assembly JACCDG01 (sample SAMN15323444, study PRJNA562643) | freshwater metagenome | isolation source: river surface water | place: USA:Blue River Watershed | collected 2017-08-17 | reverse complement strand
ATTTCCTTTCGCAATGTTCTGATCTTATTTGAATTATCTGCCTGTAGCACAATAAATGGAAAGTGGGAGATGCTCGGATGAATACCTCCATCCATATCTGTATAGTCCATAAAACACATTTCTTCTGTCTTTTCAAAACTTCCACAAAGACCTGCGGTCATGTGGCCAAGTGCATTCATCAGCTTCCCCGCTTCTACTTTTTTATTTAAGACTGCTACGAATCGACGTGAGTTTTCATTGGGTAATGGGTTCATGTTTTATTTCGGAGTATTAGCGTTAACGAGTGTATTATTTGAGAAGATAATTTTGCTTAGAACGGAAATTTTTATAACTGCTCTGGACAGAGCGCAGAAAATTGTTCTTTAAAATATAGACCTATTCCTCGTAATCTGTTATCAGTCTTGGTGCTCGCAGTGTAGAGCGTGATATGTGGGAACGAGACCGGAAAAGATGTTCCAAGTATCTGATTAATGGTTTGGTAAAAACTTTCTAATTCAGACACTTCTATAATTTGAATAATAGAATGTCTCTCCTCACCTTCTTCATACGTCTTAGATATCAAATAGTATTCATCTACCAGTATGTATGACCATGAATACTCTTTTAAAAGAGTCGAAATATTTCTGACTATCGAAGTTTTTTCTTCAGTAGAAAATTTATCGAGTCTAAGACCTATTTCTTCTCCAGTCTGACGACCAATGATAGTAAAATGAAATTCATTTTTTTGGAACAGACCCTTTTCCTGAGCCACTCCCCTTGTCTTTTCAAGAGCACTAATAGGTGCCTCAACTTGCAACAATGCGTTTAAGGTTTCAGGATCAAACTTCAATATTCGATCGGGGGCGGGGGTATGTGTATCTTCATCCATGATGAGAAGTATATCAAATTTGAATTTGGGTCCACTATGAAAGTTTTAATCTTCGCAAGGAAGTGAGAATAGCGATACGGAAATAATTATTCTGAGTGTTTCAATAAAAATTCAAGCAATTCTGGGAAGTTGTCCATTGGTTCTGGCCAGCCAAAGTGAAATTTGTCATCGAATTCAAAATATTCAGTTGAAAGTTGATCCCGGACGAAACGACCTTCTGTAACAGGTACTATAGGGTCATTGATAGATTGAAATTGTGCTATCCAATTTTGATTTGCCTTTATTGCTTTCCAATCCCAAGGTTTATTAAAATAACCAGATTGCTTTTCCATACTGTCACCCAAATCAGTATGATACGTTCCCACAAGGATGGAACCTTTTATTTTGTGGGTTTCTGCGTAGCGCATTGCAGCGATAGAGCCTGTTGACCACCCAACAATAATATCGTTTTCACCTACACGAACATGATTTTCTAAGAATGGTATCCAATACTCTGATCGAGCAATGATAGAGTCAGGCATAGTTTCAAAAAAAGTTTTATAACCTCTTTTTTCCAATTCTTGTTTTAGCCAACTAGCCCACGCAAACGCCCAATGGGTGGCGTTATTTCCGTGAAGATATACGATGCGATTTTTCATATTGTAATGATACCAAACTTTACATTCGACTAACTCCCTCAGCGTCAGACCTTCGTGGTTCAATGTACACCTGACACACAAACCACTTTTTATCTAAACAGCACTATTTTTCAGCAATCTCTTTGAGTTTTGCTAATGCTTTAGGCCACATGTCGTTAAACATATCTTTCCATTCTGCTGGCACCATTAATTCAACACACACTTCAGTACCACCTTCAGTATCCACGAACGTGTAGTTTTCATAACCCTCTTGTCCTTCTACAACAGGCCATGGATTTTTCTGGCCATCTTTAAAGTCCCCTAGATGCTTTATTGATACAAATTCATGCAGTCGATTCTCTGCAATCAGTGCATACATACCCTCCACGGTTCCCTGTTCACTTGGTCCGATAAATTTAATTTCACGTCCCTTCTCCCAACTGCCATCATATGTAGAACCCTCATGAAAAGCTACCGTCCATGCTTCATAGGTATCTTTTTCTAGCATAGTATCCCAAACTTTTTCTCTCGGTGCGTTAATGATTGTGGTGAATATAAGTTTTTCCATATAATTAAAAATATAAATTTTATAGCTACTTCCTCAAAACTTTCTCCATCGGCCTTCCTTTTGCCAACTCGTCTACAAGTTTATCCAAATAGCGCACCTCACGCATGATCGGTTCTTTAATTTCTTCTATCCGCACACCACAGATCATTCCGGTAATCTGTGTACGCAAAGGATTGAGTCTCGGCGCCTCTTTAAAAAATGTCTCGAAATTCACATCCTTTTTGATCTGGGCATTTAGTTTGCTTTTGGTGTACCCAGTGAGCCAACAGATGACCTCATCAACCTCTTCTTTGGTACGACCTTTCTTTTCAGCTTTTGCGATATACATCGGATAGACTTTTGCAAAAATCATTGCGGATACACGTTTTAATGTTACTTCACTTGTCGGCTTCATATACATTGATTGTATCAAAAATCGGCTTTGAATCGAGCCTTCAATATTGCTTTATAGCGAAATGCGTAAAGTTTCGACTCTGTTGCACCATCCTTAACAGGCAAAAAATTGCAGCTTCTGTATGTGTCACGTGACCGCGAGGTGTCTCGGACGATGGTAGAACTCTTGTACCTCTCTCACCTAAATATTGGGATACTTTTTTTTCTTCCGGTAGTATACGAATACCAAGGCTTCGCAGGAGCTCCATTCATGAAATCAATGACTGCTATATACGTATCAAGTACACATGGATCTTGTCTAACTCCTGATATTTTGCACAGTCTACGGTATAGGGTTAGTGGATTTTTATGTACTAGTTCAATAGGTTTATGTAGTCCAAGCAATTCGAAATCTCTTGCTATCGCTGGACCAACATTTGGAATATCCTCAAATATTTTAACTTCTTTTGCTGTTTTAGCTTTCACTTCTGAAGTATAGCAAAAAAAATTCTATATTTGGCCGTATAGGAAGAAAACGGAGCTTTTTTGACTACATCGTAATCGTTGGGTAGACATGTTCTGGATTTCGGTTTTCTTCCTCAACTTCAAGTAAACGAAAGCGTGGTATTCCGTCGGTATTCATTCCGGTAAACCGTCCGAGTGAGGTTGCATAGAGCTGACCATGATCATAAAGCGCTCGATATATAACGACAAACTCATCTCCATCCTTATCTGCATCTTTTGCGATATCAACGACAATATACTGATTGCCGCGATAGTGTTCATACACACGATTACGCATCACCAAGGTCTCAAGTTTTACATTTTGCATACGTAGTACTATAGCAAAATTGTAGCTGTCTGCCAGGATATACGTAGGCATTTTTGCTCTACATAAGCTCCCCTACTACTTTCTGTACCACGTCATCAATAGAGTCGTCTGGCTTAATACTGATTTCTGTAACATCCAAACTTTCCTTATATCCAAGGATGAGTGGCAATTGCCTCTCATTAAAACTTTTTATCCGATCTGCATGTGTAGAGCCGTCATGCATCAAAATTTTTCGGTCGCGCAATTGTAACCTCAGGAGGGCTTCAGAATCCTCGAGACATAGATGAATGACCTTAACTTCATCGAAAAAATCTTTAATGCGCTCAATCAAACCATATCCGACTTGTGAATCAAGAATAATCACAGGATACGTACTACGTGCATTCAAAATAATTTGATCAGCTTTCTTTCGATCTTCTAGTGTATACCCTTCTATTGAGGGATTAGGTCGCACTTCTTCCAAGAGCCGGCCATAAGAAAAATGCACTGCATCAGGCTTCAATTTTGCGATTGATTGACCGACTGTGGTCTTCCCACTTCCTGGTTTGCCAATAAGCCATACGAGTGTATTCATTTGAGCAGTATAGCGTAATTCAGAAGTCGAACCAATTGTATTGAAAAAGATAGGTCAATTGACGAGCTGACCGTTTGGGACGATGTTTTAGTGTCCTATGTCACGTCGTGAAAATAATGGTGCATCAAAATTAACTTCGAGTAGTTGTGCGATGGAAATAAAGTCTGAGTCCTCAAAGATACGACTTACGTCATCATTTTTTGCGATGGATTCTCTCTCCCACTCTGTATAATCGTTTGGCGATTCTGGGCCTAAAATTGTGTGAGCAAAAGCATCGAGTGAATCAGGACTAATCAAGGGAGCATCCCCGGTATGACTATCTCCGGTGTTTAGTATGTTTTCGAAGTTGCATAGTACACTCCAAAATGCTGTGCGAAGCGCAAAACGTGTGTGCGCATTTCCCTCATAGAGAGAATTTACTCTTTTGCGAATCTCAGCTAGGGTGATCGGTAGCTGCCCTTCTTGAGTATATGCCAAGAGCTTATGGGATGTGTCCATATCTGATTTCCGCTCTGCAACACGTTGACTAAACAGACGCTTACCCTCATCCTCCAAACGCTTAAGTACAGAGTCAGTGTTGGGAGCGAGTGCACTATGTAGTGCACATAAGAGACCTGCAACTTTCACAAGACGAGAAAGATCTTTAACAGGAACATATTTTTCAAAATCTTTCATTACCCCAAGTTGAGCGAGAACAGAATGCGCCCAACGCTCGACCTCTGAATATTCCTGCATACCTAAAAGCTCAGACACTGGCGTACTCTTAGATGCTCTTTCTATCCGCATGATTTAATTAAAGCACGAGCATCTTCGGAACAACGATGGAATACTGTGAACAGTAAAACTTCATTCTTTTTGAGCATACATAAAATACACAACCTCTACATCGTCTTCATCTCGAGAAACTTATCGTAAGTAGACTTACGATCTAAGTTCTATTCTACTGACCGTTTGGGAGGATATAGAAGTATTTTTAGCTAATACTGGTCAGATTCAATAAGTTTTTTTAAAAAGTTTCTATCAAACTCTTGGTGATCGCCATCTAAGTGTTGTTTATATTCCAAAAGGACTCTTGGGTGCATCAATGTGACTGACACTCCGTCAATATCTTTTTTGACATCAGGCCACTTTTGATAAATTTCCTTATTTTTAAGCCATGTACTTCCATCTGAACTTTTCATCAGAAGAGTATTAACGTCTGTTAGATCTATATCCTGTCCGTTGTAAGCAAGGGACAGAGTAATACAATCCCACTTTTCGTCTAGATAGTGCTTGGGACCTACTACAACGTACTCCTCTACCAATGGCATAAGTCTAGAAAAATTTTCTCCTGAAAAAGAAATATCTATATCATTAATTTTTCTACCGGAACCATAAAGGAATGTAGCCATACCGCCCCCAACCCGATACGGCATATTATTCTCATTTAAGATTTCAGCAATCCACTTAAGTGCATTCAAAGTGTTATCGTTCATGAATAAAGTATACCAAAGTCCCGCCGTCGCTGTCTGGTATGAATATTAAGTGTTGGAAATATAAGTGAAATGTTGAGCTGACCGTCTGGGATAAAGTTGGTACTTCTCTGACAACCCAGGTTATTTACCTGCTTTAATTAAAGTCTTAAGATTATTGTCCATATCGTCAGTCATTTTAAGGAAGCGTGGAAAGATACTATCGTTCTCAATATCCGTACTATTGAACGGAAGAACGAAAACCTTTCCTTTTTCAATAACTATTTTAACTCCTTCCATTTCAAAACGTTTTATCAAATCATCAATAGGAGTAGCGTACCCAGGGAATTCGTCAGATTCTGCTTTGAGTTTCTGATATCCAATTTCTTCTAGGCCCTGAAATGGAAAAGCCTCACTATACCCAGTCAATCTTTCAGCAAGGGCAAGATACTGCTGGAGAGTTAACTCTGATTCTACTTGTGGTATTGATTCAGACATATAGAAAAGTATATCATCTCGCTGATTTGAACTCATTACATATGAATTGTGTAGCAATTTTGAACGAGCTGACCTCCTGGGACGACATTCGAACTATTCTAGAGAAAAGTAGCTTCCCACTGCTTAACAACTGCGAGTGACTCCTCCTCTAGCTCAGCTTGCTGAACCATCTCAAGTGGTCTGTTAAAGGTCTCGTTGAGAGACACTGTCTTGTATGTTCCACCATAGTACTCAGGTGATACTTTTACTTTCGAACATGCAAATACTATCTTCTCTATTCCGCTCCACATGGATGCAGAATGACACATCGAGCACGTTTCCATCGATGCGTAGAGCGTAGCACCTTTTAAATCTGACGAAGCAATATTCTTACACGCATCTCTAACGGCTGACATTTCGCCATGGCTTGTTGGGTCGTTAAGTTTATTACCGATACTGATGCCTTCACCTATAATCTTCCCATCTTTCACAACTACAGCTCCTGCTGGGAAACCGCCTTGAGCTACTGACTCTCGCGCCTTCTCTATCGCCTTTTTAAGAAATTCAGCATTATCCATAGCAAAAGTATACCAGACCTGAGACTCGAACTAAATCTGTGCAATTAAAAATAGCTACATTATTGTTTCTTCTGCCTGTGACGATATTGGAACTTTTTTATCGGCCAAGTGACGTAAGTAATTCTTTATTTTCAGGTGACAGCGAAAGTTCAGTTTCACTGTCAATTTTTTTCTTTTTCTCTAAATTTCGATCTCCAGGCACTAAGACTTTAGAGTTTCCTGTCTTCGGTCTTTGTGCTCGTATTTCCTCGTTAAGGATTTTTATAGACGTTTCATACATTTCTCTTTTTGTTACCCTACTTATGTCGATCACGATAATAAACCCTCCATGTTCAGTTTCAATATACTCATCACTCATTTCAGCACTTGTTTGTGCCCCAATGAGTGCGCTCGTCATTACTTCCATCAGATAGTTAATGTTGTACCCTTTGTACCCTCCACCCATTGGCAAAAGGTTTGAAACACCCTCAGCATTTAAAGCTTTATCTGCATCTGCTGTTTCGTTACCCTCATTGTCAACTGCTGTATGGAGAGGAAGGGCTACTTTCTCCTTTTTCGCTTGTACAATTTTAAAATATGGAATTTCAGATGTTGCCATATCAATGACTATGTCACCTTTATCACCTGGAAAACCATAGGTCATAGGGTTGGTACCAAAAACTCCTTTAGTTCCATTTATTGGCACAACAGCATCCGGACCGCCATTCCATGCACCGAGAGCAAACAAGCCTCTTTTCGCTAACCCTTGGGTCCATAGGTGCATAATATGCATGCCTGCTGAATTGACAATACTTATCATGGCGATTCCATTCATTCCAGCTTTCTTTTCAAGCTCATCGTGAATTTCTTTTATTTTAAGAGAAGGACCACGTCCTCCAAAATCGTATTGGGTGTAGCCAGGTAGATCAATAGTTTTTTTAATTGCCCCGATTTTTCCTTCCCAAGATTGAATATCCTTTATAGTGTCATCTTGATATTTTTGATCGTGTGAAGATTTACGTAACTCAGTTTCTATAACTTCATCAGCAAAATATTCTGCTTCTACTAAAGCTACATGTTTCACCGCTGCTTTAATAAGCAGATTTCTCAACTCAGGTATTTTCATAATGTCAGTATAGCAAAAGTTCCCACGTCCTTGAATGGTAGTAATAATCCGTATAAAGTGGGCTCTAACCTTCTTATTTCACCGTCTGACACGATATTAGAATCTATTCATCCCGTTAACACTACCGTTCAAAGCGCGAAGGGAGATCCTAACGGATTCTTAAGCTTCGTAACATGATTTAGTTCCGGCTCAATCCTGTGCGTTCCCCTCCCGCGCTTAAAATAGTAGTAATAAGTACTCTACAACTAATGTACTAAAAGTCTAGCTGACCGTCTTGGATCATGTTAGCACTTTTTTAAAATCTAAAGCTTAGCCCATTTCCCCGTTCCCACAATTGTAACCTGATCATTTTCTACACAAACAGCTGACTGGTTATCAATCTCGTAAAGTGAGTTTATGGAAGTTTCTCTATACTTTTGGTTACTTTCACGACTCATCACTTCTGGTGTATGAGGCGAAATCTCAAAATCCACAAGACCAAGAGCAGTAAGATCAGTAAGTCCTGGAATATTTTCATCTCCTGGCTCTACTCCTGCTATTGCAATAGTGGGTGTCACCAAAAGAGAGCCAGCACTTGAACCTACATAGACCACACTAGTATCCACTAACTTTTTAATAACCTTATCAAAACCACTTTCTCTTACTTGTTGAAGTAAGTAAAAAGTATTTCCACCAGCAACAAAAAGTACACTACAACCTATGATTTCTTTTTCTAAAGCCTCCGCGTTTGAGCTTAGGCTAATTTCCTTTATTTTAAAACCCTGCACAATAAGTGTATTCCTATCCGCATCAACAAACCATTTGTTTTCATAAACATCTGCTGCAGAAGCGATAAAGGCAACAGTCACATTCTCTGGTATCTCAGTAAGGAGTTTAGGTAACTCATCAGCCACATTTGCATATACAGAGGTAAGAAAAAATTTCATATCTAAAGTATACCAAAGTTCGATAGCAGACCGTCTGGGATGATGTTGGGACTTTTTTAGTTCAAGATACGCTTAGCTGAAATCGGTTTGTAGTAGTGCAAGAACTTTTCCCATGTCCATACAATTGGACCACCTGCTATATGCGTAGCATGCCATACATAAGGCACTCCATCTACCGTACCTATAAAGATTAATGAATGAAGATAGTACAACCATTCATCTCTATCTTTGTAACGCTCCAAACTTTTATCTACATCCTTATCGTCTTTATTACGAATATTCTGAGCGTATATGACATCCCCAGGTTTAAGTTTGGTTGGATTGATTTCCTCCTCCTTAAAAATGAAGTTGCCCCACACTTTATATCCCCCAGGAAGATAAATTTGGTCACGCTCAAAAAACTTATTGTGAATACGATAAAAATATAACTGGAGTGCAAAACGACAATTACCTTCCTCGAAAGGAATATTCAGTTCTTCTTCTGTAAGCACTGGACCAATTAAGTACTTATATGAAAACTGATCGGTTGGATATTTAAGCGATTCCATGCATTTGAGTATATCAAAGCTCTATAGTTCCTGAAGAGTATAGAATAATTATATTCATAAATAAGCTTTAAATCTGTTGCTGACCGTCTGGGACGATGTTCGAACTATTATTTCAGCAGTTCAGTAAGGAATGACCTAATTCGCTTACCTATTTCATCAGTGGAATCGTATCTTTCAAATTTAAAATTTGGTTGTTCGATACCTAACACTAATCGAGTAATCTTGGAGTCTTTGTGTGCAAGTGCGAGTGTTGGTTTTTTAAGTCTCTCTACTGCGGTACCTAGTTCGTACCCAAGACCTATTGAAGGCAAATCACAGATGGCTATGAACGCATCACATTTTTCTACACATTCGTGAATATCCCACCTGTAGACATCTTGAGATGTCCCAGCTACCGTGCCAATAAAATCCATTACTTCAAAATCACTTCTTAAATCATTCTTCACCAGTTCGATACTTTCCTTGAACTCTTCAGGTGCGTAAGTAAGCGAGCAACCGATATAAATTTTCATATTCTATATTCTACCAAATTTCCAAAATCTGCGGCTCTTTAATTCGCTGACCGTGTGGGACGATGTTCGAACTATTTTGATGAATCCTCCTTCATAAAAGCAGGTATAGGATTATCAAATTTAACTTCAGGAAGCTTCCCTACTGTTTGTTCAGGAGTAAGATGCGGATACTGCGCACGGTATGCAACCATAACGTCGCCAAATACTGCATCGCTCCAACTTAACCCAAGTCTCTCCGTTAGAGCAATAAGTTTTTGTTCGGAATCACTTTCAATCTCGATGTAAGGATGCAGCCACGGCCATTCATCTAGTACAATTTCGCAATCCTCAAATTTCCATGTCTCTCGTTTAGATTCTTGAAATGACACAACTTGAAGACCAATTGAAGTGAATATCTTCGTAGTATCCTCAAATGAATCAACAGTAACTTCCACTTCCTGTGCTCCGTCGATACTCAAGGAAGTGAACTGCTTGTAGGTTAACGTGACCTTATCTCCCTCATCACGTACGCGAATGTATGAATTTGGTGTACCTATCTGTAGACGGCGGTCGGGATAATCAATGATGGCTCGTTTCATTAAACGCATCGGTATAATACAAATTGAACCAATATCCCTAAGTCTTTCACGTATTACTTCGTGTTGCTGATTCAAAAATTTTGCTTCAATTTCCGTTTTCATATTTTCTATGCGGTTCACTAAAGTATACCAAACCTTGGATTCGAACTAAATTTCTACGAAGGTCCGACCTTTGTAGCCACATATGTAATTAATCAAGGGAAAGGTAAAAAAATCGTAAAGTAATAGATTAGGCCAAAAAATAAACCAAATCCCATCGAGACAAGTGCAATACTACTCACGACGAACTTAGCCATTGGTTTATATACTTCACCAGCAATGTGGTTTTGTCTGAACACAGAAATTATTACGAAAAGAGCGAGGCAAATGCTAATTAGTAGGATAAATTGAACCAATATTAACATAACTAAATCCCTAGTTAGTCCCTCTGTAGTATTCGGAAGATACGTATACATTCCTGCGTATATTGCAAAACTCAAAAAGAGAAATCCAGCGTGCATACGATGATTAGACATGTAAAAATTATGAAGACTATGTAATTAATGTACCATACAAAATAGGGGCAATCGCGATTTTTTTATGAATATTCTATCTTAACGAGCTGGCCGTTTGGGACGATGTTAAAACTTATCTAATGCTTGACAGCATGTAGATACTATGCTATCATATAAATAAGGGAAGGCTGCTAAGTAACTAACCCCCGTTGTTGTCCTTTGGGACACACTAAGCTTAGATAGGCGACGAAGGGACGTCTCCGAAAACGAACCGGTGCGCACAACTCTAGCGCCGGTTTTTTTTATTTAAAATATCGAGCTGACCGTCTGGGATGATGTTAGAACTTTTTTTGTCACTTGATCACTAACAATTAAAGAAGACTCCTAAGTTCTTGCAAAGACCCAATGACTTTTGTTGCCACGCTTTTTAGTCTTTCATCCAACAAAGTACCGTCTACTGGTTCTATAGCTACCCCCGTGCCGGAAGCTGAAAAAAGTTTATTGTCATTCCACCCATCTCCAACAGCTACACACTCTTTAGCTTTAATACCTGTTTTATCCAAAAATTGATTTAATTGTTTAAGTTTTTTCTCATCTTGCCTTGGATCATAAGCAAAATCAGTAAGAATATTTGAATCGTTCCAAAAGAAGTCATTTGCGTAAATATTATCTATACCAAGTTTCCGACCTATTACTGAACCATAGTTACTAGGTGAACCCGTAATTAGACACAGAATATAATTCTTTGATTTAAGATATTGGATAATATCTTCAGCACCATCTCGTAGTGGTATTTGTGCAAATATCTTTTCCACCTTTTCCAGTGTCACATTACCATTTACGGACCAAAGTCCCAGCAATTCTTTCCTAGCTTCCTCAAGCGAAATTTTCTTTTCAACTACAGCATCATATATTTCTTGATGTCTTGTGATGGTTCCACCTAAACCCAGCGTTAATTCAAACCAAGCATTAATATGAACTGGCGTAGTGAGAGTGCCATCAATATCAAATATTACTGCTTTGTACATTAATTTTAGTATACCTTATCAAGGACGCGAACCAAATCTGTGTTGCTAGATATAGCTTTAATTACTTGGCTGACCGTCTGGGACGATATTAGAACTTTTTAAGTAATTAAATATAGATCTCAGCCAGAGTATAGATTCGTGAATACTATCCACAAAATGTTAATTGCGGCCGGGAACAAAAACAATGACGCTTGTGCAAAAAACAATATGTTTATATTAAAATTAAATTTTGTACTCTGCTTCAAAACCTTGAAGAAAATAAGCGAGATCAGAAATTGGATGAAAAATATAATCATGAGTGGAATCCAAAGAGCGTAGTCAATACCAAGATACAACATTACTCCATCAAGAAAATCGCTAATTGCAGTGGGGAAAAAAATATTATACGTAAGTAAGAATATTAAGATACTGATTCCTATAAAATTTATTAATAATAAAAGTATTTTTAAAATAGGTTGATTTACGAATTTATAAAATATATAAAATGAATAAATAACAACTAATAGATATGCCAGTAATTCTAAAAGAGACATCAGTTTGAATATCCAGTTAAACTCAAAAGAACTAAACGGGTGTATAAATAACAATGGTACGTTTTCTAGAACGAATAGAAACCAGATGGTCAAAATTAGCTTTGGAAACCAACTATTGTAGAATTTTGACTGCTCGTGAAAAAAATCAATAATCATAAATATAATTTTAGCATGTTGTGTATATGAGACATATAGAAACGACTCGTGAGAGTTAATATCCTGCTACACGACTTCAATATGGTCATACTAACGTGGGAAAGTTAATTTTCCTAGCTGCCAGACTTGGATTAGGCGTCCAACTCTAGTTCACTACGTTCTCAAGAGTTACCTGCCCGGACTCGCTGATTCGTCGCATTATGCATAACGACTCATGTCGCGAGTCTTTCTCATCCAAGTCTTGGCGCAAGAATACGCAAAAAGAGGAGCAGAAGCTCCCCTTTTTACGTCTTGCTGGCCGTCTGGGACGATGTTAGAACTTTTTTAGAAGACAATATATAATATTCTTATGAAACAGCTAATTCTTGTGCGGTATGGACAGTACGAAAATGGCCATCTGACTACTGACGGGAAGGCTACTATGGAGATTGCAGCAAGCAGACTGCAGCCGCTCGTCAAAGATTTAAAAAACCGCCTACTATCCGCATCCACACCACGTGCTACAGAAAGCGCGCAAATATTGTCCGAGGTTCTTGGAGCGAAGGTTGAGGCTTTTCCGGCCTTATATGCGGCTGAGGAAGAAGGTAACCTACCTGACTGCAATGCTGCCTCGGAGCTTATTTTTAAACTTGGTGAAAGTTATGATTGTATTGTCGCAGTAATTTCTCGTGAATACATTGAGGCTCTGCCTTCTTACATCTTGAAGAAGGACGTTAAAACCAAACTCGAGCGAGGAGAATGTTTAGTGATGAACCTTGAAACTACTGAGCTCTCTTATTTGCGAAATTGATTTGCTGCCGATCAGGGACTCGAACCCCAATGACTTCCTCCAGAGGGAAGCATCCTACCATTAGATGAATCGGCAATATAGTAATCTCGCTCGACCTTCGGTCGAGCGAGATTAGACTATCATATTTTTCTCACCTTCTCTACCCTCACAATTCCTAGGTACTCTATGCTTTCTCCTGTATACTCACGTCCCGACTTAGTAGTTAATATATACATATCATGACAGACGAAACAACAACCGTTGCTCCAGAAGAAACTACTACCCCAGTATCTACAGAACCAACTACTACAACTCCAGAAGTTGTAGAACCAGCAGCAGAAGTTCCTGAAGTACAATAGTACAGAGAGTAACCTATGAAAAAACACCCGATTGGGTGTTTTTTCATATTAGCCTCCTTTTGATTTCTTGAAGCAATCTATACACTTCAAATTTGAGGTATCACGCGGTTCAAATGGAAGTGAGGTGATCGCTCCATTACAGCCGCTACAGGTCCACTCTCCGGTAAATCGTGCCCGCTCTCCATCCTGCGCTTTTGGCGTTGATGAGGCACTTCCCTTCCCTTTACTGTGACACTCACGGCAGAGTAATCCGTCTGTGCGGCGTGGTTCAAATGGTAATTGGGTGATTGCTCCGCTACACCCGCTACAGGTCCAGTTTCCTTGATGCATATGTTTATATATTAGTATTCTATGTAAGTATACCTTATGTGTGTACGTAGTTACTTTCCCTGACCTCCCCGTAACTCCATAAATCGTTCAGCAATTGCTACCAGATATGGGACGGAGAGAGCATGCTGTTTGTGTGCTTCATAATTTTTTCGATCAAAATCAAGTGCTCTGTAGAGCGAAAATGCACGATTACCAAAAGAATCTTGCACTTGCTTTTTAAATGATGAAAATTCTGTTCGATCTACACGAAAATTAGCTGAGCCATTTTTAATACGACTATTCTCGCTTTCCACACTCCAATACTCCAATATCCCTTGTGCATAGGAGACGATTGTCTCAATATTTGACTCCATCAATTCTCCCGGGTACACAAAAGAGTCGTCTAACACACCCAGATCTGTTGGTTGAGATTTGTTGTATTTGTCTATTTCTCTTTGTAGACTCAAGTCGAAGATAGAATACACATTTTCTCCGTTTGAGTTTGGCTTAAATGCGTCTATAGATTCACTCATGTGAGTGATGGCTTATGTTCATAACTCGCTTTAATGAATGCCGTAAAAATCGGGTGCGGTCGTAATGGTCTCGCATGAAACTCTGGATGGAATTGTACCCCTACGAAGAATGGATGCACATCTGTCGGTAGTTCCATAATTTCCATAAGTGTTCCGTCTGGTGAGGTTCCTGAGAACTGAAGACCTTTCCCTGTCAGTCGCTCCACATACGCAGGATTAACCTCATAACGGTGGCGATGTCGCTCGGTGATTTCGCGTGCGCCGTACGCTTTTGCTGCAATTGATCCCTTTGTTAAGGTGGCCTTAAACTCTCCAAGCCGCATTGTGCCACCCATCTCTCCCCGCGCTATCTTCTCTTTCTGATCAGGCATTACTCCTATCACCAAATGATCGGCATTTGGATTTATTTCTTCGGTACTCGCATTCTTCAGTTTGAGGACATTCTGTGCGTACTCAAGTACAGCAAGTTGCATACCGTAGCAGATACCAAAGTATGGGATCTTATGCTTGCGCGCGTATGCTATGACGTTTAACTTACCTTCAATACCCGTCGTACCAAAGCCTCCCGGAATGAGTATGCCGTCAAATGCGTCGAGCTCTTTAAGCTTTTTTGTATCAGAAAATGTGAGTGAAGAGATGTAGTGGATCTCTGGCTTTAAGTTTTGTGCGTACGCGGAATACTTAATCGCTTCAAGGACGGAAATGTATACATCAGAAAGGACAAAATCTCCTGAGCTGAAGTACTTCCCTACAACTGCTATCTTCACGGTGTCTTTTCCATTCTTTGACCGGCGCACGAAATTTTTCCATGCGGTGAGGTTTGATGGTTTCTTTGTCGCTATGTGCAGTACTTCACAGATTCTTGCTGAGAGATTGTCCTTTTCAAAATTTACGGGTACATCGTACACACTTGCAACGTCAGGTGCTGAGATCACGTTCTCTGAGCGCACGTTACAAAACTGCGCAATCTTTTCCTTTCGTTTCTTGTCGAGGGCTACTGGACCACGCGCGAGGATGAAGTCTGCAAATACTCCGGTACCATTCAGCATACGGACTGCAGTCTGTGTGGGCTTCGTTTTCATTTCACCGATGCTCCCAGGGACTGGGAGGTAGCTCACCATAACGACCGCAACATCCTCAGGCATTTGTGTCTTCATCATACGGACCGCTTCAAGGAAGAGCACATTCTGGTACTCCCCTACAGTTCCGCCGATCTCTGTAATTGTAATATCAGCTTGTGCATGCTCTGCAGCATTCTTGATACGGCGAATAACTTCTTCTGGGATATGCGGAACTACTTCGACGTTCTTACCTGCATACTCAAGATTGCGCTCTTTGCGGATCACATCCTGGTACACACTCCCGGTCGTCATATAGTTGATGCCGGGGATATTGATATTAAGGAATCGTTCATAATTCCCCATGTCTTGATCGGTCTCGAGACCGTTCTCAAGTACGAAAACTTCACCGTGTTCGGTTGGGTTCATAGTACCTGCGTCCACATTGATATAGGGATCAATCTTAATTGCGGTCACCGAGAGGCCTCGTGCCTGAAGAATGTTTGCTATCGATGAAGAAGCAATCCCTTTCCCGACGCCACTCATAACGCCTCCGACGACAAATATGTACTTATGCTTTTTTGATTTCTGAGTGTTCGTTGATTTTTTGGCCATGACAGTCTATACGCGTAGGTATCGTGCTATTGCTAATGTACTCGAGAAGGTACCGAGTACGATTCCCGATCCGACGAGTACAAAGAAGAGGTAGCCAAAGTTGGTAACAAAATAGTTGAAGATATTGAAGAGGAAGAATGCTTCTGTTCGTGGACCTAACCATAGGACAATTGGATAGAGTATGAGGAGTGTCAGCACACCCGAGACAAGACCGTACATAATTCCCTGTAAGATGAAGGGCCCACGAATAAACATGTTTGAAGCCCCTACAAGGCGCATGACGCCGATTTCCTCACGTGAGGTATAGATTGTAAGCCTGATGGTATTAAATGCGATCAGAATGGATGAGGCGATCAGAATGATCATCGTAATGTAGCTTGCTTGTTCAACAGTCCCAATGATGTTGGTGAGCTTATCAATAGATGCCTTGTTTTGAAAAAAGTTGATTCGGTCAATAAGAGGAGTGTCGGGAGATTCTGCCGCTCGGTGTTGATCAAGAAAAGTCGCTATGCTTTCATACTGTGACGTTTCTTTCGCACGGATAGAGAGCGATGCTCCAAGAGGGTTATCTCCAAGCTCTTCAAGCGCCTGGATCGTAAGCTCGTCGTTCTTATGTCGATCACGGAATGATTCGAGTGCATCTTCGCGCGATGTATACACTACTTCTCGCACATCAGGAAGACTCTCAAGAGACGCCTTCAGATCAAAAATCGCTGGTTCTTCAGCACTCGTCACGAGGTACACATTAATGTCTACCTTATCGCGTACTTGTGTCAGTGAAGTCTCAAGAAGTTGATTCAATAGAATCATACTTCCCACAATAGTGAGCGTGATAGTGATCACGAAAATAGCCGAGAGTGAAACAAACGCATTGCGCCAAAACCCAACAAAACCTGAACGAACAATTCGTTTGAAACTTGTAATCATATATTAGTATTTAGAGCTTTTGGCATTGAGTAAATTTCGAGGCAAAACAAAGTTTCTGACTGAGCCGTATACGAAATACGGTGAAGAGGAAATTGCTGTTTTAACAAAGAAATTTTTCAATTGCATAAGTTCTAACATTAAAGCACGTACTTACCCTCCGCGTCATCCCTCACTATTCGACCTTCATCCATAGTAATGACTCGTCTGCCTAAAGCATCAATAACACCCTTATTGTGCGTCGTCATGATAACGGTTGTACCAAGGTCATTAATTTTCTTCAGAATTTGAACCACTTCATAGGTTGCAATTGGGTCCAAATTTCCTGTTGGCTCGTCAGCAATGATGATATCCGGTTGGTTCACAATCGCGCGCGCTATTGCCACACGTTGTTTCTCTCCTCCTGAAAGTTCATGCGGGAAATTCCATACTTTATCCCCTAAGTCTACGAGCTCGAGTGCTTGTGGCACATTCTCAGCAATCTCTGCATCAGAGCGACCATTTGCTTCCATAGCAAATGCAATGTTCTCATATGCAGTCTTGTGGGGTAGCAATTTAAAATCCTGAAACACCGTACCAATCTTTCGTCGGTACTTTGGAAGTGATCCACGAGAGATCGTATGGATATCGAGTGACTCAAAAAACACCTGACCTTTCGTTGGTTTATCTTCTGCAATGAGCATCTTGAGAAGTGTAGTCTTCCCTGCACCCGAATGTCCAACAATAGAAACGAATTCACTCGGTGCTACTTGAAACGTTACATCATGAAGTGCGACCGATCGTCCCCCACTGTATATTTTTGAAACGTTATCAAAATAAATCATATATCCTATTCATTCTAACCCAACTGCACCGCCCCGTCTATAAATGTTTGAATATCTCCATTTAGGACCTTATCAATATCGCGCACTTCAACGTTCGTACGATGATCTTTCACCATCTGGTATGGATGAAGTACGTATGAACGGATCTGACTCCCCCACTCAATCTTCAATGTCTTTTCAGTACCGAGTCCTTTGAGTTCTCGTTTTCGCTGCTCTTCTTCAAACGCATATACCTTACCTGCAAGGAGTGCGAGTGCTTTATCCTTATTTTGTTGCTGACTTCGCTCCGAAGAAACATGAACTGAAATCTTCGTCGGTGTATGTATTGCTCGCACTGCAGTCTCTCGCTTATTCACGTTTTGACCTCCTGCACCTCCAGCTTTTGCATAGGTTATCTCCACATCTTCCTCAAGCATACCGACATCACTCACGTTATCGACTCGAGGCGAGATCTCGACAAGTGCAAAGGATGTTTGTCGCTTTCCATTCGCATTGAATGGTGACATACGTACGAGACGATGCACGCCAGACTCAACACGAAGCGTGCCATACGCATTCTTCCCGCCAATTTCAAAAGCGATGTTCCGGTATCCATTATGATCATTTGCATTTGAATCGAGTACTGTCACGCTCCATCCTCGATTCTCAGCATACTTTTGATACATGACGACGAGCATACGTGCAAAGTCTTCAGCGTCATCCCCTCCTGCCCCGGCCACAATAGTTACAATTGCATTACTCGCATCGTACTTGCCTTTACCCTCTTTTTGGTTTTTAAGTTCTTCAAGCTCCTTAAACATTGCTTGGGCTTTTGCGGGCTCATTCCAGAAATCAGGGCGTAGCATAGCCGCTTCGATTTCCAGTATGCGATCTTCTGGGGTTTGATCCATAGGTATAGAGTATACCAAAAATAGCGCTATATATAAAAACACCCCCAAGCTTGTGAGGCTCAGGGGGAATGAGATGTATCATCGACTACGAACTTACCTCACATGTGGTGAGCGCCATAAAATGGTTGGTCTTTGATACGCAAAAAGGGATGAATTTTTAAGGAACAGGGATTGAATGCTCGATCACATTCTACTCTCCATGATAGGACGAGTAGAGAAATAGTAGCATGGACGTGGTGTATGAAAAATGGTGCGCCGGTTCTCGAGGGATTAAGGATTGGTCACAAGTTGCTAAGGATTATTCAAAGCAAAGATATCGTTCTTGGCGTCAGGTTCGTAACTCGCTCCGCTCCTAACGACCTCCTGCCCGACCTCGCGGTTTCTCTTCCTTGTTGTCAGAGAAACATCGCTCCAATTCTCAAAGCTAAAAAACAACACCCATGTGTTGTTTTTTAAACGCTTTGAGCCATCTCCCAGGATTGGCGTCCAAATCTAAGTCGTTATACTCCTAAGATTTACCTGCCCGCGGTTTGTTGGTTCGTCTCATTTTGAAGAGAGACTCACATCACAAACCGTTCAATCCTGGGAGATGACAAAATAAAACCCCATACGGGGTTTTATTCTTGAGCCATCTCCCAGGATTGAACTGGGGACCTCATCCTTCGCTTACACCCCAATTTATAAAAAGTGGTATGTGGGGACTAGACTGTATCTTACGCATATTCTAATGAATGAAGCGTCCTTTGTCAGTCGTTCGGGCCTCCGTCAGTTTTCGGATGCCACGGTCTTAACTATCACTTTAGTCGTTAACCGTTATTCAGGGTTCATGTGGTATGTTTCCATACTACCGGGCAAGAAGTCTCTGCGACTTACCATGGATGCGCTCTACCGACTGAGCTAAGATGGCTTATTTATGTAAATCTACAATTCGGTGAATGCAGACCTGAGAAGAATACCAAATATTTGATTGAAATCAAAACATATCTATACTAGGATTGTGAAGTTGCCGCCTTAGCTCAGTTGGCAGAGCATTGCATTCGTATCTGACGATACAGGCTACATTCATTCGATCATGTGAAAATTGAATAAAATTGAGAGCCATCTTAGCTCAGTTGGTAGAGCATTACATTCGTAACGTAAAGGTCCCGAGTTCGATCCTCGGAGATGGCTCTCAGTATTAATCCATTTTTCTCACGATTCTCATTCATTTGCTTGTAACGCGAAGGTCCGCAGTTCGATTCTGCGAGGCGGCTCAGTGATAGCAAAAGACTTCCCAATTTTTTGAGAAGTCTTTTGTTATTGCGCGGTCGACCGGACTTGAGTCACAAGTTGCTAAGGATTATTCGAAGCTATGCTTCTTAAATCCTAAGCACTCGCTACCCCACCTCGCTTCGCTGCGGTCGTTCAAGTCCGGCGTGCATACGAAAAAAGCCTAGCGGGAAGCTAGACTTTTTTCGTATGCGCGGTCGACCGGACTTGAACCGGCAACCTTCCGCGTGCACTGCTTCCACTATTTTCATAGTGGCGTGGACTATATCTTTACCATGAATCTTTCGATTTGTAGGTACCCCGGTATCTAGTCTCTACGGCGCCCTCATACTATGTGTTTTTGTGTATGAGGTTCCCTCGGTATTCGCATATCTCACATTGAGACTTAGCCTTCACCGATATCCCGGAAAGTTTCAATCCCCCTTTCGAAGGGAAAGCTGCACGTCTACAGGCGGATGCTCTAACCAGTTGAGCTACGACCGCAAATGAAGAGGATGATGGGAGTCTAACTCGCATCATATCTCTGATATGCAGCGGTGGAAAGATTTTTCTTACGACCGCAACTTTTTTGATCTAAATTGATCAAACCGAAGCCTTTTTCTTTGTAGATAAAGCTTCGGTTGCCTATTATACATGATTCCGCTTAATTTCAAAGCATCACTTGTACTCAAGGTAAGACGAGAAAAATTCTTTGATTTTGATGAAAAAAGCGAACCACCGAGTATCCCATAGGTCTTTAATAGGGTGTGTAATCCTTCAAGAAAGCTGCGACTTCCACTTGTGAAAGTTAACTGTAAAACTCGTGTTGGTTTTTGTCTTCGTTTGTTTATAAATCCAATCCATACATTACCATCTCCATCAAAATACCCTCGAATAAAATCTGGTATATAACCTTTTGGTATAGAAGGCATCATCATCCGCGTTGATTTTCGACCTGAAAAACCAAGCGTTTCCAAATCAGAAAAAATGCTTTTACTGCCGATCTGAAATCTATATACACTCCCTGTATCAGTACGTCGTTCAGACAACTTATGATCTGAACGCATGCACTTTTGAATCTTTCTCAAGATATCTTGATCAGATGATGTTATTGAGATAAAACATGTGTTTCTTTTAGTGACAAGCATATTCCCATCTGCTGCAAAAAATCCAAGTGCGTAGGCCATATCGGATGTCCATGTTTTGAAAAAATCTTTATCAACTTCTTTATAAACAGGCATAATCAAATTATAACATGTGACAGCATATACACTGAACACAAATTCAAGAATACCTCCCCTTCTCTACATACAAAAATATTATGGCGGAAAAATCTTAGTATTTGCTTGGTGTCTTCACTCGTTAGAAGGTATATAGGAATGCATTAAAAAATTGATATAATTTAGTGATGAACAAAATACTTTCTGTCCTGCTCTTTCTAAGCATTCTTCTTTTAAGTTACCCACTAATAGATCAGATAGGCATAAACACAACATATTTAATTTTATTAGCTGCTCTGATTATATTCAGTATAAGCAGCCTTGTTTGGAATTTCTCAAAGGAACCAATCAGCAAAGTGTTGGGTATCCTCATTATCATAGATTTAATCGTAGGGCTAGTTCAGTTTTATTATTTTTTCACAATGAAAATTTATTAATTTGGGACTATAAATACAAAAAGCCCTTACGGGCTTTTATCTTGTGTCGACGGCAAGGATTGAACTTGCGACCTTATCTTTATGAGTGATATGCTCTACCAACTGAGCTACGCCGACAGATGAGTGCGCGAGCAAATTAAGAGTAAATTATTCTTAATTTTGAGCAAACGATATCTGTATGATTTTCCTACGAGTGAGGAGGGGGATGAAAGTTCATTTTCATCTATTCTCCGAGCGAAGTCGGCGGAAGCTTTGCTTACACCGACAGAAACTCTGTACTTATCCGTACGTGAGAGAGAATACCATTAGATAGTCACTTGTTCAACTTGAAAATACTCATTAAGCAATATGCGCACACAGCACTTTCTCAGCTTTCTCTATATCCTCAGGGTATCCAATTGGTAACCAAAAATCCTGAGCCAAAATCTGCACAGGATTATCCTGTGCGTACGCAGTCAGCATATCGGTTACGTAGAGCTCCCCAGAGGAAGAAACTGGCACTGTATACGAAAAAATTGACTCATTCATCACAAACCCGCCTATATTAATCAGATTGGATGGGGGTTCTTTAGGCTTTTCAATAATCGCCTTTAGTGTGCCGTCAGCATTTGGTACAAGTACACCATACCGCTCAGGATTCGGAGAATATGTCCCGAGGATACAGTGGTCACACTGTATCGCACGAGCAAGTGTTTCCTTCCCATGAATATCATCGCCGTACATGAACAAGAACTTTCCGTGTAGTGCATCTTTCGCACACAAGAGCGCTTCCCCAGTACCACCTGCATAGTTTTCTTGCGCTCGGTAGAGTACGCGTTTCCCTTTAAACGCACTCCCACAGTAGGCCTCAATCTGTTCCTTTAAATACCCGACAACGAGCACGAGCTCATCAATTTCGGGCGGTAGTGCGTCAACAATATGATCAAGGATTGTTTTGTCACACACTCGTATAAGTGGTTTCGGACAAGTATTAGTAAGAGGTTGCATCCGTGTCCCCTTTCCCGCACACACAATAACGCACTGCATATAACTATCAGTATTGCTCTTTACTTGTTTCCTGCAGTGAGAATACGGTTGGCATTTTCCAAATCCTCAACGGTACCAATAGGTATCCAATTACTTTGTTCAACAACGGCGATTGGGTATTTCTGAGCATACCTTTCTATAACTTCGGTAAGATAAAATTCGTTCTTCACCTGTGTCTGTGGTTCGAATTCAAAAATATGATCATCAAGCACCATAGCTCCTGTACTCGCACAATTGGAAGGAGCGTGTTCAGGTTTTTCTATCATGAGTCCGAGGGTACCATCAGGATTTCGCACCACAATACCAAATCGTTCTGGATTTTGAACCGATGCAACTAAGAGAGCTCGAATGTACGATGTGGCTCGTGCAAGATCTTCTTTACCATGAATATCGTCCGCGAAGAGAAACAGAAACCTCCCCTTGATGAGATCCTTACACAGCCAGAGTGCTTTTGCTGTACCATTTTGTTCCTCTTGCGTCACATACGTAACCTTTCGACCGTGAAATTCAGTACCACAATACTCGCGGATCATACGTCCAAGATAGCCTGTCACAATAATAAACTCATCTACCGAGCTTGGGACTGAGCTCGCAATATGATCGAGAAGTGGTTTCCCAGCAACATGCACAAGGGGTTTTGGGCAATTTTCGGTGAGTGGACGTAGCCGCGTTCCTTTCCCAGCTGCGAGAATAACACATTGCATAATACTGCATTTATAGCATATATATGACTTGGTGAGAATGGAGGGGTTTGGAATCGATATCGTGTTTGTAATTCGCATTTATTCACCGGGAATCGACATCAAGTCACGAACTATTTTTCATACTTCAAAATAGTAAGTGCTTGCTGGCCCGGAATCGAGTCACAAGTTGCTAAGAATTATTCGAAGCAAGACTTCTCAAATCCTAAGCACCACCTCCTTACAGGACCGGTACACCTTTCGCAGAGACTGCTCAAGGTCTTGCGAAGCTCCAAGTATTCGCTTCTCACCCACCTCGACCCTTTCCCGTCCCCCGGACGCGGGTCTGCGGTCGTTCGATTCATTCGCTGAACAGGAATCGACATCGTGTTTGTAATTCACTACGTTCATAACAACACGTTGGCTCGGCTCAGATATTTTTGCATTACAGATAGCAAAAATTTCTTCCGCCCGTTCGATTCCTGAGCACAAGAATAGAAAAAGACCGATGAAATATCGGTCTTTTTCTATTCTTGTTGCGGGGCCCGGAATCGAACCGGGGTCTGGAGGTTATGCTTACCTGCTACAATTTTCATTGCTCAAACAGTTGTTTGATTTGTGGTCTGGACTATACCTTCATCTTTCTCCTTACGGAGTTAAGATGCCTACCATCTAGTCTCTACACCTTCCTTACAGTCATATAAGGCTTGGCTCGGTATTGCCATGTGCTATGCACGAAGGTTTCACCGAATTTGGCAAGTGTTCCATATAGGATTTCTCCAGTATGAGCCCGATTTGAGCCGCCTTGTAAAGTAGTATATACACTACTTTACTCCCATCATTTACTTTTTTAAGGTTTATGATGAGTTGCAAAGGTGCTCGCTGAGCCTCCCGAGGTACCTCTCCTCTACCCCGCGTTGATAATGCTTACGCATTGTTTCTACTTGGTATACCTCTCCTCATCCCTACTTGAACCAGTGAGTATCTAAATTAAAGTGCTCTTTAATTTATGATGCGAACGCAGTTCAAGAATGTCTACATACGGGATCTATTCAGGTTGTATGATATTTTTCGTTACCTCAAAATATTGACAACCTCTTGCGAAATGGGTCCTGTCCCATTTCTCACCCCGCGTTGAATTTGACAATTTGCACAGTGTTTCTACAAAATTTTTTATAGAATTTCCAAAGTGTAACAAACATACTCGATCTTGTCTAATATACGTATATGATATTATTACCTTATAAGCTATGTCAAAACCAATTCAACAACAAAAAGCAACCCGATTGCGAAAGGAGGGTCACAGTATCAATGTTATTGCTCAAAAATTACGAGTGAGTAAAAGTACGGTAAGTCATTGGTGTAAGGATATTATGCTGTCTGAAGAACAAATAATTAGTATTGCTGAGCAAAGCCGTCATAAAGCTACCGCGAGCCTCTTGCGTGCATCTGAAAAACAAAGAGCTTCTCGTCTGGCTAACATTCAAGTCGCAACCAAGCTGGGAGTGAAGGATGTTGGTACCCTTTCAAAACGTGATATATATATGCTTGGCCTTGGTCTGTATTGGGGTGAAGGCTACAAAAAAGGAAATCAGGAACTTGGTTTTACTAATAGTGATCCAGCTATAATTCTATTTTATATTAAATGGCTACAAACAGTTTTCTCTATACCTAAAATTGATCTGACACTCCGCATAAGTATTAATATACAACATGAAAGAAGAGTCCTCGACGTTCTTGAATATTGGTCAAATACAACAAGTATTCCAAGTGCTCAATTTACTAAGACGAGTCTTATACGAACATCAAGTAAGAAAGTATACTCTGATCTAACCTTGCATTTTGGTACACTTCGAATTAAAGTCCGTCGCGGTACAAACTTGAGAAGACGTATCCTTGGCTCCTTGAGTGCTCTAGAAACTAGATCACGCTAAATTCACGGAATACTCGCTCGAATTGCATAAGCGTATCTTTGGCTACTTTCTTCGTCAGCACAAAATCACTTCCCACGTGTGCAATTTGATTACGTACTTTATGCGCTTCCCATGCATCCTGGAGTGTCGTGAACGATTGCGGATTCGCAGTTTTAAGCTTTTCTCCAATGCTCTGCCCTACGTACCCAGCATTGGTCAATGTTTCATCAAGTAAAATGTCTGCCTCAATAATTGCGATCCTCCATGATTCAGGACTATTCTCTGACACTCGTTCTTGGATAGCATCCCAACGAGAATTTTTTGTCTCGGCCTTTTCGTGTCGCGCTGCCCACTTCGCTTCTGCCGCAAGGAGTGCTTCTTGCTCAATGTCTGAAAGTTGTGCGTAGCGTATTTTTGCGTACACAAATCCGACAAAAAATAGAAGTGCAAGAATAATAGCGATGACCGAATACACCGCCCACCATGTTTCTAACATACGCAAGAGAGCATTCCAGTCGTTACCAGTTACTTTTTCATAGAGAAAACGGAGGAACGACTCAATATCAACCCCATAGGTTTCGTAGATTAAATCATTTTCATCAAGAGTTTCATTCATAGAATCTCCGTGCGATGTGTAACTATTTCTTTATGTCGTATATCTTCTTTCCAAAGTCAAAGAGACGTTCATCACCCGCATGCGGTGCTATATATTGTACCCCAACCGGAAGCTTTGTTCCCTCTCTGTCTACAGTTCCACTTGGGATAGAGATCGCAGGAACTCCGGTGAGATTAATTGGTACAGTGAAGATGTCGCCCAGGTACATCGACAACGGATCACTCTTTTCACCTATCTTAAACGCGGGTGTTGGTGCGGTGGGAGTCATAATCAAATCCACTTTGGTATACACCGTATCAAGCTCTTCTCGCATCATGGTGCGCACCTGTTCCGCTTTTCCATAGTACGCGTCATAATACCCAGCACTGAGTACATAGGTACCTAAAATAATACGTCGCTGTACCTCATCGCCAAAACCTTGTGCGCGCGTCTTCATGTAATCCTCAAGGAGAGTATCCCCTTCAACACGTAGTCCAAAACGCATTCCGTCATATCGTGCAAGATTTGAAGATACTTCTGCTGGCATCACAATGTAATACGCAGCAAGCCCCTTCTTCATGAGTGGGAGCGAAACATCAATGATAGTGTGACCTTGCTGCGTAAGTGTGGCAATAGTTGCATCAAATGCCGCAAGCACGTCAGGGTCCATCCCAGCAAGAAGAAAATCGCGAGGAACACCAATAGTGTATGTGTCTTTCAGTGGTACGTTTGGGTATGTATCTGGGTTGATTGTAGTTGCATCAAAGCGATCCTTACCCCCAATAACATTAAAAATAGTTTCAGCGTCCTCTACCGTATGCGTGAATGTCCCTGCCTGGTCAAGTGACGAGCCCATTGCTACAAGACCATAGCGAGAAATTCTTCCATATGTTGGCTTGAAGCCCACAATCCCACAAAAACTCGCAGGAAGACGCACAGAGCCTCCCGTGTCAGTTCCGAGTGCAGCCACCGCAGCACCCATAGCAACCGCAGCTCCTGAACCACCTGACGAACCTCCGGGCACACGTGTCAGATCAAGTGGGTTTTTTGTAACGCCATATGCTGAATTCTCTGTTGACGACCCCATCGCAAATTCATCAAGATTTGTACTCCCCATAGTTACTACTCCTGCATCATGGAGACGCCCCATTACTGTTGCGTCATATGGAGCAATGTATTTCTCTAGTATTTTAGAACCAGCAGTTGCCCGCTTTCCTTTAATTAAAATATTATTCTTAATTGCAAATGGCATACCAAGGAGTGACGGGGCACGTTCCCCTTCTTCCTTGTATCGTGTGGTTGCTCGTACTGCAGATTCTTGTGCATCATCGTACACATCAAGAAATGCATGAATCTCTGTATCTCGCGCATCAATAACAGACCGCATATCATTGTATGCATCAAGTGGTGTATACGACCCTTCAATAAATTTCTTTCTGAGTTCTGTGATAGACATACAACTTATGATTTATCGGCGAGTATCTTCTTAACTTTTACATATTGACCATCTCGTTCTGGTGCTAGATTGAGCAAATCCTCGGTATACACTCCTGGTTCATGCGGATGTTCGTCTTCGCGCATCACGTTATATAATCTCCCCACTTTCTTTTGCAAGGCTCCGCTCCCTGTTATTTCTTCTATCTCACTTACATACCCTAGAATACTCGTGATTTCCTCAGCAAAATGCTCTGCTTTTTCATCAGTAATGGCAATACGTGAGAGTTTTGCGAGGTGTTCAATGTCTTTTTTCTCCATATAATTCAATGAATCTAATGTGCGTATAGTAGCATTCGACGATTAAAGTTGCTACCCTCGCCGTACTCTTCTTACTCCGTAGCATCAATCAATTTCTGCAGCATCTCTTCTGTAATACATGGAATATTGAGCTCCATTGCTTTTTCAGCTTTCAAACCCGGATCACTTCCTACCACCACATAGCTCGTATTCTTTGATACCGAACTCGTTATCGTACCACCATGCTTTCTCACCAAGTCTTCACCATCACTCCGACTCAAGGTTGGCAGAGTTCCTGTAAACACAAATGTGTTACCTTTGAAGATCTCAGTTTGTATCTTTGCAGCACCTTCCGTAATTGTAAGGTGTGTCAATAATTGATCTAGTTCACGTACATGTCGAGGATCACGAAGCCAAGAGTGCAGTGAGTGCGCAACAATCTCACCAACACCATAGACCTCCGCAAAATCTGTTTCGGAGGCATTTCGAATATGCTCAATGGTGCCAAACGAATCTGCAATAATTCGTGCAGTTTCTTCACCAACATGCTCAATTGACAATGCAATGAGAAGTCGATACAGGGGCACTTTTTTTGCCGCAGTTATTGCCGCAATGACATTTTGTGCAGATTTTTCTTTAAAGCCGGGAAGATTCAGAAGATCACCCTCAGTTAGGGTGAAGAGATCGACCGCGTTACTAATTAAATTATACTCGAGTAACATATCAATGATACGTGGGCCTACGCCATCGATATTGAGTGCCCCCTTTGATGCAAAGTAATGGAGTCGTCGTCGTATGACAATATCTGAATTTTTTGCCACACAACGATACGCAGCCATACCAGGGATACGTTCAATACTTCCGTCCCCGCCGCATTCAAGCACTTTTTCAGGAAAATGGTACGGAGTGCTTTTTCTCGGTCGAAGTTCCATAACCACACTTAGTATTTCAGGAATCACATCTCCTGCCTTTTGCAACACAACCGTATCACCAATGCGTATATCAAGCCTCTTGATTTGATCTTCATTATGGAGTGTTGCCCGCGAGACAAGTGACCCTGCAATTCGCACAGGCTTTAGATGAGCAACCGGTGTGAGCACACCAGTGCGTCCAATTTGGAGCACAATATCTTCAACTACCGTCGTTGCTTCTTCTGAAGGAAACTTATACGCAATACCAAACCGGGGGGATTTTGCGGTATAGCCGAGCGCCTTTTGCAAACTAATTTCATTCACCTTGATCACCGTACCATCCATTCCGTAGGGCATCTGATACTTTTTAGGCACCCATGTTGAGTAGTCCTTAATAGCGTCAGCAAGCGACGCGCATATTTTTGAGTACGGGTTTACAGTAAACCCTAACTTTTTAAGGAGCATTAATTCTTCTCCTTGCGAAACGGGGACAGATCCCTCGAGTGTTGTTTCGTCAATCAAATCGATATCGTAGGTAAAAAATGAAAGCTTCCGTTTTTTAGTTATCTTTGGATCTAATTGTCGCACCGAGCCAGCTGCAGCATTTCGAGGATTTGCAAACAACGCTTCACCTACCTTTTCCCGCTCTGCATTAATGCGGGTAAATTCCTCGTGCGGTAACCATGCTTCACCCACCACAATAATTGTTGCCTTTTGTTTCAAGGTGTGCGGAATATCATGAATCATTCGTGCAGTATGCGTCACGTCCTCGCCAATAACCCCATCACCTCGTGTCGCTGCTCGTACTAACGTCCCATCCACATATTCAAGCACTATTTTTAATCCATCAATTTTATGCTCACTGACATATGACAGATTCGTATATGATGTATCTTGCTTTTCCAAAAAACGTATCAATCGTTCTTCCCACGCGTAGAGTTCAGTATCACTAAAAACATTATCAAATGACCACTGCCTAACAGTGTGGGGAACCTTTGTAAATGCATCATTCACCCTTCCTCCCACTACTTCTATTTGTGTATACAAATCTAGCAGTGACGAATCTGCTTCAGCGAGAAGGCGGAGCTCGCTCACAAGAGAGTCGTACGCCTCGTCGCTGATGAGCGGTGCGTCATGCTCATGGTAGTGCGCTTGGTGCTTTTTAATCAATTTTACGAGCTCTTCTGCTCGATTCCTTTCACTTGAGAGTGCTTTTTTCATGCCTTACTATAGTAGCATAGAGCAAAAAACGTTGAAATACATAGCAAAATTAGGTCTAGAGCCTAGTACACTTGGGTATATTCGCGTTCCACGACACGAGACTGATTGCCTACTTCGGCACATTCCACGTTGTATCCTCGTGACTGAATGACCGTACACACTGAACCCTGCGGACATGCATTATTAGTATCGTTATTTCCACGCATACGAATCCCATTTACCGTCACCTGTGTTGTAGACGCAAACTTATAGACACTCACATCAGAACATACAGAAATTCCGGAACCAAAAATATTCCAGGTAAACTTAAAACGTTGTTGTTGACCACTCTTCATATGTCCATCATCATCGTCAGAATATGATACATCAGCAGCAACCGCTGAACCGCCCATACATGCGATAGAAGGTTGTTCTGCTTGTGCAACATCTGTGTCATCTGGCACAGCAAAAGGGTTGAGTACTGGGTTTGAGTCTGCATGTGAAGCATCGACTTTATAATCATGCCATAGTGCACATTCCATGCCTGCATTTGCTGCTTGAAACGCAATCTCAGAAGCATACGCAATCCCTGATAACTGAAATTGCTTTAGGGTAACATTAAGGAGAGATGCGCTTACACCGAGGAGTACCCCCATAACTAAGAGTGTGATGAGTAGTGTAATACCGTCTTGTTGCGTAGATATTTTCATATGCGGTTAGTTTTCAAAACGTTGATAATGATCATATACCCATGTCTGAAGTCGTACTACTCGTTCTGTACTATCGAACACTTGTGCAGTCCAGCGCACCTCTACCATAACAGGTATCCCTCCATCAATTTCTTCCCCTACGGTTACAATACGCGTAAACGGTGATGTGTCACCATCGGTATGCGAATACCTCCCGGTTTCTGCGTCATAGAGAAGAACGCAGTTATTATTCGTTTGTGAACATGGGGCAAAGCTAGTTGTGCCATCAGAACTCACGTCATATCCTACCTCACATGACGTACCACTAAAGGCGCACACTGAAGAAATCCATCCGGCTGTATTACCATTAGGATTGTCATATACTGCCAAAGCTCGCCTATCGCGTTCCTCTCGCACGCCCTCAATTGCTTCTTGCGCTAAAAAGACTGCGGCCATCTGGTCGTTTGCAAAATATGCATTTTGAATACCCTTTTGTGCGACCGTCATCGGCCCAATCACCACAAGCAGTAAGACTGAGATAGCAACCAGTGTTTCTACAAGCGTAAAGCCTTTATGTATGGTGTGTAGATTCATAAATGATTAAATAAGATCTAAACGACGCTGCACTATTCGTGTTTGAATATTAAAGTCTGTATTCTCATCTAGTCCATTATTGACATACCCTTTAATCAAAATATTCATGATCGGTTGGTCGTATCCATCAGCATTCGGATTGTACACTCCATTCCTTTCAGTAAAAAATGGAGTCGACCCTTCAACGACTATCTGAAAATCTTCAATATAGACATCTGGACTCGTCATCCGTATCCACGCGCCATCTCCCTCTTCAGCATACTCAATTGAATGATCGTCGGAGTTAAACCTATACCCAACACGCTCAGCAGTTCGTTCACGCGTAAAGGCGATAAAATTAGCGCTTCGATCATCATCACAATCGTCCATAGTACTATCTTCAGGGAGTATTTCTGTGCCTTGCGGACCATTACCTTGCGTGCCGTTTTCAATCCCTTCACTACGGTTCGTGCCAAAGTTAGTAACTCTCGAACAATAATAATGGTAGCCAGTTCGTATTTCACGCGTCATACTATCAAGTGCAAATGAAAGATTTGTTGTAGACGTATAGAGTGCTTGCGCCTTCGCATTGATATCAATCATAATCAGGAGCGTCCCCGTACTGATTACCATCACAATCGAAAAAATCGACAAAGAAACCATGAGCTCCACAAGGGTAAAACCCTTCTTCCGTGGGACGCGATCAGATTTTTTGAATAGGTGTTGCATGTTTATATACATTACTCTTTATAGACTGAGATCTGTCCGAGCCTCGTCACTTCGGTTGCAAACACAGTTCCTGCATTTGGTGAACTGACTAGAATTTTAGCACTCTCTACATTTGGCTGATTGCCTGGTCCGTAACTGGCATCTCCTCCTGCTGCCCAGAATAATGCCTTAAATTCAGGTCGACGAAAGGAAACATCGAGTCGACTAATCGAACAATCATAATTGTTCTCGCCAACTATTTTTACACAGATGTCGCTGATAATCATTGATCGTTCAATAGTTGTTGTGCTAATGCCAACTCCAACATTCCCTATATTGTACACGGGAGTTTCGTTTACATTAGTACTCTCGTAGCGAAATGCGACATATAGTTTGTTCGTCAAACCCCGTCCGTTATGAATTTGACCTGAATGAAATGATACTCCGTACGGGTAATCAAACGCACCAGCACTTGTACCGTTATTAACGACGCTCACGGACTTGACCTGAGCTTCACGGAGTGAGAGTGCAATGTCGTATGCTGTACTCTTGAGCAAGGTCGTGCTATCGAAGGCACTGTACTTAACGAGTACGAGAGATGAAACGATCGCAATAATACCACATGATATGAGCAGTTCCACAAGTGTAAAACCTCGCGACACTCGTATCGTACTCTTACGAGAAGAAAAGAACATATGTAATATTGAAAATATCTGCATGCAAAAGTTGTACCAAAAGAAATCCAACAATCATGAACGGGGCAAACGGAACCTCACTCTTTATTGTAAGCGGAGTTCCCATAAAGTGTAAGGGGATTTTTCCCCTTTTTAAGACTCGTTCAAGACCAAGGAGTGAAACGCTAATGACTGCTCCAATCCAAAATGAAAGTACTACCATTGAGAAAACACTGCCGAGTCCTACAATCATACCAAGAGGCAACGCTAGCTTAGCGTCCCCTAAACCAATCCACCTACCTTTGGAGACAAACCATAAACCCCAGAAAAAAAGTCCTGCTGAAAGACCTGCTAGTATATGTTTGCCCACAAGCATCCAATCTAGTGTAAGTGACAACACGTACCCGAGATATATAACCGCCACTCCCCCGATCATGAGCGATAACTCATCAGGAATGATGGTATGCCGTATGTCGTATACCACAACAAGCATGAAGAGTGTGTTGAGAACTGCGAAGAGCAATAAAAGGAATATATTGGCGTGGAAGAAAAAAAAGGTAATACAATACAAGAGTCCAGTTGCAAGCTCTACAAAAAGATACCGAGAAGGTATATACGAAAGACATCCGCGACACTTTCCTCTCTGACTGAGGTATGAGAATACAGGAAATAGTTCATACCACTCTAGTTCCTTCCGACAACTCATACAATGTGACCGGCCATTAAGTGACTTACCCGTATGCATGCGGTACAGGACTACATTAAGAAAGCTCCCGATAATAGTCCCAAAAATAAATATAAGTATGTAGGAAGATGTCATGATGTTTTCAATAATCCGTGTGCAGATCGTGTGCTGCTTGCATCATACGTGTATCCATACCACGCAAAGTCCGCATACTATGGGCAGATCGTTAGGTCGACTATGCTACTGTCTTGTGCTGCGATTTCTTTTGATGTGCCAGCGGAATCAATACAAAACGCACTCGTACTCGCTGCACGGAAATTTACCCATACCGCCCAATCAAGAGCAGAGCTTACGCATTCACCATCACCGAAACTACCTGCAGCAGGAACAGTAGCAACAGCTATTTTTGCTGCACTGACTAAATCAGCCACATCGGTCACTGCAATATCATCGACACACAAATCTGTGTAGACATACCCATTATTATCATAAAAAATTGCAGCAACATTTTTTACTCCAGATAAGTTTGATTTTACTTTAGTATCTACCGCCCTGTCACGGGCAGTATTCAAGGCAGGCAATGCTACTGACGCCAAGATGCCAATGATCGCGATCACGACAAGGAGCTCGATGAGTGTGAAGCCTTTACGTTCTGTTGCATTCATCATAATGTTGTATAACTCCCATCTTGTGCTCTATCATTAGTTACAAGTCACATCAGTTGTTGCTGTGAGACCGTTTGCAGTATTTACCTGTGCACGTCCTTGATAGTCAACACAGAACCAATTTGCTGAGTTTGACTTGAGTGGTACCTGAATAGCATACCCT
>JACCDG010538818.1_pt1 | contig 33636 bp, 11 predicted proteins | sample 7442471 | NCBI WGS metagenome assembly JACCDG01 (sample SAMN15323444, study PRJNA562643) | freshwater metagenome | isolation source: river surface water | place: USA:Blue River Watershed | collected 2017-08-17 | reverse complement strand
TCGACGCATATTCAAACGTACCGCTGTTGGCGATGTTTTGCGCATAAGTGCCATTGCCCAAACGGCCCGCACCACCAACCTTCAGCGTACCCGCGCTGATGGTGGTCGTGCCGCTGTAGCTGTTGTCACCGCCCAGCACCAGGGTACCCGTACCCGCCTTGGTCAAGTTTCCAGTGCTGGAAACCTCACCAAGAAGGGTCAAGGTTTTGGAAGACGCCACACTGACCTGTGCATCCGCACCCAGCACCACGGCATGGCTCAAACTCACATCGCCTGTCAACTCCAAGTGACCGCCACTCAACGTGATCGTTCCACTGGAGCCAAAGGCTTCAGCGTTGGAGGCCGATACCGTGCCCCCCGTCACAGTCAAGCCACCGGAATACAGGTTGTTGGCAATGGGGTCTGCATTGGTGAACGTCAGTTTGCCCGCGCCGCCTTTGGTGATGCCTGTCGAATCCCACGTGATGCGCCCGGTGATGGTGGAGTCACCCGAGTTCTCGATGCTGAAATTGGTGGCACGGATGTTGTGCGCCGTGATTGCACCACCGGTCAAACTCACATTGGCCAAAGCGCGCGCATCGCCACCCGTCCAGGTGCCCAAGTTGCCACCCAAGGTGATGCCGCCCGTTCCCGCGTTGACGGTCAGATTAAACGCACTAGAGTTGCTGTAGACCGTGCCATTCAAAACGATGTCGGCGTTAGTGCTTGTAAAAGAGGTGTCGCCAGTCAATCGGATACCACGGCTGGTGGTATCGACGCCTGTCGTGTTGTTGTGCGCTGGATCGCTGTTGTAGGTTTGTGCGCCCACGGTTATGAAATTGCCCGAAAGATTCAGGTACTGGGTGTTGCTGGTTTTGCCCAAGGTCAAACTGCCCAGCGTGCTCAGAATCTTGCTGCCCGCAACCGACACGCTGCTTGTGAACGAAGTGCCCGCCGATTGGATGATCAAGGCACCAGGACCACCGTAGCTGCTGGTAGTGATGACGGGCGCGTCACGCTCCACAACCAAAGTACCCGCATTGATGCTGGTAGCCCCCGTGTAGGTGTTGTTGCCCGTGAGCGTCAGCGTGTTGCTGCCTTCCTTGACCAGCTCACCCGTGCCCGAGAGCGCATTGGCCACCGTCACATCGTCGGTACGATTGAAACGCAGCGTGGCGTTGTTGATCACGGAGCCTGAGCCCAGACTTCCGACAGTGCCAGCATCACCAACCTGCAAAGTACCTGCACTGATGGTCGTGCTGCCCGAATAACTGTTGTTAGCGGTCAGTTTGATCGTGGAACTCTGCTGCTTGGTCACAGAGCCTGTGCCGCTGATGACGTTGGCAAATGTCATGGCATTAGCGCGGTCAAACACCAAAGCTGCGTTGTTCGTCACAGTGCCTGTACCCAAACTGCCTGTGTTGGTGTTGTTACCCACCTTGAGCGTGCCGCCACTGATGGTGGTATTGCCAAAAGTGTTGGTACCCGTCAAAGAAACAGTGCCGCCCGACGCATCCACCGTCAAAGAACCCGTGCCGGTAATATTGCCACTGAGCACCGGCGCGATAGCCGCCAACGTGAGAGTTCCGGCTCCCGTTGCGGTGAACGTGTGCAGCGTCTGACCTGCGGCACTGCCGCTGCCCGAGCTGACCGCACCACCTGTGCCTGCAGAGGCGCCCAGGTACCGCACGATCACAATACCCGAACCCCCTGCGCCGCCCGAGGCGGCTTCCCAGTCACCACCACCACCACCACCGCCCGTGTTGGCAGTTCCTGCAAGACCATCGATTCGATCACCGTTCGAGCCTCGACCACCCCCGCCAAGTCCGCCCTGGCCTGCGCGATTGATCGCCTGAGTGGCCCCATTGTTGTTGGCACCACCACCGCCGCCACCGCCGTAATAAGTCGCTGTGCCTGTAATGGATTGCACGGCACCCACACCACCATTACCACCCATGGTGTTTTGGCCAGTCAATCCATACAAGGCGTTGTAAGCGGTTTGGGTGTAACCACTGCTGCCCACGCCACCTGCGCCACCACCGCCACCTGCAGCAGTGCCTGCTGATGTGCTTGCACCAGCAGCGCCAGCAAAGCCTTGGGTTGCGCTGCCGCCAGCAGCCGTTGAATCTGCCCCCGTGCCACCGCCCGATGCCCCCGTCAAACCAGCCTGCATGGCACGACCGCCGCCACCACCACCACTGGCTGTGACGCTGTTGAAAGTAGAGGCTGCACCGCTACCGCCACTGGTACCCGATGACGAGGGTGTGCCTGCCGTACCGCCAGCACCCACCGTCACGGCGTATTCCGACGCAGTAAGGTCACTCGTCTGGAAGACGACGCCGCCACCGCCACCACCGCCAGAGGAGCCACCACCACCACCACCCACAATCAGGTAGTCCACAGCGGTATCGAGATCAACCGTGGCGTTGCCCGTGAGGCTGATGTTGTTGGCCACCTGCGTCACTGCACGCCCAAGGAACAAACTCGTGCCAGCGGCCAGCGACATGTCTCCACTGCCGGCAGCCGTGTTGGCGTAAAGCCCCAGTGCGCCTGCCGAAAGTGTGGTGCCACCGCTGTAGGTATTGGCAGCGACCAGGTTCAAACGCCCCGCCCCGGCCTTGACCAGACTGACATCGGTACCGGCGATCACACCCAAGTAGTTGGATGTACCGGACTGTGTGACCGTGAGCGTCCGCCCATCGGCAAGGCTCATGCCACCGGCTCCGCTCACACCAGAGGCAGTGATGTTGATGTCACCTGTCGTTGAGTTGGTCGTGGTCAGGTTGTTGTTGAGGGTGACACCACCGCCAAAAATCGTGATCGGCCCGTTGACGCCCATGGCCGAAGACACCGTCACGCCCGCGGTGTTGCCTGATTTGCCCAACGTCAGGCTGCTCAGTGTGGTGCCAAAGTTCCAGCCCGTGGTATCGAAAGCGCTGCTGAAGTTGGCCCCACTCGACTGAATGCGCAAGGCACCTGTGCCCGCAAAAGTCTTGCTCGTGGGGTTGGGTGCGTCGTTTTGCAGCACCAGCGTACCTGCGTTGATCGTCGTGACGCCGCTGTAGGTGTTGGTGCCGCCCAGCGTCGCTGTGCCCGAACCGGTTTTGGTCAGGCCGTAGGCGCCAGACAACCACGTGTTAAAGACCATGTCGCCTACACCCGTGAGCGTGACATTGCCACTGGTGGCGAGTTGGTAGCCACTACGGCTGTCGCGGTCAATCGTCCAAGTCACACCTGATGTGGCGCTTTCAAACGTGGCTCCACCTGCCCCGATGGTGAATTGCCTCGAGCTATTATTGGTACCGGCCACAGCATTTGCCGAGCTGCCTGATTGACGCACCGTACCACCGTTGATAGTGATATTGCTGGCATCGTAAGTTAAATGCCCAAGGCTACCCAACCAGTCCCAACTCTTGACGTCCAGCACTGCGCCCGTATTGACCGTCAAAGATACGAGAAGGCCATTGCCACTGGCAGAGTGGTAAATCTTGCCCGTATTGCTGAATGTCAACGCACCACCGTTGATGGTGGTGGCGCCGGTGTAGGTGTTGACAGCGCCGAGCGTGAGGGTGCTTGAGCCCGATTTGATCAGCGAGCCCGTGCTACTGATCACTCCGCTCAGGGTGAGATCTGCGCTGGAGGCATATTCAAAATGACCACTGTTGCTGACGGTGCCGGCGTAAGTGCCGCTGGTGCCCAACGAGCCTGCGCCAGAAATTTTGAGCGTGCCCGCACTGATGGTGGTGTTTCCTGTGTACGTGTTAGCGCCAGACAAAATTTGTGTGCCTGCCCCAGACTTGGTCAGCGCAATCCCACCCGACATGGCGCCCGAGTAATCGTAAGAGCCTGAAGCCTGATTGAGCGTGATGGTTCCGGAGCCCGTGGTCGTGATGTTTTCAGAACCCCTCAAACCAGCCGCCGTGAGAGTGACGCTTCCCGCCGTGATACCACTGATGGAGCCATAGGCACCAATCGTCAAAGGCCCTGTGTTGGTATAGGTAAGTGCCCCTGTTCCCAAGCTGGCAGCCAGGGCGGTAATTGAGCCTGTACCCGTGAGCGAGTAGTTTTGGTTATTACCCAACAAGGCCAGGCCATAGGCTGTCATGGCGCCCGTGATGTCAGGGGCTTTGGAATGGATTTGAATGTAACCGGTGCTTGTATTGGCCGTGATAGCGCCCGACCAGCTAATCCCCTTCGCATAGCCAAACGCAGGGTTGGCAGCATCAGCTATTGCATAAATAGGATCTGGTTGCTGATTGGTGGTGTTTGCGGCAGCATTCGCAAACAAGGTGCTTCCAGTGCCCGTAGCATTGATCTTTGCACCCTGAAAAATCACCGATCCGTTGGTCGCCGATATAGCGATTCCAGAAGAGTAAATACCATAGTACGAGGCTGAAGAGCTAGGAGTGTAGCCCGACAAGGTCACCGAGCCACCAGTTGATGTGATGGAGCCTCCGGCAACAAAATACAAACCACTGGCGGCTTGAGCATAACCCGTTACATTGATATCACCTGCAGCCGTAATAGACCCACCTGAAAAATCTTGGTGGACGCCGCTCCAACCACCTGCGCCAGAGATACTGATAGAGCCAGCACTCGCCAACACCGGCAAGCGGATATAGGTGGCGCCGAAGCTGCTGTTGTTGTTCAAGCCATCCAACACGATGTCGCCCGTGTCGGAGATCACGCCTTTATCTGTGGGGCCACCGTTGTAGACGGTCAAATACAGTCCAATGCCTCGCGCGGACACCCCTTTGAGAGTGATATCACCTTTGGCGCGCAAGGTGTCGGTAGAGTTGTAGAGCGTGATACCACCGGAAATACCGGCCGTACCTGCATCGCTATTGCTTGCCTTGTTCGCATAACCCGTCATCGAAAGATCACCGTTGTAACTGCGTACGATCTGGTTCGCACCCCACATCAAAATACCATGCCCGTTACCAGCAGCGCCATTCATGCCCGCAGATGCGGCGTTGGCATAAATGTCAATATCGCCCCAAGCCAAAATCTTGGTGCCAGCAGCATCCATGCGCAAACCCGCACCATCTGAGTGCGAACCTGTGGTGGCAGAACGAATGCTGACTGTTCCACCAGCCGTGGGTGTGGTCGTGTCATTACCGGCCACCACGCCACCACCGTTCATGTACATGCCATAACCACCGTTAGCGGTGATATCAATATTGCCGCCCGTGGATTGAATCAATCGGCTGTCTGAAAGGTAAAGGCCCCAGTTACTTGTGGTCGTGCTGGTGCTATTGATGGTGATATTGCCGTTGGCCTTGAACAAGCCCGAGCCATAAATGTAGGCGCCTTCGTAATAGCCACTGGACGTCAAATTGATGGCACCGTTGGCCACCAATGCTCCACTGGGCATCAGGAATCCGTAGCCGTTGCTTCCGGTGGCATTGATGGTCAAATTGCCTCCCGCCGTCGGTGCAGCCGTATCGTTACCAGCTACGATACCGCCGCCGTTCATGTGCAAGCCATAACCACCAGTGGCCGTCATGATGATGTTGCCGCCAATGGACTGAATTAAGCGACTGCCTTCAAAGTACTGGGCATACGACCCAGTAGCAGCGGTGGTACCCGTAATGGAAATATTCCCATTCGCCTTAAGCAATTGCGTGCCGTTGATTCGTACGCCAATTTCAGAAGTAGAAGTGCCTGTGATCGTGATGTCGCCATTAGCTACCAGGCCACCACCACCATAAAGCCTCAAGCCATTTTCTGAACCACCAGTTGCGGTGATAGTGAGGTTGCCACCCGCTGTGGGAGCAGTAAAACTGTTGCCAGCAACAATTGAAGTTGCGCTGCTATCGATCCAAATACCACCGTTTGCACCCCTGGCCGTAATGGAAACATCACCGCCCGTGGACTGAATGGTTCGGCCGCCATAAACGGTCAAGCCCCATGTTCCCGTGTTTCCACTAACGTTGCCGGCCTGAATGGTGATGTCGTCATTTGACTTGATGACACCAGAGGCGCCTTCGTACCTTAGGCTGTGATACGAGCTCGTGTTTGTTGCAGTAATAGCAATAGGAGCATTGGCAATCAAAGATGCTGTGTCCAGCTGCAGGCCATATGAGCTTGTGCCTGTAGCAGTAAGAGTAATGCCACCGCCTGACGCAGGGTTGGACTCACTGTCCGCAGCGACAACCCTGCCATATATATAAGCGCCAGCTTGGCCACTGCTGGTAATGACAATATTGCCTGCGGTCGACTGAATCAACTGATTCGTAGTGACATACATACCCCAATTGGCAGGACTGGTGCTGGTGCTGGTCAGCGTGATGTTGCCCACTGACTTAACGCTGCCTGTGCTGCCGTAATAAGACGCCCTGTAGCCGGTACTTGCCGCATCTATGGTGATTGAGCCATACGCGAACAGCGAACCGGATTCATTCTGAAAGCCATATTCGCTTGAGCCACTGCCATTGATGGAAATATTCCCGCCAGATGCTGGCGAATTGACGCTATTGGCAGCGACCAGCGCCACGTTTCGTAAGAACACACCGCCCGTACCAACACCAGTAATGTTGATGTTTCCTGCTGTGCTTTGCACCGTGCCGGTGGTGTGGAAAGAAACACCCCAGTTACGCGCAGCGTTTTGCCCATCGATGGTGATGTTGCCGCCCGCGGTAATAGAGGCTGTATCAAGTATCCACACACCATAGTGAGCCGTTCCACCTGTACCAGAAATAGAAACATTTCCAGAAGTACTGACCGCAGTGCTGCCGTGCAAACGCACCCCGTTATAAGAGGCGGAATAGTTGCTATTACCTGTAATGGAAATATCACCGGTGCCTGTCGTCAAATTGGTACTCTCGATGCGAACGCCGTTATATCCACCGGTTGCAATGCCCGTTAAAGTGATCGTCCCTGTGCCAGAGGTGCTCAACCCACCTGAGCTGATCATCAAAACGCCATCGCCGTTGGTTGACGAAGTGCGATTACCCAAGCCCCTCATCACAATGTTTCCGCCAGCGGCATTGACGTATTGGCCAGCGCCTGTGAGATAGATACCTGCTGCAGCCGTTGTGCCCGAGGAATAGCTCGCATAGCCTGCTGTACAAGAGAAGCTTGTGGCACAGCCGCTGGTGGTGTCAGCAGTACCACCACCCAAAGTGACATGGCCGCCAAAAGTAGAAACGAAACTTCCAAATTGAATGGCACCACCACTGGCGTTATCAGTATCCGAGTAGGCGTAAACGCTCAGCGCTTTTCCAGAAGCACCACTGACACTCCCGTTGAGGAAAATGTTGCGCGAAGCCATCAAGGTGAGGCTGTTGGCGTTGACCGTGTTGCTGATGGCGCCTGAAATCGTGAGGTCTTTGTCTGCCGCTACAGTTTGCAATGTAGTGGCCCCAGTCAAGCTGCTAGCGGCTACCGTCAAACCCTGGTTGGTCTTAAGGGTCAGCGCACTGTTAGTAATGACAATGTTTTGAATGCTGTTGCCAGTATTGGTCGCAGTGAAGCCAGGAGCATCTACAAAACTGACGGTGTAACTGCCCGCCCCCACCGCACCGCTGAGCGTCATGGCGCCCGCACCACCCAACGTGGAGTTGGCTGCCACAGTGACCGCACCGCTGGCCGTGGCTGCACTTGTACTGGAGTTGATCAGCACGCCAGATCCGCCAACACCTGTTCCCGAAATATTCAGGGCGTTGGCCACTGTTTTGCCATTCAAGTCAATCGTGGCGCCCGAAGCAACTGTGACAGTGCCGGTACCAAACGCGCCGCTGGTGGTGCCTACAGCATCGACATCTGCAACGACTTTGCCGCTGGAGACGGTGGTGCCTCCTGTATAGATATTGGCACCCGATAGAGTAAGCGTTCCTGTACCTTGCTTGGTGATCGCACCGTTAGTCCCAGAAATTACACCTCCCAAGCTGACATCGGCATTGGTGTTCAGCGTCATGCGATAGGCGCCCAAATTAATGGCACCCGCTGCACTGATGGACGAAGCAGACAACGTCACATTGCTGCCCAACGCTACGTTTTCACCAAAGGTTTGTGCGCCGGTAGTGGTGATGGCTGACCCATTGATCTGCAACAAGCCACCCGTATTGGTGGTCACCGTGCTGGCTGTTACCGCACCACCAAAGGTGGTGGTGCCGGTGCTGTTGAACTCAATGTCTTTCAGCGACTTGCCTGCGCCCATCGCACCAGAAACCGACACATTACCTGCACCACCGTTGACCTTGAAGGTGGCATTGCCGGAATAGCTCGTAGCGACGTCACGCACCAGGAAGTTTTTAACGCCCCAACCTTCGTCGCCCCAGGCCGAGTCCAAGTTGCTGTCCACTTTGAAAACAAAGCTGTTCAAGGCAGGTGTGTTGATGGAAACCGCCAGCTTTTGATCTCTCCAACCGGCAACCGTGGTGTTGTAGGTGCCATTCAACACCCCCCCGCTTGGAGAAAACATCACCCCATAACCCAAGGCCAGGGATGTGGCAGTTGTGGTCGAATTGATGCTGGTGCCTTCTGCCAGTGCGAGTTGCCCAATGTTAGTGGCCCCCACCCAGACCCGCGCATATTCATTGTCCCAACTCTCAAGCCTGTAAAAGTCGAAGGTGATGTTTTTCGCTTGACCCGCGAAATTAAGAGTTCTGGTGATCGAATCACCAGTATCAAAAGGCCCCAAAATGCTGCCCCAGTCGGCATAGCCCGTTGCATGGGTAGAAGTCGAACTCCAGCCTGCCAAACCAGAGCCAATGGCAGTTTGCCGCTGCACGGAGCTTGCGCTGTCCACAGTGCCCGTGACGGTCACCGCACCACCGCCAGAGTTGACCGTCAGCGTACCGGCACTGCCGCCGTTCAATACACCCAACAACACGTTGGTGTTGCCACCACCCACACCCTGCAAGGTAATGGCGCCACCTGTGCCACCGCTTAGGGTGGTGTCTACCGTCTGGTCGGACGTGGCCTGGAAGCTGATGGTTTCGGCTGTGGCCGTCAGGCTGCCGCCCTTGGTGGTGACATCGCCTTCAAACGCAATCACGCCCGAATACTTGGCACCCGTCAAGTTGAGGCCCAACTTGCCGGTCGAGGTAGCGGAAACCGCGCCATTGAAATAAATGTCATCTCCAGCCGTGACCGTGAGCGTGGTGTCGGCGGCCCCTGCATGCAGCACGGGACCATTGACCACTACATCTTCAGCCGCCACCCACGAAGTGCTGGCGTTAGGCAAATTCACTTGGCTTGCCAAAAGCGACAGACTGTCGAGCTTGTTGGTAGCGCCAACAGAGCCACCCAAGGTGATGTTGCCACCCGTTGAAGTGACCGACAGAGCCCTGGGGGTCGCTGTTGCATCGCTATTGATGGTGCCGCCAAAGGTCACGCCACCGCTGCCCGTGACCACAGACAAGTTGTCCCCCCCGAGCAAGAGGTTGCTGTCAAAAGTCACCGCCGAGCTGGTGGTGATGTTGGCCGACAAAGATGTATTGGCCGAACCACTGTTCACTGACAGCGATGTCAATGCAGTTGTTCCGCCAATAGATCCTCCCACCGTGAATGCAGCATCTGAGCTTGGGCCGTCGGTGTCAACCGTCAACGCATATGCGCCGTTGATGGTGCCATTCCAGGTCAAGGCACCGCCAGCCTCACTCTTGAAGGTCGCATCGGCAGCCAAGGTGGTGGGGCCCGCCCAGGTCGAACCTGTGCTCGACGAGTTGTAAACCGCTCCGCTACCGCCCACACCTGTTCCGCTCACAGTCAATGGCTCGGCAGTACCCAAGTTATAGCCAGCCAAGTCCAAGGCCGCACCGCTGGCCACGGTTGTGGCACCACTTGCAACACCCAAGGGGCTGTTGTTGCCACTGCTAGAAGCGCCTAGCTTCACCACACCTGCATTGATGTTGGTCGCACCGGTGTATGTGCTTGAGCCAGACGACAAAGTCAACGTTCCTGCACCTTCTTTGGTCAATGCACCAGCCCCTGCAATCACACCAGACACTGACGATGCACCACTGACCGTAACAGAAAATGCCGACGATGTTTTCACGGCATTGGCCGAAAGCGTGGCCGAAGTGATAGACAGATTAGAGATGTCTTTTGATGAGCCCACTGAACCACTCAGGGTCACCGCACCAGTACCTGCATCGATGGTAATGGGCGAGGCTGCCAAGTTGGTTTCTCGTACATAGCCCAGCACTGCATATTGATTAGCTTGGGTACTTTGGAACAGCGTTGAGTAAGGTAAATCGTTCCATTGCCCCGCTGAGCCGAAGAACTGCCCCACGCCCTCACAGTTGCTGCCACACGAGAACCCATTAGGTTCACCCGTTCCAAAGTTACTGTACCAACCCGTTACTGCTGTACCACCACCAGCAGCCAGTTCAGTAAAGAATTTTTGTCCAGCTTCTGGTCCATCGGCCCAATACCAAGCGTCGCCAGTTGATGTGCCATTGGTGGTGCGATATGCACCAATCCAGGCTCCTCGGTAACCGGCCGTCAAACCTGCCACGGCGTTTTCAAGCCGCGAGGTGATGGTCACCATATAACTGTTGCCGACAGCCGCTCCGCCAGCAGTCCCGTTTTTGGCATCGGTTCGGGCCCAGTTCCAATCGTGGTTGGTGTCACTGGTTTTGTCGATCCAGGTGTATTGATTGCCCGAATTGAGCAACCCGTGCAAAGTGATGTTTCCGTTGCTGGAGTTGAGAGTGAGGCCTTGGGTGTTAGCCACAATCGCCTCACCATAAATATTGATCGCCCCGCCTGCAGTGGTGAGCGATTGAGCACCGGCAGTTCTTTGGAAGAAAACATCTCCACCGACCATCACGGTTTGTCCACCAATAGAAGCCGTTTGACCGCTCTTGCCTATCGTGAGCGAGCCACCGTTGGTTTCGATGCCGCTGCTTTCGATATACACAATGCCATCGCCCGATTTATCGGTATCGGCCCACAACTGCGTGTTCATCGCAGCGGCAGTGGAGGTAATGTTGGCATCGGTACCCAAACGAATGTGTCTGCCCGCCTCAAGACCCAATGTGGTGGCACTGCCATAAGAATTGGTCAACGCACCACCCAGGAGCACATCGCCCGTGACAGACTTGATCAAAACAGTGCCAGCGTCTGAACTCTGAAGAGGAGCATTGATCACCACACTCTCATTGGCAGTGATCGTCGCACTTGAGCCGGTCAACAATACATCCTGGGCTGTCAACGTCAGGTTTTTGAGTGCTGTCGTCGCCCCCATCGCTCCTGCCAGGGTGATGTCTCCACCGGTGCTGGTCACGGTTAGTGCGCGCAAGCTAGCAGCTGCATCGCTGTTGACGTTACCCCCTAGCGTAACGCCACCCGTGCCTGCGGTTAGGCTGATGTTGTCTGCCCCCAAAACGACATTGCCATCAAGCAGCACGGATCCGCCGGCCGAATTGGCCGCCAGACTTCCATTTTGATAAATGGTGTTGGCGTAAATGGCAATAGAACCATTGATCGAAACGCCCGCCAAGGTGACGTTTTGATCACTGGTCCCATCCGATCCCGTCGCGCTCTTTCCGATGGTCAGTCCGGTCAAGCCAGAACTCAATGTCCAATTGCTGTGGGTGTAGGCACTGCTGAAATCGTTGCCATAAGGCTGAATGACCAGCGCACCTATCGTATCGACCGTAATACCGTACGAAGTCACCGCATTGGACGACACAGTGATATTGCTGCTACTGCTGGATAAGGTACCTTTGCCCCAAGTACCACCCATCTTGACACCACCACCGCCAATACCCGTCACCTCAATCGGTCCACTGGCGGAATAAAGATTCAAAGCACCAGACTCAATGGCTCTATAGGTCCCAGATGTTGTTCCCGTCAGGCTAATTCCTCCAGTGCCTGAAGCCACAGCCGTTAAGTTACCTTGATAGCCGGCTTGACCACTCCCTGTTGAAGTGGTTGTACCCACAATAGAGATGGCCGTGCTGGCATTGCTACTAGAAGTGAGGGTGGGTGAATGACCACCATAGTAGGTTAATTCAATGCCATGCCCTGTTCCTACGCCTTGACCATCTAAAGTAATGGTTCCGCTTCCCGCATTGATGATCTGCGCGCCAAAATTACCACCAAACCAAGAAATTCCAGGCGTTCCGTTGGCTGCCTTGCCCTTGATGAGCACATTGCCACCACCGCTGTAAAACTTGATTTCGTTGGCATAAGAGCCGCCGCCATGGTTGTACGAGTAGGCTCCCAACTGAACCCCGCTGACAGGCGTTGTGCCCCAAGTGCCCGTATTGGCACTGCCAGAGTAGGCATAACCTGTAGGCAGCCCATTGGCATCTACCGTGCTGCCACCGGCCAAGGTAATGGCACCACCACCAGAGGTTTGCGTAGTTGACCCATTGGCCGAGTTAAAGGTCACGTTCTCACGAACACGAATTGCACCCCAGTTGTTGCCATCTGAGTCGGACCATACGGTGATGTTGCCGTTGTTGGACTGGACACTGATGGACGAGCCCACTCCAATCGTGACCCAGTCGATGGCCTTGAGCAAAATACTCTGCCCAGCTGCCGTGCTGGCAATGCTTTGGTCGTTGATAGCCACAGTATTGCCATACAACGCAATGGGCCCAGCCACAGACAATGTCTTGCCGGTGTAGTTCAACAAGTTGGGGTGTGCCGAAGAGCTGGCGGAAATGTGAACGTCACTCAACGGTTTGTCAGGCGCGCCAAGCGTGAGCGATGACCTGACCTGTCCCAAACCAACCCAGCTGGTAGCAAAACCGTAGGCTTGTGCAGTTGTGGTTCTAAAGGTCAGTCCACCGCTTCCGTAAATTTCGGGGATGGTGACAGAGTTTGAGGTGTCCCATACAAAGCGATTGGTTTCCATCACGATGTTGCCCGCACCGGAGTCCATGCTCAACCAGTCAATATTCAGATCACCACTGGCGTTTGCATCTGCATCGGCGTTGATATGCAGGTTGCCACCTCTGGTGTTGATTGAATTTCTGGTCGTGCCAGATGAGACGGCTGTAGAGAATCCGTTTTTGGCCAAGAAGGTGATATCGCCTGTCGCGGCCACACCAACACCACTGGCCAACGTGATTTGGTTACCGGCAACTGTTAAAGGGCCCGCGATGTCAATGTTGTTGTTAAGGGTAATGTTTCTGCTGTTTGCAGAAACATAGGCAGAGTCACCAGCCACACCTGTGCCGGCATAGGTACCAATACTCAAACCACCCAAACTGGATGTGCCAGTCGAGTTGTTGATTTTCAAAGCTGTGACTGGGTTGCTAAGCTGTCCCCAAGTCAAATCAGCGTCCCAGTTTTGGCCAGATGGGGGCGCAATGGTGATCTTGCCAGTGGTCTCTAACGCCAAGTCCCCTTGATATGAGAACGTCGTGGCTCGCCCCACCAACAAAGTAATGTTTCCTGAGCCAGAGTTGATGGTTTTCGTTGAATAGCCTATCACCCCGATCGATGGATTTGTCGAGTTCCCTTCGTCAGCCACCAACATGACATCACCACCGGCGGTGGTAATGTTTCCATACAGATCCATGGCGTTCCAATTGGCGGTACCGTCAGACATCGACCATCCGTCGCCCACCGTCAATCCGTTCCAAGTTTTGGTACCCGCTCCACCACCAACCCAAACATGGCCACCGTTGGTTGAGATGTTGCCCGGAGAGGCGCCGTAGCTTCCCCCACCATCAGCCTCAACCCAAATCACCACATTAAGTTTGCCTGCAGTGCTGTAAATATTTCCAGAGCCAACATAACCGTTAGCTTTGAGAGTAAGCGTGGCATCACCGCCAGCCGTTTTGTTGATGTCGGTAGAAACAACAATGTTTCCTGTGGCAGCAAGAGTCACACTGGTACCGTTGTTCAAAAACGACTCAATGCTGATGTCTGATATCCATGTATCTGCACTCGTGCTGTAGGAAGACGCGCCCAACGCCCCTCCGTCTGCGCGAACCTCGATATTCCCGGGATCAAACAGCCATTCGCCTGCACGCCCCTTTGGTGCAGCAGCAGAACCAGAGACCCCCTGGGTCACCAGCTTATAGCCAGAGGTCTCGATTCGGCCTCCATCTCCACCCTCAACGCCGCCTTTTGCGTAAATAGCACCTTGCGCCGTGGTGACTGAAAACGCATTGTGGACATCGCTCCACAACACCACTGTGCCTCCATCACCGTTATCTGTAGCGCTGGCGTCAATGACAGCGCCAGAGCTCATGCTGACGGAGGTGGCCTGCGGCAAGTCACCACCGCCTTGCCAGCCGCCTCCCACATAGACCTCGCCGCCACCTGTGGAGCCGGTGGCGTTGATTTGCGTGTCGCCCTGCAGGTCAAGGGTGTGGCCGGTAATGGACACTTGGCCCCCGCGGCCGCGTCGGCTGCTGGTGCTGAGCAAACTGTTACCGTTGATGACCAATGTGGGTGCAGCGGGCGCTGGCGCCAAGGGGTCTAGGGGTCGGGCAGGCGCTTCGGTCGCCACGCTCATGCGCACCTGACCGCCGGCGGTCTCGCCCTCTGCGCGCACGGCCGTGTCACTCACCGTCACATCGTGTGCTTGGACCAACACGCTGCCACCGGCGCCAGCACTGCTGCTGGCGGACACGGTGGCCTGCTCCAGCTTGACGTTTTCCTGAGCCTCCAGGTTGATGGTGCCGCCACGGGTGGCACCGTCTGCGCGCAACACTGCCTGCACAGCCACATTGATTTGCGCAGGCGCACCTGTGGATGCGGCGCCCGTGGCTTGCAGCGCAATACGCCCACCAGCGCCCTGGCTGCTGGACACGTCAATCGTGCCTGCTTGCTGGATGCTCTGTGCCTGGATCTGTACCTCGCCACCTTGAGTGGGGCCTTTGGCCTCGATCACACTGGTGGGGGTCAGCTGCACCTTGCCGCTTTGAATGAGAATGCGCCCGCCCTTTTGGGTCAGGCTGCTCGTGCTCAGGCGGCCACTGTTGATGACTTGGCCCGTCAGCGCGTCCAGCGCGGTGGCGCTGAGGATGATCAAGCCATCGGGCGCTTCTACCGCGGTTTTGTTTTCCACCAAGGTAGCAATCAAGCTGGGGCTGACTGTGAGGCTAGCCAGTTTGCTGGCGGGGTCGAAGTTGAGGGTGATGGCCTCGCCACCGGCCATGGCCACGGTGCCTTGTTGCGCAACGATCAAACCTTCGTTGCGCACCTGCGGGGCCAGCAGGGCCACATAACCACCCAGCGCGGTGCGGATGGTGCCCTCGTTGACCACGGCGCCGGTGCTGCCGTTGCGGGCAAAGTCCGCCTTGCCGGCCATGAAGTTGTCGTCGCTCTGGCTCATGGTGGTGGCCGTCAAGGCCCCCACGTCCAGCACGGCGCTCTTGCCGAAGTACACACCCGCTGGGTTGATCAGCGTGACCTTGCCCGGCGCATTGATCTTGCCAAAAATCTGGCTGGGGTTGGCGTCGCGCACGCGGTTAAGCGTGGCGGCCTGCGCATTGGGCTGGTTGAAGTTGACGGTAGAGGCCGAGCCCACATTGAACGTGCCCCAGTTGATGACAGCGCGTTGCGAGCTCTGGTCAATGTTGAGCACCGGCGCGGTGGCTGTGCCTGCCCGCCCGATTTGCGCAATGCCCGCAGCCACCTGCCCTTGCGCAGGCAACTCGGTTGCCCCTGGCGGCCCGGCCGTGGCCAGCGCCATGTGCCCCGCCAGGCCAAGCACTCCAGCGAGCTTGGCCATTTTCTTGACCAGCGAGCTGCGTTTACCGCGCGAACGAGCCGTCTCGGCCACCACCGTCCAGGTGGCCGTGACCTCGTTAAAGACGACGCGGTAAACCTTGTTCACTGTTCTTCTTTACTCAAAAAGGCATGCTGGCACTGAACCAGACGCGGCTCAGGCGAAGCGTGCCGTCGTTGTCTGTGCCCTCAGACGTGGGTTGCGGGTTGGGCGACACACGGCGCGACACGGTGGTTTTGAATTCGGCGCCCGAGGCGTGGCGGTATGTCACCGAAATACCACGACCGTGCAACATCAATTCGTTGCTTTGATCGTTGAGCAAGCTGGTGTTGTCGGCACGGGTGGTCACTTTGTATTGGGAGATGCGGCCATAGTCGTAGAACAGCGCGGTTTGCCACTGCGCATTCCACTCGCGGCGCAGTTCCATGGTGGCGGTCACACCCATGCTGCCACCGGCCTCGCTGTTAGGGAAGGCGCGCACGCCGGACGAGCCGCCCAGGTACAGCTTCTCGGAAGAATCCAGGTTCTTGCTGGCCCACTGCTTGGAGGCCGACATGAATAAGGAGTGCTTACCGTCCATGAACTGCAGGCGAGAGACGGTGAGTTTGTCTTTCTCGTAAATGCCTTGCGTCCTGGCCTCGGTGTCGTCCAAAGAAGCAGCACCACTGGGGCCCAGGTCGATCGAGCCACGTGTTTTCGCAAAGCTGATCACGTTATTGCCGCCGCCGAGCAGGCCATCCAGATGGCTGAAGTTCAAGCCGAAGGTATGGCTATGCACTTGCGTGTGACGAACCACGCCCAAGGTGCCCGGCATTTCAAGGTCTGACTTGTCCACCGAGTTGCGGTATTCCAGGCCCAAGTCCATGCTGAGGTTGGCATTCGCCGAGCGCACCAGCGGCGAGACCACATGCAGGCCATACACATCGCTGAAGCCTTCTGGCCGAAGTTGCGCACCATCGGGCTTGAACTTGTCCAGCGTGCGGTAATCCATGCGGCTGACTTCGGCGTTGAAAGTCAGGCCGCGCCATTCCTCAATACCGATCGGTGTACCGAAGGCCGCACGCAGATAGGTGCTGCCCATGTTCTTGCTACCGGCAAACGAAAACTGCTCGCCCAAGCCAAACGGGGAGTTGATCTGCAGCTGCCCGTTGACGCGAACAATGCCGGTGGAGCGGCTGCCTTGGTTGTCGGTGCTGGCCTGGCCTGAGAGCAGGGCTTTGGACTCGACCCGGATCAGCAAGTCCGAGGTGCCCGGCATCTGTCCGGCCTGCAAACTGCCGTACACGGCAACGCCTGGCAGATCGCCAGCCACCAACAAAGCCCAGTCCATGTTGGCAAAAGAGATGGGCTGGCCAAGCTGCATGCGGTATTTGACGAGCGCTTCGATGCGGCGGCGAACCACTTCGCCCAGCTGGCGTTGGTCGGCCTGCATGTTCACGACCACGCGGCCGAGCTGACCTTCGATGATGCTGATGCGCACATTGCCCTCCGACACATCCTGGTCGGGCAACAGCGCTTGCGCCAGCCAGCCTTGTTCGCGGTAGAGCGCAGAAATTTGCGCTACCGCCTGCTCCAGCTGTTGCAAGGTCAGGGACTTGCCGAGCCAGGGGCTGAGCACCGCTTCAATGGCGGGGGTAGCAATCAGGGTATTGCCTTCGACCCGCACAGACTTGAACACAAAGGTGGTCTCGCCAGGCTGGGGTTCTGCCACGGACGCAGGCGTAGCTGCTTTGGGCTCCAGCTTGGGCAGAGCAGGTTGCGCGCCAGGCTTGAGGGCGGGGTCGTTTTGCAATTGCTGCATGAGCTGGCCCGCACGGTCTGCCCGCTCGGCAGACGTCAACACCGTTTGCGCAAAGGCAAAAGGCGTCACTCCCAGCGCCAGCAGGGCTAGGAGATATTTTCGGGAAAGGTACAGGCACAATATCCGCATATTGCGGATACTATTAAAAATGCAAGTTTTACCCCAAAGAAAACCAAACCTTTGGTTTTCTGAGGTTATTTTTGAGGCACGGTCACAAAGGTCAGTTTCTGCAGGCCTGCTGCCTGGGCCAGCGCCATGATCTGGGCTATACGTCCGTAGGGCACGGCTTCGTCAGCCTGCACTTGCAGCTGGAAGCTGGGCTCTTTGCCATCCTGCGCCATTTGGGTCTTGAGCTGAGCCTCACTCAAATCAACACCTTTGTAGTTGATTTGACCATCTTTGTAGACTACTAAAGTTTGGTTTTTCGCTTGATCTCGCTGCACCACCGGCGCCGTTTGTGGCAAGGTGATCTTCATGGCCTGCGGCACGATCATGGGGGCAGTCACGATGAAGATGATGAGCAGCACCAGCATCACGTCCACCAAGGGGGTGACGTTGATTTCGGCTATGGCGCCATCGCTGTCGCCAGAGGTGCGCATGCTCATGCTGCGCTCCCGGAGGGGGCATTTTGACCAGATCGCGTGGCGGCCACATGTTTCATGGCCACGCGGGCAAAGGCGTCGGCAAAGGCCTCCATCTGCGTGACGCGCAATTTCTGCTTGCGCAGCAGCAGGTTGTAAAACAACACGGCGGGCACAGCAGCGGCAATACCCACGGCCGTGGCGATCAAGGCTTCGCCCACAGGGCCGGCGACCACGTCAATGCTGGCCTGGCCGGTTTCGCCGATGTGCTTGAGCGCGTTCATGATGCCCCACACCGTGCCAAACAACCCAACAAAGGGAGAGATGGAGCCGACAGTGGCCAGCTCGGACAGCCCGCGTTCTTGCGCGCGCAATTGCTCTTGCATGGCCTGGTGCAAGGCGCGCTCCACATTGAGTTGAGGGTCGATCAAATCCGTGGGGCCGCTGTCGAGCACGTCCTGCACCGCACTCACGCCCGCTGCGGCAATGCCCGCCAGAGGGCCACTGGCTTGCTGCGCCAGAGCCTGCAGCTGCGCCCAGGTGCGGGCAGCAAAAAAGTCTTGCTCGAACGTTTTCATGGCGCGCAGCAGCGCGGCATTCTGGCGCAACTTGAGCAAGGCAATCGTCCAGGTCACCACCGACAACAGCACCAGCGCTGCCAGGGTGGCGTTGACAATCAGTCCATCGAGCATGTTTTGACTCCTCTTGTGTGTGGCTCGAATTATCGGGCCCGTAAACGGAAGGTGATGGGCACAACCACCACGCTTTTATGCAGGTTGCCGTCTTTGCGGGCCGACCGAAAGCGCCAGCGGGCAATGGTCTCCAGCGCCGACTGGTCCAGTGCGTCGTTGCCACTGCTGCGCGCAACCTTGACGGCGCCCACGGTGCCGTCGGCATTGACCTCGACCGCCACGTCCACCGTACCTTCAGCCCCCACGCGGAATGCGGCTTTGGGGTAAGGCGGCTTAGGGTTGTCTTTGTAGGCGGCTTGCACATCGGGCTCGAAAGTCTTGACGCTTTCGTTTTTCACATCGGCTTGCCCTTGTGCAATGGCGGGCGTGCTGACGCCGGGCGCCAATGTATTCGTGGCCGTCTGCGTGGTGGCTGGTGGCGCAGTGGGGGAAACCAGCGCAGCATCTTTGTCGGGGGGCGTGTCTTTGCGCACCAGCTCGGGCACAGACTTGTTGGGCGACTGCACGCTCTGCTGCGTTAGGTTGGTTGTATTTTTACGGAGCGGGGTCGGCACCGCCTTGGCAGAGCCCCCTTGGCCCGATTGCGCTTGCACCGCCTGCGCCAACCCGCGCTGCACAGCGGGCGCGGCAGCGCCGATATCCACCGCAATGCTCTCCAGCCTACGGGGCATGCGCCAGGTGGGGGCGCTGGTGATCAGCCACGCCAGCGCAAGATGCACGGCCAGCACCACACCAAAGACGCGCAAAAAATCGGCCTTCAAACGTGTGTCCGGGAGCTCGGTGTAGGGGTGCATGGATGAATGTGGGTAAACTCGATCCGTTTATACATGAGTTGAACTTGAGGAGTTTTCACCATGACCGAAGCATCACAACAAAACGCGCAGACTGAACAAACCATCAAGGGCCGCAGCGTCTTTTTGGTGGAAACCACTCCCGCAGGCATTGCGGTGCAAACGGCTCTGCTGACCGAAGACGGCAAGCTGCTCAACGCGCCCGCTATTTTTCCGGATGTGGAATACGCCTTCACGCAGGTGGACGAGCTCAAGCGCCTGATTTCGGCCCACTTCTCGCAAGCAGCCCGCCTGGGCGCACAGGTTGCGGCGCAGCAAGCGCAAGCAGCTGCGGCCAACGCGGCACCGGCAGCAGAGGCAGCAGTCGACAACTCTGAAGAAGAGCCGACCGAACCCGAGCCCGCGCCTGCAATCGCACACGAAGAAGAGGCAGGCACAGGTCGCAAGACGCTGGAAAGCCTGAAGAAGTTTGTCTATTCCGGCCTGTCGCAAGTGTCCAAAATTGCTCAGCCTTCAAGCACGGCCACGCCCGCCCCGGAGAATACGCCTCACGTAGAGACCACTGCCGACTTGAGCGCCGCAGACCAGGATACTGCTGCACCCAGCGCTCCAGCCAAGAAGCCGCGCAGTGGCGGCAAAAAGGCCAAAGCTGCGGAGTAATCGTCAGTTGATTTTGGCTTGATTGACCAGGCCTTGAATGGCCTGGGTCAGGGCTCTTTGCGCAACCACGCGAGCAAGCTGGGGTTGCAAGGCTTCAAAGCTGGGGGCAGCCATGGCGCGCTTGCCCTCAATGCGCACCACGTGCCAGCCCGCGGCGCTTTGAACAGGGGCGTCCAGCAGCTTTTGCACCCCTTGGCCTTTCAAGGCGTCGCCCAGTCCTTGCACCATCAACGCGGGGCTGGACCAGTCCAGCAAACCACCCTTGGGCTTGCTTTGGTCATCTGAAGAATACTCTTGCGCCAACACATCGAGCGGCGTTCCGGCTTTGGCCTTTTCCAGCACCAGGCGGGCAGCGGTTTCATCCTTCAAGAGAATGTGGCGAAGCTGGTATTCATCAGGCCCGAGTCGATTGACAACGTTTTTGTACTCCTCTTCGAGCGCCTCTTTGGGGATCGGGTTCTTTTTGAGCCAGTCCTGCTGCCACAACTGGACCAGGGCGTTGCGCCGAACGGCCTCGAGCAAGGCCTTGGCCTCGGGGGACTGATCGAGCTTCAGGGCTTGCGCTTGTTGCGACACAACGGTTTGCACAATCAGCTCGGTGCGCACACCTTGTCGCAAAGGCTGGCCGTCTGCCGCACCGCGAGCCAATTGCTCGTTGAGCATGAAGACAAAAGCATCCTGGCTGACGGGCTGCTGGTTGACCGTTGCAATCGGTGTTTTCGCATCGGTCGCAGGGGCTTTGCTGGAGGCCCAAACCGGCCCACACAACAGGGCCAGAAGAGACAGGCTGCAAGCTGCTTTGCGAGAGGACTTCATCGAAACTCCGAGAACAATTTCAGACGATTGTGACACGGCAAGTGAGTGCATAACCAAAACCACGAATGGTGTGGATAGCATCGGCAGGTACCCCACATGCGCTGATTTTTTTACGCAAACTGCTGATGCGCATTTCCAGATTGGCCGGCCCCAGACCTTTGTCTTTGGAGTCGATCAGTTGCATGGCCTGCCAGCGTTCGAGTTTTTGCCCCACAGCACGGCTCATGGCGCACAGCAAGAGGCTCTCCGAGTAGGTCACCGCAACGCTGCCGACTGGGCCTTTGAGGCTCAAGGCTTGTGTATCCAGGGCCAGGTCTGCCTGCTCCGACTGCGCCGCAGGCTTCAAACGTCTGGCCAGGCTTTGAACACACACCAACAATTCAGCCTGCTCTACAGGCTTGACCAGGTAATTGTCTGCGCCACAGGTGTAGCCCTGCAGGCGATCTTGCAGTTGTCCGCGCGCTGTCATCAACACAATACCGGCACGTGGGTGGCTTTGCCGAACGCGCTCGGCCAGGCTAAAGCCGCTCTCCCCTGGCAAGTTCACGTCAATCAGGTACAGGTCGGGCACATCGCGGGTGGGGGTGTCGTCCACCTCTTCGGCACTGGCCACTGCAGTGACTTGGTGGCCGTGGCGCACCAAAAAAGCTTGGGTAGCTTCACGCAAGCTGTCGTTGTCTTCGACCATCAGGATGTGCAGGGGCGGGGTATTCATAGGTCAAAAACTGTAGTCAATACGTCCCAGCAACAACCAAAGCAAACCAAAGTGCATCGACATTAATTCTTGGGCAAGGTCAGGACAAAACACACGTGACTTGACGTGGGCTGGTAGGTCAATGAGCCCCCCAAGGTCTTTGCCAGGTTGTGGGCCAAAAAGAGCCCCAGCCCTGTACCGGCCTTGCCTTGCGCCCCCGAGCTGCGGTAGTACTTGCCAAACACGCGATCGGCATCAGGCCAACCGGCGCGGCCAGGCAGGTTACACACCTTCAGCTGAAAAACGGCGTCCATGTCTTGCAAGGCCAACTCAATTGACGAGGCTGCAGGGGAATATTTGCAGGCGTTTTCAATCAGGTTGCTCAGGATCATGTGCAGCAACTGCCGGTCGGAGGCGGCAAATATCGTGTCAAGCTGCACAGAGAAACGAGAGGGCTCAGCGCTGGCAGCCAGCACATCGCGTACCACGTGCGCCACATCGACTTGCTCCAGATGGGCCTGCAGCTTCTGGTCTTCAAGGCGGTTCATTTGCACACAACGCTCGATGACGTTGTTCATGTCGCGGATGGACTGCTTGATGGCACTGGCCTGCGCCGAGCTTTCGTCCAGACGCATGTACATGGTGGACAGGGGTGTCTTGAGCTCATGCGTGAGCATGGCCATGAGCTTTTCCTGCTCTTCGCGCTGCAAACGATCGCGCTCGGACTGCAGACGCACGCGCTCGAGTTGGGTGTGCGCCTCAAACTGCGCACGCCGCAGCAAGTGAGCGCGGTATTGCAGCAAAAGCATCACCATCAAGCCACTGGCCAGGCCATGCGCCTGCACCAGGTACAAGCCAATTTCACCACCACGCGCCAGCCCCAAACCCGGCAAAGCAGCAATGACCAGGATGGCCAACAAGACGCTGTAAAACCCGATCACCAGCTGGCGAGGCAGCAAGATGTGGGCGTTTTGAGGCGGTTGTTGCCAGCCCTGCGCCGTCAAGGCTGTCAACAAAAACACGGGGGGCGCCAGCAACACAGACGTCAAGTTGATTTGCAAAGCCGCTACAGGCGCATCCAGAGCGTAAAAGATGAACAAGTTCAGCGGAAACAAGCCCACCATGGCCCACATGAGCCAACGCAACCACGTTCGGGGCTGGTAGTCCCGCAAAAACACAAGGTGGTAGTAAATTGCGGCGCTGGTCGCGAGCATGCTGAACAGGGACGACATGTGGTCCAGCCAGGCCGCGGGCCAATTTTGCGGCCACCACATACGCATGAACCCCAACGAACACAGGGCGTAAACCAACGCCGCCCATTGCTTGAACCCGAAAAGACCAACAAGTGCATCCCGCGTAAACGCCCAATAGCTCAGGCCCCAGAGCGTAAAAATCAGGATGATCGCCACATACATTGAAAACAGCAAGTGCTGATACGGCGCTTGTTCGAGAAGGCTCTTTTCCGAGATCACCTCGGCAAAAAGCTGCCGTGTGCTGGTGGACTGCACCCGCAGCCAGATGTCGCGGGGCAAGGGCCCATCTGGCAGAGCCACCATGAAGTCCAGGCCCTTGAGGGTTTGATCTGCAGGGTGGTGCCGGTCTCCGGTTTGCCCCACCAGCTTACCCTGGTCATAGACCTGGACGTCGTCCAGATAAACAGGGCGAATGCGCAAGACCAGGTCATTGTTATGAACAGGATCAGAAGCTTGCGATTGTGGTTTTGCAATACGCAGCCTGACCCAGATGGCCGACGTGCCAAAGCCGCGGCTGAGCACGCCGTCAAAGGGCTGCAATGTCTCGCGCTGGATTTGCTCAAAGGTTTGTTGACCCGTTGGGTCCTCCAACCACCCACGTTGGGCGACCCAATCTGCTGCAAAAACACTGGCTCCAAGCGACCCCAACCACATCATCAAACAAGCGCGAAGAAACCAGGTTTTTTTCATTTTTGTGATTTTGGGTTATTTTGGTTTTTTTGGGTTTGAAATTATGCAAAGATTAACATTAGCTTATAAAAATCCGTTCTCAAAAGCCCCCATTCAAAATTTTCATCATGCGCACTTCTTCATCCATTCGCAGCTTCCAGATTTCAACCGTGGTTCTTGCGGGCCTGTTGGCCGCGGGCTGCTCTACCATTGCCCCGGTCGCGCTCAAGCAACAAGACATCGAAGCCAGCAACCAGAAAGACGCTCAGGCCATGCGCAAGGATGTGGAGCCCATCGCTGGCCCCTTGACCTTGAATGAAGCACTGGCCCGAGCCCTCAAGTACAACCTGGACCGTCGCTCCAAGATGATGGAAGAGGCCTTGGCCCTGGGTCAGCTGGAGGTAGGCAAGTTTGACATGTTGCCCAAAGTCATGGCGCAGGCTGGCTATGGCTACCGTGACAAACCGCGGTTTACGGGTTCTACCAGCTATGACTCGTGGGTGGCCTCGGGCATCCCGTCAAGCTTTGCGCCCTCCAGCACCAGCACCTCTGCCGAGCCTACGCACTACACCGCCGAGCTGGGCATGACCTGGAGCCTGCTGGACTTTGGCATGGGCTACTACGGCGCCAAGCAAAACGAGTCGCGTTTCCAGATCGCGTCTGAAAAGCGTCGTAAGGCCATGCACCTACTGATGCAGGACGTGCGCAACGCCTACTGGCGCGCTGCCAGCGCACAGCTGCTCAAGGAAGACGTCAAGAAAACCATCGCTCTGGCTGAAGAGGCCTTGGCTGACTCACAAAAAGCCGCTGATGAACGCGTGAAGAATCCGCTGGAGCCGCTGCGCTACCAGCGCCAGTTGCTGGAGAACCTGCGCCTGCTGGAAAACATCAACCAGGAACTGTCTTCTGCCCAGGTAGAACTGGCCTCCTTGATCAACGCGCCCCTGAACCAGCCCATTCGCATTGCAGACACTGGCTTGGCCAACATTGGCCGCGATGTGGAAAGCGTCAGCGTGGACCGCCTGGAAGAAGTGGCCCTGGTGGGCAACGCCGACTTGCGCGAACAACACTACAACGCACGCATCGCCCAGGAAGAAACGCGCCGCACCTTGGTGCGCATGTTCCCCAACCTGGTGTTCAACTACGGCGTCAAGTACGACACCGACAACTACCTGCTCAACCGCAACTGGAACGAGGCAGGGGTGCAACTGTCTTTCAACCTCATGAACCTGTTCACCGGCAGCTCGCAAATGAGGCTGGCTGAAGCTGGCGTGGCCCTGGCCGACCAGCGCCGCATGGCCATGCAAATGACAGTGCTGACGCAACTGCATTTGGCTCGCTTGGGTGTCATCAACAGCCGCAGCCAGTTTGACCGCGCGGACGCCATCTTCAGCACCGACAAAAAGATTTCTGACGTTATGCGTGCACGCCAATCCGTGCAGGCCCAAAGCAAGCTGGACCTGGTCAGCACGCAAGCGGCTGAAATTTTGAGCCTGCTGCGCCGGTACCAGGCCTTGGCCCAAGTGCAAGTGGCCGAGAACCGCTTGATTGCGACCTTGGGCATGGACCCCGAGATTGGCAGCGTCAGCGAGATCTCGCTCAAAGACCTGACCGCCCAGCTGGACAAAACCGCCTCGCCCTGGAAGCAACTGATCGCCGCACCCAAAACCGAGAGCGTCGTCAAGGTGCAACCCGCCACCTCCAAGTGGTAAGCCCGATGCGCGTGCACGTTCGAGCCCTTGGCGCCACCCTGTTGACTTTGCTGGCGACACCAGCCGTGTGGGCGCAAGCCCCTGCGGGGGCTGCCACTGCCACTGCCACCGCCCCCACAGCCGCAGCGGCCGTTGCACGCCCGTCGCTGGAGCGGCACGACATTCGCGCCCAGCTGATGCCCCGCCGCTACACCACCATTGCGGCTGAAATTGGCGCCAAGATTTCAGGCATTCCGGTGCCCGAGGGCAGTGCGTTCCGGGCGGGGCAGGTGCTGGTCAGCTTTGATTGTTCCTTGCAAAAAGCCCAACTGGACAAAGCCCAGGCCGAACTGGACGCGGCCGAGCAAACGCTCAAATCCAACCAACGCCTCGAACAACTCAACGCTGTGGGGCAGCTGGAATTGGACCTGTCCAAATCGGCGACCCAAAAAGCCAAAGCCGAAGTGGGCGCCAACAAAGCCGTGCTGGCTAAATGCAACGTGCCTGCGCCCTTTAGCGGCCGCGTAGCCGAACAAAAGGTACGCGAGCAGCAATATGTACAGCCCGGCCAACCCTTGCTCGACATCCTGGACGACAGCGTTCTGGAGCTGGAGTTTTTGGTGCCCTCGGCATGGTTGCGCTGGCTGAAGGTGGGTGGCAGTTTTGACGTGCAAATTGACGAAACGCGCAAGACGTACCCTGCCAAATTCACACGCATCGGCGCCCGGGTGGACCCCGTGAGCCAGTCCGTCAAGGTGGCTGCGGCCATCAACGGCAAATTCCCCGAATTGATTGCAGGCATGAGCGGCAAGGTGCTGGTCAAGCCTATGGAAGGACAGTGACATGTCAAACAAAAAACACAGCGGACTGATCCGTCGCGCGCCCAGCCTGATGGCGCTGGAACAACGCTTCATGTTTGATGGCGCGGCCATCGACTCCTTGCACGACACCCTGACGGACACCACACCACTGGACACAGCGGTTGTGGCCAATGTGTTCAAGTTTGACGCTTCCACTGCCAGCCTGGCCAGCACCGCGCAAGCGGCGCAACAGCAAGTGCGCGACTACCTGGCGCGCGCCACAGATGCGCAGTTGTTCAGCCTGTTCAACGGCGGCAAAACAGCGCCCGATGCTGAGTGGTCAGAGCGCCTGAGCAGCCTGCGCGAAGCGTTGAGCAATGGCAGCTTCCACGTCAACGTGGTGGCCATGGATAGCGCGAGCCAGTTCACCGCCGTCGCCGCCTTCACCGAAAATGGCCCTAATGGTGAGCCCACCATCTTCATCAACACCTACTGGTTTGGCATGTTCGACGCGCCAGACGCGACTCGCGCATTGGTTGAGGAATTGGGCCACGCGTTTGATGCCTACCTGAATCCGAATGCTGACTCTGCTGGAGATGAAGGCGAAGCCTTTGCAGATACCGTGATCGACGGCACGCTCAGCGCAGAGTTGGGCGCATCCTTGCTGACACAGAGCGACCAGGGCACCGTGACGGTGAATGGCGTCACGTATGCGGTGGAATTTGCGTCGCTGAATTTCAGCAATGCGTATGAAATGGTGTACGACTGGGATACCCAGGACAACAGCGAAAACACCACAGAGCGCTGGGCCAGCAAAGAGCAAAACTCGCATTACTTCAATACGGCTTCGTTGGGCGTGGTGAACATCTCCGATGGTTCCAATGGCACAAACTTCAGTGGCAATGACATTTCGGCTGTCGCAGTAAATGTGGGTGGAAGCACCTATTACGGCTGGATCAGTCGCCCTATCAAATCCAACGGTGTTGTTCGTGGGTTTTACTTTTGGACAGACAGTAGTTTCACCACGCTTGCCTTGGCACAAGCTGATGGTAACCAGGATGGTGATAGTTCTGTAGCAGATAACCGGGGCTTCGTTCTGGTGGTCGATCAAACTTGGTTCAACCAACAGATCGCTGACACAGATTTCACGAAAACATTCACATCCACATCCAAAGATGTCATCAATGGCTATGTGACATCGGGTGCAACACTGACAATTGCCAACGTTGGCTCCTCGTCAGACCGCGTTGACGCGGCGTTGAACTCTGTGGTGAGCAGCAACACCGCACCGAGTGCCGTGAATGATGTGGCATCGGGCACACCAAGCTCAACGCTTTCAACAGGCACAGGCAACGCCGCGCTGGAACAAGGTTACAACACCAACACCTCCACTGTCATAACAGCCACCATTAACGGCTCGGGCAACGTGCTGGCGAACGACGCCGACTCCAATCTGGATAGCTTGAGCGTCACTACGGTCACCAGTAAATTGACCGGCACCTCTGGCACAGCCTCTTCGTCCGGTACCCAGATCATCGGCAAATACGGTACGCTGACCATGCAGTCGGACGGCGATTGGACCTACGCTGTCAACAACTCCAGCGCAACCATCGACGCCCTGCTCAGTGGCAACATTCAGGAAGACTTTACCTATACCGCAAGCGACGGCAAGGGCGGCACCGCCACCGCCACGCTAACAGTTCAAATCAATGGCAGCAACGATGCGCCCGTTGCTGCTAACGACTACAACGTTGCCAAAGAACACACCAGTACCAATGACACCGGGTACAACGCAACAGGGAACGTTTTACCGAATGACACGGACGTTGACTCTGGCGACACAAAAAGTATTGCAGGCATAGTTCAACTGGGCAACGCGGATGCATCCACTGTTGTGTCCGTAACGAATGACTCAATCGTACGATTCAATTCCATAGCCGAACCCTCTTTCGGCGCAAACCAAGTGGAGGGAAAAAAACTCTATCTCCTTGTGTCTGGCACATACCGAGCCGTATATGGCTCTACGAATGCGCAAGTCTACGCGCTCGTTGGTGGAGTTACCGATGCCAACAACGACAAAATTTGGGACATCAAACTTAGTGAAGACGTGTACTACTACATGGTAGGTTCGACACGGTATGACGTTACGCTTGCAGAACTGGCTGGGCGAAATGTTGCTTTCTCTTCTTCTACTAATGCAACAACTACGGGAGGTGGCAGTGACAAACTGGCACAACTCACTACAACAGCCTCAACTGGAACCTATACAGTTGATCTGTCAAACTACACCGGAAGCATTGCAGTTGGTGCTGCACTTTGGTATGACAACGATTCGACGGCTAGCATCAATTATGTCAACAGCCTTCTAACTGTACAGTCCATCTCCTATGATGCCAATGGCATTCCAACCCAAGTTACTTTGAATGGCCGAATTCCGTTCTCGACAGGTACCGCGATTGAATTCAGAAGCGCACTGTCTGCAGGAGTTACCTATTCGGGTCAATATGGCACATTGATCTTGGCATCGAACGGGGCTTACACGTACACGCCCTATACAGACAACGCGGCCATCAACGAAGGTGATGTCGTCACAGAAGTTTTTGACTACACCATGCAAGACACGGCAGGTCAAACAAGTGCCGCCAAACTATACATCACTGTGACAGGTTCAGGCACCAATGATCCTGTATTGACAGCAGACACAGCAACAGCCTATGAATCGGGCGTAGGTCGCGATGGGAGCAACACCGTCATCAACGGGACAACGCCCTATTCCGGGACGACGGCGACTGGGGACGTCTTGTCGAACGACAAGGAGAGATACAGCGCTACCGCGAACCAAATTGGTACAGGATACGTTTCACAAGTGGGCAGGGCAGGGCAGGGGAGTTACACGACCATCGACACCAGCACCGATGGCCGCACAACCACCGATTCTGCGACTGTCACGGGGCTTTATGGCAGCTTATTGATTGATGATCACGGATCGTTTACTTACACAATCACCAACTCCAACACCACAGTGAATGCCCTGCAAGTGGGGCAAACTCTGACTGAAACGTTCAATTACCAAGTTAGAAATACACTGAGCCCGACGGGGTATTCCTGGTCTACCTTGACCATCACTATTCAAGGCACAAATGACGCCCCCACTGCTATAGCTGATCCTGGGGCCACGTTAACGGAAGACACCATCACAACGACAAGCGGTAATGTCACGACCAATGACACGGATGTCGATACGGGCGACATCAAAACCGTCACAAAGGCAGGCACGTCTTCAGCGAACACTTCTGTCACCTCGGGCTCGACATCTGCGAATGGCCTGACCGTGGACGGCACCTATGGACGTTTGGTCATTGGCGCGGATGGTACCTACACCTACGTACTGGGTGTCACGTCCGCACAAAACACCGCTGTGCAGGCACTTAACACCGCCAGTACACCACCCACAGAAACGTTTTACTACGAGTTAACAGACAGCCGTGGTGCGACTTCAACGACAACACTGACCTTCACTGTCAATGGAAGCAACGAGCCTCCAGTGAACAAGCTGAACGGCACATCTTTTTCAGGCACTTCTACAACGACACTCACAACGGCCATCAATACCGATTTGACGTTTACGGGTTCGAACGCTTTGTCGGTGACTGACGCTGATACTGACCTGTCTTCTGTGACCTTAACGGTTGAGCATGGGAGTCTGAGCTTCACAGGGGGCACAGAGGCCGCGACAACCGGAAGCAGCATCACGATCACCGGAACGCAAGCAAGCATCAACGCTGCATTGGCGTACCTGAAGTACACGCCAACCACAAACTACACCGGTTCGGACTACTTGACAATTGCAAGCAAGGATGCAACAAACCGATGGGATACCGATGGTATCGCTATCAACATTCCTACAGTTTTTACTGGCCCCACAGTCTTGGAGAGCGACCTCTCAACGGGCTCCAATGCGACTGGTAGCGGTGAAGTTAACAACGTGACACTGACTGCACCCAACGGCCAAACCTTTGGCTCCAGCACCCAGTCGGGAACCGACACTTACGGGACCTGGACACTGACCTCTGGCGGAGTCTTTACCTACACCCTCACCAGTGCGCCAGCTGTTTCCGGAGCCAACAGCACACGTAGCGTGAGCATCCTCACCTATGACGCTTTCGGCAACGCCACCACAAATACAGTTACGGTGACCATCACTGACGATGCACCTGCTGCAAACGCCAACACCAAAACGGTCAACGAAGGCTCTTCCGCTTCAGGCAATGTATTGACAGACGGTACCCCTGATGTGTTCGGTGCTGATGGCGCCCAAACCACTTCACCGACAGGTGGAGTCATCGGTGTTCGCGCTTCTGGTGGCGACACATCAACGGCTGTCACCACAGGCACAGGCTCATCCATTGCAGGCACATATGGCTCGCTAACGCTCAACGCCAATGGCAGCTACACCTACACGGCCACTGCATCTATTTCCTCAACAGTGACGGATGTCTTTGTTTACACCATTGAAGATACGGATGGTGACCGTTCCACGACAACGCTCACGATCACTGTCAACGATGCATCTACCCCTACAATTGCTGTCACTGGTTACGGTCCCGTCAACGAAGGGTCAACCTACGCCACATTTACGGTTCAACCTGGCAACAGTTCGAGCAGCGATCTCGTCGACTTAAGTGTTTCAAATGGAACTACATCGTTGAATGCACCTGCTATAGGGTATTCAACAGACGGCACCAACTGGACGCTGTACGACAGTTCACACAAGCCAAATGGCGGCAGTGTGTTCTACGTTCGCGTCAATATCACCAGCGAAGCAGACACCCCTTACGAAGGATCCGAGAGCTTTTCGTTGATCGCTGCTTACACAGCCAACACCTCGATCACCGATTCGGCATCCACATCCATCGTTGACGATGGCACAGGCACCAACTACACCGGCACCATCACAGGTGGCACCCCTGTCACCAACACCACCAGCCTTAACGATGATCGCTCCCTTGCCGTGAACTCCATCACGGTCAACGAAGGTGGCGGCTATGCTGTTTTCACGGTTAGCACCAATGCTGGCCAGACGATGAACCTGGCCCTGAGCAATGGCACTGTCAACCCAACTGCAACCAGCGGAACTGACTACACCAATTCGCTCGAATACTGGGATGGCTCAGCTTGGGTCGCTTACTCTGCGGGCTTCACTGTTCCAGGCGCTACCAATGCTGCCGTGTCTTTATACGTTCGCGTTGCGATCACCAACGACTCCACGTTCGAGAACGCTGAAGATTTCAAACTGACCGCCACGTACACCAGCGGTGCCAGTCGCTCTGCTACCGGTGCTGCCACCATCGTTGACGATGGCACAGGCACCAACTACACCGGCACCATCACAGGTGGCACCCCTGTCACCAACACCATCAGCCTTAACGATGATCGCTCCCTTGCCGTGAACTCCATCACGGTCAACGAAGGCAACGGCTCCAATTACGCTGTCATCAGCGTGGGCACAATTGCAGGCCAGACGTTGAATCTGACGCTCGCTGACGGCACTGCTGTTCGCACAGGCTCTGGTGACACGATGGACTTCGGCTCAACCCTGCAGTACTGGAACGGCAGTGCGTGGACCAACTACAGCGCCGGATTTACAGTACCAGGCACAGCCAACGCCAACACCACGGTGCTGGTGCGCGTGCTGCTGAATGCGGACTCCACCTTCGAGAATTCCGAAAACTTCACGCTGACTGCGGCTTATGCCAACGGCGGCAGCAAGTCCGCTACTGGCACCGCCACCATCAAGGACGATGGCACTGGCACCAAATTCACCAACGGTAACCCGACCGGTAATGACCCGACCACGATTACCGACAACACCAATTTAGATGATGATCGATCGCAGCCCATCACCGTTACCGGCGGCAACTACAACGAAAACTCCCCGCGCGCGGTATTCACTGTCAACGCCACCCAAGGCCAGGTGCTGACGCTGGATGTGCAGGATGACGCCGAACCCGGCAAAGCGCCTACAGGCGACAACGAAGGCAAGCCTAACGATTCGCTGGACAACGCAGCCATCTATTACTCGCTGGACGGCGGGGCAACATGGCAGCGTTATACCCAGCCCATCACGGCGGGTTCGGTGCCCGTGCTTGTCGCCGTGGACATCAGCAACGAACGCGACAATGTGTACGAGGGTGAAGAGCAGCTCAAGCTGGTCGTCACCTCTGGTGGTCAATCGGCCTCTGGCTATTCGTCCATCTTTGACGATGGTACAGGGACGGTGACTCAGGACATCAGGCAGAACACGAGGAACGACACTGGCGCCGATGACCCCAGCGTCACCAAGGACGACGACCGGCCAAAGGCAAAACCACTGCCTCCTGTCTTGCCCACAACACCGCCGCTTTCTACCCGCCCTGAACCGACACTGGACTTGCCCCCGGTGAAACCGGCCCCCCTGGCTTTCAACTCGGAATTAGCGCCTGTAGCGCCAGCGCTCAAGCCCATTGATCCGCCCCAGCCTCTGGGCGCCACGCTGACCAGCTCTTCTGGCCGCCCGTTCGTGGCCAATGAATCTGCACCTCCCGGCTTGAGCTTGTTCTCGGGTGTGACGGATCAGTTTGTGCAGTCGACCCAGGCTGCTACGACCATCAGCATTCCTTATGACGCCTTTGTTCATAGCGACAAGAATGCGGTCATCAAGCTGCAAGCCAAGCAGGCCGACGACTCCCCCCTGCCAAAATGGGTGGAGTTTGATCCTGCCGCTGGCACCTTTACCGTCAAGCCACCCAAGGACTTCAAGGGCAAGCTGGATCTGAAGGTCATCGCCCGCGATGACGATGGACGCGAGGCCACAGCCCTGTTCCAGATGTTCGTGGGTGAGCAAGACCCGGTCGAGACCAAGCCGCAAAGCCGCAGCAGCTTCACAGAAAAGCTGCGTATGGCAGGCAAGCGCCCCGTCACTTTGGTGCGCGTGGCCGAAGGGCCGCACAAGGCCTCGGGTCATGAATCTGCTCGCGTGAAGGTTCGCGCTGGATGACCCAGGCCTTTTGGGATTTAGCCCGTCGCGCGCGTCAGGCCGAGTCTGACCGCGAGCTGGGCTTCATCCTCGTCAACGACACAGTGGCCCTGGCGCCTTATCGCCAGGCCGCCCTGTGGTTGGCTGCCGAAGGGGTGTGGTGCTTGTCGGGTGTGGTGCAGGTGGACGCCAACGTGCCCCATGTGCAGTGGCTCGATGCAGTGGCGCACCACCTGACCCAACTCAACGCTGGTTCAGCCCCACCGGCGCCAACTTTGCGCACCTTCACCGCGCAAGACTTGCCTGCCGATCTGGCCGCACAATGGGCCCAGTGGTGGCCGGCGCACGCCATCTGGCTGGGGAGTCCGGTGGGCAAGGTGCCGGCAGGTGCAGGTATTCTGGTGCGGGACGAACCTTTCACCCCAGAAGAGTTGCCTGTTCTGAGCGAGTGGGCCGCCGTTTGGTGGCATGCGTTTGCAGCCACACACCGCCCGAAACTGCCGCGCCTGCGGGGTTGGAAAGACAGACTTCGTAAGGCGCTGGCT
>JACCDG010433344.1_pt1 | contig 33656 bp, 20 predicted proteins | sample 7442471 | NCBI WGS metagenome assembly JACCDG01 (sample SAMN15323444, study PRJNA562643) | freshwater metagenome | isolation source: river surface water | place: USA:Blue River Watershed | collected 2017-08-17 | reverse complement strand
CGAAGTATTCAGTTCCAGGAACCAAATCAGCATAAACCATCGTCTCACTTCCTGCATCGGTAGCGATACCTTGAGCACCTACAGCTACATCATTCTCAGTAGACAAAGGAATCATTGGTGAAGTTGAACTCAAATCAGATGGGGCATTGTAGATAGCGATATCGTTATCATCTGCAGCAGTGTTAGAACCTACAACACCGATACGTACTGCATTTTCAGTTGCAGTGAAACGGAACCACTTGTCCAATCCAGCACCTGGAGATTGTGGGCTATCTAGACCACCAGCCAAGTTTGTAGAGAAAGTAGTTTGAACACCTGAACCGAAAGATCCAATTGTATTTACTTGAACAGCATTGCTCAATCCAGCACCTGGTACATAACCAGTGATAACGTTGGTTGGCAATGTGCTGCAACTTCCATTGGTAACCAATACACGGAATTTGGTCTCAACTGTCAAGTTATTGAAAGTATAAGAGTTAGGTCCGTTTGGTGCGATAGCAGTCCATGTTGTACCACCATCGATTGACTTCTGCCATCCACCTGCGATAGTTCCAATTGCACCTGTGGCATTGTAAGAAATGGTTCCACCTGTGTTACCAGCGTTAGAGGCAAATACCAATGATCCAGGAACAGTTTCCAAAGTAACAACTGTAGTTGCACTTACCGCACCAGTCGATAAACAACCAGCAGGGTTATTGTAGTTCAAACCTACAACTTTAGTACCTGCAGTTAACCAAGTTACAGTAGACGCATCGCTCGTCGCGTTGTATGCTACAGAGTAATCTGTACCATCTACCAATGTATTGCCATTGTTGTCAGAATATGTCCAAGCATAAGATGTCTGACCTGCGGTAGCAGTATAAGTAAATGCATTGGTTGAACCCGTACAAGCTGTAGCTGTAGTTGCAGTGATTACCGGAGCAAATGGAACAATCGGAGCGATTGTAACCATATAATCTTCAGTTTGACCGTAGCCATAGTTGTTACAAGGATTGATGTTGATACCATTGGTTGCGTATGCACAACGTACACGCATTCTGTGTGTTCCTACCGGAGGCGTACATCCCAAGTTGATTGTAAATGTAGCAGAAGCATTGATTTCACCGGCTGTATAGCCCGTTCCAATAGTTGTAGCAGTGTAACCAATTCGCTCATTGGTAGCAGGATCTGATGTAGTTTCAAATAAACCATCATCGTTATAATCAATCCAAGCAGCAAAACCTTGATCACCCCATTCACCAGTTGAAACGTTAACATTATAAGTTCCACCAGCATTCATAGTTGCTGTCAAGTTAGGAGTAGTTGGCGCAAAATATTCAAAAGAAGGATCACCAGCATTGAATCCACTGTTGTTAGACAAAGTAGTTCCAGTGATTTCAACCATGGAAATCATATCGCCAAATGATGTACCAGATGTATAAGCCGGCATACATGGGTTAATTGCGATAGTTGCTACAGAAGTCCATACTGAACGATCACCAGCACCACAATCAGAACGAACCCACATGTAGTAAGTGGTCATTGAAGTCAAACCTGACAATACCACTGTTGTATCAGCCAAATCAACTGTTCCAGTCACTAAACCATTTGCAGGAGCCGTGTTGGTTTGAGACAAAACATATTGATAAGAAGCTGAAGGACTCAAAGGATTAGATGTCCAAGTTACAGTAGCACCACTAGTAGAAACGTTAGAAACAGTTACTGCAGATGGAGGGAAACATGAAGGCGCTGTTGTAAAGTTGCTCACAACAGACCAAGCACTGTAATCACCAGCACCACAATTGGCTCTGTAGTAGACAGAATAATCGGTCAAGGAATTCAAACCTGTCAACTGATAAGTTGCTGTATCACCTGTAACGCTCATTGTAGCAGCCGCGTTCGAAACTATAGTTCCAGTACCTTGAGTGAATCCAGCAGGACCGTATTCAAAATCAAAGTTAGAAGCAGTAGAACAACCCATTACCCATTGTAAAGTAGCTGCATTGGCTTGAATAGAAGCACTTGGCGCAGTCATCAAACCTGGATTTGGACAAGATGGAGCGGCTTGAATGGTAATCAAGTAATCCTCAGTTTCTCCATAACCATAGTTCGCACATGGATCGATGTTTACACCATTTGTAGCATATGCACAACGAACACGCATTCTATGCGCTCCAGCTGGAGGTGTACAAGCCAAAGTAATGATGAATGATGATGATGCATTAATAGCTCCAGGTGTAAATCCAGTTCCAATTTGACCTGTAGTAGCCCCAATACGCTCATTCAACAAAGGATCAACTGATGTGGTGAAAATTCCATCATCGTTATAGTCAATCCATGCAGCAAAGCCTTGAGATCCCCACTCACCTGTAGAAACGTTTACCGTGTACGATGTAGATGGCAACAATTCAGCAGTCAAAACACCGTTACCAGTGTAATTTACGTAAGCAGGTGTACCCGCAACAAATCCAGAGTTATTGACCAATGTTGTTCCTACAATCTCTACGTTAGAAATCAAGTCTCCTGAGTTGGTTCCAGAAGTGTAAGTTGGGGTACAATAACAATCTTGGTATGGATTCAAGGTAACAGCCAATGGAGAAGAATATTCCATTGTACCACCACATTGTGAAATTCCCATACGGTAAGATGATACCACAGTCTGCGTAGTTGCAGCATTGGTAATCAAAGTGTCGTTCAACATATCCGTCCAGTTCAAACCAGCGTCAGTAGAAACCTGCCATTGGAACTCTTGACCAGAGGTTGACCCTGTGTAAGAAGAACTCAAATTGAAAGCAATTCCAGAACATACAGTAGAATCAGAAGCAATTGTAGTGACTCCTGTTGGAGCAACACTGCTCAATACATCCATCGTCACTTCAGCTGAGCCAACAGCATTGGCACAACCTGTAACGGTATTGGTGTAAATGATGCTATAATCTGTCGTAGCTGAAGGAGCAACAGCATATGAAAACTCATTGTAACCGTTTGAAGGAGTTGTCACCTGCGCTGGCATTTGAACACCATCCGCAAACCAGTTCACGTTGTAGTTACTTGGTGGTGCAAATCTCCAAGCTTCTGGAGTAGCAATCGTTGAAGTGAAAGACTGACGACCAGGCGCAACAGCACCAATGGTCTTTGTACCATTTTGCAAACCTACAGTAGCAGAGTTTGTATTGGACTTGCTTTGGATATGGATTTCAGCCAAACCAGTAGTTTCAAACAATTGAGCTTGAGCGCTGAATCCAGTTGTCGCGTTTGAACAACAAGCATCAACATCAGCATACTGAATAACGAAAACACGGTTAGGTGCATAGCCTTCTGTCCAATATTTGATACTTCCTGAAGCTGAACCTGCTGTACCATTACCAAAATATTGGTCAGCAGCCATCAACGCGATTACGTTTCCAGGGTTGTTGGTATTTGGGAATACTCCACCTGTTGCATTGAAAGAATATTGTCCCAATTGTCCAGCACCTGTTCCATAACCTGGAACAGTTCCAAACATCAACAAACCGTTTGTTCCGGCTGCGATGGTGTTGAAATTGCTACCAAAGAAGTTGTAGTTAAAACCAATTGGCAAATTCGCCCATCCACCATCATCCAAATTTCCACCACCTTGAGCAACTACAGCCTGACCATTGTTAGCAATAGTCGTTGCAGTAGCTGGGGCATTTCTCCAGTTGTATGAAGTAGAAGACACAGAGAAGTTTCCTGCAGTCAAACCAGAGTTGATAGTCGCAGAAGTTCCTGGACAAACACCAGTTGCTGTTGTAGTAACCGTTGCTGTTGGCAAAGGATAAACCCCAACGCTCTTGAAAGCTTGAGCAGAACAACCAGTTGCAGCCTCAACACCTGTTACACGAACAGCACTTGTTTGGTTGATAGTAACGTCAGTTGTTGTAGCCGTGGTGTTTGATAAAGTTGCACCACCACTTACCACATCAAATGTGTAAGTGTAAGCAGCACTTGAGGTAGCTGAGATAACGGCTGTTCCACCTGCTCCGCAGAAATTTGGAACGTCAGAAGTCAAAGTAATATCTGTAGGTGTAGTATACGTCACAGCATATGCTGGTGAAGTAGCAGAACAACCATTGGCATCAACACCTGTAACAGTGATACTAGAATTGGTAGATCCAACAAAGTAAACTGCAGCACCTGTAGTTGAACTCACCTTGTTGGCAGGAGCCCAAGTATAGGTAGATGCACCTGAAGCTGTCATTTCTTGCGTTCCGCAAAATGCACCCCCGTTTGGACCAGAGATCGTAACTGTTGGTAAAGGATTAACAGTGATAACCAATTCTGAAGAAATAGCAGAAGCGCCACCATTTGGACAGGTTGACTCAAGAACATAATAATATGTTCCAGCTGGTAATGTTCCAGGGTTAAAAGAAGCTTGCTGTCCATAAGTACTTGGACAAGATGCATTAATTGTGGCAATTGTAGTAGTAACCAATGCTTGGCTATTGTATCCCATGGTATAAACAGTAGCACCTGTTGGATCTACAACCGTAATACCCATTTCCTCAGGATATGAACCCGCCGTTGACCAAACCAATGTGTAGGCTTGACCACTGGTAAGTGTAACGGACTGAGTTGCTGAACCACCAGTAGTAAAGGCACCTCCGATAGTTGCAACTACCGCATTCGAAGCATCTTTGATTTGCATTAAACCACCATTCCATCCATCACTATACTGATCGGTCATGTTAAAAGAATATGAACAAGTCAAAGCTCCAGGTGGAACTACGATAGAATATGGGCCACCAGCAGTTGTTGAAGATTTCCATTGATGAGTAAATCCAGAATATGGACCAAAAGCAGAGCCATTCAAAACTGTAGCTCCACCTTGACAAAACAATGCCGCCGTTGCTGTCACTGTTGGCGCGTTTGGCGCAGCAGAACAAGGACCAACAACTGTTAATGTATAATCTTCCGTCTCACCTGCCGAAATATTTCCGCAAGCCGCTGGCGTAGTAGAATTCCAATCAGAACGAATACGCATGCGGTAAGAACCTGGAGCAGTTCCTACAGGTATCGTGAATGAGTTGTTTACAGATGTAACATATGCCCCACTTGCGTAAACACGCTCAGCTGGATCAGCAAAAACCAAGTCATTGTTATAATCCACCCAAATTCTAAATCCAGAACTAGAGTTGATTGAAGCTGTAAAATTCACAGCATCACCTGGAGCTGCCATAACCGCCTGAGATGAATAATCCGCATAACCACCAACAGAACCTCCTGTTGCGTTATTGGTAATATCTTGTACCTCTCCTACTGTAGCGAAGCTTGAAATGTGTCCGTTGGCAGAAGACGTTGAGGTGGAAACACAATATCCTGTATAGAAAGTACCAGATCCCCATGAAGATAAATCTGAACCACCACAGTTTGAACGAATATATAAAGTGTAGTTTGTGTTAGCCGTGAGCCCTGCAAAAGAATAATTGGTATTCATAGTTCCGCCACTCAAAGCCAAACCTGATGAACCTGAGCCAGCAGGACCTGAAGTACGTAATTCAAATTCATACCCACTTGTTGGAATAGGAGAAGGTGCAGTCCAACTCAATGTCGCTGAAGTTTGGGATAAAGAAGTTGTGGCAATTGCCGTTGGGGCAAAGCACGAGGGGGCCGCCCCCTGAGAAACAACCTCAACATCGTCAAATGACAAGTAGTAATCACCAGCAGTCCAAAAGCAGTCAAACTTAATGAAAACGTTGCCCAAAGGAGGTGTGAAAGTATGTGACTTTGAAATACAAGATCCCGTTTGTGTCTCTTGCGATACAGTAGCAATCGTTGTCCAAGGACCTGTGGCAGTTGCACCATACTGTACGTTGAAAGAACCCCATGGATTTACTGCTCCGTATGGACTTGAATAATTGGCAGCTTTGTATTTGTATGCAATCGTTACTAATCCACCATTGTTGGTTCCTGGCACAATCGGGGAAACCAAGTTACCCGTTGCCGCGAAACTGTACAAATTTCTACGCATACCCGCAGTTCCACACATGGTGGCATTCGTAAGTGTAGAACGCGAAAAATTGCCCGTCCAACCTGTAGAATTCGCGTTGAAATTCCAAACAGTTGGGGTCAACTGAGCAAATGTGCTAAGTCCAGTTGATAAGAAAAAAATCGCGATCAGAAATGCCGTCGCTTTCGTCTGCAGAGAATCCGTCAGCGATGACTTTGCTCTCCACAAAAAACTTCGAAAAGATGCTTTATAGCTTCTTGTCGTTGGAATAGAATCCAAGTACTTCATAGGTTAATAATTTAGTTAATTTAGTTAGGTTTTGGTTTTTCAACCATTACGAACTTAGAAAAAGATTTTAATACTTCCAAAAAAAAAATCGTTTTTTAAAAAACCACACCAACTCAATCCTAGTTTTGTCGGATGCAAGCGATTCATTTTTTAGCAAAAACCCCTACTGGGAAGTGGGCCATCATTTTCATTGCTTTTGGATTTGGAATATCTCTTTCATACACTGCGCTCTTGCTCCTCGGTTACTCCACCGCAGAATTGGCTAATATTTTTGATTCTCCTTCCGCGACAGATGGACTTGCCCTAGGATGGGCAAATGCTTTTCAACAATTGGGCATGTTTGGATTTTCTTGGTTACTGCTCCAAAACCAATTCGAACCAAGCATTAAAAAGTCTCCCCCGACATTCCCCTGGTTTATAACGCTAGTCGTTTGCTTATTCTGGCTTGTATTGTCTTACGGCTTGATTGAATTTCTGGGGACAATCAATCAAATGATCCTTGGCCTTTCGCCAGAGATAGCAAATTGGGCGCACTCAAAAGAATTAAGTAGCCTCAAAATTCAAAGTGCATTGTTGTCCAATAATCAAGGTTGGGGTCTCTTTCAAGTTATTTTTTTGGTCGCCGTTGTTCCTGGTATTTTGGAAGAGCTTTTTTTTAGGTCGATATTATTAAAATGGAAACTATCCAAAATGAAACCGATATGGGCAATTTCCCTGAATGGTTTTATTTTTTCTTTTATCCATTTTCAATTCGAAGGCTTTCTAGCCAGATGGCTTTTAGGAATTATGTTAGCCTGGGTATATTGGAAAAGCGGTAAAATTTGGATGAGCATAGCGATACATATATTCAACAACGCTTTGAGTATTTTTCTGTACATGTTTGTATATCAAGAAATGAGCTTCAACAAGGAACATTGGATACATCATCCCTTAGCAATTTCGGGTTCCATTTTGTTTTTTATTGCAGGATGGAAAGCGATTAACTATCTTTGGCGCCCCAAAGGCATATACACATGAATGACATGGTCAAAATAATAGCAGGCTCTTCTTCTCAACTATTGGGAGAAGGTATTGCCAAAGCTTTTGGGAGTGAAATGGGAAAAGTAATTATCCAGCGCTTTAGCGATGGTGAGTTTTCCCCCTCTATCGAAGAAACAGTGCGTGGAAAGGACGTGATTATCGTGCAATCTACTTTTCCTCCAGCAGATAACTTAATGGAGTTATTGCTTTTGATTGATGCTGCAAAGCGCGCGTCAGCCAAGAGAATCATCGCCATTATGCCCTATTTTGGTTTTGCTCGTCAAGACCGAAAAGACAAACCTCGCGTTCCAATTGGGGCCAAGTTGGTGGCCAACTTACTCACTGCTGCCGGTGTTAACCGAGTTATCACCATGGATTTGCACGCAGAACAGATACAAGGCTTTTTTGAAGTTCCTGTTGATCACTTGTACGCAAGCACTTTATTTGTTCCGATGCTTCAAGAATTGAACATCGACAATTTGGTGATTGCAGCACCGGATACTGGAGGAACCAAGCGTGCCAATGCCTATGCGAAACTTTTGGGTTGTGATTTGGCCATTTGCTACAAACAAAGAAAAGTGGCCAATCAAATTGAAAGCATGACCGTTATTGGTGATGTGAAGGGAAAAAATGTGGTGATTGTTGATGACATGATTGATACAGCAGGCACATTGTGCAAAGCTGCAGAAATGATGTTGGAAAATGGCGCTTTGAGTGTGAGAGCAATCTGTACACATGCAGTATTAAGTGGTCAGGCCTATGAGCGTATTGCAAATTCACAACTGACCGAAGTAATTGTAAGTGATAGCATTCCATTGAAAGAAGGTGAGAATACAAGTAAAATCAGAGTAATTTCTACGGCACAACTTTTTGGAGATGTATTGCACAATTTGATCGAAAACAAAAGTATTAGCGATCACTTCATCAGTATATAAGGGGATGAGGAGATGAGGAGATGAAGGAATGAAGGGATGAGGAGATGAGGAGATGAGGAGATGAGGAGATGAGGAGATGAAGGAATGAAGGAATGAAGGGATGAAGGAGATGAAGGAATGAAAGAAAAGAAAAAGAAATTAATTAAAACCAAATAAAATGAAGCAATTCAAATTGAGCGGTTCTCTTAGAGAGAACGTAGGAAGACAAGATGCTTCTGCATTGCGTCACGCAGGTAGAATCCCAGGTGTTTTGTATGGTGGTGCAGACCAAGTTCACTTTTCAGTAGGTGAAATTGAGATGAACAAAATCATGGCCATGTCTGATACTTTGCAAATCGAATTAAGCTTGGGTGAGAAGACTTACTCTTCAATTTTGCAAGAAGTGCAAAGACATCCAGTTACTGACCGCATCGTACACGTTGACTTTTTGGAATTGGTTCCTGGAAAAGCTGTAAAAACTGCTTTGCCTGTTCGTGTAACAGGTAACTCTGAAGGTGTTAAAGCTGGTGGACGTTTGTCAATCAACTACCGCAAGGTTCGTATTTTCGGTAAACCAGAAGAACTTCCAAGTGATATCACTGTAGACATCACCAACTTGAAAATTGGCGATATGGTTCGCGTTCGTGAGGTATCTGTACCTGGTTGTACATTGTTGGAAGCTGAAGCCTCTGCAATCGTTGCAATCCAAGCTACTCGTGCTTCTATCGCTGCTGAGCAGGCAGAGAAAGATGCTGGAAAAGGTGGTAAGAAGAAATAAATTCTTTTCGAATTTTATAAAAGGGCGTCCATGTGGCGCCTTTTTTATTGCCCATCGGAAACACTTTTAACACTTTTTCGTTTCCAGTGTGACATTGGTATGTATATTTGCGGCGCGAAAAACCGCTATGCCAGCAACAGAACGTAAAAATATTCTTCTTCAACAAGCGCTTGGTGTCTTTATGAAAAAGGGCATCAAGTGCATGAGCATGGACGATATTGCTAAAGAGCTCGGTATATCAAAAAAAACGCTCTACTTGTTTGTCAATGACAAGGAAGATTTGGTCAATCAAGCAACTGATCTCTTCTGCGCCAAGGAAGATGAAGCCATAGAGGCAATCACAGCACAGAATCTAAATGCCATTGAGGAAAGTTTGGCCATCAAAAAATGGGTATTATCCGTTACACACGGCATACATCCTTCTGTAGGATATGATCTGGAAAAGTACCATCCCAACATTTCCAAAAAGATGCAAGCCAATCGGTCAAAAAATGTCTACAAAACTATTTTTGACAACATCATCAAAGGCCAAAAAGAGGGTTTGTACCGTCAGGATCTAAATGCTGAGATTATTACCAAAATATACATCGGTAGAATGGAAATTTTCTTTGACGAAAAGTTGTTTCCAAGTTCAAAATACCTAATCTCTGATCTCTACCTGGAAGCATTTGAATACCACATCAGAGGTATCGCCAGCGAGAATGGGATACAATTACTAGAATCCGCAATTGAGAAAAATAAATCACAGAAATCCAGTTTCAATGAAAAATAAACACTTCCTGTTTTACGTCACACTTCTGCTGTGCTCAAGCATGATGGGTCAGCAAAAAATGACCTTAGCCAAAGCACAAGAGTATGGCATGAAAAACGCAAACAGCGTTACGCAAGCCACTTTTGACGCCGAACTTGCTGCTATTCAAACCAAACAAGTTTTGGCCGTAGGATTGCCGCAAGTGAATGGTTCAGTTCAATTTCAAAACTTTCTAAGTCTTCCTACCTCTGTAATTCCCGGTGCCATTTTTGGTCAACCTGGACAGGATGTGAAAGTTCAATTTGGAGTTCCGTACCAAATGAATGCTGGCATCAGCGCTTCGCAATTGTTATTTGATGGAAGTTGGCTGGTAGGCCTTCAAGCTTCCAAAGCGTACATTGATTTGGCCAAACTACAAGTGAGACGGAGTGAATTTGAAATCAAGCATCAAATTGCACAAGCGTATCATTTGGCGTTAATCGCCAAAGAATCGATTCAACTTCTTGAAGCAGGAAAAGTTTTGATACAAAAAACTTTAACTGAAAGTCAAGCTTTGTACAAAGAAGGATTTATCGAGGAGCAAAACATCGATCAATTGCAACTTACGCTCAACGATTGGAATGCACGTATCACCGTAGCATTGACACAAGAACAATTGACACTAGACTTGTTGAAGTTTAATATGGGCATGCCGATTGCCAACACCATTGAACTTGAAGACAACACCACTATTCTATCAGCCAACATTAGTGAAGCTTTACTTAGCGAGAAGTTTGCCGCTGAAGGCAATTTAGATGTTCAAATCATCAATCAAGCTTTGGGTCTTCAGAACTTGAACGTACGCGCTAAACAAGCCTCTGCATTGCCGAGTTTTGCAGCCTTTTATAATTATCAAAAACAAGCATTGAGAAGAGAATTTAATTTTGCCGACAGCAATCAGGATTGGTTTCCAATGCAACTTTGGGGATTGCAAATGAACGTGCCCATTTTTGCCGGAGGTGGTCGATACTACAACGTGCAAAAAGCAAAAGTTGAGGTGGCCAAGATGAGCGCTAACGCAAAAATCGTGAAAGAAGGTGCGCTTTTGGCTTACAACAGCGCCAGAACAAATTTCATGTCTGCCCTTTCAAATGTCAATACCAACAAGGCCAGTATGGAATTGGCAGAAAAAATATTTGCCAAAACAAATCAAAAGTACAAAGAAGGGTTGGCATCAAGTTTTGAATTGAGCCAAGCCAACAACCAAGTACTTCAATCACAAGGGAACTACGTTCAATCCCTCCTTCAACTTTTGAACGCAAAAGATCAACTTCAAAAAGCACTCAATCAATAAAGTCATGAATAATAAAATCACGGTTTTTTTAACCGCTTGTGGAATCGCAATTTTAACAGCTTGTGGAAATTCAGATCCAGCAGCCCAATTGGAAAAATTAAAAGCACAAAGAGCCGAGCTTGATGCCCAAATCACAGAATTAGAGGCGCAAGTAAACGATGGTCAACCTGTTGAAGTAAAAGCCAAAGAAGTTTTGGTTACAACCATCGCTACGCAAGAATTCAAGCATTATGTTGATGTTCAAGGTGTGGTAGATGCAGAATCACAGGCTGCTATTCAACCTCAAATGCCTGGTGTTATCACTAAAATTTATGTCAATGAGGGACAGAGTGTTTCCAAAGGTCAAATTCTAGGTGAGGTAGACAACAGCGTAATGACGGCTCAGTTAAATGCTATTCAGCCACAATTGACTATGGCGATGGATGTTTTTAACAGACAAAAAAGATTGTGGGATCAAAAGATAGGCTCTGAAATTCAGTTCTTACAAGCCAAGACCACCAAAGAAGCATTGGAGAAACAAATAGCTGCTATTCAAGAGCAAATCAATCTCACCAAGTTGACAGCTCCCATCAGTGGAATCATCGATCACATCGGTGCTAAAATTGGACAATATAGTGCGCCTGGGATGCCCGATCCTGCTTTCAGAATCATCAACAACAGCAAAATGAAAGTGAAAGCTGAATTTGCAGAAGGCTATGCAAGTACTGTAAAAAATGGTGACGAGACCGAACTCTATTTTCCAGATATCAATGAGCGCATTTCCGGAAAGACATCATACGTTGCAAAATTCATCAACCCATTGACCCGCACTTTCACTGTTGAATCTGCCATTCAAGGAGAAGGTTCTAAGTACCGCCCCAACATGGTAGCCGTATTAAAGGTTGTCGACTATAAAAACCCTTCAGCGGTTATTTTACCCATCAACAGCTTGTTGAGTTCAGGAAACGAAACCTACGTGTATGTCGTTGCTAAAGAAAACAACAGAGATGTTGCCAAGAAAAGAGTGGTAACTTCAGGTAAAACTTATGATGGCTGGGCTGAAATAACAAGTGGTTTGCAAGCCGGAGATCGTGTTGTAACTACAGGTCAATTTGAAATTGTAGAAGGCTCTGCAATCAATATTAAATAAGAGGTATTATGATTGAAAAATTTAAAGAGTTCAAGCCATCTAGCTGGGCGATAGACAACAAGACCACCATTTACTTGTTGACTATTTTCATTACGCTGGCAGGAATCATGTCTTACCGAAGTATTCCCAAAGAGCAATTTCCTGACATTGTCATTCCTACGATTTACATCAGTACTGTATATCCTGGAACATCCCCAGAGGACATGGAAAACTTGGTGACCAAGCATTTGGAAAAACAAATGAAATCAATTGCCGGGGTAAAAAAGATTACGAGCAATTCTATTCAAGATTTCAGTAATGTCATTGTTGAGTTTAATACCAACGTCGATGTTCCTATCGCGAAGCAAAAGGTTAAAGATGCTGTAGACAAAGCCAAGAAAGATCTTCCCAATAATTTGCCAGCTGATCCCAATGTTGTTGAAGTTGAGTTTTCTGAAATGCCTATTCTGTATGTGAATATTGCAGGTAACTACGCATTGAGTGATTTGAAAAAATACGCTGAAGATCTTCAAGAGAAGATAGAAGGTCTAAAAGAAATCACACGTGTGGACATTGTTGGCGCATTGGATAGAGAAATTCAAATTGAATTGGACATCTATAAAATGCAAGCTTCAAAATTCACCATGGGTGATATTGAGCGTGCGGTGATGTATGAAAACATGACCATCTCTGGTGGTGGTGTTACAGTAGACAACATGAAGCGTTCTCTTTCTGTTAGCGGAGAATTCAAGAATGTTGACGAGGTGCGCAATTTGGTCGTATCCTCTCAATCAGGTTCCAAAGTTTATCTGAAGGATATTGCAGATGTGAGAGACGGTTTTAAAGAGCAAGAAAGTTACGGTCGTTTGGATAAAAAGAACGTAATCACCTTAAATGTAATCAAGCGCGGTGGTGAAAATTTGATCGATGCCTCTGATAAGATCAATGAGATTGTTGCTGAAATGCAAGCGGAAAAATTTCCAAAAGATTTATCTGTAAAAATCACAGGAGATCAATCCAGAACCACGAGAGTAACCTTGCATGATTTGATCAACACCATTATCATCGGATTTATTTTGGTGACGATTATTTTGATGTTCTTCATGGGGGCTACGAACGCCATCTTTGTTGGACTTTCGGTTCCACTATCGATGTTCATTGCTTTCCTTATTTTACCAGGAATAGATTTCACAATGAACATGATTGTATTGTTCAGCTTCTTGCTCGGATTGGGAATTGTAGTAGACGATGCCATTGTTGTGGTTGAAAACACCCACCGGATTTTTGACAATGGTAAGGTTCCCATCAAAGAAGCCGCTAAACGCGCAGCAGGTGAAATCTTCCTTCCTGTGCTTTCAGGAACCGCTACTACACTAGCTCCGTTTGTGCCCTTGGCTTTTTGGGGAGGTGTGATTGGAAAATTCATGCATTATCTGCCCATTACTTTGATCATTACCCTTACCGCTTCATTGATTGTGGCCTATATCATCAATCCCGTGTTTGCGGTTGATTTTATGCATCCACATGAAGATCACAATGAAAGCAAACCCAAGTGGAACAGATCGTTTAAAATTACAACTATAGTATTTCTTGCCATTGCATTGATCTTCTATATCAGCGGAAGTTTTGGAATGGGTAATTTTACCATCACACTTTACTTGGTGTATGCGTTGTACAAATTCGTTTTGGAAGCCGCCATCAGAAACTTCCAAGAAAAGAGATGGCCACGGGTTCAAAACTTTTATGGCCGATTCTTGGATTACGCTTTGAGTCGTCAGAAGACCATACTATTTGGAACATTTGCTTTGTTGATATTGTCCTTTATGGTAACTGCATTTCGCAGCCCTAAAGTGGTCTTCTTCCCAAGCGCTGAGCCCAATTTCGTATATGTATATGCTACTTTACCAGTCGGTACTAGCGCGTATGCTACAGATAGCGTCTCCAAATTGATTGAAGACAAAGTATACAAAGTGATTGGAGAAAATAATCCTTTGGTAGAAAGTGTTATCACGAACGTTGCTATTGGGGCCAACGAGAGCAGAGAGGACAGAGCGCCTTATTCTCATAAAGCCAAAGTAGGAATTGGATTCGTGGAATTTGCCAAAAGAAATGGTGAATCCACAGTTGACATATTGGACAAGATTCGTGCGGAGGTGAAAGGAATTCCAGGGGTGCAAATTGCCGTCGACCAGGAGCAAAGTGGACCACCAACAGCAAAGGCGATCAGTATCGAAATCAACGGAGAAAAATTTGAAGATTTGATTACGGCCAGTGTAAGGATGAAAGACTTCTTGGATGCCGCGCAAATTCCAGGGGTTGAGGAATTAAAGTCCGATTTGCAATTGAACAAACCCGAAGTTAAAATTGTAATCGATCGTGAGCGCGCCAACCGTGAAGGAATCTCCATGGGTCAAATAGGTTCTGAGATTAGAAAAGCAGTTTTTGGATTGGACAATCCATCCAAATTCCGTGATGGGGCAGATGAATATCCGATTCAGGTTCGTTACAAGAAAGACCAAAGAAATGATATTGAGGCGTTGCGCAATTTGATCATTACTTATCGCGACATGAACATGGGTGGTATGATTCGCCAGGTACCTTTGGCGGCATTTGCCGATGTGCAGTACACCAGCACTTATGCTGGAATTAAGCGCAAGAATCAGAAACGCGTTGTTACGTTAGAGTCCAACGTATTGACAGGATTCAATCCGAACGAAGTTGTATCAAAAATCCAAGCCAAGGCAGCTCAATTTACAGATTTGCCTGCTGGAGTGACCGTTAACCTCGCTGGAGAACAAGAAGAGCAAAAAGAAACGGCTGCATTCTTGGGAGGTGCCTTAATGACATCATTGGCCTTGATTATATTGATCTTGATCCTACAATTCAATTCCATTGGTAGAACAGTCATCATCCTCTCTGAAATTATTTTCAGTGTCATCGGTGTATTGTTGGGCTTGGCCATTTTCGATATGGATATTGTTATAGTAATGACTGGTGTTGGAATTGTGGCACTCGCAGGGATTGTAGTGCGGAATGGTATCTTGCTTGTTGAATTCACGGACATTCTGCGAGAGCAAGGAATGGGATTGCGCGAGGCGGTAATTGAAGCTGGTCGTGTTCGTATGACGCCAGTATTGTTGACTGCAACTGCCACCATTCTGGGTATGATTCCGTTGGCCATAGGACTGAACATTGATTTCGTTTCATTGTTCTCAACGTTCGATCCTAAAATTCACTTCGGCGGAGACAGCGTTGCTTTCTGGAAACCATTGTCCTGGACAATCGTTTTTGGATTGAGCTTTGCAACATTCATCACTTTGATTTTGGTACCTGTCATGTACATGATGGCTGAGTCTTGGAAAGAAAAAAGAAAAGCAAGGAAGGCTTTACGTGCAGGGGAATAATCGAGATATACGTTAATAAAATAGGGGGCAAATAGCCCCCTATTTTTTTATCCATTTATAGGTTCCAAACTCTGATTGAATGATTAACATCCCTGAAGAAAAAATTGAATTATCATCAATTTTTAATTCGTCCATTCTACCATGGTATAGAAGTTTGCCTATGCTATCGTAAATCCGCACTTCCGAATGGCCATTTTCATTAAGTAGATAAGGATTTAAATGATTAATGTTTACCGAATCCTCTATGGTAATCGTATCATAAACAGTACAACCGTGACCATCTGTTACTTCTAAAACAAACTCGCCAGGGACGTCACTTGTCCAAACCCAATCGGGCAAAATTGCGCCATTTATCACAACCTCAAAAGGCGGATAATCACCTTGAATATTCATCTCCACATTGGCCAAATTCCCCTGCATTTCAACCTCATGCGTAACTGTAAAAATCTCCCACGAAGCCACAGTAAAAGTAGAAGTATGCATACAGCCCATTGAGTCAGTAAATGCAACTTCATAATTGCCAGGTACAATTATCTCAGGTGCTGTTCCCATCCATTGCGGCAGATACTCATTTTCCCATTCATATTCAAAAAGTAGAGAATCACTTTCACATATTGTATCTGGAAACAACAATTGAATCTGCGGCACCTCGATGAATTCCAATTGAATTTCTTCCTCCTGCCAACAGCCTTGATCATTCATCCAAAGTATGTCATAAGATCCTGGCGGTAATGTGTCCAAAGGGTAATTCAATCCAACTAATTCTTGGGGTTCATCACTTGTCCATTCTGTGATGTACATCTCCTGGTCACAAGCCCAGACCTTTTCCATGCTAAAACTAGATTGCGATAATACCAATACACTAATTCTACAAGGCCTGCTCCATCCCCATTGATTGAAAATTACAAGATCATGTTCACCTGCGCCTAGCTCCATTATAGAATCTGTCAGGTCGGAATCATAGTACCAGTGACTTGGAAGAGAATACATGCTGCCTTCTTGGCTACAAACCATCGCCGTTAAAAACATAGTATCATTTTGTAATGTACTTCCCTCGATAAAGTGATAACCTTGATTAACATTTAAATCGTACCACTTTTCTTTAGCAGAAGAGGGCCATGTGACCACTACAGAATCAATCACATTCCAATTATTCAATCCCACAATTGTCGAGGAACTATTCTGCGAAATGTAATTCTCTCCACAATGATTGATAAATTGCTGTGAAACTCCTCCTGCGTGCACTTGAACGATAGCTCCAATTCCAAAAAAGTTGGAGGTTAGACCCTCAAGATTAATCTTCAACCAATTGGTTGAGCTGTCCTGAACTCCGATACCAATTTGTATTTGTGAAGGGAACTCATTTCGAATTACCAAATCCCACCTTCCATCATTATTAAAATCACCTTTGGCATTAATGAATGAGGACAACGACAAAGTATCGAATTGATTATTTTGTGTAAAACCATCACCATTATTAAAATAAAATAAATTGTTCTCAGAAACCCCTATCCAACCTTGAGCGATGTGCAAATCCTCATCACCGTCATAGTCTGCATCAATCCATAAAGCACCCCAACCATTTGTCAATGCTTCGAATCCCATTGAATCCGCAATATTTGTGTAAATCTGATTCTCAGATAAATCGAGCAATACGGGATTATTGTCATCTGTCATAAAAATGTTCCAATCTCCGTCATTATCAAAATCCGATATGGAATTACTCATACAAAACATGGAAATATTGGCTCCAATATCTTGAGCACTCTCGATAAAATACTCACCGTTGGCATTACGATAAAATAAATTGGGCACTTCATGATCGTTGATTACATACAAATCCAACCAACCATCATGGTTGAAATCAAACCAAACAGACTGAAAAGAATTGTTCGTCAATTGACTTAATCCCAAGTCATTTGACCGCTCAATGAAATTATAATCACCCAAGTTCTCAAAAAACAAATTGGGCATTCCCTGTGAATAAAGAAAATCAACATACTGGCAGACAAAAACATCCAAATCGCCATCGCGATCATAATCCGCCCATGATGCACCGTAATGATACCCCCAATACTCCGTAAATGTATTTTGAATCAAATTCCAATTCACCAAATCATTCGATTCGTAGAGATAAATTCCGCCACCATAGGCGCACACGAATAATTCAAGGTCGTGATCATTGTCCGAGTCAACAAAGGAAATTTGCTTAATGTCTTGTGTCAAATCTATGAATGCAAGCCAGGAAAAACCGCTACCATCGCTCAACCATAATGTTATCCCATGCATATTTTCTGCCACGGCAATATCATCGAAACCATCAGCATTGATATCCTGTATGGCAATGCCGCTGCTGAAATTTGATGAAGGCGTTTCGTTTGAATCAATTGGAATAGACCAACTGGGATTAGAAAAATCGAACTGTGCCCACAAATTCTGTACAGACATGCACAAAACAAATAGGCACACGAAAAATACTCGTGTGCGGTTCATAGGTCTAATAATTAAGGTAGACCTAAGGTATAAAAAAAATAAACAGCTATGAATACTTTTTTTACTGCAAAACTTCAATAAATCAGATTACCTACTCTTCGACCAAAGCGGACCAACGAAAGTTGTTACCAATATTAACAGACCTCCAAAATAAAAACCTGAACTCATCCATTCGCTTTCACCATACAAGAAAAGTGCAATCACAATGGTGTAAAGGGGTTCAAGGTTAATGGCCATTGCACAAACGAATGGACTTATTTGTCTCATAATACCGATACTGGCTATAAAAGGAAATGAAGTCGCTACCCACCCAAGAATCAATAAAAGCCCAATATTCTTTGTGCCCAATTGAGCTGTTTGAAAATTTATATCATTGCTAAAAGTGATGTAGGTGAATACAACAATTGCTGCTACGCCTATCTCTACCCAAGCCATCGGAGCTGGCTCTATCTTCTTCACGAGTCGCGCATTGATAGAAGAGAAAATTGCTGCAAAAAAAGCAGCCATGAGCGACCACACTATTCCCTCCCAATACCTCGTTTCGAAATTGAAAATAAAAACCAAACCAATCACCGCAAAGGCACCCACCACACCCTCTTTCCAATTCCATTTCGTTTGCGTAATCCAAGGCGCGACGATAGAAACAAAAATGGCATTGGTACTTAGTACTGTTAACGCCGTTGAAACATTGGATACTTTAATGGCCGTGAAGAAACAAATCCAATGAGCGGCAATAATCGATCCTGACAGTGACATTGCAGCCCATTGTCCCATTGTGAATTGGAGGCGATACCGACGATACAGAACATAGGCAGAGATGCCTATCCAAGCAATCAGAGTTCTCCAAAAGACCAATGGGATTGGAGAAAGAGAAATCTCCTTACCCAAAATACCCGTGAATCCCCAGATAAAAACGATGAGATACAGAAGGCCCGTGGCACTACTTCGGGTCATGGTTGTGTTCAATATCAACTACTCCTCCAGAAACAATGTATTTCATAACATCCACCGCATTTTTATCAATGGGTTTGACATTCTTGGCTGGAACAATTAAAAGATGCCCTGCAAAGCTGTAACTCATGGGGAAGTAGACACCCACTTTGTTCTGGATATTACCCAGTTCCTGTAAATCTTCATCGGTTACAAATCCGATAACCTCGATATCTGTTTCCTCACTTAATTTGACAAGCACAGGTTGATTGAAAGCCTTTTTCTGTCCAACAAATGCACCCAACAAGTCCGTGATGCTTTTGTAAATGGTTTTGATCAATGGAATTCTGTCCAATAATCGGTTGAACCAACCTCGGATGGTATCGTTGATGAACTTTGCTCCCAAATAACCCAAAGCTGCCAAAAAAGTAACCAGCATTAAAATTCCCATTCCTGGGTAACGATGCTCAATGGGCAACAGCGCATCAAGCCAATTGAATAAGCGTAAAATCACGTATCCTGTGATGACCATCGGCAATGTTAATAGTAGGCCATTCAAGATATATTGAATCAGTTTTTTTAATGCGCGTTGAATCATGTTGCAAAATTGAGCTAAAAAAAGTGTTGAATTGCTTTTTTTGTGTTTTTCGTCACTTTATTCTGTTTATCCCTGCTTATTTTTGAGACATGAGGAAATTAATTTTAATGCTTTGGGCCTTGGGCTCATTTGTTTTGGGCTACACCCAAACGGAAGATAAACCAGTAAGATGGAGCTATTCAGCCAAACCTCTTGAAAATAACCGATACGAAATAAACTTTTCAGCTACAATATTTAAAAGCTGGCATGTATATGCGTTGAAAGTGTCAGATAATCCCGACTTTATTGGTCCGATTCCTACTTCAATACGCCTAACCCCAGATGGCAAAAATTATTCTGTCATTACCCCGATAAAAGATGGAAAATACATTACACATTTTGATCCCAATTTTGAGGCTGAGTTGAATTACTATGAAAACTCGATTTCTTTCAAGCAAATTATTGCGGTCAAGTCTAATCAACCCTTCATCCTCAAAGGAGTATTGGAATACATGGCCTGCAACGATAGCAAATGTATTTTTCCAGATCCCATCAATTTTGAAATTAAAATTGATGCAACGAGCAATCAAATCAACTTGAATCAATCTTTAGAATCAAAAATTGATACTACCGGTAAAAAAGTAGTTGTATCCCAAGGTAATGATCCGTTTAACTGGAATTTAGATCCTACCCAACCTTTGGACAATTGTGAAATTGAAGTGCAAGAAGAAACCATGTGGTTGACTTTTCTGCAAGGACTATTTTGGGGATTATTCGCGTTGCTAACTCCATGCGTATTCCCCATGATTCCCCTGACGGTTGCATTCTTTACCAAATCAGCTGGGAGCGGTTCTGGGAAATCCAAAGCTGTTTTGTACGGATTATTTATTCTTTTGACATACGTAGCTGTCTCTATTCCTTTTCACATTGTAAGCAGTACCAATCCTGCAATGTTCAATGAGTTTGCCACCAATCCTTGGATGAACCTGGCCTTCTTCGCCATCTTCATTGTGTTTGCCGTTTCCTTTTTTGGTTATTACGAGATTACATTACCCAATTCGTGGGCCAATAAAATGGACAGCAACGCCTCTAAAATTGGTGGAATCCTGGGCGTATTCTTTATGGCCATCACTTTGGTGATTGTGTCATTTTCATGTACTGGTCCTATTTTGGGCGGAATGCTTGGGCAGATTTACGCCAGCAATGCCCAAGGAACTGTTGAATTTTTGGGGTTGACGTTGTCTTTGGCGCCAACCAAACTTACAGCAGCTACTGCTGGCTTTGGAATCGCATTAGGCTTACCATTCGGTTTGTTTGCTTTCTTCCCCAGTTTGATGAAAAGCCTTCCGCGAAGCGGTGGTTGGTTGGAAGATTTCAAAGTATCATTGGGATTCTTGGAGGTAGCTTTGGCCATCAAATTCGTTTCCAACGCCGATTTGGTTCAACAATGGGGCCTTTTGAAAAGAGAAACATTCTTTGTCCTTTGGATCATTGTAGGTACCATGTGGACCTTGTACTTGTTGGGCAAATTTAAATTCAAACCTTACCAAGGTAGTCAGACATTGTCCAAGACAAAATTGTTCTTTGCGATCGTCATTGGCTTGTTCACTTTGCGCATCATACCCGGAGTATTTCCTCCAAGTCATTTGAATGAGTTCCGATTCTTAAGCGGATTCCCACCCCCCACTTCTTATTCTTTCTATCCACATGAAGAAGAATTCAAGGTGTACAAAGATTTGAAAGAAGCGATGGCTGTGGCCAAGAAAGAGAATAAGCCTTTATTTGTTGACTTCACAGGATGGGCTTGTGTCAATTGCCGTAAGATGGAAGAAACCGTTTGGGTAGATGACGAAATCAAACAAATATTGAAAGACAAGTATATCATGGTTTCGTTGTACGTAGATGAGAAAATTGAGCTTCCAAAAGACCAACAATTTGTCTACAAAAGCGGAAACCTTGTGCGTGAAATCAAGACCGTCGGCAATAAATGGGCTACGCTACAGGCTGAGACGTTTAACAATCAAGCGCAACCTTTCTACGTGATCTTGTCTCCTGATAGTACGTTACTTATTCCTTCAGAAGATTACAATCCCAATGTGAAAGAATATGCAAAATGGTTAAATTGCGGTGTGAATGCTTTCGACACTTGGCAAAGTTCGAACGCTGCAAAACAACCATGAAGATTCGTATCCATCAGATTGTCATTTTAGCCGTTGTTTTTTTGTGCATGGGCCTTGATTCCTTTGCACAAAAAACTTTGGTGAAGGGTCAGGTTATTGATCAATCAAATAAACAAACCATTCCATTTGTTCCGGTTTATTTCTTGGGAACCAAAACGGGAACTACAGCGGATGTCGATGGGAAATTCTTCTTAGAAACCTATTATAGCTCAGACACCCTGGTTTGTGTCATGGTGGGCTACAAGCCCTTTAAGAAAAAAATCCAACAAGGTAAATCCCAAGATATTTTAATTGAGATGGTCCCAAGTGGATCAATGGAAGAATTGGTCATCAGTGCTGATGCAGAAGATCCGGCTATCGCATTGATTAAAAAAGTTTTGGATAACAAAAAAATCAACAACAAAGACAAACTGGATGCATACGAATATGAAGCCTACAACAAAGTAGAATTCGATTTGAACAACATCAAGGACGAATTGGCCGATAAAAAAATTCTGAGATCCGTTGAGTTCATCTTCGATCAAATCGATACTACATCAGAAAAAAATTACTTGCCCATATTCATGACGGAGTCGCTTTCAAACTTTTATTTCAGAAGAGAACCAAAAATCAGCAAGGAAATTATCAAAGCTGCCAAGGTCAGCGGTGTTAAAAATGAAAGCGTGAACCAATTCCTGGGCGATATGTATCAGAACTTCAATATCTATCAAAATGATTTGAATGCCTTTGATAAAAGCTTCACCAGTCCTGTTGCTTCATACTGCTTGGGATTCTATGACTATCAAATTCAAGACACCGTTGTTATTGATGGCAAATATTGTTTTCAAGTAAAATTCGAACCCAAAAGAAGACAAGAACTTCTTTTTGAAGGAACGTTATGGATCAACGACACCACGTACGCCATCAAAAAAGTGGAAGCAGCAATAACCGAGTCTGCAAATATCAACTGGATCAAACACTTCAAAGTCACTCAGAATTTTTCTGAAGTTGAGAAAGAAGTTTGGATGATGACCGGAGATGAATTGATTGTTGACTTCAATTTGTCCGACAAAAAAATGGGGATGTACGGTAGAAAAAAATCATCCTACAAACATTTCATCGTCAATCAACCCCGACCAATTGAATTCTTCAAGGGATTTTCTGATGTCGTCATTGAGGAGGGTGCATCCAATAAAGATGAAGCGTTTTGGGATGAAAATAGACACTTGACCTTGAGTAAATCAGAGAAACAAATTTACTCCATGGTAGATACTCTTCAAAGTATCCCACAATTCAATACTGTAGTTGATATCATCAACTTATTTATTGCAGGATACAAAGTATACGGGAAATTTGAATATGGACCGTACTACACAACCTATAGTTATAATCCTATCGAGGGCAATCGAATCAGACTTGGTGGAAGGACCAGTAATGATTTTTCAAAAAAAATCATGTTTGACGGATATGCAGCATATGGTTTGTTGGATCAAGAATGGAAATATGGTGGTGGATTTCTTTGGGTGCCATTCAAAAATCCAAGATTCGCTATTGACTTTCATGCCAAAAAAGATGTTGAGCAGATTGGACAAAGCACAGGTCAATTGAGAACAGATAACGTCCTCACTTCCATTTTCCGGAGAAACCCTGCCAATAAACTTACCATGGTAACAGAGTATTCCAGTTTCATTGAGAAAGAGTGGATATATGGAATTTCGAACAAGCTCAGCTTTAAACACCGCGACATTCAGCCCATTGGTAGTTTTTATCGATTTGAAAATCCAACCACAGGTTTAGCCGTGAACAATATCACAAGCGCTGAAGTTACCATGAGTATTCGTTTTGCCTACAAAGAAAAGTTCATTTATGGTGAATTTGAAAGGATAAGCGTCGGCTCTAATTGGCCCGTGTTTGAATTTGCCTATACGCAAAGTGTTTCTGGATTTATGGGGGCTGAATACAATTACAAAAAAGCCACAATTGGACTAACAGACACCTGGAAATTTGGCCCATTTGGATACTTGAGTGTCAAATCACAAGCTGGAAAGATATACGGTCAATTGCCATTTCCACTGCTCATGATGCACCAAGGCAATGAAACATTCTTTTATGATGAGTCGTCCTATAATACAATGAATTACTTTGAGTTTGTTAGTGACCGATGGGTCAATCTTTGGGCAACTTATCATGCAGAAGGACTATTCTTGAACAAAGTGCCATTGTTACGCAGACTAAAGTGGCGAGAGGTTGCGTCGATGAAAGCAGTTGTGGGTGGGTATGATGAAAGAAACGATGCGTACTTAAAAAGAAATTGGGACGATGACCCTGAAACAGATGTCTACACTTTGACAAAACCATTTTTTGAGGCTGCTGTAGGTATCGAAAACATTTTTAAGGTATTGCGTGTAGACATGGTCTATCGATTAAGCTATCTTGATCATCCAGATATTTTTCGATACGGTTTGAGAGCCAAGGTCCAATTTAATTTTTAATTTTTAGAAGCGTGAAATTATCAGCCAATAATATCGTCAAGAAATATGGAGCCCGCACTGTCGTCAATGGTGTATCATTTGATGTGAGCCAAGGAGAAATTGTTGGATTGTTGGGACCCAATGGTGCTGGAAAAACCACTAGCTTTTATATGGTTGTTGGTTTGGTGATTCCGGATCAAGGCAGTATCCAATTGGATCATCAAATCATCACCAACGAGCCCATGTACAAACGAGCTCAATTGGGCGTTGGATATTTACCTCAAGAAGCTTCTGTCTTTAGAACATTGTCTGTTGAAGACAATATCAAAGCGGTTTTAGAATTAACAACTTTAACGCCCGTTGAACAAAAAGACAAACTAGAGTCATTATTGGAAGAGTTTGGATTGACACACCGTAGAAAGTACATTGGAAGTCACTTATCTGGAGGCGAGCGCAGAAGAACAGAGATTGCGCGCGCACTGGCAACCAATCCCAACTTTATTTTATTGGATGAACCATTTGCTGGAGTCGATCCCATTGCCGTGGAAGATATCCAGCGCATTGTAGAGCAACTTAAAACCAAGAATATCGGCATCCTAATTACCGATCACAATGTCCAAGAAACATTGTCCATTACGGATCGTGCTTATTTATTGTACGACGGGAAAATATTAAAATCTGGTACAGCAGAAGAACTCGCAGCCGACGAGCAAGTTCGAAGGGTTTATTTGGGACAAAATTTTGAATTGAGAAGGAAATAAAAAAGGGAGCTTTTGCTCCCTTTTTTTCTTTTGAATTACTTCACAATTTTCAAAGTCTCCGATTGATTGTCAGAGGATACCACATACATCCCTGCTGCGCAGTTGCTCAAATCCAACAACATCGCATTTGACTCAGATGGTGCATACTGTTGAATCAATGATCCATTCAATGACCAAACTTTAATTGTTCCGAGTTTAGTATCCCTAGAGATCCAAAACTTTCCAGCCATCATTTGTTTGCAGCTCCATTGGGTCGCATTGTTTTCGTCGATTGATACGGTGCCACCATTGGTTGATCCAGGGGTAGGCAACTGGGCAACAAACAATGAAAAAGTATTGGCCGCTCCACCATCTGGAACTCTTGACAACGACTCCGTATTATTGGCCGCTCCTTCGTTGGCTTGCAATTGTCCAGGTCCAAAAGCTGCAATTAACTCAGCATCATCTGGGTCGGCAGTTCCGTATACCAAAGCATCCACCAAGCCAGTTGACGTTGGTACTGTTCCATCAGGGAAATCAGCGACATTGGCTTGATATAAGGCAATAGCATCAGCTCCATTCTGAATGGCATTGTTATTTACATCAAAGTTGAGATTGACGTTGGGAACATAAGATGAACCTATAACAAAGAAACCTGAAGCCGAAATGGCCTGTCCTGTTAGATCTACAGTTCGGTATGAAGCGTTATTGGCGTCTCCACCATTGAACAAAACCAATAAATAACCATCCAAAGATGTACCGGGCAATCCAACCAACTCAACAAACTCCAACGTGTCCGAACCCATTTGGTCAGCATCCACTTCGTTAATTAAAACATCTTGCGCTTGCATTTGATAAGCACCTAAAAACGACAAAACCAATAAAATTCTTTTCATGTTCTTTTTTTACGAATTTATTACAAATGTCTGATGCGCCACTCCTTGGGGTAATGATTACTCAGTCTATTCTGAACACCCTTGACCCAAGTCAAATCTCTCCCATGCCATTGCGCTATAGCCCATCCTTGAACAACATTGTCTTCCAACCGCAAATCCTCCCCACGCAACAGGCTTAATGCTTGCTCATCTGTTACTGCAATCCTTGGTATTTTCCGATTGGCCAATTCACTTCGCAGTATGCCCACATGAGGAATAAATTTCTTTACCCATTGTCCTATAGGAACCCCCAACTGACGAATATTCAAAGCTTGCCACTCCGCAAAATTTCCAAGAAAATAAGCCACTTCATTGTGTGCATTTCGCCACATAGGAATATCCTCTATTGACAAGAATGCCGCTACATCTGAACTTTCCTTTTTGGGTAAAGAGGTCCAATCCATTTTTCTATCTCCGCCCTTAAATCGCTTCTTCTCTCGTCCATCCATCGACTTCTTTTCCCATACAGCGCAGAAGAATCCTTCACCTCGCCCTTCATGAGGCAAGAAGCGCCAGGCGACAAAACCATCTTCCTCCACTCTTCTAGCCTGCTGCGGCATGTTCAATTGGGAATAACTCCGCCATTTACCCGAATCTACCATTGCCTCGCACTGCATCTCATTTTCTTCACGATTGAAAGTACACGTAGAATAAATCAATATTCCACCTGGGCGCAGTAATCGATGTGCTTCTGCTATAAGTTCTTGTTGTATATTAGAACAATTCATCACCCCTTCCAAACTCCACTCCTTTCTTGCTCCCACATCTTTTCTAAACATACCTTCTCCACTACATGGCGCATCCAGAACAATGCAATCAAAGGTCTCTGAATACGGAATCTCTTTGACCTGATTTTGAATAACAACACTTCTAGGGTCAGCCCATTTGCAAAGATTCTCTTGAAGAATAAAATTTCTCCTCCCTACAATCTCATTGCTAATCAAAATGGCATCATCATCCATTGCACTCAAAACCAACAAAGATTTTCCACCGGGCGCTGCACAAGTATCCAAAACCTTCTTGAAAGAATGCTGTTGATTGAGTTGATGAAATATGGAACCTATTACCATCGAACTAGACTCCTGCGGATAATACTCCCCTATATGAAAACGAGGATCCGTTGTAAAAACAGGTCGATGACCCAAATAAACAGCGCCAGGACAATAAGGAATAACCTCTTCATCCTCCCACATTTTATCTGTTTCTCGTTTTCGAACGGACACTGCTGGTGGCTGATTCAAAGCACGAAAAATATCGGCGCTCTCATCACCAAATTGGGATTGAATCCGACGAACAAAGTCTTCGGGAAAATTATCTTCTGTCATTATTCGTCCTTTTTTCGACCTCGCAAAAATGGAGGTGGTTGTATTTTAAGTCTAGGTTTCAACCTCGACTTGCCTTCCTTGCCTTCACCGCGTTCACGCACAAACTCAATTGGATTCATTTTAAAAATGCTCTCCTTCCACTTGTCTTTCCAAGACTTTTTGTTGGTCTCCCCTTCATTCACCCAACCTTTCCACTCTTCGTCATTCTCAGATTTGAAAACCAATCCGCTCCACGGTCCTTTCATTGAAATAAAGAACTTTTTACCGTTTTCTGTTGGAGCCGCTTTAGGGTCACGGAGCAACAAATCGCGCACATGAAATCCCATCAGATAATCCACTTCATTGTTCAACGAATGTCGTGCCTTCAAAACCATATTCAATGCCGACGTATTGATCTCCATCCAAGGGATATCAATCCATCCGTTTTGAATTGCCAAAATATTCTTCAGCGATTTAAACTTGACATGTCTCAATTTTTCAGCCAATAAATCCTCATCAATGATGGGCGCAATCCATTTGTTTCTTTTCAGATAATCCGCAACACCACTGAGTAACTTCCATTCTATGATTTCTCCATCTAAAATCGCCAGATCTACAAATCCTTGGATGGTCTCCTTCTTCACTGCCCAATCAGGCGCAAGATTAACTTGCAACTCCAATTCAGCATTCAACCTACCTTTTAATTGCTCCTCTTTAATTACCTCTTGTGAAAAATCTCTGAACTCATGCATGAGTTGCTGAATATCCAAATTTTGAGAGTTAGCGGTCAATTCCAAAGCAACATCGTTATTCCGAAGCAAAGCTGCCTGTATGTCACCGGAAACCTTACCACCTGCTGTTTCCAACGTGTATTGATTGACCTGAAAATGCTTGCGATCCAATTCTAAATCTGCAGAAATATTATCCGCTTTAAAATCCTTGTAAATCAATTCGTCACATTTCAAATGGATATTGAAATCTGAGAAATAAGGGAGCGCCAACGTCTTGGTATTATTCATTTCGATAATCCAATTATCCAATAGGACATGCTTGGACTCAATATTCAACTCCGCTTTCATTAAAGCATCACCCTTGGCGAAATAATCAATTACATTGTTCCAACGTCCACTGACGTCAAAATCACTTTCCCCCCATTTACCGACCCATTGATGAATAATCGCATGACCCTCGTGGAGTTGTACTACGGCATTCAGGTCTTGTAATTTATAGTTCAACCCTTTGATGCCCAATGCTACATTTTGAAGTGCCAGATTTCCCTCGGCCTTCAATGATTGCCAATCCAATGTGGAGTCTTGGAGCAATTGAACCTTTCCAACAAAACGAGAATTGAGATTGCAATTGCCCGATACATTTTCAAGCGTGTCCCATTTCAAAAAATCATGTATCTCGGCCAGTGCACCGTTGACCTCCACCTTCAAATCAATGTCCGGCGATTCCGCTTGCGAAACTGTTCCGGAAATTTTCCAATTTCCGCCACCCATTTCGCCTTCAAGTTGATGTATGGTACAACGATCCAAACCATTTTTTAAATCAAAATCCAATTGCAATTGAAGATTTTCAAGAGCCACACCTGATTGAGGTTCAAGTAACTCTCCATCATTCCATAACAAATCTGCATGAAATTGCGGATTATCAAACTTACCTTCAAACTTACCCGAAATTGACATCTCACCTTTGGGGTTGTATGATTTGATAGGACCGGACAACCACACAGGCATTGCCGTTATCCAACGATCAGCCTTAATTGACTCACTCTTCCACTGCGCATCCCCTTCGCCCTTTTTAAAATCAAGCCAACCCGTCAATGAAATCGGTGAATCTAGGATTTCCCAATCTCCTTGCTTGATCGTCAAAATTTGATTGGATTGATCAAACGTTACGTCCCCATCCCACTGCCAATCAATATTATGTACGTACGTCTTCCCATCCACGTAGAAGTCTGCAATTCGTCCATCAGCTGAGCCTTGAATAAAAATATACTCGTCCGAAAAATCGCCCTTCAGCGTCAAAGTCGAAAATTCTGTTTCTTGAAAAAAATCTGAACGAGCGTCCCAATACAAAACCTTGGTTGACTTTAATTTCAATTTCTCAAGACCAAACTGAAAGTCCTGTTTGGAAGAAAATTCTTTCATAACATTCCAATTGCCAACACCTTTTTTATTCTTAATCAAGTTTACTTGAGCTTGATCCAGAGTGATTTTTGAAATCTCATAACTTCCTGATAAGGCATCAAGCCAGTCAAATGCCAAAGAAAACTTCTTCGCATAAAGTAGCGTGTCTCCCTTTAAATAAGAATCTTCAATGAAAATATCCTCCATGTCGACAGCCAAAAGAGGAAAAGATGACCAAATAGAAATATCAATGGATGAATAGCTCGATTTAGATTTGATGCTAGCCTGCAAAGATTGAACAGCCTTAGCAATAATATCTTCCTTGTACAAAAGAACAATAACGGCAAGGGACATGAATGTGCCCAACAACAACACAACCAAACTCCATAAAATTCTCTTGAGCCAAAGACGTTTATCCACTTATCAAAAATAGATACTGTAGCTTGACTACAGTTGAACATGTATAGGACTTGGAAACAAAAGAGTGTTAATTCTGCAATAGATTCAAGCGCATATTTTTCCAAAGCACACGCACCATAATCACACAGAAAATAGTGCCCGTTGTCATTACCGTTAATCCAATACCAACAATGATTCCAGGGGTAAATTCAACTGGATAACTTTCCACAACCGCTCCTTGCATGGTAATGACACCAAAGGATTGCTGAATCCAACAAATCAAAACACCTAAACCTAGTCCAAGACAGGTTCCGAAAAAATTGACCAATATCCCTTCCAAAGTAAAAACGTTACGAATAAACTCCACCGACGCCCCCATGGATTGAAGTACATAAATGTCTTTCCTTTTTTCAATCATCATCATGGATAGCGCTGCAACAATGTTGAAAGTTGCAATTAGAAGAATAAATAACAAAATGGCAAAGGTGGCCCATTTCTCCGATTGGGTGGTTTTATAAATCAACGCATTTCTCTCATTTCTTGTCGTAATAGACAGTGAATCTCTCAACAATTCATCTTTCCAATCTGACTGAAATAAAACAGGATCTACACCTTCCTTCAAATAAACTTCACAGCTTGAAATGGAACCGACTTTATTGAGCAATTGCTCGGCTTTATTCAATGGAACAAAAACATATTTCACATCCAACTCTGCATTGGCTGAAAAAACACCCATCGTGTAGCCATCCATTTCTGAAAATGCATTCTCTCTAAAACGAGAAAGCTTCTTTCCAGGAACCGGTGCACGCAATTGAAAAGTTTGTCCCAAGTGATCAGCCACTGACATTTTTAATTCTCCGCAAACTCCCAAACCCGGTATAGCAGCGCAATGGGTAGTATCGGACAAATCAAATTCACCAGCTACCAACAATTGATTCATTCCTGAATTTTTTCCATATGTGGAGGAAACGCCCTTCATCTGAATGACGGCATCTGCATCTTGATAATGAATCCAAACATCACTTTCAAGCACGGATTCATATGATAGCACACGCTCATCGCTCAATAGCCCTTGCGGAATTTTATCCTGGTCATAAAATTTTGCCGCCGAAGAATGAATAACTATTGGCGGATCAAAATGCGAAAAAAGATCATCCACAAGGCTCTCTATGCCCTGAAAAGCCGACATCACTATAATCATCGCTGCAGCTACAAAAGCCACAACTATCATAGAGATAGAGGAAATCAAACGAATAATTCCCTTTGATTTTTTAGAAAACAAATAACGATATGCAAAGAATAAATCTAAGCGCATCTTACTTCCATGCTTTTACAATCAATCCCGTTCCTTTGGAATTGTTCATTCTTACATCTAGGGCATTGAGCAAAAAAGCAATTGGATAAGTAACCAAATAATAGAATGGCAGAATGATGAAAAATAAAGAAGTTGAATTCAACATCAACATGGGATACTTCATGCTTAATAGCCATGAAATTCTACCTGCCTTTCCGTAGGAATAACGAATGTCCCAACTGGAAAAACCAGCGGTTTTCAACTTATTGGCCATATCATCCACACCGTAACCATCGCGCACATGCTCTTCGATAAAACTTGTCTCACCATCATCATGCACATCACTTCCTCCTTGATCACTTGGCGTTGAAATCAACAACATTCCACCTTGCACCAAACTGTTGCAGTAGTTGGTTAATACTTGAACATCTTCCTCAATATGCTCCATAACATCTACACAAAGCACGAGATCATATTGATTGGGACGAACAAACGTTGTAAGATCACCCGTTTGAAAATGCACATTGGAAATTCCTTGCTTTTTGAAAAAGCCATCACAGTCTTCTACTTGCTCTTCCTTCAAATCGACTGCATCAATAGTTTGGTAAGGAAGCTCTTTCGCCATGCGATAAGTGTACTGTCCAAAGCCAAAACCAGCATCCAAAATATTCACTTGCGATTTCTTGTTCTTGTCCCAAGCTTTCAATGCTCTTCTGATGTGCCAAGATCGCAAAAGCAACAAGTCCAACAATTGGTAAAAAAGCACCCTCGTCCAACTGGCTGAATTAAAAATTACACCTAACTTTCGTTTGATCGGATCGTAATGCATACTACTTATTCAATAATCGATTAATTTCCTCTGAATAATCCAATGAGTCGTCAATGAAAAACTGCAACTCAGGAACCTTGCGCATTTGCTTACCAATCACCAATCCCAAGTGCTTGCGAACCAACGCTCCATTCTCTTCTAACCACTCCATTACCGTTTCACGTTTGTCCGTAGGAAAAACAGAAATATACACTTTTGCGTAGCCCAAATCAGGAGATACCCTTACCATGGTTACTGTTACCAAAATCCCCGGAAACCAGTCGTTGCCATTTCTTTGAAAAATGGTGGACATTTCCTTTTTTATAAGGGCTGAAAATTTTTCAAGTCTTACACCTGCCATGCCCCAAAGGTAAGCCATCCTTGCCATAGCTTTGCCCTATGGATAAAAAACATGATTTTACCATTCGCATAGGTCTTGTCGATGATGTTGGCCCTGCGCTCCAACTCATCCAAGAATTGGCACATTACGAAAGAGCACCACATGAAGTTGAAGTCAATGAAGCTTCCATGATTCGTGACGGTTTTGGAGAACATCCCTTGTATAACTTATGGGTGGCCGAATTGGAAGGCACAATTGTGGGCATTGCCATATGTTATATTCGATACAGTACTTGGAAAGGGCCCATGCTCTATTTGGAAGATCTAGTGGTCACAGAAGATCACCGTAAAAAAGGAATCGGCAAATCTCTTTTCCTAGCCGCTGCATGCTTTGCCCGAGACATGGGGTACAACGGAATGGTATGGCAAGTCTTGGATTGGAATACGCCGGCCATTGATTTTTATAAGTACTTTGGTGCGCAATTAGATCCTGAATGGATCAATGGAAAACTCAATCGCAAACAATTAGAAAGTCTGGTTTAACGATGAAGATTTACAAGTTTGGCGGAGCCAGCGTTAAAAATGGAGAAGCCGTAAAAAACATGACCACTATTTCCCAGATGGGTGGTCCAGAAATTCTCATCGTCGTTTCGGCTATGGGAAAATCTACCAATGCGCTAGAAGAAATTCATCAGGCTTGGCGAGCAAATCAGTCTTTGACAGAAAAACTTGATGCTTTGTATCACTTTCATCATGCCATTGCACAGGAACTTCAGTTAAATGATGAATGTTTTTGGATTGAAAAATGGAACCAATTGGTTCTTCGATTGAATGAGATTCCAACAGGTGATTTTGATTTCACTTATGATCAAATCATCCCATACGGTGAGATACTTTCCACTTCTATCATTCATGATTATTGGAACGCTATCGGTTTTCGTCATCAATGGTTGGACGCAACTTCTTACATCAAAACAGATCATAGACACCGTGAAGCAAGAATCAACTGGGAGACGACCAATGAAAAAATAAAAACACTTTCAAAAGAAAAAATTTATATCACCCAAGGATTTATTGGGTCCGATGAAAAAGACAATTGGACCACATTGGGAAGAGAAGGTTCAGATTATTCTGCATCCATTTTTGCACATGGTTTTTCTGCAGAAAGCGTAACCATTTGGAAAGATGTCGCGGGTATGTTAAGTGCAGATCCTAAAATTCACGCTGATGCTGAATTGATTCCATTAATCAGCTACAGCGAAGCCATAGAACTTGCTTATTATGGAGCCAGTGTAATTCATCCCAAAACCATCCAGCCCTTACAGCCCACGGGCATTCCGTTGCATATCAAATCCTTTGTTTCACCTCAAGATGCCGGAACCAGTATTGGCAAATTTTCTGTTGACCAATACCCCACTTGCATCATTGAAAAGGACAATCAGATTTTGGTATCTATATCAACAAATGATTTCAGTTTTATCGTTGAAGACAACTTGCAGGAAATTTTCACTGCCGTAAATGATCGAGGTATT